>k87-212866_pt1 | contig 26679 bp, 22 predicted proteins | sample MGYA00084031_6733416 | MGnify analysis MGYA00084031
CTGTTTGGCCTGGCCGTACATGACGTCGTTGATCAGCTTGTCATACGGAATCGCGTAGGAGATGGCCTGACGGACCTTCGGGTTGTCAAACGGCTTTACTTTGTTGTTCATGGCGAAATACAGAATCCGGTTGCTCGGGTTGGAGTGGATCGTGACGTTTTCATTTTGCTTCAAGCTTTCCACGTCTTTGACGGGAATTTCGATAGCCAGATCGACGTCGCCTTTGCCCAAAAGCAGGACGCGGCTGGACGCTTCCTTGGTGAATTTCATCGTGACCTTGTCTACCTTTGGTGCGCCTTGCCAGTAGTCGGGATTGGCGACCAGAACCGCTTCGGAAGCAGGGTCCCACTTTTCCAGCTTGAACGGACCGGAGCCCGCAGCGTTTGTCTTCAGGTAGTCGACGCCCTTCTCTTTGACCACCGACGGGTCGATGATCGAGAAGTTGTATTGCGCCAGGTATTGGAGAATCAACGGATTTTGCTTGCTCAGCTTCAGCTCGACAGTCTTGTCGTCCTTGGCCGTAAAGCTTTCGATGCTGGCCATTTTGAAGATACTGGACTCCCCGTTTTTCAGGTGATCCATCGAGAAGACGACGGCCTCTGCATTGACCGGATTGCCGCTGTGGAACTTCGCGTCATCACGGAGCGTAAAGGTATAGGTCAGCCTGTCGTCGGACACTTTCCATTCTTTTGCCAGCATCGGCTTGACCACTTCGGTATCGGCGACCTGCGTGCCGTCTACCTCTTTGGTTCCGAATTGGACGAGCTGGTCGTAGGTCGCCACGATCAGCGTATCGGAGGTCAGATCGCTCGCCTGCGCAGGGTCCATCGTCGTGCCGCCTTCGGAGTACGCGATGGTAATGCCTTTGCCTGCCTGAGGCTGCGCCTGCTGCTGTTCAGGCTGTTTTTGCCCCTCGGCCGGCTTCTGGTTGGCATTGGGACTGCAGCCCGCAGCGACGAGCATGGCTGACAGTGTTAGTAGAGCTAGCCACTTGCGTTTCTTCACATGAATCTCCCCCTACTTTTGTGTATATGTGTTACCTGCTGGATCGAAGGCGCGGGTCAAGGACATCTCGCAGGCCGTCTCCCAGCAGGTTGAAACCGAGAATCGATGTGGCAATCGCCAAGCCCGGGAAGGTAACCAGCCACCATTCGCCGGAAATGATGTACTCCCGCCCCTCCGAAATCATCGCGCCCCATTCGGAGATCGGCGGCTTTACACCGAGACCGAGGAAGCTCAGACTGGCTGCGGTCAGGATCGCAAAGCCCATCCCGAGCGTCGCTCGGACGAGCAATGGCGCCAGCGCGTTGGGGAAAATGTGGCGAAACAAGATGATCGAATCCTTTACGCCGGTAGCCCGGCACGCTTCGACGAATTCCTTTTCGCGAAGGGAGACGGTCTGTCCGAACATCAGCCGGGCAAACTCGGGAATCCCGACGATCCCGACCGCGATCATCGCGCTGATCAGTCCGGGACCAATTGAAGCGGCAATCGCCATCGCGAGGACGAGCGACGGAAAGGCGAGCAAGGTGTCCATCACCCGCATGATCACGTTTCCGGTCACCCCGCCGTAGTAAGCGGCGATCCCGCCCAGCGGAACCCCGATGCAAAAGGAGATTCCCACGGCGATCAGGCCTGTCCAAATCGAAATTTGCGCGCCGTAGAGAACGCGGCTGAAAATGTCGCGGCCGAAGTTGTCCGTACCGAACCAATGCTCTGCGCTTGGCCCCTGCAATTTAATGGACGTATCCGGGGCATTCGGCGCGTACGGTGCGACCAGCGGCGCCACGAGTGCCGCTACGGTCCACATCACGATAAAAAATAGTCCGAGCGCTGCCAGCCTGTTTTGCAGCAGCAGCCGAAAAGTCGACCTCGGTTTGATTATCTTTGCACTCCCAACGGTTGTGGGCGAACTCTGTGTTGCGCTGTTCATGAAATCCCCCCTTTGCTTCGATGCCTAGTCATAACGGATGCGCGGATCGATAAATCCGTAAATCAAATCGACCGACAGATTGATCAGGCTGTACAGGATGGCGCTGACCAGGGTAAACGCCTGGATGGGAGCGTAATCCGTCGCCAAAATGGACTCAGTCACATAGCTTCCCAGGCCGGGCCAGGAAAAGATCGTCTCGGTAATGACCGCTCCGCCCAGCAGCTGGCCGAACTGGAGTCCGAGTATCGTCAAGGTCGGAATCAAGGCGTTGACCAGACCGTGCTTGAAAATGACGATACGCTCCATCAAGCCCTTTGCTCTCGCCGTCCGGATGTAGTCCTGTCCGATCACTTCCAGCATGCTGGAGCGGACCATCCGTGCGACGATTGCCATCGTCCCGGTACTCAGACAGATCGCCGGGAGCAAGATGTGCGACAGCGCCTGCTTGAAGGCGATCATGTCGCCGGACAGCAGGCTGTCCACGAGGAACAGCCCCGTTACATGGGTAGGCGGATTGATTTCCCCGCCGATCCGTCCCATCGGTGCAGGGGACCAGCCCAGCTTGGAATAAAAGAAGTAGATCAGAATCAGTCCGAGCCAAAAAATCGGAACACAGGCGCCGATCAATGAAAACACCCGCGATATGTGGTCGGTGATCGACTCTTTTTTCGTCGCCGCAACGACCCCGACAGGGATGGCGACCAATATCGCGATCAAAATGCTGAAGAGCGTCAGCTCGACCGTTGCCGGAAAGCGCGTGGCGAAGTCTTCGAGCACGCTGTGGCCGGTGTGCCAGGCAAAGCCAAGGTCGCCTTTCGCAAGGGCGCCCAAATAGTCGAAAAACTGAACGTAGAGCGGATCGTTTAGCCCCAGGTCCTCTCTGATTTTTGCCAGCTGTGCCTCGTCCGCTTGCTCTCCCGCTATCATCAGGGCGGGATCGCCGGGCAGCACCCTCGACAAGAGGAATGTAATCAGGATAATCCCGATGAGGCCCGGAATCATTAGCAGCAATCTTCGGAAAATGTAAATGAGCAATCTCCCAACCCCCCTCATACTTCCGATCCAGATCTGAAATATGAAAATTTTCATATATTTGTGGTTATTGTACCTGTACCGACTTCTTGTCCACTACGTCCGCTCGCAATAAAAAAGAGGCATAACATTTGTCCCCATTGAACAAAGAGCCCCGGTTTCACTCGCTTGCACCCGTGCAAAAAAATACCGAACAAATACATAGCATGAATGGAAAATTGTTTGTAAAAAACAGGAATCTCCAAAGCAACCTGCCATAAAGGCATGCTTATATGGAAGAGAAAGGAGACATTTGATTGTTCCGAAGGACGGTGAGACGGGGAAAATAAAGCCCGGAAGATAGGCTGGCAGGATCAACAGAAACGTATTTTCGAGTCTGGAGTACAGAGTGGAGTAATCCAATATGAAAAAACTCGATTTCCTTCGTGTACAGGAAATCGAGTTCCATCTTGCATCCAAGTCCCTAGTGTTTTTTATGGCATGAGGAGTGTGGCCACGATGGCCACATGAAGTACAAGTCGCAACAAGCGTTTTTACTACTTCTGATTATCTTCTGGAAGTAGCGAATTTTCCAAACCCATAAAACTGGCTACAGAGAGCTCTTCTTCGTTTATAACCTGAAATCGGTAATTGGCAGGAGACAATAGCGCCTGTTTATCAGCTTCCGTCAAATTTTCTTTTAGCTTCAGCTTTTGCGAAATCGTATACAGATTCTCTTTACTGTTTAACTCAATTTGAACGAGTGAAGGAGATTCAGCAAGCAAATTCTTAATTGTCTCGTTACCCGGCAGATCTCCAAACGTAAAGTAAATGGGTTTTTCCGTATGCATCATTTTTTCTTTCAAGGAATCCGAGAGTAAGATTCGTAACGTGAGTTCTACCGAATTATCGCTTTTTTTGATTTGAAGCACGGATGTTTTCAAATTCTCCCCTGTAAATTCTTCGAAATAGTCGTAGACGCTTCCATACGACTTTTCTTTGGGGACTGTTTGCATCATGTCACTTGGTGTTTTTTCCACTGTTTCTGATGAATTATCCCCGCTACAACCACTAAGAAGAACGATAAACAGAAGGAGAAGAACATGGAGAGGTCGGATCATAGATTTTTTGATTTTTTACTGGAATATTCTTTGTACGAATATTTGACGTTAACGTAGTTAGAATCTTTTACTCTCCCTTGGAAATATTTCACCAGGTTTCCGGTTGTTTTTACAGCTTTTGATCCGTATTCAACGGTTGTTATCGTACGCTTTGGTATGACCCAAGTGTGGGTTGTTTCTATAGTGTCTTCTTTTCCGAATGAAATTTCTGCATGAATCCCGACTTTCCCCTCTATTATCCTCCAGTTGACTTTCGTCTCGCCTGACCCACCTATTTTTCCGGTCAAAAAGGTTTTTCTTGTTACCTTTCTTGAAAAGGAATCGTTTTCGTCACTATCATTTTCGATTTCAGCTTCATAAGATTTTGATTTGTATAGATCCTTGGTGGACATTTCATAGACTGTACCAGTCATATCATTGCCTAAGGGACCAATCTTATTTAAATCACTCTTTGCTAGGGCTTTTGTAAAATCATATTCTACCGGGTTTTCATATACCCGTTCAACAATCGTAAGGCTCCCTATTTTAATTGTCTCGCCCTGAGATGCTGCGAAGGCAGAACCAGCTCCAGATACGACTAAACTGCTAACCAAGACAGTCGCAATAGAAAGTTTTTTAATATTCATTTTCTCATTTTCTCCTCCTAGTATTCCCCATAATTTCAACACGGAATGATTCTAACACAAAATCCCAATTATTTACAATGGTTGGGATTTGTAGCAATGCATGGCAATCGCCGCTGGATCATGATTCGTCCAGAAGACGGCTGCAGCGGGCTATTCATTTGCTTTCAAGTAATGATACGTCAGACATAGATGATAGACAAAACGCTGCCTCGGACAGCTCAAGTCGATTGGAATGATTTCGCGAATCCGCTGCAGTCTGTATTTGACCGAATTGCGGTGAATATAGAGACGATTGGATGTCTCGATCAAATTTCCCGATGACTCCAGGAAGTGGTAAAGAGTTCGCAAAAAGTCGCTGCCGTGCTCTTTGTCATGTGCATGGAGTTTCCCCAGCTTTCGCTCGAACAGCTCGGAGAAATGAGCATGATCCGCATACTCTGCCAACAGTTGAAAGGCCTCGACATCTTCAAAGGCCGTGACCTCCATGGGACGGGACAGCTTCATCCCGATCGCCAGCGCTTTTCTCGCTTCCGTATAGCTCTGATGCACATGCCACAAGGGATAGGCTCTTCCGCATCCGATATGGATATCATGCCGTTTGCCCCCTTGCTCGCGCAGACTTCGCTCAATGCCATGCCGCCACTCAAAACCGGGGACAGCTTCGGTTTCCGTGCCTTTCTTGGCCTTTCCTGGCTGTTCTTGGCCTGCCGGTTTGCTGGAGAGCAGAAGCAGCAGCGAATTATGCCTGACCTCCACGTGTGCCTGGAAGCCCCTCTGCTGAGCCTCCTGCTCCAGAGACTGGCGAAAACGCGAAGCGGGCGCCGCGATCTGGCGAACAACCGTTTCGTTGCCTTCAATAATGGCTACCTCCCAATCCTGGCTCGGGTTCAAGCCGAGCTGTCTTCCCCTCCGCTCTACCTCATGTCTGGCGGGGGGAACGGCGGAGAGCAGCTCGTCGATAAAATTTCCTCTCAATCGATTCTCTGTATCCATGGCCGTTTTGGTACGCATCAGCTCCAGGGCGACCACGACTCGCGCCTGCTCCACGCATACCTGCTGGATGTCGTCCAGGCTTTCCTTGTCTATCTGGAGCTTGCCTACTACCTGCTTGTCTACCGCTATATCCCATTCCAGCTGCTTGGACTGCGGCTTCCAGTCCGGCGGGACGGAGACGAGTACGTGTCCGTGGTTGTCCAGCACCCGGACCGCTCCTTTGACCAGCTCCGAAACATTATCTGCCACCGCTTGCAGCCCGCTGTTTTCCAAAACCATCGTCGTCAGCGTCCGGTATACCTCCTCGGAGCGGCGCAGCAGAGCCGCCTGGCGATCCAGCACCTGCTCCATGACGGCATGGGTGATGTCCATATAGGGGATCATCGCCGGCAGCTCAATGATCGGCAGCTGATAGCGATTGCTCACCGAAATCATCTCTTCCGGCAGGTCGTGGAGAAACCTCTCCGGCTTGATCGCCAGTGCCGCTGCTCCCGCCTGGGCCATATGTTCGACGATTTCGGGCAAAAGCGAAGGATCGTGACGGATGGAGTACGCTGTAGTCAAAAGCAGTTCGCCTTCTCGCAGCCACCCTCTCAAATCCGGGACTTCCATGATATCAATAAACCGCACCACACGATCCATGCCTTCAAATCCACTGATAACACGAGCGTCTTTCAAAAGGGGCATCTCCATTAACTCTCGAATGGTCACTCCGTTCACAAAGCTTCCCTCCTTCGCCGCGCTGTTTGAAAAATAGTGTAGCAAAAATATAGTCAAAATAGACAAAAAATTTAGTATTAACGATAAAATTTTCTTGCTGGTTGAAATAGACAGGGGCAGGCGACACTCTCTGTATCAAAAGGGGCAGTCCGATCAAGTAGTTGCCTACGATAGGACTGCCCCAGTTTGCTATCCATTCTTCAGTTCGTCATCCTCTGTAGATTTAGCCCAGCTCTCCCAGCACCCGCGCGACCAGCGTCCGCGACAGGATGACCGGCTTGCCTGTAATCTGCTTGACCGTCCGCTTCATTTCCTCCGTATAGCCCATGCAATCCAGCAAGATCAAGTCTACATCATGCTCCTTCAGCGAAAGTGCCGCCTTTTCGATCTCGTCGCCCGGCAGGTACGGAGAACCGGCTGCCGTGAAGACCTCGAGTCCGTCGCGTTCCCATTTCTCCAACGAAGCTTCGCGCTGCTCGGGTACCGGATTGATGACGCCGAGCTTGCCCTTTGCCAGCAAGCCGTGAACGGCGTTGTTTAGGATGCGGTCCGGCTCCAGCAGTAGAGCGTTGCAGTCAAAAGACGGAAAATGACCGGTGCACAACAGCAAAATAACGTCGACTCCATCTGCTTGCAGCTCGTCGATCCGCTGCTGCATCAGGTGCAGGATGGACTGCTTGGACATCGTAACCTGCGAGCCGTCCCGCAAGCGGCTGACCAGCACATTTTCACCCGGCTTCGGCGCAAGGGCTGCCAATTCTTCCGGGCCAAGCCCGTCCAATGCCCCTTTTTCCACGACCTGAAACTCGGTGAGAAAAGGCAGCATCTCCGGCGTTACATCGACACGCGGTGATTGACCGATGGTGATTGCCCCCAGCTTTTTCATACGGCGGCTCCATCCGGGGAAAGCGAATTCTGTTTTTTCAGAAACATCGAGGCAGTCGTTCCGATCGCCATGATCGGGTCCATGGCGGGCAGCTGCAGCCTCTCCATCAGTTCCTTGGCAAAGCCGATCGTGGCAAAGCCGGTGCAGCACAGCACGATCGATTCTGCTCCTTGTTCTTTCAGCCACTTCGCCGCTTCGAGCGCATTTTTCCGTCCTTCCGGGGTTTGCAGATCAAGAGTAGTTCGCACTCCATCGGGCCTTTTCATGCCGACATAGGCATCCCCGAGGATTTGTTTGACCAGCGGCGGTGCATCATCGAGAATCGTCAATACACCCGCCTTGCGCGACATCGCCATCGCCTGATGGGCGGCAGCCGAGCCCGCTCCGATCACCGGGACACGGACAGCCTGTCTCACTTCCGCCAAAGCCGGGTCGGCCGCGCAGCTGATCCCGATCGCTTGACAGCCCTTTGCCTCCAGGCGTTTGGCCACCTCAATGATTTTCGGGACCGCAATGTCCTCTGTTTCCTGATCGTAGATGCCTTTCGGCTGATCCCAGATGCACTCGCTCACTACCGGAATCTGGTACTGTCGCTCGATTAGCTCCCCGTGACGGTGTACATCGCGGGGATCGGAAAGCGTGAGAACACGAATAATGCCCAGCATGCCAACCCCTCCTGTCAACTTTGCCTTGTGTTTTCCTTACATTATAGGCAGAGCCGTTTGGCGAGGAATACGGCCTGATCAGCTAAAAAGACGGATAAAATTTGTCCCTTATGCACAAATCAGTGCTTGCAGAAAAAAGAGAAAAGCCACCTCTGGGGTGACTTTTCACGTCGTGTGGCATTTCAATAGCTTGACATGGCTTTGACTTCGCTTTTGTACTTGTTCCAGAAATGCTTTTCGTTCTTTCGTTCTCGTTCCTCTACTTCTGTCTGGTTTCTGTTTCCGCTTCTTCGGTAGCCACTTCTATGTGTTCAGTTTCTGCGTCTTTCGCTGTGACTTCTGCTGGTTCTGCTTGGGCTATTTCTGATTCTACGGCTTCTGATTGTACTTCTACTGTTTCTGCTACTACTGTTTCCATAGCTTCTGCTTCCAGTTCTTCTTTTTCAACTACAACTGTCTCCACAGCTTCTGCTTCCACTTCTTCCGCTTCCGCAGCCTCTTCCGCCTCTTCTTCATCCACAAGCTTCAAATTCCAATCAAGCCTCCGCCACAGGCTGTCCTTATTCAAAACAAGGCTTCGGACATAGTCGGTATGCTGCTTGGCCTTCTCCTCACTGATCGTCCCCAGCCAAAACTGACGGCCAGCCACGTAGCTGATGCCGTACTCCAGCCAGCCCGAATACGATTCCTGGGCCACGACCGCCACTTTCCTGATCAACTCCCATGATGTTTCCTCGGATATGTATCCGACAAAAGCCCCCATCCTGCACAAATCGACATATCTGCCAAAATCCCATGCTGCGATGCCCGCCAGAGGAAGCTTGTGCATGTACGCCTTTACCAGGATGTACTGCATATGCTTTTCCGTATTTTTCGGCAGCGTCTCAAGGAAGGCTGATTGATCCGCCATAGACAGAGTGGACAAGAAGCTACGCATTTCGTAAAAGGAGGTGCGATGCCCCTCTTCCTGAAGCCAGCGCAGGTTGTTCATCAAATCCTCGGTGCTCTCGATTCCCCAGCCTCGTTTCAGAGACCGCCGGATTGCTTCGAGATTCTCTTCGGTTGGCTCGATTTCGTAGTTGTTTGCGGCATCGTAGCCGTTCATCTCAAATAAAACGGCCCCCAGCGCCAATCCCCACAAGTCGGTCGGATCGAGTGTCGCTTGTTTGCTGCTCATCGGCTATTCCTCCCCCTGCCAATAATGTATGTCGGGAACCTCTTCAAGCTCCTGGTGCCATACGAAGGGAAGCGAAGATGGCCACAAAGCTTGGGAGGATTGTTTTTTACGGAACAGACCGAAAAGCCCTTTCTTGCTTTGGCTGACGATTCCCTCGTAACGGCGCTGATACTCGGCATTTCCGGGAACGGCCTCCAACGCTTTCTTGGCAAAAGCAGCAGCCTCTTCCATCCTGCCCAGATCAAAATAGACCATGCTTAAATAACTGCATGTATCGCCGTCCGCTTTGAGCCGGTAAGCCTGCTCCAGGTAAAGCGCAGCTATCTGATAACGCTCCAGGCGGTAATGAACATAGCCGGCATAAAACAGGAGGGTCGGGTCCCACTGCTCCTTCGGTACCACATTGCGGAAATTGTCTGCGATGGCGACAGCCTCTTCCCACTCCCCTTGCTGGATCGAGATGTTGAGCAATGAAGTGGCGGCCCATTCGCGATAGTCCTCGCCCAGCAGCAACTGCTTGAGATACGGAATCGCTCTCGTCTGAGCATTCTCCTTCAGCAGGCTGTATACAGCCATTTTGACCAGATCCTGATTGTCTGGGAACTGGGCAGCCCCGCTGCAGTACACTTCCCGTGCTTGCTCCTCGTCTCCCATCCCGCGATACACGTCGCCCATCACCAGATAGGCATCGGGGTCGTTTTCGTGGCTCTCTTTGTAATATTCAATGGCCCCGAGCGCATTCTCGTAATCTCCCAACTTGAAATGGCAGATCGCGATAAAGTAAAAGGACAGCTCGTTGTCCCCCCACCGTTCGGATTCGTGAAAGCCTTCTATCGCCCTGTCGTATTCGCCCAGACGAAAATGGCTGTATGCCTTTCGATGCCAGGCCCCGGAGAAGTTGTACTCGTGGTTGATGACGATCTGATGGTCATCTCTGGATTCCTTGTAATGATTCAGCCAATAGTGGGCGAGCCCCCTGGTCGAATAATAAATCCAGCGTGTAGGGTTCAACGAAATGGCCTGATCGGACAGCTCCACGCAGCGTTTGTATTCCTTCTGGCAGCGATATGCCTCCGCCAGCTGATGGAGAATCTCGGGATGGTTGGGCATAAGCTCCATGGCGGCGGTCAGGTCTTCGATGGCCGCCTCGTATTGGTTGCTTTCCACATACGTAGTACCCCGCTCCAGGAGAATCGCCCACTCGCTGTCCCCTGCCTGGCGGGCAAGCTCCAACGCCTTATCCAGATGAGCGAGTCCTTCCTCCGTCTGTTCCTGCTTGATCAGCGCCCGGCCCCAGAGCAGCTCCATGTCCACTGTAAGCGGAATGGCTCTCTGAATGCGGTCGAGTGATTCTACGCACTCCTCATACCGTTCCAGATCGAAGCAGACGCTCGCCAAGCAAAACCTGCGCTCGTGATCGTCCGGCGCCTCCTGCAGTTCCTCCTGAAGCTGATCGGCGAGCAAGCCGTTTAGCGCAAGCAGGCGGACTTGTACGTCGATGTCGTACGGACATTGAACGAGTATCCGCTTCAGCACCGCCCTCGCCTCGGTCAGCTTTCCAAGCGAGACATAGCAGCGGGCAAGCCCGCTCAAAGCGAGTTCATTGTCGGGAGAAAGCGAGAGGACATGCTGATAGTCTTCTTGCGCCTCTTCGTACTTGCCAATCTTCCGCAATATGTTTGCCCGATGGATGTAGCCGTCGATCTCCTCCGGAAGCACCTCGGTCAGCCGGTAAAAGGCATGAAAAGCGTTCTCCAGATCGTCTTTGCGCAGATAGAAGTGCCCGATCATCCTCAGCAAATCGGGGTCCTCGGTAAACATGTTGGAAGCAATCGCGAGGTACTTCTCGGCTTCCTCCAGCTCATTGTCCAGCATCGCCCGAAACGCGTGCTCCCGGCAATCGATAAAGTCGTCGTACTCGTAATCGCTGTCCTCGTCTTTTTTCAAAAAATCGTAGCGAAGCTCCCACGGCTTTTTGATCTGGTTGATGACAAAGCGAATGAAATTTTCCGGAAACTCCTGGGAAAGCTCCATCTCCTGATCGGTCCAGAAGAAGTAATCGTTCAACAGCCTCCATATTTGACGGGGCAAATGGTACTTCTCCATCAGGAATGTCAGCATTTCTTTGTTGGTCCGCTGCTTGACTTCCAGCTGCCAGTATTCTTCCTTTTCCAGCAGCGCCACCCATTTCTCGCGGTCAATCCGGGATGGGAAATCAGCGTAGAGCACAGTCACTTGCGAAATAAAATGCTCGGCAAGCTCCTCGGGTGTGGCCGGCTCTTTTCCCGCTGAAAAGCTTCGGCTGGCCAGCCTTTCTCCCGCTTGCTCAGGGACCCCTGCTTCAAGGGCTTCCCCTTCGCGGGGTCCTTGCTCCCGGACGCCAGTCCATACCGCTTCTGCTGCCGGAGCTGCTTCCTCCTCCGGATCGAGTACAAAAACAGAACCAGCCGCATCGCCTGACGCAGCCGCTTCCTGTAAAAATTTCGCTTCGCGGAGGGCATGCTCATACGCTTCCCGCAGCCGCTGAAACCCTTCCGGATCGTCCTCCGGGTGATAGGTTTTCAACAGTCTGGCATACGCTCGCTTGATTGCCCCCTGATCGGACGTAGGTTCGATACCCAAAAATTCCCAACTGTTCATATTAATAGTCCTGGCACCTCTCAATCCGATCCAGCACAGCCTTCAGCAGCTCCGCTTCCTTCTTGATTTCCGCATCATTTTGACGCTTGAGGACATTTTCGAAGCGCTGCAAGGCTTGGGCGATCTCGTACCGTTTTTCCGCCAGCGATTCTTCGTACATCCTCTCTCCCCGTGCCAGGAGCAGCCTGTTTTCCATCCTGTCTCGGGGATGGATCTTGATGGCCTCCAGCTCCTTCAGACGTTGCTCGATTTCCTTGCGGGAAACGGCCCCGGGGTTCTCTTCGATAATCATCCGTTTTTTCACGCCCGTCTCGACGACGGTGACCTCTACTTCCAGAATGCCGTTAATATCGTAAGTGTAGCGGACGTCCACAGCCTGCTGGCCAGCGGTGGCGGGAGGAATCGGGATTTCCATCTGCCCGAGCTTGATGTTGTTTTTCGTCAGACGGCTCTCTCCCTGATAAATCTCCACCTTGATCACCTTTTGGTTCTCGTGCACAGGGTAAAGACGCTCTACCTTGCTGACCGGGATCGTACTGTTGCGTTCGATGATCGGATAAAAATGACCCGACTCGTAGCTTCCCGAGTCCGTCTCGACCGCGACCATAGTGCCGAGCGTGTACGGACAGACGTCAGTCAATACCACTTCCCGCAGCGCTTCATTCCGCTCCTTCATCGCGGCCTGAATCCCCGCTCCCAAAGCCACGGCTTCATCCGGGTGGATATGCGATGCAGGCAGGCGCCCAAACAGTTTGCCGACAAACGAATAGATGAGCGGCATCCGTGTAGCGCCGCCGATCAGTACGATAGCGTCCAGCTCGCGCGGAGTAATCGACGAATCGCGCAGGGCCCGCTCGATCGGAGCGCGGAGCTGAGCAAGCAGCGGCTTTGCAATGACTTCAAATTCATCCCGGCCGATCTGCAATTCGTAGGTCTTGTCATCGATCATGCAGCTCATCGTGCCGTACTTTTCTGTGCCGAGCTGCCGCTTGCACAGCTCCGCCTGCTTACGCAAGGCGTTCATCGCTTTTTCGCTGACATCGCTCGCTGTCAGCAGATGGTGCTGGAGAAAGTGCGAGCAGAGAAGCTCGGTGAAATCTTCGCCGCCCAGGTAGTTGTCACCGGCGATCGCTTTGACCTCCATGACCTGATCAAACAGCTCCAGGACGGAGACGTCAAAAGTCCCGCCCCCGAGGTCAAAGACGAGGAATTTGGTTTCCGGGTCCTGGAGATGCAGACCGTAGGCGATCGCGGCCGCCGTCGGCTCATTGAGCAGCCGCTCCACTTTCAAGCCGGCCAATTCTCCGGCCCTCTGCGTGGCTTTTCGCTGCGCATCATTAAAATAAGCCGGAACGCTGATCACGGCCTCTGTCACGGGTTCTCCCAGAAATGCCTCTGCATCCTCCTTCAGCGAACGGATGACAAATGCAGACAGCTCTTCCGGGGAAAATGTATACGATCCAAGCTGAAAGGTTTTGTTGCTGCCCATATACCGCTTGAATGTCTCTACTGTCAGATGGGGATGTGTAATCAGACGCTCCTTGGCCACTTGTCCGACGAGGATCTCCCCATTTTCATCTACACTCACAACAGAAGGCGTCAGGTTGCTTCCCAAAGCGTTGGGAATGATCACTGAGCCCTCCTCTGTCCAACAAGAAACCAGGCTATTGGTCGTACCTAAATCAATGCCAATAATCGGCATAATACGATCACATCCTACAAAAAATTCTTGAAAGTAATCATAGCATTTGCCAATATATTGAATCAACTTTCACTTTTGGAAAAATCATGAATCGTTTTTCCTATATATAAGGACAAGCAAATGAAACAGGACTTTCGGACCACGCTGCCATTTGCTGTGCGGACCGCAAATGGCACAAACCGGCATTTTGCCTCGTCTCGCTTCTTTCTTCGCAAAAAAGCGCAAATCTGCTGTTGAGGCAGACCTGCGCTTCTCGATTTCCTCTATTTTAGTGAAACGATCTCCAAAAATCCCCATTCTCGCCAATGATGTCCGCGATCTGCGAAAAAGGGATGCGGAACGTCGGAAAGCCTGCAGCGTAGGGCGCAATTTCATACGGAGCAAAGTAGAGATACAGGGCGTTTTCCTTGACATAAAAAGGCTGATCGGGACTGATTCCTTTAAAGGAGTCCGGGAAAACGTACGAGTATTCGGGATTGTTTTTGATTTGGTTGCCGACGATATCGCTCAGTACCCTGACGTAATCGCTGCCCGGCTTAAACAGGTCTTTCAGAGCATAGATCCGTCCGCTGACCAAATCAATCGGGACATAAGTCATGGTCGGCATTCCGTGAGCGGCGCCAAACGGGTAATTGTAGCCGGTCAGCTCCAGCTCCACCAGCCGATTTTTGAAGAACGCCACAGCAAAATCGCCAAAGTAGTTGTAATCCAACTGTGCATTTGGATCAATCGGTTTGATCTGGGACAGCTCACGCAAGCGTTGGTTGACCGCCTCCTGCGCCTGTCTGTTCGCCATGCCCCTGATTTCGGGGTAGTAGACGAGATAATCTCTGTTCGGAGCGTACTTGTGCTCGACAACCCGGTACTGACCAGTCAGCGGGATGGCGGTGTTTTGCTTCCAGACCAGTTTTCCGCTGCGGTCATAGTAGGATATCCGTTGATCGACAAACGCCTTGACCAGCTCCCCTTCCAGCGTCAACGTTCCGCTGCCCGGGACGACCGGAAGATTTCTCGCCACATGTCCCGTTCTGTCGATGAAAAAGGTTCTCTGGCCATCGGTTGCAGATGCTACCCCTTCTTTGTACTCGGCGACCTGGTCGTAGAGAAAATCGGTCAGGAAACGGCCGTCTGTGTCCGTTATCGCATAGGCCGATCCGATGTAGGGCTTGCTCGGATCCTTTGCCCGGCCAACAGCGAGACGCCCTGCTCCCAGCATATTGATGTCGTTGTATTCCGGCTTGATCACGTACGCCCCGGTCTTGTCGATCAGACCGTACAGATTTTCCGAGAAATCCCTGGAGGCATTGACGATGGCTCTTCCCGCTTCGAACGGCAAGGCCACCGAAAATTGCGGCGGGATGACCACCTCGCCGGATTCATTGATGTAGCCCTTGGGGCCGCTCTCCGTCTCCGAGAATGCCAACAGGCCGTCTCCCGGCGGTCCTACATAGGGATGCTGGTAGGAATGAAGCGCCTTCCCGCTGCGGTCGATGAGGGCGAATTCTCCCTCCCTGACCTGCACAAGCGCTCTTCCGTCCTGAAAGTCGTTGGCAGACATATACACCGGCGGGATAATTTCCGTGCCGGAAAGATCCAGGTAGCCGTAATGGGAACGGCCTTGTGCATCGACCTTTGTGAAAACTGCCCGCCCCTCCTTATACGTTCCGATATAGGAGTAAGGCGTGGCCGTTAACATGTTCCCTCTTTCATCAATGACCCGAAAGCCGCGGTCATCGACAACGGCTGCCCGCCCTTCGGAAAAGGGGGCAATCGACTGATAAATAGGACCTACGACAAATATCCCGAGCTGGTTGATCAGGCCGCTGTGGTTGTTTGCTTGCACGACGGCCAAACCGTTATTTTGAAAATCTTCGGCGTAGTCAAAACGAGGTGAAATGATAAAACGTCCGTTTCTGTCAATGTACCCCCATTTTGTACCTTCTGCCGTTTTGACGGGGGCGGGGTACAAAGCAGCCCTGGTTTGCAGCTCGCTGCGGATCAACCGGATAACCGACTGCCATTTTCCGGCGGATGACGGGCGCAGCTTCACCGCTGTAGCGAGCGAGTGAACCGCCTGTGCCGGCAGTCCTGCTTTTTGCTCGGCACTGGCAAGCTGGTACCAGAGACTCGCATCTTCCGGCCGTTCTTTTGCCTGTTCCCGAAGTTGCGCAGCTATCTGCTGAAAATAGGAAGGAAAGCGATCATTGGCTTGCTGCAATCGCTCCCCGTTCCATTTGTACACATCGGCCGTATACACCCCTCCCTCCTCCTGCTGCCAGAGGATGATCTCGGCAATCCCGTCCACTCCCGCAGCAGATTCGAGATCGGCTACTTCCAGCTTGTGATAGGAGAGAGGGGGCATCGCTCTGTTCAAAAGCCCGCGCTGCGTCCACTCATAGACAGCAAGCGCGGCTGGCTCTGCTTCTCCCGCTTCTCTGGTTGTCAGCACAAACGGCCAATCATGCCGGGTTTGAATCAACGCAGCTTCCCCGTCAGCCTGCCAGCCGATGATGACGTCAAACTTTTCGCTGCTGGTCACGGGCGCCGTGTGCAGATCGCAAATGACCGCCTTTCTGCTGGAAAGCGTCTGGACTGCATACCAGCCGTCCGCTCCATTTTTCCATACCGTGAAAAAGGTTTCCCCGACCCACCTGTAGGCGCCAGCCAGCTCTGCCTCTCCATCGCCGTCCAGATCGCGCAAACAAATAAACGGCGAGGGAGCCTCGTCCGACGGCGCCTTCCCTGCTGCTGCGAGGATCTTTGCTCCACAGGGCAAAAGCTTATCTACCGTAAGTTCCAGCTGTTTATCCCACATTGCCTAACTCTCCCATGTAAATGTTTTGAGATATCATATGTGGGCAAATACAGGTGGTGACCCAAAATGCTGGCCATGCGACAGCCGTTACACCGGGGGGATTTCCGGTTCAGGTCCCGGCGTCATGTACTCCACCAAGGCCTGTTGAAGCGTTCCTTTCATAATAGCTTTACTGTCAAACGATATTCCGTTTCTGATCATGACCTTTACGATTTCCGGGCGCATACCGGTGATGACACCCTTGCAGCCCATCATCGCTATGCCTTCGAGCAGGTGCAAGAAGCGTTCCATCACGGCTATCTCCATTTCGGCAACGCCGGAGAGGTCCAAAATCAGCACCTCGATTTTATTCGTGCCAATCTGCGTAATGACTTTATCCTCAATTAAAGAAAAACGATGGCTGTCTATCGCTCCTACCAGCGGCAAAATGCACATGGCAGGCTTTAACGGAATGAACTGGACAGATAAATAGTCGACGAGTTCTCTCTGCTTCTGAATAAGCTGCTCCTTGTAATCGGAGTAGCTGATAAAGAAATAATTAAGGAACCGATCGACCAACTCATTGATTTGTTTTTCCAGCGAGTAGAAGTTTTCCCGGCTGCTCTCGAGATTCTGCAGCTTGTCATAATTGTACAGGAAATCCCAAAGAACCCTGCGGATGGATTGCACCCACTCGAGCTTGAACGCTAATGTCAGCGAATGCTTGACCCAGACAACCCCTTCCTGTCGGGCGAAGGAAATCACATCGTGCTCGCGGCCATCGACGATGTAAAGGACCAGCTTATGAGCGTTCGCCAGCAAGTTGACGTTTCCCACCTGCTGTATTTCGTGTATTTTCTCCTTGACGTTGACCGCCTCAGCCAGCAAGCATTGTTCGAATTCGTTCCGATTTTCCAGAAAGAAATCCCGCAGCTCCTGGCCTGCTGTTGAATGCAATTTCAATTCAATCACTCCACGAGTTAACCTTGTTGATTCCTTGGGGATGCTCAGCGTGAAGCGTGTACCCTTTCCTTCCTCGCTGTAAACCTGAATCCTGCCTCCATGTTGATGAATGACAGAAAACACTTGGGTCAGTCCCATCCCGGTCCCGTCGACTTTTGTGGAAAAGAAAGGGGTGCCCAGCATAGACAGCTTTTCCTGCGGAATTCCCGTTCCGGTATCCTCGATGGAGATAACCACTTGCTCCTCTTCCACCTTGTGTTCAATCGTGATGGCTCCCTTGTCCGGAATCGCTTCAAAAGCGTTTTTCAGCAGGTTGAAAAATGCTTTTTTCAGCTGATTCTTCCGTCCATACACGCAGGCGTCCGTATTGTGAATTTTCTTTCTTATCTCCACGCGATACAATTGGTCCTGAAAAAGATGTACCAAGGATTCCAGCTCTACAGAAAGATTAACGGACTGTATGGACTCCTCCTCCAGATCGGGCTTGGCTACATGCAAAAGGTTTTCAAGCGTAGCCAAAGCATTCTGCAGTTCCGATTGGGCAATGTCAACGTATGTTTCATTCGGCTCCTCCTTGAGCAACTGCAAAAAACCCTTTACGGCTGTCAGCGGGTTCTTTACCTCATGTGCAATCCCTGCGGCGATTTGCCCTACTGAGGCTAGTTGACTGATGTGCACATCATTTTTTACACGATGCGTTTCCATGAAGTTCACGTCCTGCTCCTTTCCCCAGCTTGTGAGAGAACTGTTTGCTCCCTTTCTTTCGTTGGATATTTTTTCATGGGTAGTTCTTCTTTCTTTTAAAGCTGGGCAATCTCCTTTTAAATTTGTCGAATTTGTCCCGTTTTTAAACAGGAGAGGCGACAGATAAACGGAATTTTCGTGCAATAGGAGCTGCGAGCACTGACCCCTTCTTCATACAATTGCGGCCTTTTTGTTCCAGGCATAAAAAGGACCGGAGAAGTTTCCGGTCCCGATTTGCAGGAATAGGAGGCTCCTTGTCAGCCCCTTCCTTCGCTGTCTTATTCAACGGCTACGTAAATCCGAACGACTGCATTCTGCGGATCAAAGTCACGGGCATCGTACAATTCAAAGTCTCCGGTAAAGGTACGGCGCTCCTGTGAAGTCGCAGACCATTCCCAGATGCGCTTCCACGCTTCGGTCACGACGGCGCCGACCGGCCCTCTCTCCGAGGTAAAGACGGCATACTTCGCGGCCGGTACCGAAATGACCTCCATCCCCTCTTCTGCCTCGCCAGCTTCCGACTCATGGCCGATCAGCACGGTATATTCGCCAGCCGCTCCATTTTCGTAATTCGCATAAAGCGTGTAGGTGAGATGAGGGTTTTTGACTGCTTTCGCCCGTCCGCTTACATCCGTGGTGAAAAACCGTTCCCACAGGCCCGGAATTTTTCCTTCTCCCCGTGCTTCCCGCTCATTCGTCGTCCTGGCAGCAATCCCCTTTATGTACAAAGCATCCTGAAAAACATAGGTCGGTTCCATCCCAATTGCTCCCTTCATTGTCTCTGTCTTTACAAACACATTTTACGGGTAGAAAGTTGACAACTGGGTGTCATGTTTGATCAGCCAATTCCCGTTTTTTCCGGAGGCGCTTGCACCTGTATATCCCTATGCTTCTTTTTTCTGTTTCCCCTGGTAGCACATGCACGTCACAATATGGTCGTTTACCATTCCGACGGCCTGCATGAACGCATAGCAGATCGTGGTTCCCACAAACTTGAATCCCCGCCGCTTCAAATCCTTGCTCAGCCTGTCGCTTACCTTTGTGGAGGCGGGCACCTCGCTCATCTCTTTGAAATGGTTTTGGACCGGTTTCCCGTCCACAAATGACCAGATGTACGCACTGAATGAACCGAATTCCTCGACAACCCGAAAATACGCCTTGGCGTTTGCAATAACAGCGTTGATCTTCAGCTTGTTTCTGACGATGCCTTCGTTTTGCAGAAGCTCGTCTATTTTCCGCTCGTCATACTTGATGATTTTTTCGGGCTCAAAGTTGTCGAAAGCCTGCCGGTAGTTCTCTCTCTTTTTGAGGATTGTGTACCAGCTCAGCCCTGCTTGCGCGCCTTCCAGATTCAAATATTCAAAGAGCAGACGGTCGTCGTAGACCGGAACGCCCCACTCCTTGTCATGGTATTCGAGGTAAAGCGGATCTTGTGTCACCCACCCGCATCGGTTCATCTGCCTGTCCTCCTGTTTTCACCATTGCAAACAAACGTTCGCAATCCGTTTCTTCTATCATATACCGGAGCCGCTTGTTTATCAATCTCTTCGTTTCGCTCCATCGATTACCTTAGGTAACACCCGTTGTTCAAATCAAAGGTAGCGCCAGTATAATTCCTCCCCTTTTCAGACAGCAGAAATACAACCGTGTTTGCCACATCGACAGGCAGCACCGGGGACTTGATCAGCTCGTGCTCTCTGTATTCGTTCTTTCTCCACACAGGCAGCTTGTCCATCATCGAGGTATCTACCAGTGTGGGTGCTACGCAATTCACCCGGATATACGGCGCAAAATTCATCGCACAGCTTTTGGTCAGACCGACTGCGGCCGCCTTTGACAGACCGTATACGGCATCAGAGCTTCCTTCCAATCCCGAAACAGATGACAGGTTCACAATGACTCCGGCTCTTTTTTGATCAAGCAGCATTCTCCCGAACAGCCTCGAAAAGTAGATGAATCCCTTTATGTTTACGTTGATCACCTGGTCGATTTCATCCACGTCATAATCGAGGATGCTTTTTCCCAGATAAATGCCGGCGTTGTTGACCAGCCCGTTGATTGCGGGATGCCGTTCGCTGGCCCAGGCGAAAAAGCTTGCAACCTCCTCGTATCTCGTGACGTCCAAAGTGTATACGTCCAGCGCGTCCGAGTTGATAGATTGCTTGATTTCCGCAAGCTTCTCGCGATTTCGGTCGCAGGCGATTACGTGGGCATTCTCTTGAATGCATTGTCTGGCAATTTCAAGCCCGATGCCTGAAGCAGCGCCCGTAACGATAATGGCTTTCTCTTTCAGCAATGTCGGCTTCCTCCCTTTGCGGAATCAGGAATCTGAATATCCATGCATATCATCCTTGTGCATATGAACATGCTGACGAATTGCCAAGCTTCAACAAGTTCGTTACCATACGATGGAATTCTCTTTAAAATTTACATGTTTCATACTGTCTGTATTCTAATATAATTCAAAGAATAGTTTACTATCATGAAAACTGATTCTTTTTCATCTTTTTCTTCATTGAAAATGATGATGTTTCATGAAATAAACGAATGGAGATTACTTGCTTATGTCCACCGACTCGAAGATCCTGAAAGCCTTGTTTTTCATTCAACTGCTTTCGTCCTTTCTGGTCGTCGCCGGTCATTTTACCGCTTCCGTGCTGGACTTTACCGATCCCTTCTGGGTGCTTGCCTTAAACCAGATCAGCCGCTATGGCACAGTGCTTTTGGCCATCGTGAGCGGATACATGACCGCCTATACGCTTGAAAAGAAAAAGCCGGGCTTTTGGCAGTTCTTTTCGGGAAAGCTCACCTACATCTACGTGCCGTTCCTGGTGTGCGGCGTCTTGTATCATTACTTGCTCAATGACGTGTGGCCTCGCACTTCCACAGATTTTTTCAACATCTTTCTGGGAAAAACGGGCGGCCACCTGTATTTTGTGTTTATGATTTGCCAGTACTACCTGTTCGCCTACCTGTTCCGCAATGTGATTACCAAGAAAAACATCCTTTTTCTTATTTGGGTATTCATGGCGGTTCAATACGTGTACATTAATTACCTCCACCAGGGGTGGCTTGGCTTGACGACTCGCCATCTTCTCCCGACGTGGATCTTCACGTTTTATATCGGCCATCTGGTGTACTGGTATCGGGAAACCATCTTTGCTTACCTGCAAAGGAAACAGTCCTACCTGATTTTGTTTACAAGCGTCTCCGTCATCAGTGCTGTCTTTTTCATCCTATCCAGCAAAATGTATGTGGCGGTTCATCTGTCCTTTGTGATTGCGACACTGATTACCTTTTTGGTCATGGTCGTCTTCTTCCTGGAGCTGGTCGACAAGGTACAGCTCAAGTTTCGCAAAGGTCTTACCTATTTTATCTACCTGTTTCACTCGGCCTTCCTCATTCTCTACAAGGAATGGCTGAAGGATCTTTTCGGAAATGACGTCTCGTGGCTGTTCAGCAACACGTGGTATTCGCTGATGTATTTGCTCGTCGTCTACGCGAGCACGGGGCTTGCTTCCATCCTGCTGGTGCAAATTACGAAAGGCATTGAGAGCCTCATCAAGACGAGGTGGCGGGTCATTCGGGAGAGATATGAATAGGACGACAGCCGAAAAAGGCATCCAAGCTGATTGGGTGCCTTTTTATATATTTTGGTGTCCCTGCTTTTTTGCTTTCACTTTCTTGCTCTCAGAAGCAGTCTTCGCTATCCGGGTGCATGGCGGGCTGAGGATGAAATTGGTAGATGCTCAGGTTGATTGATTTCCCGCCGATCACCTCGACCCCTTCCCCTTGCAGCAGAAGCATTTGCATGGTCCGGGATTCCTCTTCCTGCAAGCTGATCTTCCCTTCCGCGTTTATGACGCGATGCCACGGAAGGCTATGCTTATTGCTCATGGAATGGAGGATTCTGACGACCTGCCTTGCCCCCCTCGGACTTCCGGCTAACGCGGCAATTTGCCCATAGGTCATCACTTTCCCCGGAGGAATACTGCGGATGATTGCCACCGCTCTTTCTGTGAATGGCCGCATGCTTTTTTCTCCTTTTCTATTGCCGGGGAAGCCACTGGCAGGTTTGTCCAGTTTCCCCTCTGTTTTTGACAGAAAATTTATGCTACGCTACTCGGTAAGCAATCCTACCCATACTAACGGGATTGCCATCCTGGTTTTTGAAAGGAGCTGAATGGTTATGAGCACATATTTGAACACTCGTTACGATACAAATCATCACCACTTGTCATTCTGCAGGGGGATGCATACCCATTGACTCCCCCCATTTCAGGAGGAGGTACTGCATGCAGCGGAAAACGGCATTGCTTGTCATTGACGTACAAGTAGGAATTGTCGAAGGACCCGAAATCGGTCCGGTTTTTCAAAAGGAAGACGTTTTGCAGACCATAACGAAACTGATTTCCACGGCGAGAAGCCAGTCCATACCTGTTGTTTATGTTCAAGATTTGGATGTAGCCGCCCAAGACTCGGCCGAATTTCAAATACATCCCGAGATTGCGCCGCTTTCCGGCGAACTGGTCATCCGAAAAAAAGCAACAGACGCGTTTCAGCTCACGGAATTGCACAAAGAACTTCAAGCGCGGAAAATCAACCATCTGGCAGTCGTCGGTTGCAAGACGGAATACTGCGTAGATACGACGTGCAGAAGGGCGACCACCCTCGGATATGATGTGACACTGGTGGCAGACGCCCACTCGACGACTGGCAACGATGTTCTTTCGGCAGAGCGAATCATCGCTCACCACAACGCGCTGCTGCATGGTCTGGACAATGTCAGCGGTTTTGTCATGGTGCGCCATTCAGGCGAAAACGTTTTTGAACCGACCCACGATCAGTATAGATAAAAGCGAATGAAACAGCAAACCCCTCCCGACAATGCTGGGACTCGCCCGCTTGTCTGGAGGGGTGTTTTTCTATCGTGGGATCTCTATATGAATGTTGCGTCCGTACTCTGAACGTGTGGCAAACTGAATGTACCCGGCCCTCCGAAAGGCATTGGCCATCGGTTCGTTATGCACGTCGGTATCCGCCCGAATAGGAGTGACCCCCGCTTTCAGCAGGATGTCCGTTCCCCGCCCAAGAAGCTGATGGATGTATCCGCGTCCTCTTTGCTCCGGCATCACGCCGATGTAGCCGATCGTAGCAAAGGCAGGGCTTTTCGCGGGCATCACCAATCCGATGCATTCATCGTCCTGGTTATAGGCAAGCTGCCACCAATGCGGATCATACACCAGCTGCTGCAGGTCCTGAAACAATTCCAGCGCTTGTCCCCTTGCTCCCAGGCGCTCACTGTCATGCAAAATGCGACGGTCCAGCGTTCCTTCAGATACGCGCATGACAGCTTCGATAAAGACCTCGTTGCCCACTTCGGCGAGCGAGCGAAAGGAGAGACCTGCAGGCACGGGAATGTCTGCAATACCCGGCTTCCACTCAAAGCGACAGGTCTCCCGCTCCAGGCGAAACCCCATCTCTCTGAGCAGCTCCCTGCGCTCTGTCGGAAACGTCTGCCACTGGGGGGCCAAAGGAGGAGTATCCAGCACATGCCCCACTTCCTTGACTCCCATGCCGCGCAGGGCTTCCAGCGCTGTTTGCAGCAGTTCTTTGCCGAGAGAAAGGGAATCCTCACTATCCCATGGAATATCGAGCAATACCAAGTCAAGCGGTTTGTCCAGCTTGGGCAGTGTCCAAAATGCTACACGTCCCCGCAGCCGGTTCGCTTCCTCTATGACAAAGCACCATTCCGGGCGCATCGAACCGACTGCGATCATCTTTTCTACGTAACGCTTTACCTCCTGCACGCGGGCCGGATCGCTATTGCCTACTCCTGCGAAATCATCAATCTCTTCCGGTCTGATCGGGCGCACTGCGGCCACTGTCATTCGCTTCCCTCATTCCTTTTTATAAAAACGGGTTTTGAAACCGAATTTATGTAACCACCAAAATAACCATTAATAGTTACAAGCTGATTGTATCACAACCCATCCCAGCCCGGCAACCACATTTTCCCAGCGCCTTTTGTTCATTTCGCGATCCGACGCGATCCAACAGAATGCTGCCCCTTCTTAACCGAACAGTAAACTGGTTTTGCTTCTCACTTCGCCTCAAGAAACCACACTTTGCTAATCACCTGATCGTTGACCTCATAAATGGCCAAGGCTTCAAATGCTCCGCGATTGTCTCTTCCCGTAATTTCCTCGCGGTCGATGACGTAATTGGAATAGCAAATGCGATCTTTGATAACGCAATGGTTGTTCGGATTTTCCTGGAACATTTTCGCGTAACGTTCTGTCAGCGCTTTTTTTCCACTGACCAACACATTTCCGCTCGGATGCTCCATGATCAAAACATCCTCGGCATACGTGGACACAAATCCCGCCAAGTCCTGGCTGTTGTAGCAGAGCAGCTGCTGCTGCACGATTTCCTCCGGCGTTTTGTTCTTGTGCACAAAAAAGCCCCCCTGCAATGTCTTTCTTATCGCGGCCTGCGGTCATGCAGCCAGTCCTTGCCTTCCACCTTGCCTACGGAAGCCATCAAGACGGAGAGATGCTCCTGGCCGTCAATTCCCAAATATTCATTCATTTCTTTGTCGAACCAGTGGCCGATCGTGGACACGCCCAATCCCAGGCCATTTGCCGCGATATGCAGATTCTGGGCAACGTGGCCGGCATCCCACCAAATGTACCGGTACGCCCGTTCCCTGTATTTATGCCGTGTACGGTTGACCACTGCCGTCCACACGAAATTGACAGCCGCCCGGCGCGTCATTTCCTGATTCTCCGTCAAGGCATAAGCCGTTTCAGACACGTCCTCCAGCTTTAACCCTTCCAGGCACCACTCTTCCACATCCAGGTGATACAATCCTTTTTCCAAGCCCTCGACGTTGTTTACGAGCAAATAGGTCTCGATCGGATACAGCGCTCCCGCGGAAGGGGTCGCGCGGATTTGGTAATCGCCCATGTCGGCGGTGATGCCTTGGGTTCCCCAGAGCAAAATGTTCAATTCATTGAGTGTCATCGGTTCACACAGGAAATTCCGTCTGGAACGCCGATTCTGCATCAGCTCCCAAAGATCCGGGGACGGGGGCAGCTCTCTTGGTCCCAAAGGTATGCGGACTACCGCATCGTCATACCGCATGTAAGTAGGCGGTCTTTTGTCAAAGTCATATTTGGCGGCCCAGCCTTCCTCCAGATCGCCGACTGCGTATGAGGTCGCCTGTAAAAATTCGTTGCATAGTCTTTGCCATTCCGGATGCATGGTGTTCTCCTCCTCTTGTGCTTGCGACTGTATCTCGCTAAAATCGAGTATACGAACAGCACAACCATTAGTAAAACGATGTTTATTAATATAATTCATTAGATTTTACTAATAATTCAAGGAGAATCCCTATGACACTGGCCCAATTGCAAGTGTTTATCGCCGTGGCCGAAGCGAAAAATTTCACGAAAGCCGCTGAATCTCTCGGTTTTACACAATCGGCTGTCTCTCAGATGATTCAAAGCCTGGAAAAGGAACTGGGCGTTCCTCTGTTTCACCGCAGCCGAAAAGGGGTCGCCACGACCAACATCGGGGAGAGAATGCTGCAGCATGCAAGGGAAATGCTGCGGATCAGCTCGCGCATGCAGCAAGAGGCAAAAGCGGCGCAAGGGATCGAGACGGGTACGCTGCGGATCGGTTCCATCCACAGCGTGTCCAATAAAATTTTGCCCGGCTTGATCGGCTCATTCCGCAAGCTGTTCCCCCAAGTGGACATCGTCTTGTTTGAGGGGGAGTATGAAGAGGTAAACAGTTGGATATCCGGCTCTGTCGTCGATGTCGGCTTTACCACCGTGCCGGGAAAGGATATGGAGTCATACACGCTTGCAACCGACAGAATGGTCGTGGTTGTCCCCGATGACCATCCGCTGCGGAGCGAGCCGTATCTCACTTTCTCCCACATTCGGGACAAGTGCTTTATTATGCCGAAGGACGAATGCATCAAAAAGCTGCTTCACACCAACGGGCTTGCTTCCACCGTTGCTTTTGAAGTCCGGGACGTGACGACGATTCTGGCCATGGTGCAGGAATGGGTCGGGGTCACGATTGTTCCGGAGCTCTACTTGCCGGAAATGCTGCCCAAGGTAGTGCCCGTCCCTTTGTCTCCCACGATTACGAGGGAGCTGGTCATCAGTACCCGCAGCTTTGATTCGGTCTCGCCAATAGCGGCAGAGTTCATTGTGCACAGCCAGCACTACATCAAGCAGCGAGCCGTCGCGATTTAAAAAAAGATCTTGCTCCTGAAAACAGGCAGCAAGATCTTTTTGGTACATACTTAAATTGTGCTTCCGTCGAATTCGATGTCGTGGTCGTCTCCATCACCGGAGAATTCATACTGGAGATCATCTTCGACACTATCAATGATTTCGCCGTCAATATTCGCATCTTCAAATTCGTCCCAGATGTCGTTGCAAATTTCTTTTACGAGTTTTTTCAACTGGCTCTTAGTCAAATCATTAAATTCATCTTCATAATCATCGAAGTCAATCGCGATCTCTACGGAGATGTCATCCTCATCGCCGCTCAGCGAGATGTCCCATTCAAGGTCTTCGTAATCGCCGTAATCGTCATTCAAATCGGTTTCCAGATCATCGATGCGATCATCGACATCGTCGTCCTTGCTGCTCTTTCTGTCTTTAAGGTCGTCGATTTCATCTTC
>k87-86133_pt1 | contig 26553 bp, 28 predicted proteins | sample MGYA00084031_6733416 | MGnify analysis MGYA00084031
AAGCTCTCCCTGCTGGTCCATCCGCATGTCAAGCGGTGCGTCGGCATTGTAGCTGAATCCGCGCTCTCCTTCATCCAGTTGCGGAGACGAAACGCCCAGATCAAACAGTACGCCGTCTACACCATCGAGGCCCAGCTCAGCCACAATTTCTTTCAGATGGCGAAAGTTGCTTTTCACCAGCGTTACCCGATCTATGTAGGGAGCAAGACGTTCCTTCGCGTTATCCAGTGCCCAGTCATCCTGGTCAACCGCAATCAGTCGTCCGCCTGGCGCAAGCCGCGAAGCGATCAGACTGCTGTGCCCGGCGCCCCCGAGCGTACAATCCACATAGATGCCATCCGGCCGGATGTTCAGTCCGTCAACGGCTTCTTCTCGCAATACAGTTACATGATGAAAGGACAAAGCCGTCACTCCTAATTCAACGGGTGCACCTGAATGGTTCCGACGCACCGCATTTTCTCTGATTCCTATAAATCAAAATCCACCAGCTTCTCCGCAATCTCGGCGAAAGATCCTTCCGACTCCGCAAAGTAATTTTCCCAACGATCCTTGCTCCAGATCTCTACCCGATTGGATACACCGATGACGACGCACTCTTTTTGAAGCGCCGCGTAGTCGCGCAAAGTAGGTGGTATATTTACCCTTCCCTGCTTGTCCCACTCGCATTCCGCCGCTCCGGAAAAGAAGAACCGCGTAAAGGCGCGAGCATCCGCTTTGGTGAACGGCAGCGTCTTCAGCCGCTCCTCCAATGCTTTCCACTCTTCTGGCGGATAGACAAACAGACATTGGTCGAGCCCGCGGGTAATGACGAAGGAAGCCCCGAGGCCTTCACGGAATTTGGCAGGGATCGTCAACCGGCCTTTTTCATCGATGCTATGTTGGTATTCACCCATGAACACGGCCTGTCCCCCACTTTCCTTCCGCTGACCTCCACTTTCCCCCACTTTTCCCCACTCGGTCACCTACTTGCTATTATAAATAAAAAATCCTGCTTTTGTAAGCAGGATTTTTCGTTGATTTTTTTACCGGGAAAAGACGCGTTTCGCGAAATTATTCGACCCAGCTGTCCAAGTATGCTTTTTGCTCGTCTGTCAGCTTGTCGATTGTGATGCCGAGTGCCTCCAGCTTGTAGCGGGCAACCATTTCGTCCAGCTCGTAAGGCACGTTCAGCACGTGTTTGCCGATAGACTCGTAGTTTTTGTTTACGTATTCGAGAGAGACGGCTTGCAGGGCAAAGGTCATATCCATGATTTCCGCCGGATGGCCGTCACCGGCAGCCAGGTTGACCAGACGTCCTTCGGCCAGGAGATACACTTTTCGACCATCTGCCAAGACAAATTCCTCGATGTCTTTGCGAACGGTGCGCTTGGATTTCGACATCGCTTCCAACTCAACCTTGTTCACTTCGACATCGAAGTGGCCGGCGTTGGAGAGGATCGCGCCATCTTTCATGACTTCAAAATGCTCTTTGCGGATGACATCGCGGTTTCCGGTTACTGTGACGAAATAATCGCCGTGCTTGGCCGCTTCGCTCATCGGCATGACTTCGAATCCGTCCATGTACGCCTCTACCGCTTTGATAGAGTCGATCTCGGTGACGATCACTTTCGCTCCAAGACCTTTCGCACGCATCGCAACGCCTTTGCCGCACCAGCCGTAGCCGACGACAACTACCGTTTTTCCAGCGACGACCAGGTTGGTGGTCCGGTTAATGCCATCCCATACGGATTGGCCTGTACCGTAGCGGTTGTCAAACAAGTATTTGCAGAATGCGTCGTTTACCGCAACCATCGGGAATTCCAGCTTGCCTTCCTTGTCGAGCGCTTTCAAGCGAAGGATTCCTGTCGTGGTTTCCTCGGCACCGCCGCGCACTTGGGAAAGAAGATCGCGACGCTCGCTGTGCAGGATCGTCACCAGATCGCCACCGTCGTCAATGATCAGGTCCGGACGCGTTTCCAGCGTTTTGATCAGATGGCTTTTGTACTCTTCCGGGGAAGGATTGTATTTCGCAAAGACGCGAATGCCGTCTTCCACAAGCGCTGCGCAAACATCATCCTGTGTAGAAAGCGGATTGGAACCGGTGATGGTTACCTCGGCACCGCCGGCTTGCACCACTTTCGCCAGGTAGGCGGTTTTTGCTTCCAGGTGCAACGAAATCGCTACTTTCAGGCCTGCAAACGGCTTTTCCTTTTCAAAGCGCTCGCGGATCCGGTTGAGGACGGGCATATGTTCTTTTACCCAGTCGATTTTCAGGTGGCCATTCGGCGCAAGCGCCATATCTTTTACGATGCTTTCAGAAACCATGTTCATGAGCGGATTGAACCTCCTTCTTCTACAAACAAACTATGATTTATCTTACCACATGATTTTTGTTTTTCCTATCCGTTCCATAACCCTATAACCAAAAAAGCAACTATTCCGCTTTGTTTTTGCCATTTAGATCTCACGGGCAGGCATCCCTTCGGTCAACAGATTGAAAAAGTGGCGCATCGCTCGCGGCATCCACTTCTTTTTATGGTATACGAGCTGGCGGTAAACGCGAATGTCTGGATGCGTAAAGGGCAAGACCGAGATCGTCCCCTTTTTCACCTCTTCGGCCACAGCGATCATCGGGACAAGTGCGATTCCCAGCCCGTATGCCACACATTGCTTGATCGCTTCCAGACTGCCAAACTCGAGCGAGGGTTCCAAGCTCGCTCCACTGTCGCGCAGGACTGACTCGATCATCGACCGATAGCTGCAGCCCGCCTCGGGAAAAATCCACTGTTCGCCATTGAAGTCACTCGCTTCAACCCGTTTTCGCGAAGTCAGCGGATGTTCGGGAGATGCAATGACGACCAGTTCTTCTTCTCCGAGATTTACGCTTTCCAGGTCGGGGTGGGATTGCAGCCAATCGAGTACAACCGCAAAGTCGTAAGTGCCCTCCTTGACACCCTGACGGAGCTCGTAGCAGATCCCCGGATTGAGCAGCACCCGAATCTGCGGCTGCTCGCGGCGAAACTGCTGCAAATAGGGGGGCAAGTAAAAAGCGGCGAGAGATTCCACTGTCCCGATGGTCAACGTGCCGGCTAGCTGAGCCTCTTCACTCAGTTGGGCCTTCGCCTCATCAAGCAGTCCGAGCAGCTGCCCGCTGTATTCCAGCAGCACTTCTCCGGCATGTGTCAGCCTGATTTTTCGTCCCCACCGCTCGAACAGGGTGACGCCAAACTCCTGTTCCAGATTCTGTATCTGAGTCGTAACACTGGATTGGGCATAACCAAGCACTTCAGCCGCTCGGGTAAAGCTGTGCCATTTCGCCACTTCGCGAAAGGTCTGCAAATAACGGGTATCCATCGGGCTCTCCCCTTTATTATTAAATCGTTTTTTTCGATTCTCATCATCGAATATTATAGATAACTCCGATGATAACGTCTATGCTACACTTCAAATACCAGCAAATAAATAGCTTTCGGGAGAGGAATTTACATGAAAAACTCGACTTCTCACACGTCAGGACTGGCGAAAACGCTGTCGCTTCCCCATATCGTCGCCCTGTATATCGGTGCCGTGATCGGTTCGGGAGTGCTGCTCATCCCCGGGATGGCGGCAGAAATGGCCGGCCCCGCCTCTGTCCTCGCCTGGCTGTTCATGGCCATCCTCGTACTGCCGATGGCCATCACCATGGGGCTGTTGTCCGCCCGACACCCTAGCTCAGGTGGCGTCTCCACTTACGTCAGGATGGCTTTCGGAGACCGCTATGGAAACATGGTCGGCTGGTTTTTTCTGTTGTCGGTTCCGATTGGCGCCCCGATCGTCGCTGTCACAGCGTCCCACTATGTCGCTGTCCTTTTGCAGTGGAGCCAGCTTCAAGTGTATCTCGCTGCAGGACTGATTCTTGGTTCTGTCGTCCTCATGAACGTATTTGGCCTGAAAGTCGCAAGCCGCGTCCAGACGGTTGTCGTTTCATTGATCGTGGCTATTTTGGTGATCGCGGTATTGGCCGCGCTGCCCCATGCTTCTGCCAGTCACTTTACTCCATTTGCCCCGAATGGCTGGCTGAGTGTCGTGCAAGTGGCTGGCCTGTTGTTCTGGTGCTTTATCGGTTGGGAAGCGGTGACACACCTCTCCGAGGAGTTTGTCGATCCGGAGAAAAACGCGGTCCGCGGCGTCCTGTGGAGTGCATGCATCGTCGCTTTGCTTTACTTCGCCGTTGCCCTTATGACCGTTGCTACCCACAGCTATGGCGAAGGCCGGTCGGAAGCATCTCTGAGCGTGATGGTTCAGCTTTCGTTTGGCCCGATCGGAGGGTGGATTGTCAGTGTGACGGCCCTGTTTATCTGCGTCGCTGCGGCCAATGCGTATATCAGCGCCGCTTCCCGAATTGCCTATGCTTTGGCTCAGGAAGGCACGGCCCCGCGCTGGTTTGGCCGTCTCCATTCCAAATACGGGACGCCGGTCGGCGGACTGCTCTTTTTATCGATTTGTTTTTTCATCGTTCTATTCGTTCTTGCCATGGGCTGGATTGATCTCGCTCGTCTCATCCAGTTTCCCAACGCGACTTTTTTTGCCACCTATATCGGGGGCTGTCTTGCCGGTGTCCGACTCTTGAAGAACAGCCGGTATGGACGTATCGCTGCCTGGACATCGCTGATCGTTACCGGTGGGCTTTATCCTTTTCTCGGATGGTCGGCGCTTTATCCGCTGGTGATTGCCGGCGTTCTCCTGATATGGGAAAACTGGCAGCGAAAAGCTTCATAACCTGATGGCAAAGGAGCGGGCTTCGACATAAACAATGGGCATGTGAATAGGTATCAGTCCAAAAGATGATAGTAAAAACGATTCATTTCCCAAACAAAAAAACAGCCGTTTCCGAAACAAAAAACAGCCGTTCCCTGCTTGTCAAACTTGAGCAGGAATGGCTGTTTTTCTTGTTCTCCGGCTTTACTCCGTCCCAGTTTGCAGGACAGTCTGGCAACCGTCAAACGAGCACGTGTAATCAATCTTTGTTTTTGCTGCCACCGTATCATCATCGTTTCGCTCGTCCCGTTCTATTGAAACGGGCAGCAAATTTTCCGCCTTTCCGGCAGTCCCTGCTACTCGTCTTTTCCGATCAACCGGAAGTCCTTTCCGTCCGCGGACGCGAGATAGAACGTCCTGTCTACACTGCCGCCCAGCTCTCCGGAATAGTATTGGACGGTCATCCGGTACTTGCCCTCGCTGATTTTCGCGTAGTAAATCAGTTCGTCAAAACGCGGAAAGCGAATGAAATCATAGACGTCGTATTTCATAAACGAGAAGTGCTCTTGCAGGAACTTTTCACTGACGGGCAGCTTGTTTTTTTGTACGTAGCTGACCAGATCGTCGTATCGCCGGATTTTCTCCTTGTCCATAACGGTTGTGACAAAGCTGTCTACCGCTTTTGTCATCGCCTGGCGCTCCGCCTCGGTTACCTTCCCCGGGTACAGCTCCTCCTGCGCTTCCCTGATCCTGTTCAGGAGGACCACCGCCTGCGCCCTGCTGACTTTGTCATTCGGGCGGAACGTCCCGTCCGGGTAACCAGCCATAACGCCTAGTTTATAGATCGGATACACCATCACTACCTGATGCTCATTGTCCACTGATACATCACTAAAAAAGCGGGACGTCGTACCCCGGTATTTTTCTCCCTCTGACTGTTTACCCAGCGCAGCCAAGGTCAATCTTGCCGCCTCAACGCGCGTCAGCGGCTCCTCAGGCTTTCCGCTCGGCAGTATGCCAGCTGGCAGCAAATGCTTATACGTTTTTTCCGACCAGCGGCCCTTCACGGGTTTCAGGTAAAGGTCCTGCGCGAAATCATCCGCTTCGTGTCCGTTAAATGGCGGCAGCATGCGCTCAACCAGCGCCATGAACTGCTCCTGGGAAACAGGTGTCTCCGGCCGAAACGTTCCATCCGGAAATCCTTGAACCCATCGTGCGCTTACCGCTTCTGCTATCTCTTTTTTGGCCCAATGCCGCTCGGTATCCACGAAGGTACCGCTGCTGGCTGCCAGATCGCTAATGCGGGCCTCGGCCGTCTGTCCCCCTGCTCCCAAACCGGATAGCAGCCAGGTAACAGAAAGAGCAACGGTCAACACCCATCTGCCTGTCGTCATTTTCTTGCCTCGCATGAAAAGTTTGACCACCTTTCGGAGAAAATCTCCTGTTCAAAAGGTATGACGTTTATATGCATGAAATGTTTCGACAAATCCCAACAAAACGGCAAGAAAGTTTTTCCATGGTGCATGGTCAGACCCTTCATTTCCGGGAGCACAAAAAAAGAAGCCGCAACCCGATCACAAACGGTGCGGCTTCACTCATGTTATCCGGTTTTACAGATAGACAACCTGGTGGCTGCCATCGTGGACGAGGGGCGCTTCCACGAGCCGGTCGACAAGCGACAGACCGTATTTGTTTACGAACGGGATAATCGACAGCTTCCTCTCCTGCAATCCTCCTGCAGGATTCAGCGCCGCTTCCAGCCTCCACAGACGCCGCTTCCCGATATCTTCCCGCTGCTCCAGCGCCAGAACTAGCCGCCGCTCCAAAAAGTCTACCTGTTCCAATAGACGAGCCGCATTTTTCTCCGCCAACTGCTCCATTCCCGGCTCCAGGAGTGCAACCTCGCTGACGAGCGGCTGATACAGCTCCTGCATGGCGTCCCGGACATGCTGAAAGCGGTCCGTCAAGGGATGGGCTCCCCTGCTCGCTTCCCATTCCTCCTTCCACGCGGCAAACGAAGCCAGCGCCTTGTCGATGGGTAGGTCGAAATCTTTCAGCAAGCGGGCAATCGCCCCTTCAACCAGGGTGACGGAGACCCGCGGGAGCACGATCGGCAGCTGCTTGCCAAAAGCGGCAAACACCTCCTTGAAATACGCCCAGTAAGCAATCTCCCCCGCGCCAGCCACAAAAGCCAAGGTCGGGAAGAGATGCTCCTGCATCAGCGAGCGGGTGACTACATTGGAGCTGAATCGACAGGGATCTGTCTCGGCCAGCTCAATCATCTCCTCGCGGGTATACGTTCCCCGGCGGGTGACGAAGCGATCTCCGTGGCGGAGCAGCTGCAAACGATCCTTTCCTTCATACAGGAAGAGATTCGCCTCCTGTCCCCCCACCTCCAGCTGAAGCGGGTAGCCTGCACTCTCCAAACGGCCAGCCGCGTCGGCTACAAGCGCGCTGAGCTCCTCATTTCGCTGCAAAACTTGCGTAAAAACCGGCTTTTCCAGCTCTCTGACAAAAGGGAGAGAAGATTCGACCAGAATCAGGCCGTGCTTGCCAAACAAACTGGCCATCAGGCGGGCAAACCAATCGACGACGGTTTTTGACGATGCAGCAGCCTCTTCCACCCACCTGCGGATCGCCGCTGTCTCCTCCGTCTCTGTCAAATTGGCGAACAGCTTCTCCATGAATGCCTCGTACTCCGCACGTCCCAGCGGCACACTGCTGGCCGAAGGGCGTCCCGTACGCGGAAGGGAGATTTTCTCCTTATGCAGCTTTGTCTCTTGATCGGTGAGCCAGAATGTGTGGTCAATCTCATCGATGTCGTGATCCTCGCCGGCAATCCAGAACACAGGAACGACTTCTGCATTCAACTGTGCCGAAAGCTGCCTTGCAGCCTGAATCAGATGGACAGCCTTGTAAATCGTGTACAGCGGGCCAGTAAGGACACCAGCCTGCTGGCCGCCGATCACAACCATAGTACCCTGCTTTCGCAGCTTTTCGATCCCTTCCATCGCTCGCTGATGATTGCCGATCGCTTGATTGTAGGCAAGCAGCCCATCAGCTAGTTTGTCTCTGTGGGGAATCTCATTGTTCTGAAGCCACTCGAGCCGTTTCCGGTACGACTCCATCTGGTACGGGGGGTAGGTAAAAAAACGCAGCGCGTCGGCGTTTCCCAGCTGGTAATCATGAGCCAGCCGGTTGGCCAACGGCAGCGATACGCATTCAACATTCATAGAAGCTCACCTTTCTTACTCCATGTCACTGCAAATTATACCATGCCCCCCTCCCCCAAAAAAACAAGACAACCCGCCGTAATGGGTTGTCAAAGTGTAATTGCCATTGTATGCAATTAAAATTGCGGCGGAGTGACGGACCAGATCAGAACTGCTTCTTCCTCGCCCGTATTTTCGACACTGTGTGATTTGGTGCTGTCGAAAGTGATGCTGTCGCCGGCCTCCAGTACGTGCTCTTCATCGTTGAATCGCACGGTAACCGTTCCCTTCGTGACGACAAAGCACTCTTCTCCTTCGCCTTGCACGAATTTGTCCACTACCATTTCGCCTTTTTGCAGCTTTACTTCCAACATACCCAGTTTTGAGCTTCCCCCCGCAGACAATAACGCGTACGTCCCTGTTGACTCGGGAAAAACCATCTGTCTGCGCTTCGGCTTTCGCGTAACGTGGACCTGCTTCTGGTCGATGTCCTCGAAGAAATGGATGATCGAAGCCTCCAGAGCCTTCGTGATTTTCCACAGGGAATCAAGAGAAGGCTGAGAAATGCCGCGTTCGACCTGGCTGAGCAAGCCCTTGCTCAGTCCTGTTTTGTTCGCCATAATCTCCAGGGTAAAGCCACGCTCTTTCCGAATCATTCGAATCTTATGCCCAATCGATTCGATGGGAAGCCTCATAAATCCTACCTTCTTTCTTTATTGGTATATGTATCGGTGCCGCGAGTGTTTATACGTCGCCCATCGTCTTAAAGATCCCGGTTGTATACAGCACTACGTAGACCAGTCCAAACAGGAGGAAAGACAGTCTCCAAACCGAGAAGCTCGCCTTCAACAGCGACAGCTTACCTTTCAGCCTGATTTGAACCCAGCCGATGAGTCCAATGGCCGCGAGAAAAAATCCGGTAATCCACCACCACGCAGACAGCGCTTCCGGCCAAATTACGCTATACGCGACGACAACGGCACGAATGAGCAAAAAATTCGTGATATTTACAGCCCAGCGTCCGGCCAAACGCCGGTCCTTTTTCCACAGATACACCAAAAAGTACGCCAGTGGGAATCCAAGAAAAGGAAACGCGGTCAACGTCGCCCAAAAATAGGTCCACGTCGTTGAAAAAAACGACCAAAGCTTACCCAAAAAGGTCAATGGCGGCCTCTCCCTTCCCCTTCACCATGTCTGTCTTCAGAAGCACGGCGCGCAGCAATGTCTCATGCATCGGGACGGGTATTCCGGTTTCCCTCCCCTTTTGAACGAGATAACCGTTGATAGCGTTTACTTCCGTGTGATTCCGCCGCCGGATGTCTTGCAACATTGAGGAAATGTTACGGGAAGTATTTCGGCAAATTTTTACAACTTCCTGCCAATCTCGCTCTTCAATTTTTTCACCGCAGCGCTCCGCTACGGCCGCGGCTTCCCAAAACAGTTCTTTCATGAATGTCACGGTGTGCGGGGATTCAAGCAGCATGCCGTTTGGCATCTCGAACAGAGCTGTCAACGGGTTGATCAAGGCATTTGCCAGCAGCTTTCTCCAGGCGAATGGTTTTATCGTATCCTCATAAACGGCCTGAAAACCACAGCGGTTGGCAAGCTCTACGAACGCGTTGCAGATCGGATCGCGCTCATCCTGTTCCGTCCAAGGACCTATGCGCAAAAGTCCCGTTCCGGTATGCTCGACCTCTACAGGGGACAGCCGGCGCGCTCCTTCCGTATTGCTTGCAAAAAAACACTGACGGCTTTCAAGCACCTGTGTCAATTTCTCATAATGTCCCATGCCGTTCTGGAGGGCCAATACCCGCGATGCAGCAGAAAGGTGGCGAAGATCAGGCAGGATCGCATCAAGATCCGACTGTTTGACCGCCAGCAGGTAAAGGTCTCCTTGCGGCAAACCGTCTTCCATCGGGTTGCTTCGGATTGAAGCCTTCTGCATCGTTCCGTCGAGCTGGCGAAGGGTTACTCCTGCTTGCGTCAAGAGCTGCGCCTGCTCGCGGGTGCGGGTGACGAGTGTGACTGACTGCCCGCTCAGCAGCAACCTGGACGCATATAAAAGCCCTACAGAACCGCCGCCTATGACAACCAAATGGAGTGGTATCGACTGAAGCTGCATTTGTTCACCTACATTAATCAATACTTATTTCAAGAATACCAAAGTTGCTGGCAATGATCAATTATTCCTACGTAAAAAGATCGAAATTGTCAAAAAAATATTCACCTGCCGAAATAAAAAAGGCCATCCCTCTTGGGACGACCAGCGGGCGAAATGGTCACACCGGATAAACGGGGTGCTTTCGCTCTGAAAAAATCTGCTTCTTGTTCGCATAGACGTCAAATCTTGCAATCAGCTCCCGTCTCAGCTCTTCGGGAGGAATGATCGCGTCCACGATCAGATTGGAAGCGAGCAAATAGATGTCGATGTCTTCCTGGTACTCCTTCCGTTTTTGCATGATAAAGGCTTGCCGTTCCTGGGGATCTTCAATGGCTTGAATCTTGTTGCTGTAGACAGCATTCACCGCTGCTTCCGGCCCCATTACGGCTATTTGCGCTCCCGGCAGCGCGAGGCATGCATCTGGTTCAAAAGCAGAGCTGGCCATGGCATAAAGTCCTGCTCCGTAGGCCTTTCTCACGATAACCGAAATTTTCGGAACCGTCGCTTCCGCCATCGCGGATATCATTTTTGCTCCGTGGCGGATGATGCCGGCCCGCTCGACCGCCGTGCCGATCATGAAGCCCGGTACGTCCGCCAAAAACAGCAACGGGATTTGAAAGGCGTCGCACAGCGTGATGAACCTCGCCGCCTTGTCAGCCGAATCGACAAATAAGACGCCTCCCTTTACCCTCGGCTGATTCGCCACGATACCGATCGGCTTGCCATCGAGACGGGCAAGCCCCGTAATCAGTTCCTGCGCAAACAGCTTCTTCACCTCAAAAAACGAGCCTTCGTCGACCAACGCGTCGATCAGTTCATGCATGTTGAACGGAGCATTTTGATTCTCCGGGACGATCTCGCTGATTTTTTTCGCGTCTGGACGAGGCGACTTGGCGGCCCCAACCGGAGGCTTGGCCGTGTAGTCGGCAGGAAAGTAGCCGAGATAGCGGCGAGCGGCAGAAATCGCCTCTTCTTCATTGGCTGCCAGTACGTCTCCGCAGCCGCTGACAGAGCAGTGCATGCGGGCACCGCCGAGCTCTTCCAGTGTCACCTTTTCTCCGATCACCATCTCGGCCATCCGCGGGGACCCCAGATACATGCTGGCATTCTTGTCGACCATGATGACGATGTCGCAAAACGCCGGGATATAGGCGCCTCCGGCAGCGGAAGGTCCAAACAGGATGCAGATTTGCGGAATTTTGCCGGAGAGCTTTACCTGATTGTAAAAAATTCGACCTGCCCCCCGCCGGCCCGGGAACATTTCAAGCTGGTCCGTAATCCGTGCCCCGGCGGAATCGACCAGGTACAACAGCGGCACCCGCATTTTCTCCGCCGTTTCCTGAATGCGGATGATTTTCTCGACCGTCCGGGCACCCCAGGAGCCTGCTTTTACCGTAGAATCGTTCGCCATGACGCAGACCGTCTGTCCGTTTACTTTCCCGATAGCCGTAACGACTCCGTCTGCCGGTAGGTCGCCAGCCATAAAGTTGGCAAACAGGCCGTCCTCCACGTGAAATTCGTCGTCAAACAGAAGCTTCAAGCGATCACGGACAAACAGCTTGTTCTGCTCCTTCAGCTTGGCATGGTATTTTTCGTCTCCGCCCTTTTCCACCTGGGCGATGCGTTCTCTCAGCATGTCTTCTGCTTGTTTGCTCATGGGTGCCTACTACCTCCTCTTATTCGCCGCGATACACCGGCTTTCGCTTCTCTTTAAAGGCGTCGAGTCCCTCCTGCCGATCACGGGTAGGGATTAATACCTGATAGGCGTTGCTCTCCATGGCCAGCCCCGTAGCCAGGTCAGTCTCCAGACCGTAGTCGATCGCATACTTGGCCTGGGCCAGGGCGATCGGGGCATTTTCGGCAATCTCGCGGGCAAGCGACAGGGCAGCCGTCATGACTTGATCGGAAGCCGCCACCTTATTCACCAGTCCGATGGCAAGCGCTTCCCCGGCAGCTACGCGGCGGGCCGTAAAGATGAGCTCCTTTGCCACTCCTTTGCCGACCAGCCTGGGAAGCCGCTGTGTTCCGCCCGCGCCGGGAATGATCCCGAGGGACGTTTCCGTCAACCCCATCTGGGCTGTCTCGCTCATCACACGCAAATCACACGCGAGAGCCAGCTCCGTGCCGCCGCCAAGGGCAATGCCATTGATGGCTGCGATTACCGGCTTGGGAATCCGCTCCAGCTCGCTGAACGTGTCGCGGATTGTTCTGATGTAATGCTGTACCTGCAGATCAGTCATGGACCGCCTCTCCTTCAGGTCGGCCCCGGAGCAGAAAGCCCTGTCTCCCGCTCCGGTGACGATCAGCACACGCACGCTCCGATCCACGGCTGCCTCGGCAACCGTTTGCCGCATCGCGAGCAAAGTGTCCAGGTTGAGGCAGTTAAACACCTCAGGGCGGTTTATCGTCAATATCCCGATCAGTCCTTCTTTTTCATACAAGACAGTCATGCTTTGCCTCCTTCTGCCCGGGATTCGGGTTGTCTTCTGTGCGACTGGGCCAAGGCGGCCTGGAGCACCTTGGATGGCAGGGCGCGTCCCAAAAGCTGCTGGACATACGCTCCCGCCTCGACCAGCTTCTCCAGGCTGACCCCTGTCTCGTATCCCATCCCGTGCAGCATGTAAACAAGGTCTTCGCTCGAAATGTTTCCAGATGCCCCCGGCGCATATGGACAGCCGCCAAGCCCTCCGATCGAGCTGTCAAAGATCCGTATGCCCTCGTCCAGCGCTGCGGCGACATTTGCCAGACCAGTACCGCGGGTATCGTGAAAGTGACCGGCCAAGCGCTCAGTCGTAACATCTTTCACAAGCGCCGCAAAAACTTGATGAACCTGCAGGGGTGTAGCCACTCCTATCGTATCGCCAATCGAGACCTCATAGACCCCCATCGAAATCAGCTCATTCGTGACTTTGCGGGTGTTGTCCAGGGGAACCTCTCCCTCGTAGGGGCAGCCGAACACCGTCGACACATAGCCGCGGACACGCATGCCCAAGGCCAATGCTTCCCTGGCTGTCTCGCGAAGGACGGGAAAGGTCTCCTCGATCGACTTGTTAATGTTTTTCAAATTGTGCGTCTCCGATGCGGACATGAACAGGGCTACTTCGGTCAAGCCGCACTCCCGCGCCCGCTCCAGCCCTTTCAGGTTTGGAACAAGGGCGCTGTACCTCACGCGTGACTGGTGCGGAAGCGAGCGGCAAACCTCTCCCGCATCAGCCAGTTGGGGAATCCACTTCGGGTTTACGAAGGAGCTCGCTTCCACTCTTTGCAGTCCGGCTTCCGCCAGCATCTCGATCAGCCGGATTTTTTCCGGAGCGGAGAGCACTTTTTGTTCGTTCTGCAGTCCATCGCGCGGTCCGACCTCGACAATTTGTACCTGCATGGACGCTCCCCCTTTCCTAGCGGGCGCTCAGTTTAGAAGCAGCCCCATTCTATTCCAGTACGACGATCACATCTCCATCGTTGACAAAATCGCCGCTGTTGACTTTGATCTCGGCAACAACGCCGTCTGCTTCCGCCTGAACCGGCACTTCCATCTTCATTGATTCCAGTACGATCACATCTTGACCGGCTTTGACTTGATCGCCTTTTTGCACCAGGATGTTGATGACTGTTCCTGCCATCGTTGCTGCTACATTCTTCATTTTGCTCGCACTCCTTAGACTGATTTTTGTTTCCGTTCCTGGATGAAACGAGTGGTATAGGTTCCCCGGACGAACTGCTCGTCTTCGAGTACCTCCAGCAAGAATGGAATATTGGTTTTGATTCCGGTGAGGACAAATTGCTGCATTGCCGCTTTCGCCCGCTTGATCGCTTCGCTCCGGTCCGCTCCGGAAGCGATGACCTTGGCAATCATCGGATCGTAGAACGGGGTCACTTGTGTCCCTGTTTCCACACCGTCGTCGATCCGGACGCCCTCCAGCTGCGGCGGCTGATACAGCGTGATCGTTCCCGGCGAAGGCATAAACGTGACCGGGTCTTCTGCATAGACCCGCAGCTCTATCGCGTGCCGGATCGCCTTGATATCTTCCTGAGCAAATGAGAGTTTTTCTCCTCTCGCAATAGCCAGCTGCATGGCGACCAGATCAAGTCCGGTCATTTCCTCCGTGACAGGGTGTTCTACCTGCAGGCGTGTATTCATTTCCAAAAAATAGAATTGTTTGTTTCCATCGACGATGAACTCTACTGTTCCGACACCGGTGTAGCCTACAGCACGTGCTGCCTGCACCGCTGCGCTGCAGAGCTTCTCTCTCGTATCGTCGTCCAAAAAGGGAGAAGGACTTTCCTCCAGTACCTTCTGATGTCTTCTTTGGATCGAGCACTCTCTCTCCAGAATATGCAGAACGTTTCCGTGAATGTCCCCGGCGATCTGCACTTCGATGTGACGTGGCTCATCGACATAGCGCTCAATGTACATCGCATCGTTGCCGAAGTACGCCTTTGCCCTGCCCTTTGCCGATTGATACGCTTGCCTCAGCTCGGCTTCGTCACGGCAAATCTGCATGCCGATCCCCCCGCCGCCAGCGCTCGCTTTCAGCATGACCGGATACCCGATCTCCGAAGCCAGCTGCGCCGCCTCGTCAGGAGACTGCGCGGGTTCCTTGCAGCCTGGTACGATCGGGACTCCTGCGTTGTGCATCACGTTTCGAGCCGTCAATTTATCTCCCATCTGGGCGATCACCTCTGGCGATGGACCGATGAAGAGCAGGCCTTCCTCCTGACAGCGGCGGGCAAACGCAGCATTTTCGGACAGCAATCCGTAACCCGGATGAACGGCATCCGCCCCTGTCTGTTTGGCCGCAGCGATGATGGCGTCTACATTGAGGTAACTGTGCGGTACCGGTGGCGGGCCGATATGTACGGCCTCGTCTGCTTCACGGACAAAGGGAAGATCTTTGTCTGCGTCTGAAAACACCGCTACCGTCCCCAGCCCCTGCTCCCGGCAGGTGCGAATAATCCGCCTGGCGATTTCCCCGCGATTGGCGATCAATACTTTTCGCATGGCAACGCTCCTCTCCAAGACCAATCGGCCGGCACCGTGAAACCGTTTGCAACTCGTCCGGGCGATTGTCGAAATTGTTTTGCTTCTCTCTATTTTGCCATGAGATATGACATAGTTCTAGGTTGAAATTTAAATTTTTTCCATGGAGACGAAAACATTTTTTGCAAACAGATGGGACAAAAGGAGAAAATGCGCTCAGATGTAACCGATTTTGTGTATAATGATAAGTAATGTTATGGCAAGGCAAAGCGCGTGAGAGGAGTGGCTTACTCATGTTTGAGGTAAAACGTCTAAACATCAACTACAAGACTTTGGAGGAGTTTCAAAGATTCCGCGAATTTGGCCTGGAGGAGCTTTCGATGAAGGAAGACCTGGAGGCGAACATCGTGGAAAACGATTCCGAATCTCCTTTCTACGGCATCTATGACAATGATTTGCTGGTGGCGCGGATGAGCCTTTACAAAATCGACGGCAAGTACGATCGTTACTTTGCCCCCGCTCAGGATTACTACGAGCTGTGGAAGCTGGAGGTCCTTCCGGATTATCGCGGCAAGGACTACGGTACTGCTCTGGTGAACCATGCCAAGAGCTTCGGTGCCCCGATCAAGACCAACTCCCGCTGTCGTGCGGATGAATTCTGGTTGAAGATGGGTTTTACTCCGGTCAAGTACAACCCGGTCCGTGACCGCGGCGAAAACCCTTATGTATGGCTCCCAGAGGGTGTCGGACTTCAAGACTGACGGGGTTTGAAAAACGAAAGAAGCGGCTATGCGGCCGCTTCTTTTTCATGATTCGCTGTCCCTTGCAGACTTTCGGGTCTATTTTTCCACCCTCTCCAAATTCCCGTTCTCGTCCATTTTGAAAATGGCTTTCACGGGCTCCTCTTCATTCAAGAAGGCCATTTTCCGTGCACGCTCCATGATTTGAACCAACGCTTTGTAATCCTCGTTGACTCCCTGGACCTGTTCCAAGTCTTTTTTCATCCTGTCGTGCGCTTCCTTCAACTCTTTTATCTCCAAAACCTTTCCTTCCAACTCTTGTTCAAGCTGCCGTACCTTTCGGACCAAATCCTTGTGATTCATCAGCATCCGAATCACTGCTTCAATCTGCTCCTCGGCTGAGCCGCTTGGCGAGAGCTGCTGGACCGGCGATTGCTGTTTTCTCAGAAGCTGTGCCTCTCCATTTACCTCTGTTTGGACAGAAGTAAGCCGTCCCATCTTTTTCAACTGCTGCCGCTGGTTTTTCGCTATCACGATCGCTGCGTCATATCTTTTGCGCACACAACTGTTCCAGCGAAATCCGCATGCGGCCGCCGTACGCCCAAGGCGTTGCCCTACTTCTTCAAAAGCAGCAAGCTGCGTCCCGCCCTCGCGAATATGGCGTAGGGTGACTTCCGCCAACACCAGATCGTCATCTTCAGTCCATGCGTCCTGTCTGGAAGCTACCATGTATGAAGTCCCTCCCGTTACCTTTAAAAGGATGATGTACTCCATCCTATGCTTTTTCCTACTCTGGTAGAATCGTTTTCTACTAGAAAAAGTATGTCCAAGCACACAATTGTTTAAACGGGAGCGGAGCTGGCGAGTTCCTATTCTCTATTTGCCTAAAAATTTCTCTACAAGACGCACGTGCTCGTCATTTCCCCATAGCTCGGCGCATTGGCTGACTTCCCGGCGCGTGCGTTCCGCCAGTGACAACCCTTTTCGCTTCCAGGCGAGCATGTCCATATATGCTTCGATGCTGGCCAAGGGACGGGCGGCGATTGCCGCGGCGAACTGTTCCGTCTCCTCGCGCAGGCGCTCAGGATGGCAGACGCGGTCCACCAGTCCGTAGCCTTTCGCTTCTTCGGCGCTGAGTCTTGCCCCTGTCAACAGGAGGGCCAGTGCTTTGGACTCCGGGAGCTTGTCCAGCAGCCGCGAGCCTCCTCCCCAGCCCGTCGTGATATGGAGCCCGATTTGCACAAAGCCCAGCACTGCGGTTTCACTGGCGAACCGAAAGTTGCAGGAAATCGCAAATTCACTGCCCCCGCCGAGCGCATGTCCATTGATCATGGCAATCGTAGGCTTTTTTGCAGTCTCCACTGCCTGGAGCACATCCGCCACCTTGCTGAGGATGGGCAGAGCCTGCTCCTTGCCGCGAGCAGCGATGAATTGCCTCACATCCCCGCCGGAGACGAAGCTCGCACCTTCCCCGGTGAAAATGATTACTTTGATTTCCTTATCCGCCGAAGCGTCCTCGATTGCCTGCTGCAGCTCTTCTGCCATTTCCAGACTGATCGCATTATGTACCTTTGGACGATGAAAAGTGATTGTCGCGATGCCGTCCCGTTTTTCTACCCGAATCGTTTCCACCCGGTCTCCACCCTTTCTCGCTCGTTTTCCCCATTGTAACCCCCTCTGAAAAAAGAGAAAAGAGAAGGGGGCTACCCTTCTCCTCGAATTAGGAAAGCAGGTTTTTCATAGCAGATTGATTGAAGCCGACGATCAGGTTCTCGCCGTCAGTCAAGATCGGACGTTTCAGCAATTGCGGTTCTTCGCTCAACATTTCCAAAAGCTCGCTCACAGACATATCGTTGATGTCCACATCCAGATTTTTGAATCGCTGACTGCGTGTAGACAGGATTTCATCCAACCCGTTCGTTGTCATTTTGATGATCTCCAGCAGTTCTTCTGATGTGGGCGGATTTTTAAACAAATGACGCTCTTCATAGTTCACTCCGTTTTCCGCCAGCCATGCCTTCGCCTTCCGACAGGAAGTACAGCTCGGATACGTGAAAAAAGTCAATTTTTGGGTACGTGTACGCTCTGCAACAGCCATCTTATAACCCTCCATCTCATCTATCGCATAATCAGCTATCTAAAAGTAAGCTAATAAAAAAACCTTTTCTACTTTGGATTATAAATGTGGTATTAACACTATGTCAATAGTATTAAATCTAAAAAATACGATTAGATATAACGGCAATCGACAGCGCTAAAACCCATCGGCTGCACACTCTTACCTTAACAATCGAAGAAAAATCGGATACACTTAATGTAATTTGTCAACGGAAAGGGGAGAACGGTATGGAATGCGATGCTCAGAAACTTACAAGCGCTTTGGCTGATTCTACCCGTTTTTCAATATACCAGTACGTTTCCAACAGCAGGGAGCCCGTTACCGTTCAAGACGTGGCCGAACACTTCTCGATCCATCCCAATGTAGCCCGTCTTCATCTGACCAAGCTTGAGGATGTCAATCTGCTCAGCTCAGCTTCTGACAAGAGCGGAAAAGGCGGGCGTCCCAGCCGTCTATATTCGCTTTCCGATCAGGTGGTCAGCCTGCAATTTCCTCCGCGAGATTACCGCCTCTTGGCGGACATAGCGATAGAAAGCATCCTTTCACTCGGCGAGGCCGGGGAAGCTGCGCTAACCAAGATGGGCTATCGGATGGGAACGGAAATGGCGAAACGCGCCTTGAAGGAGTTCCCTTTAGATGAAAACAAAGCTTCCTTTGAAGAAAAGCTGGAGCATATACACCGGCTGGTCGTCGCCCAAGGCTTGAAGCCTGACATCGAAGCGCTCCAGGACGGACGTTTGCGCTTTCGCGTATTCAATTGCACCTTTTCCGAAACGGCCAAGCGCTATCCTTCCTCTGTATGCAGGATGCATAACGCCTTGTTGACGGGAATATTTGAAACATACTTTGGGCAAATTGAGTTACGAGAAGACGAATCGATGCTGAGCGGCTGCCGCTCATGCAATTACACGGTAGTCCGCGTACCCGAGCTGGACTGCCAAATGTCGGTTGATTAGCTAAACCAGCAGCATTTACCAAGACAGTCAAAAAACCGTCATACCTTCCCGTTTACACGTCTCCTCCTGTCCTATATAATGGGGAAGGAATCTTGTAAATATTGCCGACTTGCTGCAAAAGGAGGGATTACAGATGGATCGTATGTATCGCGTACTGGGCTTCTGGACGATCGCAATCGCGCTGATGTCGTTCTGGGCTGGCTTGTACCCGATGGCCCTGTTGTTCTTCGGCCTGACCGCATTCTTTGTGGCGCTCAGCTACATGAATCTGACTGAGCGGGCATACTTGAACATCTTCTTCGGTTTTATGTTTGTCTCCTTCGTTGGGTTCACCTATTACACGTTCTTCGTGATGCCGGTAGGACCGCAAGAGCACTCCATGATGATTCAATCGTTTCTGTAAGAAAAAAGATGCTCACATCTGATGAGCATCTTTTTTTCTTGGCATCTTCACGCTGCCGTCATCTTTTCTCCCCGTACTTTTCTGCTGTTTGGAAACGAAACCCGTGACTTGTAACCTCCCCTTTTGCTTGCACCAGCACCCGGAACATCCCGCCCAAGCCCCCTGGGTAAATCAGCTGTTGGATTGCTCTGTTCCGTTTCATCGCCTGGCTGGTAAACGGATCTCTGTCCGTATGATTGACCGCTTTTTCCAGTATCCCGCTCCTGATCAGAAACTGATCCTGGCGCATATACGTGACCTTCTGAAATCCCTCCCGCTCCCCTGCGCGGATCAGCGCGGAGAAATTGACATGCGCCGTAATATCTTTGTCGCCGACATGCTCGTATGGATTATCATCGGCTTGGTGACGGCGGTAGCACATCAGCGTCCCCCGCTTTCTGCTCGGATGGTATAGCTCCTCCTGCAAGTCGCCGTAATCGATGGTCATCACGTATCCAGAACGGAGCAGCCGGGAGAGTTGTGCGAATGTCTCCTCGATTCCGAGATTGGCTTCCACCCGCATGCCTGTGGGCAATCCATTGTCAATCTCGGCCAAGTAACGGGCCAGCGGAGGGATCGGGTCCCGATAGCACTCTGCCAATTGATCGCCGTTTTTGGTGACCCATACCTCTTGCCAGCCCTTCTGCGTTTTTTCAGCGATATGTACCGGAAAAGCATCCAGCCACTCATTGGAGAACACGACACCCTGCAGGCTCTCGGATGCTGCCGCTTGCTCGAGACTTTGATAGGTGCGGACGGGCAGCCCCCGCTTCGACAGCGCCTGTTTCTGCAGCTCCCTGTGATACGGACTTGCTTCGATCAGGACGACCTGGATGGAATCGAACAAATGCGGAGAGCTCTCCTGCAATCGAGCAAGCATGCCGCTGCACAATGCCCCGGTCCCGCCACCGATCTCTATCAGAGCAGGCGAACGCCATTTTCCCGCGTCCCACATCTCTGCCACCGCGTCAGCCAAGGTCTCCGCAAAAACCGGGTGCACAGATGCACTTGTAAAGAAATCGCCTTCCTTTCCGATCTTTGGGCGGCTGTTTGTATAATAGCCCTCGCTTTCATCATACAACGCCAGCTCCATGAAGCGGACAAACGGGATTGCCCCCTCCGGATGGCTCTCTATTTCCTTGTAAATTCTGGATATTGTCGTCATCTTCACTTCTCCTGCTATCCAAATTCCGCCAACTAAGGCTATAATACGAAAAGAGATCATACAATGTGGTGAGAGCGTATTTGGCTAGTTGCTCCAATCACGCTACGAAACAAAAGGTGAAGAGATGCGTAAAATTTTGCTCGTGTTACTGCTGGCCGCGATTCCGCTTACCGCTTTTGCCCAGGAAGCGCCTCCTTTGGAACAATTGATCCTGCAGCAGCACTTTACACAAAAAGAACTGGAAAGAACCTTGGGCCTGATCAAACAGGAGGAAGGAAAGCTGAGCGGGGAAATAGCCCGTCTCGATCTGGACATGCAACGGCAAAAGGCAGTCATCGAAGCGATGAGGAGACATGCTGGTGAAGTCGCCAGAGCCTATTACATGGGAGAACGAGTGTCGTTTCTGACACTTCTGTTCGATGCCGAGAATTTCAACGATTTTCTGTTGATGTTTGAGTTCCTGCAGCTTCTCTATGAGCGGGATATCTCGCGCCTGGAAAAATTTCAGGCAGAACGCGCCAAGATGACAGCTCTGCAAGCAGACAAGCTGGAACGGTTGACGGCCCTGCAAGACCTGCGCAAGCAATACGAGCTGCAGCTGGCCGAAATGCTGGCCGTCCAGACGGAAAAAGAAAAAAACCTGCAAATGGTTGGAGATGCAACCAGCGTGAAATCGCTGATGGACCATTTGATCGTCGATTGGCAAAACCGCGGTCTGCCCGCCTTCCAAACCTTCTTTACCCAGTTGTCGACCGTCATGTTCCAAATTCCCGAGCTGGCGACACCGGAGAGAATCCAGTCGGAAGGGCTGTTCCTTCACACGCTGACGATCAATCAGAATGATTTCAACCAGTTTCTGATGAGTAAAAACGACCTGTTCAAACAGTCTCGTTTTCAATTTGAAAACAATCAGCTCATCGTTGAAGGTGAATACGATCACATGAAGCTTCGGCTCGTCGGATCATATGAGCTCGTTTCGCCGAAACAGTTGAAATTTAAGATCAATGAATTGTATTTCGACGGCTTTGCCCTGCCTTCCTCCACTGTTGAAGAGATGGAGAAGCAGTACGACCTCGGCTTTTATCCGGAATTGATCTCCCCGAACATTCAGGTGCAGGGGATCAGCATGATGGATGAAGAACTCCGTTTGCAGCTGAAGGTCAACTTCCCCTTTGGCTTCGGAAAAAAATAAATCCCCCCTTGCACGCAAAAAAGGCCAGCTTCCTAGCTGGCCTTCGTCTGTTTATTCATCGAATTCAGATGCGTATCCATTTCCTTTTGCAGCCGGTTCAGGAAATCGGCCAGTTCCTTGCCAAGCACAGGCGGCTTCTGACCTTGCTCCATGGCTGAAACAGCGAGCGGTACAGGATAAATGACATAATGACGTTTTCCATTCTTCCGATAATAATGAACATAGGTTGTCGTCCATTCCGCTTTTTCCACTTTGGCTTCTCCTGATTCTCCTTTGTACAAGGTGAGCTTCAGGATCACTCCTACGTCTTTGTAATCCCGGCGTTGGGCGGAAATAAAATTGCCCAGTGAATAGGCAATAAATCCGGTGTGGGTACTCCCATCCTCCAGTGTCATCGTCTTCCATTCATACGGCTGCACGACATGGGGGTGCGCCCCTAGCACCAGGTCGGCTCCGAACTTGATGCACAGCTCGGCAGTCTCCCGCTGCTTGGCGTTTGGCATGCGCTGGTACTCGTTTCCAAAATGGAGCGCGACCGCGACCAGATCGACACCCGCTGCTCTTGCTTTCGCGATGTCTGCCTTGATCAGATCGGGATTGATCAAATTGACCAGGTAAGGCTTATCCTTTGGAATCGGAATGCCATTCGTCCCGTACGTGTACGAGAGCAGCGCCATCGTAAAGCCGTCTTTGTTCAAGATAAGCGGCTCATTGCGGCTTGCTTCGTCCCGAAACGTTCCGGTATGGAGCAAGCCGACCCGATCCAACTGATCGATTGTTCTCCGCACGCCCTTTTCTTTTCGGTCCATGGAATGGTTATTGGCTGTCGTCAGGGCGGTAAAACCGAGCTGTTTTAGCGTATCGGCCAAAGAATCCGGGGAATTGAACATCGGATAACCGGAATAGCGCAGCTCTTGCCCGGCGAGTGTCGTTTCCAGGTTGCCGATCAACCAGTCGGCTTCTTGAAAAATCGGTTTCACGTACGCAAATGACGGTGCAAAATCATAGGTTTTTTTATCCGGCAAAAGAGCGGCTTCCAGTTGTTCGTCATGCACCATGATGTCACCTACAGCCATTAGCGTAATGCGCTGCTCCGGAAAACGGGAAAGCGGTGCCGATAGTCCCGCTGCATGGTTGGTGCCGGACTCTTCCGTGGAGACATCTGCTGGCTCGTCTACAGGTTTGTCTGTTGGTTGGTCTGTTGGTTGGTCTGTTGGTTGGTCCGTTGGTTTGTCTGCAGGTGCCTCAGCAGGTAAGTCAGCCGGCTCTTGAGCCGCGGCGGAAGAGACAGGGGCTGCTGTGGTTTGATCGGTCTTTCCTGTCTGCGGGACACATCCAACTGTTCCCCAGCCAAGCGCAACGACGATCACCAGTGAACACCATTTTTTTCTCATGTGTCAGTAAACTCCTTTTGTTTTCCTGTCCTTCCACTCGCTTCCGTGGGGCGCTCTATCGAAGCATCCCCGTTACGTATGGATTGAAGGTTTTCTCTGCGTCGATCGTCGTTTTGGGGCCATGTCCCGGGTAGACGATCGTATCGTCATCCAGTTCAAACAATTTGTCTTGAATGCTGATCATCAGCGTCTCAAAGTCGCCGCCTGGCAAATCCGTTCTGCCGATGCTCTGGGCAAACAGCACGTCGCCGCCAAAACAATGTTTCCCTATGACAAACGAACAGCTTCCCGGGGAATGGCCCGGTGTATGCAGAACGCGGAGAGAAAAACCGGCAAGCTCCAGCATCTGTCCATCGGCCAATTCATATTCGGCTGGCTCACAAATAATCGGTTCCGGCAAATTCCAGCGGCTGGAACCATTCAGGTCGGGATTCGTCAACCATTCACTCTCCAAAGGATGGATGTAGACAGGCGCTTTTGTCAACGCTCTGACAGCATTCAAACCGCCGATATGGTCCAGATGGGCGTGGGTCAGCAGCACAGCCGCTACCTTTTTGCCTTCCAGTGCACGAAGAAGAGGTTCCGGTTCCATTCCCGGATCGATGACGATACATTCCTGTGTTTCCGGATGGGTCAGCACATACGCATTTGTCTGAAACGGTCCAAGCGCAAAGCTCTCGATTTTCATATTGGCCTCTTTCATGTGAAACCTCCTTATGAACTATGATACGATGAAAGAAAACGGCGTAAAGTGGAGTGATGACGATGAAACGAATGTTCGGTGTTGAAATGCAAGCCCCGGCCGGCAAGCTTCCCGGATTCTATGCTCAAGTCATACATAAAATCGGAGACAATGTCAATGTGTTTGACCGCGATGGACAGCTGCTCATCGTTGAAGGCGAGCATGATCGTCAAAAGCTGAACGAGCTGTTGACGAAAGCCTCGATGCTGGGAGAGGAATTCTCCCTTTGGCTTCTCCCTCCCGACACGGAAATCATTCACCTGGATGACATCGGGTTTGAAAGCCAGGAAGGCCATACTTACCTGTATGCAGATCGGGTCGCATTTTTTTCGCTTGATGTATCCGCAGGTGACGATCAGGATCAATGGGCGGCGCTGGAACAAATGAAGGAAGCCATCCTCGGGCGCATTCCCTCCACGCCGGCTGATTTGTACCTGATTGATCCTGCCCATGATCAGTTAATCGACGGAATTGCCCGGGCCTACAACATCTCTGTACTCTGGCAGGACAAAGACGTGTAAAAAACCATACGCTACCCGAAGGATGCACGCATGGCTGTTTGCGAACGTTGTATCCCATCTCTGTCAATCGCCAATCGTATCGAAACGAAAACCGATCACCTTGTCATCGTGAATGCTGAATAGCGCCTTGTACTTGCTTCCTTGAAGCGACACTTCCTGCCCGGGCTTCGCCTGGCCATACAGCTCCTGCAAGCGTTGGAAGCTGTCATAGACAGCCAATCCGCGATTCGTGGCAAATTGGGCGGCTTTTTCCGGAGGAACGCCTCCGACTGCGATCGATTTCAAGACACCTTGCTTCACCATGACTATCAGTTGGGTATCGTCGACCAGGAGCAATCCCATGACAACGGTACCGGCTCCGGAAGCCATTTGGTCCAACGTATAGCTCTCTCTCGTCACAGCATCCATAAAATCGGCCTTTGCCGGCTTCAGGACGTCCATCGCCTCTTTGACGTTTTGTCCCAAATAAATGCCGCGAATGCCGTATTCTTGCGGATTTTCCGGATCAAATGCGGCGGACAATCCTCCCTTTGCCGATTCAGCCGATCCGCACGCCTGAAGCAGAAAGACTGTCAGCAGGAAGCAAATTGCCAAAAGTCCGTACTTTCTTCTCATGCCTGCTTCTCCCTTTTTTTCTCAAAATTGCACAAGGCTATCTTATCGCAAGAGCTGTGCAAGGGGCAATAGAGCGTACGGTACCCGGGAAAGGGAAAAGGATGCCTCCTATTGCTTCGGGCCGCTCACCTTTTGCCGCGGCTTGTTGGGGATATGGTTTCCGTTCATATTATGCTTCCAGCACTCGAGAATTTTTAGGAGCGACGCAAAAAACGGAGAGCCGAAGACTGCGACGATTCCCCACATCCACGTACCCAACTGCCAGGAGTTCTCTACAAAAGCAGATGGGGCACCGACTAGAATCAAAGCCGGGTCTAGCCGGAGAAAACCAAAAATCAGACCGGCTGCGACAACAGAGATGAGCAAATTCAGGAATTTTTTGTAGTGGGAAAGCCGGGCAGCATGATTGTGATCCTCCAGCCTGTCTTCTTTTGCTTCGTAATCTGTATTTAGAAAAGGTACGACCGATTTGACAGCCTCTGTCACCCCTGCGGCCGCGCTGGAAACCGCCGTGATGTAAATCAAAAAAGAAATAGATGTATCCAGTGTAACCATGCTTCACTCCCCCCTTGCTTCATCTTTATGGGGAAAGAGACAACCATAGCACATTCGGATATTTTCACCAGCGACAATTTCAAGTAACATTTTTTTGTATGGATACGAAGATGGAAGGCGGTAATGCGAATGAACATTGCACATGCTTGGGATCATTACGATGTAGTCCGCAGTCTTACGCTTGCTACGCTGCAGGCAACGAAGGAAGAGCAGGCCGACATTGTGCCGGAAGGGTTTTCCAACAATATCCGCTGGAATATTGGCCACGTTTTATTTACCCAGGATGCTCTGCTCTACGGGGGAAAAGCTCCGCACCTCCCCGAATCTTATGCGGCCCTGTTCGGCCCCGGCACAAAACCTGCCGATTGGCAAGGGGAGCTTCCTACCCTGGAAACATTGAACCAACAATTGGCAGAGCAAACGGAACGGATTAAAAAAGAGTTTGCCGATCGCTTTGAAGAAAAGCTTCCCAGCCCGTTCAACCTTCGCGGAAAAGCCGAAATCGATACATTTGGGGGCATGTTTTTATTCAGCTTGTACCATGAAGGCATGCACGCAAGCACGGTTACATTGTTGAGAAAAGCTCTGCAAAATCAAGCTTAGCCGTTTGCCCGGGATACCGGGCTTTTTCTTTTGCCTGACAGGAAGTCAAAAAAAATACCACCCGAGAGGTGGCTAAGAGTTTATGGCAGTTCGACCTTGCTGAAATTAAGTATTTGATTGAATATTCAGAACTGAAATCACCACGGGCAGGCCCATTGTGGACCACCATTCAGACATACGCAATCCGGATGAGGTTTTGGCGCTTTGCAGCCAGCGCAAGCTTCCGAATTTGCCGTGACTGAAGAGGACAGCGTAAAAACCAGAGCTGCTCCGAGTAGAATACCAGCCAGTTTTTTCATTGTTTTCACCTCCTTATTTACTATATATTCACTATATTCCATATATTCCCTTTATTGAAAAAGCACTTTATTTGTCGATTCGTTGTCTATCTTTTTACCAAAAGATTGCTGATCGCGTTTTTAGCCATAAATCAAAACCGCTC
>k87-543781_pt1 | contig 26509 bp, 22 predicted proteins | sample MGYA00084031_6733416 | MGnify analysis MGYA00084031
ATTTCGGGCATCGCCGATCAAACCAACCTCCTGGCGTTGAACGCGGCCATTGAAGCCGCGCGGGCGGGTGAACACGGCCGCGGCTTCGCCGTCGTCGCGGACGAGGTGCGGCGCTTGGCCGAGCGGTCGGCCGCGTCAGCCCGTGAGATCAATGAGTTGATCCAAAACACCCAGGCACGCACGGCCGAGGCGGCGCGGGCCATGCAGGCCGGCTTGGAAGAAGTGGCCGCCGGCAGCAAGCTGGCCGGCGAGGCGGACCGGGCTTTGGCTGACATTTTAGATCAGGTGGAGCGCTCCGGGAGCGACATACAGCAAATCGCGACGGCGGCGGAACAAATGAAAGCCAACGCGCAGCAGGTGGTCGCGGCGTTCGACGAGCTGGCCACCGTGATCGAAGAGAACACGGCGGCGACGGAAGAGATGGCGGCCAGCGCCGGGAGTGTGGACGAGAGCATCTCCCGGTTGACCGCCTTGTCGCAGGAAGGCGCTGCTGCCGCGGAGGAGGTGTCGGCGGCTGTCCAGCAGCTTACGGCGTCTGCGGTGCAGGTCTCCCGCTCCAGCGAGGAGCTGAGCCGGACTGCCCGCGAGCTCAAGGAGCAGGTGCAGCGTTTTCGGCTGTGACGTTTTGGGCAGAGACGGGGGATGAGCGGAGTGCGACTTACGATCGGCCTGAAGTTGGGCGTCGGATTTGCGGGCGTCGTCCTGCTCCTTTGCAGCATTGCGGTGGCGGGTTGGCACGGCATGAACGGCGTCGTCCGCATTTACGAGGATGAGGCCCTGCGCATTGCGGAGGCGGCCCGCCTGGCAGAGAGCTTAGAGAAGCGCATCGTCGACCAGGCTCGCCACATCACGACCTGGCTGCTGGTGGGCGAGAGCCGGTACGTCGAGGAGTTCGAGCGCGCGAGGCGTTCGGCCGAGCAAGTGACGCTCCAGCTGCGGACGCTTATCCGCTCGCAAGAGGGCCGGGCGTTGCTCGAGCCGATCGTGGACGCCGCGACGGAGTACGCCGCCGAGGCCAACGTGTTGTTTGAATACGGCAGGGTGAGCGAAGCGGGGCAACAGGCGGGCAGAAACCTTCTAAGCGCCGAGGCGCGGCTCAGCCAGGCCGTCTCGGCGCTGATCGAGTACCAGGCGAGGCGGCTGGCTCAGGTGAAGGAAGAGATCGCGGCCGCCAGGCACAGGGCGCAATCCATCATGCTGGCTCTTGCCCTGTTCACGTTCCTCGCCGCGGCGCTCGTCGGAGTCGCGCTCACCCGCACCATCGTCGGTCCGGTGCGGCGGACGGCGCGGGCCGCGCTGCGCCTTGCCGACGGAGACCTAACGGTCCCGGCGCTCTCGGTCCGGACGCGCGACGAGATCGAAGATATGGCGCAGGCCTTTAACCAAATGATGGGAACCTGGCGGGACGTCTTAGGCCAGATTCGCCGTACGAGCGGGCTGCTGAACGAGAGCGGCGAGAGGCTTCTCACGGTAGCCGAGGAGGCGGCCCAGGCGACGGGGCAGATCGCGGCGGCGATCCACGAAGTGGCGCACGGCGCCGGCGAGCAGGTGCGGCAAGCGCAGCAGACCCAGGAAGCCGTGGAGCAGCTGCGCCAGGCGATCGACCAAATTGCGGCCGGCGCGCACCATCAGGCTGAGAAGGCCGAACAGACGACCCGCTCGCTGGAGCAGATGGCCCGCTCGATTGAGGAAGTGTCCGGCTCCGCAGGCGAGGTGGCCGAAGCGGCCGCCCGGGGGGCAGAGCGGGCGCGCGCCGGCGACGACGCCGTGCGGCAAGTGGTCGACGGAATGGAACAAATCCGGGCTGCGGTCGCGCGCGTCGCCCAGCGCATCAAGGGCCTGGGCGAGTATTCGCGGCAGATCGACCAGATCGTGGTCATGATCAGCGACATCGCGGAGCAGACCAACCTGCTGGCGCTCAATGCCGCGATCGAAGCCGCACGCGCCGGAGAGCACGGCCGGGGCTTCGGCGTCGTCGCGGAGGAAGTGCGGCGGCTGGCGCAGCGTTCCGCCGAAGCGACGCGCGAGATCGGCGCCCTCATCAAGAGCATCCAAGGGGCCGTCGACGCCGCGATCGGCGAGACGGAGGCAAGCACGCTCCACGTCGCGACCGGTTCGGAGCTGGCCGGCAACGCGCGGGCCGCGCTGGAGGAAATCGTCGCCGCGATCCGCACGACGGACGCGTTAGCCCGCGCCATCTCCCAAGCCGCGGCGAACATGGCGGCGGCCAGCCCGGCGATATTGCAGGCGATGGCGGAGATGGCCAGCGTCACCCAGGAGAACTCCGCCGCGACGCAGGAGATGGCCGCCTCCAGCAGCCAGGTGCTGCGCGCCATGGACGAGGTGGTATCGATTTCGGAACAGACGGCCGCCAGCACGCAGGAAGTGAGCGCCTCCACGGAAGAGATGAGCGCCTCCGCCGAGGAGCTGAAGGCCTCGGTCGAGACGCTGACCCGCCTGGCGGCCGACTTGGAGCGGATCGTGCAGCGCTTCCGGCTGTGACGGCTGCGGCCGCAGCCCGCACGTAAAAGGAGGGAGCCTCGCTTTGAGGCTCCCTCTTCTTTCTTACGTGGTATGCGCTCGTGGTTTGCCGCAGCGGCGTTCGGAGTTAATCGAGGGTGCGCCGCTGCCGGATCCAGTTTTCGATACCCAAACGCATCAGCTCGAGGCCTTCGGTCAAGGGCACGTCGCCGCGGACGATGTTCTCCACGTTGCGGGAGAAGGCGGTCAGCCCTTCGCCGCTCAGGTTAGGAATGCCGCGGGCGTCCTCGACGATCGCCTCGATAAAGACGTGCCGGTTGGCCGGGCTTTCGTACGCGTAGGGCCAAACCTCCTGGGTGACGGTGCGGTGAGGCACCATGGTGCCGCGCATCCTTACCGAGAGCTCCATCGCTTCATGCGAGCTGAAGTAGCGGATCACTTCCCAAGCCGCGTCGGGGTTGCGGGCGTCCTTAAAGATGAACCAACCGAGAGCGTTCAGGATCGCCGGCCGCTCGCCCGTGGGGCCCTTGGGCAGGCGGGTCACGTCCCAGCGCAGTCCGGTTTCGGCCTCAGCCCGGACGGCGTGCTGCATGTAGAGCGCGTTGCCGATCGCCATCGCGATGTTCTGCTGGCGCATGATGTTGTCGGCCGTCTGTCCGCCGATGACGCCGGGCGGGGCCATCACCTGCGTCTCGACCAAGTTCCTCATGAACTGGAGGGCGTCTTGCATTTCGTCGGTGTTGCCCGCAAAGCGCGTGGGATACTTGGCGTCGTCAACCACCTCGGCGCCGTAGGCCCACAGAATGGAGATCCAGTGGAGCCACTGGGGGAAGCGCATGGCCCAACGGTCGATCGTGCCGTCGCCGTTGCGGTCGATGGACAGGCGCCGTCCCCACTGCGCGAGCTCATCCCAGGTCCAGTCCGGGCCGGGGAAGCCAAGCCCCGCCTCTTCCAGCGCAACCTCGCTGTAGAACCAGGCCTGGGTCTGCAGGTCCAAGGGGATGCCGTAGCGCCGGCCGTGCACCACGTGAAGCTCCATGGCAGCCGGGAAGAACTCGCGCAACGGGCTGTCGGCCGGCTCCCGCTCGAGGTATGGCTGCAGATCCATCGCGATCCCTTCACGGCCCCACACGTTGATCTCATTGGGGTCATGGTAGCCGATGTCCAGGGGTTCGCCGGCGGCCAGCATCGTCATCATCTTGTTGACCAGGTTGGAGCCCGCCTGGCTGACCAGCTCGATCTGAATGTCGGAGCGCTCACGGTTGAACTTTTCGACGACCGCGCGCTGCCACTCGATCTCTTCCTGGCGGTTAAATTCGATCATGTACACCGTGACGGGTTGCGCGGCGGCGAGCCCAAGCGGCGCGGCCAGCGCGAGCAGCGCGGCGATCACAGCGCTCCACAGCAGTGTCCGCTTCTTTGTCATGACTTCTGAGACCACCTTTCCTTTGTGGTTGGAGACAGTTCGCGTGGCGATCTTACGGGCTGGCAGCGCCGGACCGCGGCCGCTACTTGCCCCAGATCGTCACGTTGTCCACGTACACCGGATCCGTGTTATCGTGCGTGCTCAGGCTCTGGTAAGAGAACGCAATCGTGCTGAGATCGTCGTACCCGCTCATGTGGAAGGGGATCGGCGCCGCGTTGGCTGCGACCGGCGAGCCGTCGATGTACACATTGAAGCTCTTCGCGGCCACGTCGATGTCCAGCAGCACCCGGTGCCACCTCCCGGCGGAGTAATCGCCCCCGTACGCCCACTGGTTGGCCGCCGCGTCCAAGAGTGAACGGATCACGCCGCCGTTCATCGCGAGGAAGATCGCGGCGTTGGCCGTCGTGCGGTGCACCGCCGCGGGCGGATGGCTGGAGCCGCCCAGGGTGATCCGCAGGCTGCGGCGCGTCGATGTCGCGTAAAAGTCGAACTCGACCCGGAGCCGCTCCGCAGCCGGCGGGAACGTGATGGCGGCGTGTCCCGTCACCAAGCTGGTTCCCGCGGTGCGTCCAAGGTGCAGAATCCGGCCGTTGCCCAGCTCGGCCGGGGCCTGGATCACCGCCGGCAGGTCGGGCGAATTGGCTGACTCAATCACCTCCCAACCTTCTGGAAGAGCGCCTTCGGGCGCTGATTCGAAGTCTTCTTCAACAAGAAGGGGAAGTTCGAGCGGAGCCAAGCGGGTTGCGGCAGCGGCTTCTTGCGCGGACGCCGGCACTTCAGGAAGCGGCGTCAACTCGGCGCGCACGGCCTCCCACAGGTGCTCTTTCCCCTCCCGGCGCAGCCGGCGCTCCAGCTGATCGAGGTAGAGCGATTGCGGCACCAAAGTGTCGCCGCGCCCCTCGCCCTCGACGAAGTCCTGGGGCAGCGTGCGCGGATTGCCGTCGACGGCCTGCACGCGGGCCGCCGGGCCGCGCGTGCCGATTACATAACCCCATCCGTACTGGTCGGTCCGGATGATCGCCGGCAGATCGCGGCGGTAAGCAAGGCCGATGACGTTCCAAAAGACGCTCTGGGTGGTCGACACGCCGTGCTTGGGGAATCCCGACACGCCGGCCGCGCCGCTGCGATCGGCCGCGTCGAAGCGGTCCTGATCGATCGTCAGGTTGTCAATCAGGTTGGCCATCGACAGGTAAGCGTGAAAGTCTGCGGCGAGCGATTCAATGGGGTTGGCGATGTAACCGCGGTAGATGACGTTCCCGTTCGCCGCTTGTCCCGAGATGGTAAAGTTGTGCCGTCCGTTGATGGCCCGCAGGTTATCGTAGAGGCTGTCTTGACTGCCGACGACGAAGGGATACCCATTCCCCCCGCCGCCGCGGTACTGGGGATTCTCGACGCTTACGCGGCGAATCGTGAGGAAGCGGCTCTGGCTGAAGGCAAAGCCGATGGAGTGGATGTGCGCATAGCTGTTGCCGGGGGGCTTGTAGGTGGCCACGTCCCGGATCCAGCTGTTGATGACGCCGTTGAAGGAGACCGCCCGGCTCGCGTGGACGTCGTAGGCGCCGGTGCCGGCTCGACCGTGGTCGTTGTTTCCCCAGCCGGTCGTCGCAGGGTGCTCGCGCATGCCTACCGAAAAATCGGCCAGGCCCACTTCCCGCAAGGGTTCGCCGGCGCGGTAGACGCGGCCGTTGTCGCGAACCTTCACAGGATAGCGCACCGGTGTGTCGATTGTAATGGTGTTTTGCTCGAGATCGACCGCGACCACCTGGCGGAAGAACGAGGGACCCGCGATCGAAGAGTCCCAGCCATCGCTCATGTTGTGCTCCGCGATCCATTCGGGAGTGAGGTCGTATTGGATGACAACCCATTCGCCGACGGCGAACTGGGGCGGTCCGTCGAGGGGGATCACCCGCTCGCGCGCGTCGACGTCGGCCCGCAGCCGTTGAACCACGCCGTCGGCCGGCCTTCTCCAGCTGAAGCTCGACGTGATGGGGCTCACTTGAATCATCGAGCGCTCGCGCGTGAAGGTTTCGTCCAGGAATAGGAAGGTCTTGTCCGTCCCTTCACCTTGCAGGACGACGTGGCTGTGGGCGATGATCAGCGCCGCCGGCATGGCAGAGCTGCGGAAGGTGAGGCGGTATGTGCCGGCGGGCAAAAAGACGGTGCCGCCTCCGGCAAGGCCCACGTCGTTGATCGCCCGCTGAATCGCGGCCGTCGCGCTCTCTTTGCCGGTGTTGTCCGCATTGTAAGGGGGCTTGGTCACGTCGACGCGCAGCCCGGGCACTTCGGTGGGCAGCGGTTTTTCGCCCATGTGGTAACCGGCGTAGGAGAAGTCGTGGAGAAAGCGTCCCTGCGCGTCGGTGTACTGGGGCGTCCAGTCCTCGGGGTAAAGCGACGAGCGCCAGAGAGCGGGCTCTGCCGCATCGCTTCCCGCGCTTACCACGGCGAAAGTGAAGACCAAAAGTCCGATTAAGAGTCCGAGCGCGGCGAGGCGCACGTTCCGGCGCTTGGGGCATGCAACCGTAGCGATGGCAAACCACCCTCTTCGCAGTAGAATCCAGCGCCTTGTCCGGCAGTTTCGGCCAGTGTCGCAATGAAAATCGTTTTGCGAGGAGCGTGGCATTTCCTGCCGGCACAGGTCAATTGGGCCTGAAATGACAGTGAAAAATGACTTGAGGGGTTTTAGGCTTGCTCCAAAATCAGGCACCGCAGGGCCGGAGGGGAAGGCGGCGCCGGAGTCAAAAAGGTTGCCGTGGTCGCCCCCGGGCGACGTGAGGAGGAGTGTCATGGCTTTGCCCGTGATCGGTATCACCACGGCCGGTCCGAACGGCGAAAACCGGTACTTCGTGCGCGCCGAGTACGTGAATGCTGTGCGCCGGGCCCAGGGCCTGCCCCTGCTCCTGCCGCCCCAAGAATCTTGGCCGGAGGAGGCGTTGGAGGAGCTTTGCGAGCGGTTGGACGGCCTGGTGCTCACCGGCGGCGGCGACGTCGACCCGGCCCGGTACGGCGGGAGGATGCATCCCAGCGTCTACGGCGTCAACCCGGTGCGGGATGAAAGCGAGATCGCCCTGGTCCGCTGGGCGGTGACAAAAGGCGTGCCGCTGCTTGGGATTTGCCGGGGCGCTCAGGTGATCAACGTCGCGCTGGGAGGAACGCTTGTCGAACACCTGCGCGCCGGTGCGAGCGGGCTTCGTCACCGGAGCGGGAAAGAGTCCGTCACGCATCCCGTGGAGGTGGCCCCAGGCTCCCGGTTGGCCGCGATCTTGGGCCGCACGCGGGTCGAGCCCGTCTCGCACCACCACCAAGCGGTGCGGCGGGCGGCCCCAGGCCTTCACATCGTGGCCCAAGCGCCCGACGGTGTCATCGAAGGTCTCGAAATGCCCTCCCATCCTTTCCTGATCGCTGTTCAGTGGCATCCGGAGCGGACCGCCGCCGAGGACGCGGCCCAGCAGCGCCTCTTCGATGCGCTGGTAGACGCTGCGAAGAAGGCTCCGGCCAAGGCCGCGGCCGGCGCGTAAGGCGCGGAGCCGGCACCGGCTGAGAGGTTCTTTGACTCGCGCGGCTGCCGCCGTATCGGAAAACATATAGGATTGCCCGCACAACAAATGGAAACCGCGCCAGGAAGGAGCGGAAATTCCAGCTGTCGTATCGTCTATCCTATACGATTTGATGGAGCTGACGATGATGCTCAGGATTAAACGGGCGCGACGCATGGCAACCTTAGCCCTGGCTGCGCTCCTCGCGCTGGCCGCGGCGCCGGCTGCCGGCGCGCAAGAGGAGGTCGTCTTGCGGTACGCCGACACCATGTCCGACCCGCAGGACCGGCCGGGCGAAGGCGCGGTCCTCTATGAGCTTTTGGACCTTTTTGAGCAGCAAAACCCCGGAATTAGAGTCGAAATCGTTTGGGACTCGGGCAACTTTGTCGTTCAATACCTGGGCGGAGTCTCTCCCGACGTGGTCCGCTTCACGCATGAACCCTTGCGGCGGCATGCCGCCAACAACATGCTCTTGCCCTTGGACGAGTTCGTCGCCCGGGACGAGTACGACCTGAGCGCCCTTTTCCCGGCCGTCCTCAACGAAGGATTCCGCCACAACGGGCGGTTGTACGGGATGCCCATGTACTTTGGCACGCTGGCGGCTCACTACAATGTGGACATGTTCAACGAGGCGGGACTGCCGCCGCCGAATGCTCCGGGGTGGAGCTGGGAGCGGGACTTTGTCGAGGCCGGGATGAAGCTTGCCCGGGATCGCTCCGGAGACGGAATATACGATCAGTGGATCGCCTCCTACCACGCGAGCAATCTGCTGGCCCCGCTCATGGCCGCCCGGGGCGCCGCATTCGTCTCGGACGACCTTGCCCAGTGGCTCGGAGACAGCGAGATCACCGTCGATACCCTGCAGTGGCTTCAGGATCAGATTCACCTGCGCCGCATCATCGCCTATCCTCAGGCGGACCGGGCCGCGTTTGCGGCGGGACGCACTGCGTTTCAGCCCTTCGGCTCGTGGGGGCTCACAGGCATGCACGCGGACCTCACCTTCGAGTGGGATCTGGCGGAAATGCCGGTGAGCGAAGTGACGGGGCGGCGCGGCACGCGCTGGAACGCCGACGGCTGGGCGATCTCGAGTCAGACAAAGCACCCGGAGGCCGCGTGGAAACTGGCTAAATTCATCAGCTCGCGCGAAGCGCAGGAGATCATCGCTCGCGGGCGCCTTGGGATCCCTGCCCACATCGAAGTGGCCCGGGAGTATTTCTCCGATCCCCGGACGCCCCAGAACGAGGACGTCTTCCTGCACGCCGTCGATTACATGTGGATCGATAAGCGCCACGAGGCGCCTCAAAGCGTAAAGGACGCCATCAACCGGGCGCTAAACGACGTCATCAGCGGCGCCAAACCGGCCCGCGCCGCGATGGACGAGATCGCGGCCTCGGTCAAGGCAGGGCTGATAGGCGGGTAAATGCGCTCTAAAAAATGAGTTCAGCGGTTTGAAAGGGGGGCGCGCGTTGAGGTACCGCGCCGGAGTGATCGGCAGGACGGGGCGCGGCGGCTACGGCCACAGCATCGACCTGGCCTTCCAGGGTATGGAGAACGTGAAGGTCGTCGCCGTCGCTGATCCCGACGAAGAGGGGGCGCGCCAGGCCGCGGCGCGCACGGGCGCCGAGCGCACCTACCGGGACTACCGCGACATGCTGGCGCGGGAGCGGCTCGATTTGGTCGCGATCTGTCCCCGCTGGTGCGACGAGCGGGCCGACATGGTCGTGGCCGCCGCCGAAGCGGGCGTAAAGGGGATCCTCTGCGAAAAGCCCTTGGCGCCCACTTTGGCCGATGCGGATCGCATCGTCGAGGCGTGCCAGCGGTATGGGGTCCGCATGGCCGTCGCCCACCGGCGGGCCAGCGGGTACGAGCTCCATGCGAAACGCCTCATCGAGGAGGGGGCGATCGGCCCGATTCGCACCATGCGGGGGCTGGGAAAGGGAGATCACCGCGCGGGCGCCGAGGACCTGGCCGTGCTGGGAACGCACATCATGGACAGTATGCGCTTCTTCGCCGGAAGCGACGTCGTCTGGGTCTTCGGCCACGTCACGCAAGACGGCCGCGACGTGACGCCGGCCGACGTCAAAGAGGGCGCCGAAGGGATCGGACTCATCGCGGGAAACGCCGTTTTTGCGCATTTCGTGTTTGCCAACGGGATTACGGCCACGTTCGAGTCGTTCCCCAGCGACCGGCCCGGCGCCGACCAATTCGGCCTCGAGATCCACGGGACCCGCGGGATCATCTCGGTGCGCAACTCGCCGCGCGGGCAGATGCATCTTTTTCCCCACGGCGTCTTCCTGCCCTCGGACGGGGAGGGCCGGTGGCAGCGGATCCTTCTTGACGCGTGGGAGCGGAATGAGGACGGAAGCCCCAGGTCGGGCAAGGACTGGACTCATGCCAGCAACCGCCTCATCGCGCAGGAGCTGTTGCGGGCGATCGAGGAGGAGCGGGAGGTGCAGCTGGCTTCAAACCCGTGGGATGCGCGCGCGGCGCTCGAGATGATCCACGCCGTTCACCTGTCGCAGCGCCTGGGACGGAGGGTGCGGCTGCCCCTCGAGCGGCGCACCAACCCGTACGAGGGGTGGAGCGCCGCCGAGACCGGTGCGGTCGAGGCAGGCAAGGCGTGAGCGCCGGGGGGCCGAGGCCTACGCGAGGGGAAGGAGCCGGGACAGGCGAAGACTCCGCCGCAGACACGATTTTCCACTGCGCGTGTGTGAGGTGCGGAGCTGGTGACAAAGTATCAGAAGGCGTATCAGTACCTGTACCAGCGCATCGTGCGGGGCGAACTCCGGCCGGGGCGCCGCCTGGTCCTGGCAAAGGTGGCTCAAGAGCTGCAGATGAGTGAGATTCCGGTGCGCGAGGCCGTAAAGAGGCTGGAGGCGGAGGGACTGGTCCGCTACGACTCGTACGTCGGGCCGGTGGTCGCAGCGCCTTCAAACCGGGAAGTCGCCGACACACTGGAGCTTCTCGCCTACCTCGAGGGCCTCGCCACCAAGCTGGCGGCGCCTCACCTGGACGAGACGCACTTTGAACGCCTTGAGGCGCTGGTGGCCGAGATGCGCCAGGCGGTGGCCGAGCGGGACGGCGCGAAGTACCAAAAGCTGAATACGGATTTCCACGCGGTGATCTACGAAAGGACGCCCAACCAAGTGCTGCTCCGCATGATCGGGAACCTTTTCGACCACACCGAGCGGCTTTGGGCGGGCGAGCCCAAGCGGCAGCTTCTCTTTTCGGACGAGAACCACGTGGCCCAGTCCCTCCGGGACCACGAGCAGATCCTGGAGACGCTGAGGGCCGGCGACGCCGAAGCCGCGGAGATCTTGGTGCGCAACCACAAGCGCGCGGCCAACCGGCGCATGGGCGCCTGGCTTTCGACGTGGAACCACGAATAGCGCGTCGCAGCATCGACGCGGCGGGGGTGAAGGAGCGGCGGTGAACAAAGTGCGGATGGCGCTGGTGGGGACGAGCCATCCTCACAGCGCGCTTTACCAAGAGTTGCTCGCGAACATGGAGGCGGTCGAAGTCGCGGCCATCTGCCACGACGGCGGCACCGTGATCGAGCGCTTCGCGCGCGTGCCCGTCTACGAATCGGTGGAGGAGCTCCTGGCGGCGGCTCGCTTCGACGCAGCCTTGGTCACCGTGCTGAACAACCGGGCCGTCGCCGCGATCTTGCCCTTGGTCGCCGCGGGCAAACACGTCCTGGCCGACAAGCCTGTCTGCCGCAGCGCCGGGGAGATGCGGGCCATCGTCGACGCGGTGGAGCGCTACGGCGTCACCTTCGCGGTAGGGTATCAAAACCGGTTCCAGCCCGCTCATGAACGGGCGCGCTTGTTGGCTCGTTCGGGCCAGCTGGGCCCCATCTTTGCCGTCCAAGGGCATCTTTTCACCACCGACGTGCGCTCCCGCGGCGCGAATCACGACCTATTCCGCCGGGCGGTGAGCGGCGGGGGGATCTTGCACTGGCTCGGCTGCCACGTCCTCGACCTGATGCTGGACCTGGTAGAGAGCGAACCCGTCGCCGTGTGCGGCCAGATCTCAACGCTCAGCGGCACGGGGATCGACGTGGAGGATGTGGGCGGCCTTACCGTGCGCTTCGCAAACGGCGTGATCGGCACCCTGCTGGCCGGGTACACGATCCCCTTCGAGACCGACTCGCCTTACGCGACGTCGCCCAAGGAGAGCGCGTTGACGGTGTGGGCCGGCCGCGGGCACCTCACGTATGAGCCCTTGGGGAGCCGCTACTGGGAGACGTGGTACGGGGTGCGCGACGACGTCCTCGGGCGCTCCTTTAACGAGTACCAGCTCCCTCCCTTTCCCGGGTACACGGGATGGCTGGGGAAGCGCCTGGTCGAGGACTTTCTCGCCGCCATCGCCGAAGGGCGGCCCCCGCGAGCCGGCGCGCGCGAAAACCTGAAGGTGCTGGAGATTTTAGATGCGGTGTACCGCGTCCGTGAGGAAGGTGCATGTTGATGTCAACGAAAGCTCGGCGTTACCGTGTGGCGGTGGTCGGCTGTCGCTCCCGGGGGAGAGTGATCGGCGCGGCTTACAAGGCGCACCCGCGCGCGGAACTGGTGGCCCTTTGTGACCTCGACGAGGAGCGGCTTAACGCGGCAGGAGCGCTTTTGGGCGTCGAGGCTCGCTTCGCGGACATGGACGAAATGATCCGGCAGGTAGGGCCCGACATCGTCGTCATCGCCACGGGCACCGAGTTTCACTATCCCTTGGCCATGCGCGCCTTGGAACACGGCGTGCACGTCGACGTGGAGAAGCCGCTGTGCGTCGACCTCGAGCAGGCGGACGCCCTGGTCGCCAAGGCGAACGCGGTGGGGGCGCGCACCGCCGTCCACCATCAGGGGCGGACCGGGCCGGCGCTGCGAGCCGTGGCCAAGGCGATCAACGAGGGGCGCATCGGTGCCGTGCGGCACGTCAGTGCCACGGAGAAGGGATACTACGGCGGCTATGGCCTGATGAACATCGGCACGCATCTGATCAACGCGATGCTGGAACTGACGGGCCCGTGCCGCGAGGTGACCGCCCTGGGCTCGACGGGCGGGCGGCCGATCACCCCTGAGGATGTGCTCCAAGCTCCGGCAGGCATGGGAACGATCGCCGGCGAGTACATCACCGCGACGCTCCGCTTCGACCGCGACGTCACCGGCGTCCTGCGTCAACACCGCCTTGAGCGGATTGATCCCGCCGCCGACGCCATTGAGATCATGGGCGAGGAGGGCCGGCTCTTCTGGCACGAGACCGGCCGCGCCTGGTGGATGCCGACACCGCATTTCGTGCCCGGAGAGCCGCAGTGCGTGTGGCAGCCGCTGGATCTGGAGGTTCCGGAGCATTACGATCCGGCGCGCGTCGTGGGCAAGGTGACGCACGCGACCGTCGACGAGTACTGCTACGTGGACGAATTTGTCGCGGCTTTGGACGAAGGCCGGGAACACGCTTGCAGCTTTGAGCAGGGGCGCCACGTCCTCGAGGTCATGATGGGGGTCTTTGAGTCGCTGGCTTACGGGCGGGCGGTCCGCCTGCCGCAAGAGCGGCGCGATCATCCGCTGCTGCGCTGGCGGCGGGAGAGCGGCCTCGGCCCCCCGGCGGCAGCTCCCCGTCCCTACCAGGAGTGGCTTGCCCGGGAGGACGAGCGCCTCGGGCGGCGGGCCGGAGCCGTTGCGGACTCGGCCGCGCTGCGCTGACCGCTCGGCGTTGCAAGCCGCTCGCGGAAGCTGTCCGAACGCCGGCGGCCAACGGCGTCACCAGGCATTACGACATATTGAGGAGGAGAGTGCGTGCGTTTCTACTCCATCCGCACGGAGCGGGGAAGTCGCCTCGCTGTGAAAGAAGGCGACGGGTACATCGACTTGCAAAGGGCTTACGAAGCGGCGCTCCTTCGCCAGGGTGCGTGCGCGACGGAGGCCGCTGCCAGCCTTCTGGCCCGGACGCTCATTCCTACCGATCTCAGAGAGCTCATTGAGATGGGGGCGAAGGGCGCCGGGGCGTGCGAGGAGGCGGTCCGATTCGCCCGCGCCGAAGAACAGGCGCAGGCGCCGTGGCGCCTGCCGGCCGACTCCTTTGTCGAGGCGCCGCTCAAAACCCCGCGCAAATTTTTGTGCATCGGCCTCAACTACCGGGCTCACGCGGCCGAGTCCGGCGCGGCGATCCCGAAGGAGCCGGTCTTCTTTAACAAGTTCGCGACGTCGATCGTTGGGCCGACGGATCCGGTGCTTCATCAAGGGGAGCTCACCCAGGAGCTCGACTACGAGGTGGAGCTGGGTGTCGTCATCGGCAAGACGGCCCGCTGCGTGGACGAAGCCGACGCGATGGCGTACGTCTTCGGCTACACGGTCGTCAACGACATCAGCGCCCGGGATCTGCAGCATCGCGACGGGCAGTGGATCAAGGGGAAAGCCCTCGATACTTATGCCCCGATGGGTCCGTGCGTCGTCACCCGGGACGAGCTGGACGGCGGCAATTTGACGCTGCGGACCCGGGTGAACGGCGAGCTGCGCCAGGAGTCGAATACGTCGGATTTGATCTTTCCGATCCCCCGCCTCATCGCCTACTTGTCCCGGCTGATCACGCTGGAACCCGGAGATATCATCATCACCGGGACGCCGTCGGGGGTGGGAGCGGCCATGAAGCCGCCCCGGTTCCTAAAGCCCGGCGACGTCGTCGAGTGTGAGATCGAAGGGATCGGCGTGCTGCGCAACCCAATCGTCTCGGCGTAGCTCTCCCCGGTGCGGGCGGGCGGACCGACTGCCGCCGGCGCCCGCACCGCGCGCCACCTTTCCCTTGGAGGCACGTCCCCTGGTCACGAAGCGAGGAACTGAGGCTGGCTCCAGGCCATACGCCCTTCCGCGTCGACGCATTCCACCCGCAGGTACTTGCTGATGCGAGAGCGGGGCACGGTCACCGACGTAAGCACGGCGCCGGGCTCCGCCGCCACCACCAGGCCGCGGCCGCGATTGGAGATGCAGCGAATCTCCACCACGGGCGACGTGTGCACGTGGACGGCCTCCTCGTCGACGCGCACATCGAGGATGGACGGGCCCTGCGTCGCGTAGAAATGCCCCCGGCGGATCGCTTCAAGGATCGCCTCGGCGGTCAAAGCCGGCGCCTTCACCATGATCCAGCCCTTCCCGGCATCGTCCTCGTAGCGGTGCGCGTCGTCGGTGGCGAAGCCGTAGATCAAGTGGCCGCGATCGAGGATCCGGTCCCACTGCACCATGCTGTACGCCTTGCCCGGCCGGGCGCAGGTCGCGTTGTACACCTCAAGCCCGGTCCAACCTGTCACCGCCAGGATATCGGCGCCCTCCTGGCCCAGCCAATAAGGGTGCGCCATCAGGGCAAGGCCGCCGTGAGCGCGGATTTGGTCCACCAGCTGCTGACCCGGGCCGCGCCGCGTCGGTTCGGGTTGGCTAAACGGCGTAACGCCGAAGCCCACAATGTGGTAACCGATGTCCCGCTCGGGGTCGACGCAGTCCAGTTCAATCCCGGGAATGACGAGAAAGCGCTCATCGGAGAACTGGCCGGTCTGAGTCGTCGCACGATGGTCCGTGAGCGACACGAAATCGTACCCCCGCTCGCGATACCACGCGATCGCGTCGGCGGGACTTAAGCTGCCATCCGACTCGGTGGAGTGCATGTGGAGGTTGCCACGGTACCAGTTGCCGGGCGCCGTGAATGCGGACGTCGCCGGCTGCTTCGAGGATTGCATTGCTCACGCGCCTTTCCTTGATCGCGAAAGTGTAATCCTTCCAAGTTTGTTGGCAATTTAGCGGCAGAACCCTTCTTACTCGAGAGAATAAAGGGAACGGTTCTGCGGCTGGGGAAGATCGTCGCTGAGCGCAGGGGAAACCCAGACGGCGGAGGTTCCTTCATGTTCGAGGAGAAAGCAACGGTCGACGAGATCAGGAGGCGCTTTGACAACGACGTGGAGCGCTTCTCTAACCTTGAGACCGGTCAAAGTTCGACCGTCGACGCGCCCCTTTCGCTGGAGCTCGTCGTCGAAGCGGCGGCGCGCCTTAAGCCCGATGCCACCTCCGTGCTCGACGTAGGCTGCGGAGCCGGCAACTATTCGCTCAAGCTTCTGGGGCGGCTGCCGGGCCTCGACGTCACGCTCCTCGACCTGAGCCGGCCGATGCTCGACCGGGCCGTCGAACGCGTCACACCGGCGACGACGGGCCGGGTGACTGCCATCCAAGGGGACGTGCGGGAGGTGGACCTGGGACGCGCCCGGTACGACTTCATCTTGGCCGGGGCGGTGCTCCATCACCTCCGCGGCGACGACGAGTGGGAGCGGGTGTTCGCCAAGTTTTACGCCGCTTTGAAACGCGGCGGCTCTGTGTGGATCGTCGACCTGATCACCCACACCACGCCCCAGGTCCAGGCCCTCATGTGGGAGCGCTACGGTGAGTACCTGGTCGCGCTTAAGGACGAAGCTTACAGGGATCACGTCTTTGCCTACATCGAGCGAGAAGACAGCCCCCGTTCGCTCATCTACCAGCTCGACCTTTTGCGCGCGGTGGGCTTCGACCAGGTGGAAGTGCTCCACAAGAACAGCTGCTTCGCCGCCTTCGGGGCAATCAAGGTCGGGTAGTTCAAGCGCCAGGGAGGAAACAGCGGATTCCCGGGCGGCTCTTCTCCGGAGAATAAAAGGAGGTTCTCAGCGCGGCGTTGAGTGTGTAGACGGCGACCGGTCGGGAGAGCATCCGGCGGCAGGGAACCTCTCGCATGACCCAGGAGGTGGGCGGACGGCGTGGCAAGTTTGCTTGCCGTTGACGGGGGAGGCACGAGCACTCGCTGTCAAGTCGTGGACGAGGAGTTCGGTGTACTGGCCGAGGTGACGGGGCCGCCGTGTGCGCTCGCAGTCGACCTGGAGCGCGCTTTGGAAGCGCTGGCGGAGACGGTGCAAAGCGCACTGCAGCAGGCTGCGGATCAGTGGCGGCGCCTTGGCGCGGGCCGGGATCGGGGACCGCTGCGCCTCGCCTCGGCTTGTTTGGGCCTCAGCGGCCTTCTCGCGACCGGGGCCGAAGAGCAGGTGCGCGCCGCGCTTTGCGCTGCGCTCCGCAAAGCGGGGCTCTCTCTTTCCGCAAAGCGCGTGGTCGTCGTCTCCGACATTGAAATTGCCCACGCCGGGGCTCTCGGCGGCGAAGCCGGCATCGTGCTGGTGGTGGGCACCGGAGCGGTGGCGTTTGGGCGGAACGCGGCCGGTCAAAGCGCTCGCGCCGACGGGTGGGGGTGGCTTCTGGGGGACGGCGGCAGCGGTTTTTGGATCGGCCAGCGCGCGCTGCAAGCCGTGTGCGCCGCGGCCGACGGCCGCGGGGAGCCGACCGGCCTTACCGAGCCGGTACTGGCGCACTTCGGGGTGGGGCGGGTCGACGAGCTGCCCCGGGCGCTTTACGGCACGTTTGATCGGACGCGCATCGCCGCCGTCGCTTTGCTGGTTGCGCAGCAGGCGGAGGCGGGAGATGCCGTCTCCCGCGAGATCCTGCGCTGTGCGGGGGAGGAGCTGGGGACCAGCGTTCTCGGGGTTTTGCGCCGGCTTCCGTTTCCCGGCGACTCGGTGGTGGTAAGCTGGCAAGGGAGCGTCATTCGCCGCGCTCCGGGACTTGCCGCCCAGGTGGAGGCGGCGGTGCGAGCGGTGGAGCCTCGCTGCCGGTTTCGCGCGCCGCAGGCGGAGCCGATTGCCGGGGCCGTGCTGCTGGCTCGCAGGGCGGCGGGGGCCTGAGAACGAGTTGACAGGCGCCGCAGAAGGGCGGCGCCTGCTCGCGCCGAAGCGTAGCGATAACTTGATGCGTCGTCGCCGGGAGGCTTACTCGTCGTGGACAAAATGGCCGACATCACCGGATTGATTGCTGCCATCTTCGTGATGGTGACGTGCGTGATCCACGTCGTTGCGACCCGCAACCACAAAGAGGTCGACATCAAGCGGTTTCGCGTCATGGCTGCCACCGCTTTTGCCATGGCCCTTTTGTATCTGGTGAAGTGACGCTCATTGATGCCACAGCGCTTCAATCTGCTCGCGCGCTTGGAGAACGGCGTTGCGCGGCGGCTCGCCCGACCGGATCACCTTGTCGACCATGGCCCGCAAGACGGCGCGCTGGTCGAACCAGAAGCGGTGACTGGGGTTTGGCACCGCGTACTCGAACGCGCTCATAAAGTGGGCAATCACCTCTTGATGCTCCTGGAGCCAGTCCCACTCCAGCGCGTGGCGGTAAATGGGGATCCCTCCAAACTCCTGGGTGAGGATCTGCTTCTGTTCGGGCCGGAGCGTGTACTCGAGAAGCGCCAGGGCCCCTTCCAGGTTCTTAGCCCCTTTGGTGACCGCCATCCAGTCGACGGCGCCGAAGGTCGCCGGCTTGTCCGAGTAGGGGAATGTGCTCACGCCCAGCAGGCCGTCGTCGAGGCCGCGGTAGAACAGGCTGGGCGCTGCCCAGCTCATCGCCGTCGTCCCGACCGTCAAGTCGCCGGAGAAATTGATGTCCCACAGGCGGAGTTGGTGGATCAGGCTGTGGTAGAAGGTGAGCGCTTGGTCGGCCGGATCGACGTCCAGATGAGGGCCGCCGTCCCGGCTGAGGCTGCCGCCTGACTGGTGATAAAACATTGAGAACTGTTGATCCCCTACGCCGATATTGAGCGCGCTCCGCTGCATGACGCCGTTCGGACCGATCCGCACCAACTTTTGCCCGTCGCGGGCCAGGTCGTCCCACCGCGGGAAGGGGCGGCGGGAGTCGAGTCCGGCCTCTTCGATGAGATCTTTGCGAAAGACCAGATCCCTGACGCTCACCCCGTGTATCGGCACGGTGACCAGTGCGCCTTCGTACCGCCCGTACTCGAGGACCGCGGGCAAGATGTCTTTGGTGAAGTCCCAGCGCTCGAAGTAGAGGTCGAGGGGCAGCAGCACGTCCAAGGAGGCGATGGCGCCCAGCGCGGCTCCGCCGTGGGTGAAGATGTCCGGAGGCGATTCGGCGGCGAAGGCGACCAGGAGTTCGTCGAGGTTGTAACTGATAGCCCGCAGGTCAACGTCGATCCCTGTCTCCCGCGTGAAGCTTTCCAGCACGGCGAGCATCGCCGGGTTGGTGGCGTTTTGCGTCCAGAAGGAGACCGTGCCGGAGGCGGCCGCCGGCGCGAAGCTCCAAAGGCAGGCGAGCAGCACGGCGACGGACGTCACAACACTCAGAGCACGCACTTTTGTCTTCCGCCTTTCCCTGTGTTGGATAGGTATGAGAATTTGATCGAAACAAAACCGATTCCTCCATACGGAACTCCCATCAGCGATTTTTATTCCTGCCGGGGGATGCGCGCCCTTACGGCTGAGCCTGCAGGAATTCGTCCACTTCGGCTCGGAAGGGCAAAGCAGGAATGGCGCCGTACCGCTGGACGCAGAGGGCGGCTGCCGCGTGGGCGAAGCGGACGACACGGGGCAGCTCGCGGGCTTCGAGCATGGTGTAATCCCGCTCCGCCAGCTGCGCGAGGAGCGCCGCCACGAATGCGTCTCCGGCGCCGGTGGTGTCGGTCGCCTTGACGGCGAAGGCGGGAACCGCCCCGGTCGCGTCGCCTTGCACGTAAACGGCGCCGTCCCGTCCGCAGGTGAGCACCCAAAGGCGCGCGCGCCCGCGCTCACCCGATTCCTCGAACCTGGCGCGCAGCTGGGCAAGGTTCCCGCCGGGCAGTAAGAAGTGGAGCTCCTCTTCACTCAGCTTGACCAGGTCCGCCGCAGCGACCACCTCGCCGATCAGCTGCCGCGCCTCCTCCAGGTCCGCCCACAGCTGCGGGCGGAGGTTGACGTCAAAGGAGACGAAAAGCCCGCGCTCTTTGGCGCGCTGCACCGCGCAGAGTGTGGCCTCGCGCGCGGGTGAGCGCGAGAGCGAAACCGAGCAGACGTGAATGGCTTTGGCTTTGGCCAGCGCCGCCTCCGTAATGTCGGCCGGCGTGAGCCAGATGTCAGACGTTTCGTTGCGGTAAAAAGAGAAGCTCCGCTCCCCTTCGGCGTCCAGGCCCACGAAAGCCAGCGTCGTCGGCTTCGAGGTGACGGGGCAGAAGGAGAGATCGACCCCTTCCGCGGCCAGGAGGCGCCGCAGCCAACTGCCAAAGAAGTCGTCGCTGAAGGAGCCGAGGAAACCGGCCCTGCGCCCGAGCCGGGCCGCACCGACGGCAACGTTCGCCGGGGCGCCGCCGGGCAGCGCCGTGAAGGGCCACCCGCCGCTGCGGGCCTCTCCTTGCGCGACCAGATCGATCAGCACTTCTCCGATGGCTAAGACGTCGAGCATGTCCACAGGCTTTACCGTCCTACTCTCCAGCGAGAATCAAGTTGGCGAGCCGGGTCGCTTCGGCCAGCGCCGCTTCGATGGGAATCTCGCCCTCTTGAGCCCGCCGCAGCTGAGCGACGATGACATTGTTTGCCTCGGGCTGCCGCGGCGAAATGGCCGGTGTGAAGACGCTGCTTTCGAGAGAAATTCGTCCTGCGTCGGAACGAAACCCGGGCCACTGTTGTTCGGCAATACTGAGCCACTCCGCGGCGGCGTCGCGGCGCGTGGGAATGTTCCCCTCTAACACAACCCGGGTGGGCGTTTGGGTTTCGATTAAGAAACGGACGAAGGTCCACGCCGCCTCGGGATGAGGCGTACTGGCGGCAATCGCGACACTGGGGTTGCCGTGCAGCGGGACCCAGCGGCCTTTGGGGCCGGTCGGAACCGGCGCGGTCTGCCACTGAAAATGGGCCCCTTCCGCAAGGCGGGGCGCCAGCCACGGCGAGTGAAACCAAATGCCCAGGTCTCCCGCCAGAAAGGTGTTGACCGTGATCCCGGGTTGGGTCAGACCGGACCGGAGAAATTCGTACACGTACTCCATGGCGGCCACGTTCTCCGGCGTGTCGAGCTGGAAGCGTGAATAGGTTTCATCGTAATCGGACGCGCCGAAGGAGAGGCGCACGGCGCCCAGCCCGTAACCGCCGCGGTCGGTGAGCGAGTTGTTGAAGCCCATGGCGACGCCAAACTGGTCTGCGACACCGTCGCCGTTGAGGTCGCGGAGCAACTTGCGGGCTATCTCCGGGATGCTCTCCGTGTAGGTCCACTCGTTTCCGGGGTGATCCAAGCCCGCGCGCTCGAAAAGGTTCATGTTGTAGTACACGATGGTGGGGGACATCATCGTCCAGATGGTGTAAAGCCGGCCGTCGGGCCACGGCCAGCGCCCGCGGTCGATGCTGGTTGCGTAATAGTCAGCGGGATCTAAATCCCGCTCAAAGTAGGGCGTAAGATCGAGCAGCATGCCGGCTTCGATGTATTTGGGAATCTCGACGAGCGTCATGTCGAGGACGTCGACGTCGCCTCCGGCCAGCAATATCGGAACCTTCTCCCAGTACTCGGACCAGCTGAAGGCGGCCAGTTCCACTCTAATCTCCGGGTACGCCTTGTGGAAGTCATCGAGAATCTCGTGCCAGCCGCTTTCGTGCACCGCATTCCCGTAGTCGATCCACGAGGCGACGCGCAAGGTGACGGGTTCCGCTGATGCGGCGCACGTCAAGGACAAGAGCGTCACAGCGATCGCCAAGTTCGCACGCAGGCGCGTTGCGATCATCGTGTGGAACCTCCTCTCCAAGATCACTCGTTAAGCAGCGCAGTCACTTGCTCGTGGATGCGCGTGAGGGCGATCTGGGGCGCGAGCTGCCCGGCCCACACCTGGTTCATGTTGCTCGAGATGGCGGCGTTGATGCTGCTCGTCGCCTTGGTCACGACGGTGAGGGTCGCGGAGTTTGGTTGGGCCACGGCCTCGATCAAGGCCATCCAGTTGTCACTGAGGTGAGGAACGAGCGCGGCATATTCCCCTTGCACGCTCATGAGCGGGGGAATCCGCTGGTTCGTCCGGACGTAGAGGCGGACCGAGTCGGGATCGAGCGTGAGGAACTCGATCCACTTCCAGGCCGCTTCCTTGTTGGCGCTCGTCGTCACCAGCTGGATGCCGCCGATGCCGAAGATCGACGCGCGGCTGTACGGCCCCTTCGCGTGGAGGGACATATCCCAGTCGTATCCCGCCGCTGCCAGCTGGTCTTTCACTTGGGCCGACGCCGTAAAGGACATGGCCGCCGTGCCGGCGGTGAGGCTTCCGCCCACGACGCGATCGTCGAGGAGGAGCTGTCTGGCGAACTCGGTTGCGACCAAGACCGGCTCGGTGTTAAAGCGGCTCTCGGTGGGAAAGAGAATTTCGTTGTACAGCCGGCCGCCCGCCTGGTGCACAAACTGCTCCCAGGCCATGCCGGTGACGGTGTCGATGCCGTACTGGTCGATCGCGCCGTCGCCGTTCAGGTCCCGCGTCAGGCGCTTGGCGGCGTCGCGCATGCTCTCCCAGGTCCAATCCTCTCCCGCCGCGACGGGCGTGGGCAGGCCGGCGCTTTCGAAAAGGTTCTTGTGAAAGTACGTCACGCGCGGGTTGATGTAATTCGGCATGCTAAAGAGGGCGCCCTGGTACGTCAGGGCTTCGACGACCTGGGGCTGGTACAGCTCGTCCACCTGGTAGCCGGCTCTGGCGGCGTAGGGCCTGAGGTCTTCAAAGAAGCCTGCAGAGATGTAATCGCCCGCCAGGGCTCCCCAAAAGTCCGTCACGTCCGGGGAGATCCCGGCGGCTCGCATCACAAGGAGCTGCTCTCGCGCCGCGTTGCCGGACATGGCCAGAATTTCGACTTCGATCCCGGTGCGCTCTGTAAACACCTTTCTGCGCTCTTCGAGGTAATCCGTCCATAGATCGCCGTGGCCGCCCGTCAGGTGCGTAATCTTGTCCGCGGCTTGCGTCACCGGGGAAACGAGCGAAAGGGCAAGTACCAGCGCGAAGAGCGTGCGCAGCTGCATCGCAAAGACCCCCTTGATCGCGGATCGACAAGACCAACCTGCGCAGGGGATCACCGCCGGGCCGGCGCAGCCGGGGCGTTCACCACCCGCTGCATGAAACACGCTGAGCCTTTGACGCCTGCGAGAATTTGCTCCTCCGACAGCCGCGTGACGACGATCTCCTGGGCTCCCGTCCGGTCGCAGTCGTGAACGATGTAAATCGTACCGTCGCAGCTCCAGGCCGCGTCGGGGTAGGAGACCTTGCTCCGGGCGTCGAGTAAAAGGCCCGCCGACCAGGTGCGGCCGTCGTCGGTGGAGATGAAGGCGGTCAGTTGCGAGCGGCCGACGTCCTGGTCGATAGGTCCGTTCTTCACCAACAGGAGGTTTCCGGAAGAGAGGCGGCCGATAAAAAAACGGCTCGAGGTGTGGCGCACCGGCGAGGGCGCGAGGGCGCTCCAGCTGCGGCCCCGGTCGTGGGAGAAACTTTCGCCGATGCCGCAGCGCGTGCGGACCCACATCCACAGCGAGCCGTCCTTCTTTTCGACGATCATGTGTTCGTCAAAGGAGCGCACCTGTCTGGGCACGTCGCACGCTCCCCGAAGGGCCCACGACCGGCCGCCGTCTTGAGAGACGACGCAGGTCGCGCTGTCGCGCTCTTGGTGCCACGCCGAGACCGGCAGGCACCACTCGCCCCAGGAGAAGCGGACCGGCTTGCACATCATCACGCCGCGCATCAGGAGCCGGGGCGGCGTCCACGCGGGGAGGGGGCGGTCGCCCTCCCCCGTGCTCATCGCCCAAAGGTGGGCCGTCGCCGGCTCTTTCGTCACTTGCTGGGCCCAAAACAGCCACAAGCGGCCGTCGGGCGCGAGCCACACCTCGGGGTCGTACGCCCGCAGGGGACCGGGGCCGTCCGGATCGATGGCCAGCACTTCGTGCCAGGTGGCGCCGCCGTCGGCGCTGGTGGCCACGATCACGTAGTTGTTCTGATCTTCAGCGGGCGTTGGGCCCCCGTACCACGCGGCCCAAAGGCGCCCCCCGGGGCTGCAGGCGACGCTGGGGATTCCCTGAAAGCGCCGCTTGGCCGGGTCGTACTCCGGGGAGGGCAGCGGAACGATCCGGGGCGCCGTCATGCTCGCAGCGGCTTCGGGGTGCACCGGGGAGGTCGCCTCCCTCAAGAAGATCTCGTGTTATCGCACTATTTGGCGTTGTGCTTCGACTCCCCTTCCGCCGCCGAGAAAATAGCGGGAGAATGCGGTATCATTTCCCTGGCGGAGGAGGAATGAGCATGGCCCGGGTGCTGGATGTGGGGCGCGAGAACAACGAGTTCCAACGGCTTGAGGTGTTGAAGCGCAATCGCGCCAAGCGCAAGCAGTACGGCCAGATTTTCGTGGAAGGGGTGGCGCCCGTGGGCGCGCTCCTCAAAGCGGGTTGGAGCGTGCACACCGTCGCGTACGACCGGGAGCGGCCGCTTTCCGCGTGGGCGCAGGACGTGCTGCGCCGGGCACGGCCTCAAAAGGTGCTGCGCCTTGCCCCCGAGCTGATGGAAAAGCTCTCGGACCGGACCGACCCTTCGGAGCTCATCGTCGTCGCAGAGCGCCGCCTGCGCACGCTCGACGAGGTGCAGGTCAACGACCGGTCGATCGTCGTCGTCTTCGACCGGCCTTCCAACCACGGCAACTTGGGCTCGCTCATCCGCAGCTGCGACGCCTTTGGCGCCAGCGGTCTGGTGACGCTGGGACACTCGGTCGACCCCTTTGACCCGGCCGTCATCCGGGCCAGCTTGGGCGCGTTCTTCTCCCTTCCCGTCGTTCACTGCGAGTCGCCCCGCGGGCTGGAGCGCTGGCTTCACGACGTCCGCCTGCGGGTGCCGGACATGAAAGTGGTGGGCACGAGCCCGCAGGCCCCCACGCCTCTCGACGCGGCCGACCTTTCCGGCCCGGTGACGATTCTCCTCGGGAATGAAGCGGAGGGGATGAGCCGGGCCCTCACTGCGCTGGCCGACGAGTGCGTCTTCATCCCCATGATGGGCTCGGTCGACTCCCTTAACGTGGCGTGTGCCGGAACCGCCGTGCTGTACGAGGTGGTGCGCCAGCGGAGGGCCGCCGGGTGAAAAGGGCTTCCCCTGCCATGAGGAGAGCCGCAGCGAACGAAAGGGCGGCCGCGACCTTCAGGGTCTGCTCCATGCCGGTCACGTGGACCAGCTGACCGCCCAGGGCGGGAGCGATGAGACCGGCAGCGTTTTGCACCGCCATCTTCACGCCGACGGCAACGCCCAGCGCCTCCTGGGGAACGCGCTTTGTAATGTACGCGACCGCCAGCACCTCGCCCACGGTGACGCCGATCGCGTGCAGCCACTGGACCGGGACCAGCCACAGCGGATCCGAAACGGTCGCAAAAGCGAACCAGCGCAAGCCCGTCAGGGCGAAACCCAGCGTCACGATGCGGGCGGGGTTAAACCGATCCATCATCGCTCCCAAAAGGAGCATCAGCGGCACCTCAAACCAGGCCTGCATCGACGTGAGCCAGCCGAACTGGGCGCGGGAGACGCCTACGGTTTGCGTCAGGTAAATGGCGTTGAGGCTTTGGCCCATCACCTGGGAGACGTAGAACGTGCTCAGGGCCGCGAAGAAGGGCAGAAGCGGGCGAAGGTGGAGGCGCGCCTCGACGTCGCCGGGAAGGCGGGGACGGGAAGGGGCCTGCAGCTTGGCAGCGTCGGTGGTCCCCGGCGGCCGGGCGCTTTGGCCTGCGCCGTCCGCGATGGCGGCGCCGACGAAAAGAGCGGTGCCGAAGTAGATCGCAGCGGCGAGCCCAAAGGTGGATGGATATCCGTAACGATCCAGAAGGAAGCCCAGCAGCGGGGTGGCCGCGATCCAGCCCAGGGAGGCGGCCATGCGGAAGGTGCCGTGCAGCCGTCCCAGCGTGCTCGGCGTCGCCCAGGCGCTGATCCAGGCGGCGGTCATGGCGCGGTACGCGTTCATCGCTACCTGGTGGCAGGCGAGGAGGAAACCGAACGCGATGGCCACTTTGACGTGGGGGAACAGGAGCACGACAGGCGCCAAAGCAAGGAGCGTGCCGACAACCAAAGGCTTTCGACGGCCTAAACGGTCCGAGTAGCGCCCGATGAAGACCTGGGTGAGGACCGTCGCGGCTGCCGCGAAGGTCTGGAGTAGGCCGTAGGTCTTAACGGGTATGCCCGACTCGACGATGATCACGGGAAAGAGGGGCATCGTAAAGCCCCAGCCCAATCCGGAGACGAGGAACGCAATCCAAAGCAGCCTAAAGGGCCGCTCCCGGTCCCGCAGGACACCGGCCCGCGTGGTGGCCTGCGCGCTGGACACGGGTTGAATCGGAGGCGGTGAGGACACGGCGGCAAGCCTCGTTTCAGTGCGTAATCGCCCTGCGCTAGGTGCAGTCGTGGCCCGTGGTTTCGGCGAGACCGCAGGAAAATCCTACGCGCCGCTGCGCCGCAACCGCGCGCCGACAAGCCAGGTGATCGGCGCGCACCGCCGAATAATGGCAGGGATTGAGAATTCACCGCGATCCCTGGCGGGCGAGCGCCGCCCGGGGACGGCGGGTGTTGGGAGGCTTTGCGATGGTGCGACCGCCCGAGAACGCTGTCATCCTCTTCGACGGCACGGATCTGTCAGGCTGGCGGCGCCGTGACAGCGACGAGCCGGCGGACTGGCCGGTCGAGAACGGTATTTTGACGGTGGGGATAGGAAAGCGCGACATCGTCAGCGTGGAAACGTTTCGGGACGCGTACATCCATCTTGAGTTTCGGGTTCCCGACATGCCCGATAAGACCGGGCAAAAGAAGGGGAACAGCGGCGTTTACCTCCAGGGGAAGTACGAAATCCAAGTGCTGGACTCGTACGGGTGGGCGGTTCCCGGCAAAGGGGATTGCGGTGCGATCTACGATCAGTACGCGCCGCTGGTCAACGCCTGCAAGCCGCCAATGGAGTGGCAAACCTACGACATCATCTTCCGCGCCCCGCGCGTCGACGAAGCGGGGAACGTCGTCGAGCACGCGCGCATCACCTTGTTGCACAACGGGATCGTCGTCCACAATAACGTCTCGGTGAAGGGGCCGACGGGGGGCGCGATGCCCGGGCCTTTGGGCGAGCCGGGCCCGTTGCGTCTGCAAGACCACGGCGACCCCGTCCAGTACCGCAACATCTGGCTCGTACACCTGCCCGAGGAGGGCTCCAGCGAGTACGCACCCCGGTAGAGGCCGTCGCTGCCTGGCGCTGCGC
>k87-486190_pt1 | contig 26371 bp, 20 predicted proteins | sample MGYA00084031_6733416 | MGnify analysis MGYA00084031
CGGCTGGCCGGCCTTTCTAGCGCCGGCAGCCAGACGGACTGCATAGTCCCCACGCTGGGCGGCATGTTGCCGGTGATCTCCGCACGCGGCTTTAATCGGCCTCGGGCCGCCAGTACTGCAAATCGGCAATGCCCCACCAGCCGCCCGGAGGCCCAAGGCGCTCGTAAAGCTCTTCCGCCCAAAGGTACGTGTCGGGCCGTCCGCCGACGAAGACCAGCTTAGCCGGCCACAGCAGACCCGCCACTTGAGGCAGGTCGGTCACCCGCAGGCAGCCCAGCAGCTCGAAGCAGGGGCCGGTTCCGTCCGGATTTCCGGGGACGTTGTGGCTGGGCGGGGGATCGAAAAGGATCAGCCCGCGGATGCGCCCGTCGAGCAAGGCGGCATACATCGCCACGACAGCCATCTCGCCCCGGGCCGCGAGGTAGAGCTCGTCCGGATTTACAGCAGGGAGCGTGCGCAGCGCGGCGAGCCCCTGCAGCGTGTCAAAGACCCGCATCGACGCGATGGTCCGGCCCGTGAGGGCTGCGGCCCGGCGAAGGTGCCACTGGAGGCCGGGCGCCCACGCGGTGTCGCCGGTGCCCCGGGTGGCCAGCGCCGCGCCGAGCCACGTCGCGGGGGCGCCCCGCAGTTTGGTGTAGCTAGGAAGCCAGCGCGTTTCGTCGGGGCTCAGCAGCCAGACGACGGTGGGCGCGCCGGCGACGGCGCTCTTGGGCGCGTACAACATGCCGGAGAGCCGCCACTCGCCGTCGGTCAGGAACGAGAAGGTGAGCCCTTGGCCTCCGCCCCGGTCGAGCCACTCCTGCGTGATGCGGGTGTCCGGTTCGGGGGCCGGGTCGGGAAATGCGTTAAAGGAGGTGGCGCGCAGCCGCGCGATGACGCGCCGGCGCTCCTTTTCCAGATCGTCCCGGGTTTCGATGCGCGGAGGCGTCGCCCGCGGGACAAACCAGTCGTGCACCGTGGTGCTCCGGTTGTTGCGGGGCAGGCCGTCCGGGTAGACGCTGAGGGCAGCGGGCTCCTCCATGTGCTCGTCGATGTCGGCCACCTCCGAGAGCGGGACGTCCTTGCCCATGAGGTGGCGAAGGAACCATTGGAAGGTGCGGCGCCTGGAGGACTCCTGGTACGAGTGCGGGCCGCGGAAGGTGAACAGCTCCAAGTTTTGCGGCGCTCCGGCGTGCTCGTACACCCGGGCGAGGCGCCGGTGGAAGTCGTGGATGGCATCGATGGTGAAGATGGTGTCGCGGTCGGCGGAGACGATGAGGACGGGCCGCGGCGCGATCAGCGCCGCCATGTCCACCAGGGACCACCCGTAAAGGTTTACGGGGAACATGCAGTCGCAGTGACCGTCGACCGTTCGCTCCCGCACGTGAGAGGCGATGGTCGCCGTGCCGCACGACGGCGAGGCGGCGCGCACCCGCTCGTCGGCCGCGGCGATCCACCACGTCATTGCCCCGCCGCCGGATGTGCCGGTGACGCCCAGGCGGTTTGGGTCGACGTCGGGAAGGGAGGCGAGCAGGTCGAGGCCGCGGATGCCGTTCCACGTCTCGACGCCGGCCGGGGTGTAGCCGCGGCTCATCCAGTGAAACCAGCCGTACCGGTGGGTGCCGTGGTGGTAGCCCCGCACGTCGCCGTACTGGACGGTGTCCACGATGAGGGTGACGAAGCCCAGCTTGGCGTAGCGGCGGGCGTGCTGTTGATAGTGAGACGCCTTCTGGTCGGGAGAGTGGCCGCAGACGTAGAGAATGGCCGGATGGGGCCCCGGGGAGCTGGGGACATAAAGGTTCCCTTCGACCCGCAGGCCCGGCAGCGATTCATAGGAGAGGCAGTCAATCCGGTAACCGTCCCGCTCGTGACTGCGGGTGACGCGTACGTTTAGAGGAGGACGCTCGGCGTTCATGTACGTGTCGATGCCGAGCATCTCCCAAAAAAGCGCGCGCCGCTCCTTCTGCCACGCCTTCCACGCTTCAGGGCCGGCGCTGGGTTCAGGCAGGGTCGGGGCGCGCTCGGTGATCTGCTCGGCTGCCCGCACGAGGTATTGGCGGATGTCCATCGCTGATCGTTCCCTTCGTTTTGTCAATCGCGCTTAGGTGATGTGCGTGCGGAATGTTGTTGCGGTGATGGGATCTTTCGGCGCATTCGAGCAAATTCCTGATGAGCCGGGAACGATCGGCGAAAAAAGCGCCTTATTGCGACTGCGGCGGCGCGACGGCGTGCTCGTGGTTGATCCGCTCAGCCGACCGGTACGCGTCGACCATGCCCCAGATCCAAAGGAGCGGCGTGGTCACAAAGCCGATGACGGCGCTGATGAGCAGGGCTGAGATGACGAAGGCGACGAAAAACGCGATCCCCTTGACGATCTGACCGTTGTACACCTGGCCCAGGCCACACACAAAGAAAGAACAAAGCAGAGCGACACGGGCGTTTTTGACCACAGAGCACACATCCTTTCGTTTCCGTGGTTGCCGCACGGCGTGCGCCGCGGCTGGTTCCTGCCCTTAGAGTATGTTTATGTTTCACAAGGGGAACAATTTTCCCTTCCTTTCGGCGCGGGAGAGGGGTGACAGATTTTAAGGGGAATTAATCAAAACACGGAGCTAGCAGAGTAATTAGAGTACAAAGGCGAGTGTGAGAAGAGACGGCCTACGCCGCCGGCGCGGCGCTTTGCGGAAGGGTCGGGAGGAGGAGCTGGCTTGAAGCGATACAAGGCCGGCGTTATCGGTTGTGGCCGGATGGGGGGCTTCATCGACAACGAGTGGGTGGGGGGCCCCTTGGAGTACATGCTGCCTCACGCTCACGCGGCCGTCTACGAGTCGCTGGACCGGGTGGAACTGGTCGCCTGCTGTGATCCGCGCACAGACGTTCTGGCCCGGTTCGGCGAGCGGTACGGGGTGCCGCCGGAGAAGCGGTACACCGATTACCGCGAGATGCTGACGCGCGAGGAGCTGGATATCGTCAGCATCGCGACGCAGCCGGAACAGCGCGCCGAGATCGCCCTCTTTGCGTGCGAGCGAGGCGTGCGCGCCCTTTTTTGTGAGAAAGCGTTCGCAGCTTCCCTGGAGGAAGCAGACCGGGTGGCGCAGGCAGTGAAAGCGCGCAACATCGCCTTCGCCATGGGAACAAGCCGGCGCTGGGACGTGGGTTACGAGCAGATGAAGGCGTTGATCCACAGCGGCGAGCTGGGCGAGCTAAAGTCCATCGTGATCTACGGCACCGGTACGCTCTACAACAGTGCCAGCCACTGGTTCGATCTGGCCCTGTGGTTGAACAACGACGCCCCCGTTGCGTGGGTGCAGGCCAACCTGCCCGGCGGCGACGGCGCCATCGACGGGGAGGTTTTGCGGCGCGACCCGGTGGGCGAGGGCCTCTTCCGGTTTGCCGACGGGGTCACGGTGTACGCACTGCAGACGCCTCGCGGTCCGGAGATCGAAGCGATCTGCAGCAAAGGGACGGTTGCGGCGTTGAACAACGCACGGGATTGGCTCGTTCGCCGCATGGCGGGCGAGACCTGGCGGGCTTTGGAGCCGGCGCCTTTCCCCGACTACGTCCGCCAAAGCCCCAACCGCCGGCTGGTCGAGGAGTTGATCGCCGCCCTCGATACCGGCGCTCCCACCCGCGGCGGCGTCGACGTGGCCGTCGCCAATCAGGAGCTGATCGCAGCCTTTATCGAGTCTCATCGGCGCGGCGGAGCGCGGGTGGAGCTGCCGCTTCCGCCTGCCCAGCGCCGCGTGCGCCTCGAAAGCGGGGTGGGCGGCCGCCAACCTAAGTATGTTTCGTAAAGTAGAGTCCGTGACGCCGGAGCTGAGGGGAGAGGACCAGTCTACAAAAGGAGGATTCTCTTTGAGACGCCGCCTCGCTCTTGGAGTGTTGCTCTGTCTGGTGGTGGCCCAGGGGACGGTTCAGACCACAGCCGCGGCTGAGCGGCTCCGCCTGGAGATCTGGGGGAACGCAAATCACCTCGACGCGCTGAAGCCGATCATCGAAGAGTTCAACGCGTCACAGGAGCGGATCGAGGTCTTCATTCCCGGTAAGGATGAGAATCCAGACACGATCCTGACCGCGGCGCTGGCCGGTCAGCTGCCCGACATCATCGAAAGCGGCCGGGTCTGGAACAACCAGTACTACCCCGAAGGTCTCATGATCGATTTGGAGCGCTTTGTCGCGCGCGAGGGATCGGGGTTTCTCGACGACTGGCTTCCCTACACGCTCTGGACTGACAACGCCGTCGACGGCAAGCTGGTGAGCCTCCCCTTTCGCCTCGAAATCTTCGGCATGCATTACAACGAGACGCTCTTTGGCGAGTCGGGGCTTGGCGCCCCGCCCACCGGCTGGACCTGGGCGGACGTCGAAGAGTACGCCCGCAAGGTGCGCCGGGTGGGCAGCGACGGGACGATGGAGGTGTGGGGGCTCGTCGCGGAACATCCCCTCTCCTTCGACTACCCCCTGATGGGCCAGGCGGGCGGGCCGGAGGCTCCGAGCGGCGTCCTGGTGAGCGCCGAGTTCGAGCCGCTCGTCAACTCGGTCCACGTGCGCGAGACCTACGACTGGATCTTGAACATGATCGGCTCGGGTCTTTTGGGCTACGCCTTCCAAAACATCCATCCCGGGGCGAACGACGCCCGCATGCACCGGGCGGGGATGCTTCAGTCCGGGCCCCAACGGGAGCAGCTCATCATGGCGACGGAGAGTGCGCTGAAGCCGGCGCCGCCGCTGCGCGCCCGGCCCGATCTGGAGCCGGCGGCCACCTACGCCGACCGCAGCCTGGCGATTATGAACGTCTCTCCCGAGCGCCAAGAGGCGGCGTGGGAAGTGATCAAGTGGCTATTCCGCCCCGAGGTGCAGGCCCGGTGGAACCTGGCGATGGGGACCGCGCCGGCCACCCGTTCGGCGCTGGCCCACCCCGAGTATTTGGAAGGCGCGCAGGAGAACATCTTGCGCTGGGCGGAGCTGTACGCCGGGCAGATCCGGGTGAAGAACGCCATTCCATGGCCCATGCCCGTCTGGGTGACCGGTCTGCCCAACGACGCGTACGCGTACAGCAGCCGGCTGGTCCGGGGCGAGATCGGCTTAGAAGAGTACGTGACGGAGTTTGGCCGCACCGTGCGGGCTCACATCGATGAGCTGCTGGCCCGGCGCGGCGGGCGCTGACGGAGTCGCTGGGGCTGGTGTCATGGCGCGTTTGGCCCAACGGGGATTGCCGCGGCACGCCCGGTACCTGCCGGACCTCGATTGGGGGCGTTTCCTCTCTCTCGGCGAGGGGGAGACGCCGCTTGTCGAGAGCGGCTGGTTTGCGAAGGCGCTCGGCCTGAAGCGACTCTATTTTAAGCTGGAGCACTGCAACCCTTCGGGATCGTACAAGGACCGCTTCGTCGCTTTGGAACTGGCGCTCGCGGCGCAGCGGGGGGTGCGCCGGATTCTCGCCACGTCCTCGGGCAACACGGGGGCGTCGCTGGCGGCCTACTCCGCCCGGTACGGCCTTGAGTGCCACCTTTTCCTCCTCGAGGCGACGCCCGCCGGAAAGCTGGTTCAGATGGCGGCGCACGGGGCGCACTTGCACCGCGTGCGCGGTTTCGGCAGCGATCCTGAAGTAACCCGCACGATCTTTGACCGGTTGAGCGCGTCGGCCGCGGCGAGCGGGGGGCGTCTGGTCGTCTCCTCCTTCCGGCACTGTCCCGAAGGGATGGCCGGCGTAAAGAGCATCGCGTACGAGATCGTCGAACAGCTAGGGCGTGCGCCCGACCACACGTTTGTGCCCGTGGGCGGCGGGGGCCTTTACTCGGCCGTGGTTTACGGCTACTTCGATGTGGTCGGAAAAGGTGGAGCGCTGCCCAGGGTGCACGTGGTGCAGCCGGCGCTGAGCGACACGGTGGTCCACGCGCTCCGGTCAGGCTCAGCGAGCGCGCGGGAGGTTGCGACGGTGACGCGCATCAGCGGCTTGGGCGTCCCCGTCGACGTGGACGGGACACGCGCTTTAGGCCTGGCGCGGGCCTGCGGGGGTGAAGGCTTCTTGCCGACGGACGAGGAGATTCTGGCGGCGCAGCGCGACCTGATGCGCCACGAAGGGCTCTTTGTGGAGCCTGCGGGGGCGGCGGCGGTGGCCGGGCTGCGCCGCGCCGTCGCCGACGGGCGGGTGGGCGCCGGCGACGTGGTGGTCTGCCTGTTGACCGGGCACGGCTTCAAGGATCCCGCGTCCCTCGGCGACGCGGAGAACGCGGCGGACCTCATCGACGTAGCGGAGATCCCCCAAGTCGTGGGAACCGCGCCCGAAGGGTGGGAGGGGCGTTGAGCCGGGCAGACAAGCGTCTCGAACGCATCGAGGTCGTGGGCGGCGGCGCCGCGATGAGCGTTTGGGTACTAACGGGCGCGAGCGAGGGCCCCACGGGGCTGGTCTGCGCCGGCGTGCACGGGGACGAGTTCGAAGGGCCGCGCGCGCTGCAAAACCTAGCCCGAAGCCTGGACCCGGCGGCGCTGCGGGGCCGGCTCTATTTGGTGCCCGTGGTGAACGAGGGCGCGTTCTTCGCCGGGACGCGCTGTCACCCTGAAGACGGAAAGAATTTGGCCCGCGTCTTTCCCGGCGACCCCGCCGGTACGGTGAGCGAACGCCTCGCCCACACCTTTGTTGAACGGCTGCTGCGGGGAGCGAGCTTTTTAATCGACGTGCACGCGTCGGGAAGCGAGTCGCGCATCCTTCCCTGGGCCGGCTACGGGCTAAACCCGGGGTTGATCGAGGCCCAGCGAGCGATGGCGATTGCGTTCGGGCTCGATATCGTCTGGGGCACCCCGGTCAATCCGGGGCGGACGCTCTCCAGCGCGGCGGAGCTGGGGATCCCCTCCATTTACGTCGAGATGCCGGGCGAGGGCCGCTGCGCGCCCGAGGACGTGGCGCGCGTCGAAGCCGGCGTGCGGCGCGTCCTGGCGCTGATGGGGATGTGCGCCGAGGAAGAGGCGAGGCCTGGCCCAGAAAAACACCCCTTCGTCGTCGAGACGACCGGGCAGGACTCGGGCACGCTAGAGACTCACCACCTTGCGCCCGTCGCCGGGATGTTCATCCCCGCCGTCTCGTTGGGGCAGTGGGTCGGCAAGGGCGAGCCGCTGGGCACCTTGGTCGATCCGGCGGGCCGGGCGCTCCAGGAGGTCCAGGCGGAGGAGGCCGGGCTCGTCGTCCGGCTGCGCACCTTTCCCGTCGTTCGGGCCGGAGATTCGCTGGCGACGGTGCTGCCGGCGCAGCGCCCGGGCTAGTTCGCCACGCGCTGCGGCTGTTCCACTTTCACGGCGGGCGGGTAGGCGAAGGCCGCATAGTGCTCGCGTATCCGCCCTTCCGCCGCGTCGCCTTCGTGGACGACCACCCGGTAGCGGAAAGTGATCCTTTCGCCGGCGGGCAGGCGCAGCGATCCGTCCCGGCTTTTGTCCTTATAGTAATAGGAAAGGCCAAAGGGGTTCGCCGTCATAAGCCCGTAGTCGCGCACATGCCAGTGGGTGGGATGGCGCGGGTTGGTCGGGTGGTCGAGGACGCCGATCCCCGCGATGACCGGCCCGGCGGGCGTCTGCACGGGACCGGAGTAGTGGCACCAAGCCGCGGGACGGCCCCAGCTTTCGCTCTCGCCTTGGGCGCCCGTCGCCGTCTCGATGCGGCCGGCGCCCGACGCGTCCATGGTCGACGTGACCCGCACCGACAGCAGGCCGCCTTCCTTCGTGTCGCCGAAGACGACGTCCCCGTAGGTAGCGTGAAACGTGACGGCGGCGTCGAAGAGGCGCACGTGGCCGGGGAGGGCGTAAAACCTCAAGCTGATCGCTTGTTCAAGGATCGGCCGGTCGTCCTTGTCCACCCAGAGGTTGTGAGAGGCCAGGTCCCCGAAGACGGGGCCCGGTTCCATTTTGGTGAAGCGCTGGTGGCGGGTGCGCCCGTGCCCCGGCTGTTCGCTCCAGTTGTCGACGCCGTTCACATCGCCGTGAGTGAAGTAGATCGATTTGTGGTGCGGGTGATCGCGCCGCTCCGTTTTGATGTCGTCCCGCATGGGATAACTGCGGGTGACCCATGCGCCGCCGGGACCGACGACAGGGTAAAGGAACGGCCGCGCCCACGCAGCGGCGTACTGGTAACTTGTGAAGAGAGCCCCCCCGATCTCGACGTCGACAGCCTCTTCCGCGCGGTCGGTGAAGTGAACGCCTCGTTTTTGCGCGGCGGCCTGGTCGCGCGCCGCTGCGGGCTCCAGCGGTTTGAGCGTAAACCGTTTCGCTTGGCCCCGGGAAAGGGCGGGAAGAATCCACCACGCCCGGAGGCGCTCGCCCACCGGTTCGAGTTGCACAGGGTATTCGAGGCCGTACTCGTCGACGGCCACGCAGGAGCCTCCCAGGCGGCTTGCTTCTTCGCGGGACACGTCGGCCCACACGGGGCACCAGCGGCGCTCGTGCGCGCCCGCATAAACTGTCGCGACGATCTCCTCCATGGAATCCCGGATGACCCGGGCCACCTCCTCAAAGTGCGTTCCTAAAGGACGTTCCTTGCTGGACGCGCGGCCGGCCAGCGATCCAGTTGCTGGCTTTACTTCTCGCTTTGTGCGGTGGCACCTTGCAATGGAGCGACGCTTTTGACATGCCGCCGAAGGGCGGGGCGAGGGGAGGCTTCGGCCCGCCGGCGGGCGAAGAGGAACCGGCGAGAGGCGATCAACGCGAGGAGGCGAACGAGCGTGGATTACACCAAGCCGAGACCCGAATTGTACAACGTGCCCCAAAGCACGGACTCCTTCCATGGAATGCCTTACCGCACGCTCGGGCGATCCGGGCTGCGGGCCTCGGTGGTCGGACTGGGAACATGGAAGTTCGGCTATCCCCACACCGGCGACGGCGCCCGGGTGGACGAGAAGACGGCGCTGGCGATCTTGGACCGGGCGGTCGAGCTGGGCGTGACCTTTTGGGATACGGCCAACCGGTACAACCAGGCCTCCGGCAACTCCGAGCGGATCATCGGCACCTGGTTGAAAAACAACCCGGACCAGCGCCGCAACATTGTGCTGGCGACGAAGATCGGCGGCGGGATGGACGGCTACTCGCCGAACCACGGAGGCCTGTCGCGCCTTAACATCACCGAGGCGGTCTATGCCTCCCTCGCTCGGTTGGGCGTCGACTCCATCGATCTGCTGTACTTCCACCGGTTCGACCCGATCACGCCCCCGGAAGAGAGTCTGGAGACCGTCGCCGACCTGGTGCAGCGGGGGATCATCCACTACTTCGGCGTCTCCAACTTCACGGTCGACCAGCTCAAGATGTACCAGGCCTGGCAAGAAGGAAAGGGAAGCCGCGGACGGGTCATCGCCGTGCAAAATCAGTTCGATATCCTTGGCGGCGAGAACCCGGCTCACCAGGGGGTGCTGGCGCACGCGGCAGCGACGGGCGTCTCCTTTATCGCCCATGGGCCGCTGCGGCGCGGGCTCCTTACGGACCGGTACTTGGACCCCAGCAAGGTAGGTCCGGGGGACCGCCTCGTCGATGAGGGCCTGATGGATTCGGTCAAGCCGGAAGAGCTGGAGAAAGTGCGGCGGCTGGCGGCCATCGCCCGAGAGGGGGGGCTAACCACCAGCCAGTTGGTGCTCGCGTATATGCTCACGCTGCCCGGCATGGGGCCGGTCATCCCTGCCGCCAGCACCGTGGCGCAGTTGGAGGAGAACGCCCGCGCTGGATCGGTGCAGCTGAGCGATGAACTGATCACCCAGATTCGGGCCGCACTGCAAGACGACTAAACCCGGCGAAGGGACGCCTGGTGCAGCTCCCGGTACAAGCCCTCCTGGTTTATGAGCTCCCAGTGCGTCCCTTCTTGCACGATCCGGCCATCGTGAATCACCAGGATCCGGTCCGCGTTGCGAATGGTCGAGAGGCGGTGAGCGATGACGAAGGAGGTCCGATTCTTAAGAAGTCTTTCCAGCGCCTCTTGGATGAGCGCCTCGGTCATCGGGTCGACGTTCGAGGTCGCCTCGTCGAGGATCAAGACTTTAGGGTCCATCAAGAGGGCCCGGGCAAAGGCGATGAGCTGGCGCTGCCCTTCGGAGAGCTGGCTGCCCCGCTCGTGCACCTGGGTGTCGTAGCCGTCGGGAAGCTTGCGGATAAACTCGTCGGCGTGGACAGCTTTGGCGGCAGCGATGATCTCCTCGTCGGTGGCGTCCTCCCGGCCGTACGCGATGTTCTCCCGGATGGTCCCCGAGAAGAGGAAGTTCTCCTGCAGTACGATCGCGATATTCCGCCGCAGCGATTTTAACGAAATGTCCCTCAGGTCGTAGCCGTCGAGGGTGACCCGCCCCTTTTGAGGGTCGTAAAACCGGGCGACGAGATTGATAATGGACGTCTTCCCCGCGCCGGTGGGGCCGACTAAGGCGATGGTTTCGCCGGGCTTGACGTCGAGGTTGATGTCGTGGAGCACCGCCTCATCGTCGGCGTAGCCGAAGGTGACGCCGTGAAACTGCACGTGCCCGCGGCAGTCGACGAGTTCGATGGGGTTTTCCCGCTCGACGACTTCGGGAGGCGTGTCCAGGAGATTGAAGATCTTGTCGGCGGAGGCCATGGCCGACTGCATGGAGTTATAGATGTTGGAAAGCTCGCGCACCGGGTCGTAAAACTGCTGCAGGTAGGCGATGAAGGCCGCGATGATCCCGACCGTGATTCCCTCGCTGAGCGAGCCCGAGGCCACGCTCCTGGCGCCGTACCACAAGATGAGGACTGTGGCGCCGCTGCTGGCCAGCTCGACCGCCGGGTTGAAGATCCCCGCGTACGCCCACGACCGCAGTGTCGCCCGGAAGTTGCGCTTGTTCACCCCGTCGAAGTGCTCTTCGTTCACCGCCTGACGGGCGAAAGCCTGGACGAGGCGGACGCCGGAGATGCTCTCCTGCAAGTTTGCGTTAATGTTGGCCATCGTCTCCCGCACTTCGAGGTGCGCGCGTTTGATGCGCTCTCGCATGCTGACGACGGTGATCACCACCAGCGGCAGCGTGACAAGGGAGAGGAGCGCGAGCTTGGGGTGGAGCGAGAAGAGGACGAACAAAATGCCGAACACCTGGAGCAGCGCGGCAAAGAGCGTCGTCAGGCCGTTGGTCAGGAAGTCCTGCAGATAGCGGACGTCGCTGGTGAGCCGGGACATGATCTTGCCCGACGGCTCCTTGTCGTAATAGCGGAACGAGAGCTTCTGCAGGTGGGAAAAGACCTCGCGCCGGAGCCGGTAAAGCATCCGCTGCCCCAACCAGGACGTGAGGTACGCCTGGCGCCGCTTGGCGTAGGTCGTCACCAACAGCACGCCGAGGAAGAGGCCGAAGACCCGGACTAGTCCAGGAAAGTCGTCTTTCAAGATGTGCTCGTCGATGCCGACGCGGATCAGATAGGGGACCGCCACTTCGCCGGCGATGGCCAAGGTGACGAAAAAGAGGGCCAGGTAGAGCGCCCGCCGGTCGGCGGCCAGGTACGAGAAGAGCCTGAGAAAGTGGCTCCGGTTAAATTCCGCCATCTCTTCTGCGGGATTAAGACGTATGTCGATGCGGGCCATGCCAACACCTCTGCGAAAGTCTTAGCGTGCCGGAAAAGCGGCTGGGTTCAGCCCGTGCCGGAAAGGTACCGGTCGTGCACCTGCATATCGTAAATGCGCCGGTAGAACCCGTTCATGGCGAGCAGCTCGTCGTGCGTTCCTTCCTCGACGATGCGGCCCTCGTCGAAGACGATAATCCGGTCGGCGTAGCGGGCCGTCGCCACGCGCTGCGCGACGATGAACGTGGTGCTCTCTTTGATCAAGTCGCCCAGGGCTTCCCAGATCAAGGCTTCGGTCTCCATATCGACCGCCGAGGTGGCGTCGTCGATCACCAAGACCGCCGGCCGCAGCAGGATCGCCCGCGCGATGGTAAGCCGCTGGCGCTGCCCGCCCGACAGCCCGGCGCCGCGCTCGCCGATGACGGTCTGGTACTGGGCGGGGAGCTTCATGATGAACTCGTGGGCCTGGGCTTTCTTGGCCGCCTCGATCACCTCGTCCAGCGACGCGTCGGGCTTGCCGTAGGCGATGTTTTCAAAGATCGTGGTGGAAAAGAGAAAGCTCTCCTGGGGAACGACGGCAACCTTGCGCCGAAGCTCCTGCACGGGAAGCTCGCGCAGGTCGACCCCGTCGAGGAGGACGCGCCCTTCGTCGGGATCGTAGGTGCGGTTAATGAGGTGGAGCAAGGTGCTTTTGCCCGAACCCGTCTGACCGAAGATGGCGACGGTCTCCTTCGGCTTCACGTCGAGGTTGATCGCGCGCAGGGCGGGAAGCGTCCGCACCCGCTGGGCTCGGAGCGCCTGTTGCGTGAGCTTGCGCGCTCCGACGCGCACCGAGCCGCCCCCGCGCGGGGAGAGCCCGGCCGAGATCCGCTCCACCCCTCCCATCACCGGGGCGGGCGCGGCGCCGTCTTGCTTTTCGTCGATCACCCGGTAATTGAAGGTGACGTTCTCAAAGGTCACCCGGCCCTGCGGCTCGATCATCGGCCGGGGCGAGGCCTGGATTTCAATGCTGGGCTTGGTGTCCAGGATCTCGAAGATGCGGGCCCCTGACGCCTTCCCTTCGCCCAACATGTCGAGCAGGTTGGGCAGCATGCGGAAAGGCTGCATGAGGCGGCTTAGGAATCCGTCAAAGGCGACCAAGGTCCCGATGGTGATCTCGCCGGTGACCACGAACCAACCGCCGGCTAGAAGGAGGATGCCGCGGCTAAGCACGGACCAAAACTCGATCATGGGGCCGTGCTTTGCCCGGATGCGGGCGGCGTTCACCGCTTTTTCGAAGACGTCGCTGTTTTGCGCGTCGAATTTCGCCTCTTCCTTAAGCTCCTGACCGAAAGAACGGACGACGCGCACGCCCGTGATGTTCTCCTGCAAGACGGCGGTCATCTTGGCCATGCTCTGTTGAAAGCGCAGGTACGCCGACTCGACTTGGCGCTGGAAGACGCGCACCGTCAGGTAGAGCATCGGCGCGACGGCCATCACGATCAAGGTGAGCTTCCAACTGAGCGTCAGCGCGGCACCGGCGACGACGACGAGGCGAAAGATGATGCGCGCCGTCAAGAAAAGGCCGTCGCCGGCGAAGCGGCGGATGGAATGCACGTCGCTGGTGACGCGGGACATCAGCTCGCCGGTGCGCGACGTGTCATGAAAGCGCGCGTCGAGGTAGTGAATGTGGCGGTAAAGGACGTTGCGGATGTCGTAGACGATCCGTTCGCCCAGGTAGTTCCTGAGAAATTGCGATCCGTAAAAAAGGCCCGCGTGGAGGATGCTCACCCCGAGGATGAGGGCCACCATCGGGATCAGGATGTCGATCTCTCCGCCCGCGATGACGCGGTCGACCACAAGGCCGATGAGGAGAGGCTTGGCTGCCTCCAAAACGCTCAGGACGATGACACCGAGGATTGCCAGGGCAAACAGCCAGCGGTACGGCCACAGGTAACCCAAAATCCGGACGATCGTCTGCAACGAGTGCACCCCTTTGTCGATGTCAGCTGCGGCAGGCTACGTCAGGGCGCGGGCGCAAGGGCGCGCCAAGCGCGCGGCGCGCCGCCCTGTTCCGGGATTTGGGACAGGCCGTATCGCTTGGCTGTGATCGTGTACGCACGAAAGAGCGACCCCGCCGCCTCGGACGGAGGCGGCGAGGCCGCTTTGGCTGGGACGTTCACAGGAGCAGTCTGATTCCATCGGGCGCCTTTCCTTCGTCACACAAAATATTGTTAGTACAATAGTTTGGGCGCGCGCCGCCGTACTCCTCCTTTCGTTTTTAGATGTTACGAGCAGGGAGATGATGCGGGGTCGCGCCGTTTAGTGCTGCTCCGCGAGAATCGCGTTGATCTGCCGGGCGGTTTCGATGAGCGCTTCGCCCGCACCGATCTTGCCGCCCAGGATGTCAAGGGTGACCCGGGTGAGAATGTGGCCGATCTCCGGTTTCCGGTAAAACGGGCGGAGGATCATGGAGTACATGGTTTCGTTCCACACGGCCTCGACGGGCGTTCGTGCCTGGCCGTATCCAGCTTGCAGCTCAATGTGGGTGCCGATGAGGCTGCGCTGGTTCGGAACCGTGCCGACCCGCACCATTTGGTACTCTGCCTGCCGCTGGAGGATGAACTTGAGCACTTCCCAGACGGCTTCCGGCTCGCGCGTTTCGGCGTTGATCACCCAGGGCTCGTAGGTGGCCACGGTGTGCCGCCCTGCGGGGCCCGACGGCTCAGGGACGTACTCCGGCAGGTAAGGGAACAGGCCCCAGTAATACTCCGTCGGCGAGCCTTGACCGAAGACCACGTCGCCGGTCCGGCGGCGCTCGTAGGTTCCGGGAGCTTCGTACTCCGCAATGACGAACGCGTCCCGGACCACCTGGTCGGCCATCCACTGGTAGGCGGTGATCGTCTCCTCGGAATCGATCAACGTCCGGCGTCCGTCCGGTGACATAACGGCGCCGCCGAAGTTCCAAATGAAGGGCCACCGGTTGAAAGGCTCCGCGCCGCTTCCCAAAAAGCCGATCTGAATCAGCTGCGCGTCGCCTTCACGCCGGGTGAGCTTGACGGCATACTGGGCGAAGGCCTCTTGATCCCAGCCACCCCTTTGAAAAAGAAGGTTGGGGTCCTCAAGCCCTGCCGCATCCAAGGCCGCGGCGTTGTACGCCAAGGGTTGAATGTAGACAGAGGCGGGAATGCCGACGGTCTTCCCTTCGTACTCGTCCCAAAAAAGCAGCTCCTCCGAAAAGGCCGGGTCCGCGGCCAGCAGCGGGCTGAGATTGAGCACCACGCCCCGGGCGTACACGTTGTGCGCATGTTCGGGGTCGACGATGAAAAGGTCGGGAGCCTCATCGCCCAGCGTGGCGAGCATCACCAGCACTTTCTCGGTGTACTCGGCCGGACTTCCGGGAACGAGGGTGAGCGTCACCTCAATCTCGGGATGTTCAAACTCCTCAAGCAGCGCGCGCATGTTGGGTTGGGGGCCGTCGACTTCGGCGAACTGCCCCCACACGGCGACGTGAACCGATGCGGGAGCCGCAGCCGACGTCGCAACAACGCCCAGCGCAACCAGCAGCGTGAACGCCAGCGGGACCGACCAGTGCGGACGCATCGCCATCGCCTCCTTGAGCGCGAGACGAAAGGAGTGTGGGGTACTAATAATTATTTCGGAGGAGCCGCGAAGGCTCCTCCGACACGGGAGGCGGCACGGACCGGCGGGGGTTACAGTCCGGCTGCCTTCAGCGCCTCGCCGGCGCCCGCGTACGCCTCGCGGGCCAGCGCTTCGAGCTCGGGCGAGGCTTGGCGCAGGGTGAGCGGACGGGGCGCGCACAGGCGCAGGAGGGCGCCCAAACCGCCCAGGCGCAAGAGGTGGGGCACGTAAAGCCGCTGGATCAGGCTCTCTTCGGTGTCGGCCAGCCCTTCCACGTCGAGCGAGGCGCTGCAGATGGCGGGCGTGAGCGCCATAGCCAAAAGTCCCCACGGGCCCGCCTCACCGTACGCGTCGAGGTGGGGCCGGACGCCCAGCACAAGCTCCAGCCAGTTCGCACCCAGCGCGATGTCGAGGGCGCGCCAGGCCGCGTCCGTCAAGTTGTACCCCTCAAAGTGCCAAACGCCCGTGTTGCGGCCGCTTTGGGACGCAGGCGTCAGGTATGAGCCCGTAAGGAACGGTTCCAAGCGGCAGACGACGCCCGTGTGTTCCTCGGCGGCTGCGCCGCTGTTCCCGACCACCAGGCGCGGCGTTTGCTGGGGCTGGGGCCACGCCAGGGAGCGTCCGCCCAGGGAGACCTCGCGCAGCGGCATGCCTTTCTCCCAGGAGAGCAGAACGGGGATCGTCTCTTGGCGCCTGCGGGTGCCGAGCGTCAAGCGGCGCACGAGCCGGGTGCGCCCCCCCGACTCCTCACTGGCCTCGTCGATCACCCGGACCTGCAAGCCATCGAGCGCCGGCGCCTGCCAGTGGAGGAGCCGCTCCAGTTGCTCCCGCAGCGCCGCAGGCGACAACGAGCGCGCGCGTGCGCGGTGCGCCGCCTTCACCTGCTCGAACAGCTCCTCTTGCCGCAGGACGCGCCGGGGCCGCGGGTGCTTGGGATAGAGCCTCAGCTCTTGCAAGGAGCAGGGCAGCGGCACCTCCAGGGTGCTCACGTCGAGATCCGGCCTGTTTAGCAGGTGACGGGCGAAGAAGCGGTACACGTGGGCGCGGCTTTCGGCGTTGTAATTGTGAGGCGCGTCGACGTGGACCGACTCCACTTTGTCCGCCGCGCCATACAGCTCATAGACGCGGCGCACGGCCGGATACTCGACCTGGGGCGTTTCGGACGTCCAGTCGCCCGTCGCGCTCACCATCAACATGGGACGGGGCGCGGCCAGCGCAGCAATTTCGACGTTGTCGGCGTCGATGCGGAGCATCGGCGCATTCTCGCAGGCGCAGCCGCCGTGCATGAACAGCGAGATCATGTTGACGGGCGCCGCCACCCGGATGCGCTGGTCGACGGCGGTCAACATAAAGGTCTGGGTGCCTCCTCCCGAGGCTCCGGTGCAGCCGATGCGCTGCGAATCGACGTACTCGAGCTCGCTGAGGAAGTCGACGGCCCGGATGAGGTTCCAAAGCTGCAAAAAGAGAGGGCCGAAGCTCCACAGGTGCTCGCGGGGGCCGCCGAAGCGGTGGATCACCTGGTCGCTGTCGTGGTAACCCACCATGTCGATGGTTAAGGCGACGGCGCCCATGCGGGCGAAGGCGACGCCGCGCGCCGGCACGGATCCTCGTTCGCTGTGCTCGAGGCGGCCGGAGTCCCAGTGGCCGTGGGGGTTCAAAACGGCGGGGAAAGGCCCGTCCCCTTCCGGCACAAAGAGGTTTCCCGTGGCCCAAAAGCCGGGCAGCGATTGGAACCGGTAGGCGCAAACGGAAAAGCCTTCGCCCTGCGCGATGGGGAAGATCTCCGCCTCCAGGGGACAGCGTTCGGGGAACGGGTCGAGCCCGGCGCATGCGAGGATGTGCCGGCGCAGGTGCTCGGCTCGCGCCTGCCATTCGGCGAGACTTTTGGGGCTTTTGGGCTGGACCCGGTTGTACACGTGGTGGACCGGTCCGAGCCGGGCGTCGGGGGGCGGACTCGGGAGGATGCGGAACATGGTGTCTTGCGCCACGTGGTGGCACCTCCTATGGATGGATAGCCGATGAATGCCGATAGCCGATGACGGCGCGCCGGCGGCCGCTACACGGCCGTCAAGCCGCCGTCGATCACTAAGGCCGATCCGTGGACAAACGACGATTCGGGCTGCGCCAAAAAGAGGGCGGCCTGCGCGATCTCTTCGGGCGTTCCCATCCGCCCGATGGGTTGGCGGGCCGCCATCGCCCGGCGCCCTTCTTCGGGGTTGGGGTGGTTTGACAAAATCCGTCCGACCCAGGGCGAGTCGACCGTCCCGGGGCAGATGCAGTTAATGCGGATGTTGTCCAAAGCGTGGTCGGCGGCCATGGCCCGCGTGAGGGCGATGACGCCTCCCTTTGAGGCGCAGTACGCGGCGCGCTCTTTCACGCCGACCAACCCTGCCACCGACGCGGTGTTGATGATCACTCCTGCACCCTGACGTTTCATAATCCGGACGGCGTGCTTACATCCCAAAAAGACGCCGCGCAGATTGACGGCCATGGTGCGCTCCCAGTCTTCCAGCGACGTCTGGTCCACCGTGGCCGCGACACCGACGCCGGCATTGTTTACGACAATGTCGAGGCGCCCGTGCTCCGCGGCAATGCGTTCCCAGGTCTTTTGCACCTCTTCTTCCTGCGTCACGTCGAGCCGCTGGGTGTAAAGCCGGGCTCCGTAGGGCGCTTTGGCTGCTGTCTCGCGCAATCCGGTCTCGTCAATATCCAGCGCGTACACCGTCGCGCCTTCGGAAGCGAACAAGACCGCGATGGCCTGGCCGATGCCGGAGCCGGCTCCCGTCACGGCGGCGACCTTTCCCCCCAGTTTCACCGACGAACACCTCGCATGGGCGGACTTTCAGTGTGCGTTTCGATGCCGACTGCTGCGGGGGGCAGTGCGGCGTCCCATGGAAGGGTTTAGCAGATCCCCGCCGTTTCCTTCTACGAGAAGCGGGAAGGGGTTTCGCTCCACACCGATAAGTGCTTCATGGGCGCGCCCTCGCCTGCGGCGTGCCCATCAGCTCGATACCGGTCAGGGGGAACGACGTGTTTCGCAATCTTTCGCTGGGCGCCATCGGCGTGAAGGTTCCCATTGACGTCGGATGCAGGTTGGCCGAGCAAAGCCGCTTTGCCGGCATCGACCTTTCCGTCGGCCACGTGCACGAAGCGGGGTCGGTCGAGAAGCTGAAGGAGCTGCTGGACCGCTGCGGACTGCGGGCGGGCGGGTTCTCCTTTCCCGCGTCGTGGTTCGGCCCCGCCGAAGCGTGGAAGGCGAGTCTTCAGCGTTTGCCGTCCTATCTGGAGCAGGGCCGCGCGCTGGGAGCGAGTGTAACCACCGTGGTCATCCGCTCCTGGTCGGAGACGCTCCCTTACAAGGAAAACTTCGCTTTCCACGTGGAGCGCCTGCGGCCCGGGGCCGAGATCCTGGCGGAGTACGGTTTTCGCTGGGGATTTGAGTTTCTCGGGCCGAAGACGTTGCGGGCCGGGAAGCCGCACGAGTTCCTGTACACGGCCGAGGCGTGCCTCGAGCTTTGCGCGGCCGTGGGGCCGAACGCTGGCCTGCTTTTGGATTCGTGGCATTGGTACACGTCGGGCGGCACGCTCGAGCAGCTGCGGCAAATTCCGGGCGAGAAGATTGTGTACGTCCACGTGAACGACGCCCCGGCGGGGATTCCCCGGGACGAGCAGATCGACAACGTCCGCTGCCTGCCGGGGGAGACCGGGGTGATCGATCTGGTCGGCATGATGCAGGTGCTGCGGGAAAAGGGATGCGAGGCGCCCGTCACGGCAGAGCCCTTCAGTGCCCGGGTGCGGGCCATGGCGCCGGAAGAGGCGGTCAAAGTGACGGCGGACTCCTTGCTGGAGCTGTGGCAGCGGGCTGGACTGCGGGAGTAAGGGGTGCAGGCGCACGTGGCGAACGTGCTCGTCGCAGGAAGTCTCAACGTCGATCTCGTCATGGAGTGCGAGCGGATTCCGGACGAGGGTGAGACGCTCCTAGGCGGGGTGTTCCACCGTTACTTCGGAGGCAAAGGGGCCAACCAGGCGGTGGCCGCCGCGCGCCTTGGCGCCCGGGTCGCCCTGATCGGCGCCGTCGGAATGGACGCCTTCGGCGACGAGTTGGTGCAGGCGCTGGCCGCGGAGGGGATCGACACCCGGCACGTGCGCCGCGCGGCCGGGAGCTCGTCGGGCGTGGCCGTCATCCTGGTCGACAAAGAGGGGCGCAATCGCATCGTCGTGAGCGCCGGCGCCAACGGCTTGTGGGGCAGGAAGGAGCTGAGCGCGCTGCGGGAAGCGTTCGCAGCCGCCGACGTGGTCCTGGTGCAGCTTGAAATCGCGTTGGACGCCGTCGACGAGGCGCTGGCGCTCGCGCACTCGGTGGGAACGCCGGTCATCCTCAACCCCGCTCCGGCGCAGCCTCTTTCGCGCGAGCTCATCGGGCGAGCGCATCTTGTCACGCCCAACGAGGTGGAGGCGGCCCAATTGGTCGGCCGGCCGCTGACGAGCGTGGCCGACGCCGAAGCGGCTGCCCGGGAGATCCTCGGCTGGGGGGCCCAAGGAGTCGTCGTCACGCTGGGCGCTCGGGGCGCCTTGGCGCTGGAAAGGGGGAGAAGCGAGGCGATCCTGGTGCCCGCCCACTCCGTCCGGGCCGTCGACACGGTCGGGGCGGGTGACGCGTTTAACGGGGCTTTAGCGGCTCAGATCGCTCAAGGGAAGCCTTTGGTGGACGCGGTCCGCTTCGCCAACGCCGCCGCAGCGGTTTCGGTGACGCGCCGCGGGGCGCAAGCGGCCATGCCGACCCTGGCGGAGGTGGAGGCGTTTCTCGCCGGCCGGGCGGGCTAGCCGGCCGGCGGGCTAAAGGACCCGGTGGCGCGCGAGCGCGTTGGGATCGAGCGCTGCACCCAAGCCGGCCGCGTCGGGACGCAGGCGAGCCCGGCCGCCGGCATCGGCAAGGGGCGGCGCGATGAGCTCCGAGCGGAGGGGGTTGGGGTTGGCGTCGTACTCGACAAGGAGCGGGGGCTCGCACGCCGCGGCGAGGTGAAGGGTGGCCAGCAGGCCTACGGCGCCGCCCAGGTAATGGGGGACGACGCGCACGCCGTAGCGCCCCGCCAGCCTGACGATCTCAAGGGCGGCCGAAAGGCCGCCGCACTTGGTCACGTCCGGCTGGGCGACGTCCAGAAGCTCCTCGCGCAGGAAGCGCTCCCAGGTCCTAAGGCCGTAAAAATTCTCTCCTGCGGCCAGGGGCGCCGGGGTGCGCGCCCGCACGTGCCGGTATCCCTCAATGTCGTCCGCGGGGACGGGCTCTTCAATCCATTCGGGCGCGAGCGCCGCGAGGCGCTCGATCGCAGCCACTGCTTCCGGGGCCGTCCAGGCTTGATTCGCGTCGAACATCAGGAACCGGTCGGGGCCGATCAGTTCCCGGAGCTTTTGGGCGCCGGCCAGATCTTCGTCCGGCCGAAGGCCCACTTTCCATTTAAATCGGCGAAAGCCCCGCTGCAGGTGGGCGCGCGCGAGGCGGATTCCGTCGGGCGGGCCCAGGCCCGAGGCGTAAAGCTCCGGAGCGGGCGCGGCCGGAGCCGATCCGGCGCAGTCCGCGCGCACGCTGCCGGGATGCGACTTGGAGGGCGGAAGGCCGCTTAAGGCCTCGCGAAGCAGGGCGTACACGGGCTTTCCCTGGCTTGTGGCCCAGGCGTCCCACAGCGCGATGTCAAGGCCGCTGTAGGCTTGGTAGAGCTCGCCCAAGGCGCCGCACTGCAAGCCCAATCTGGCAAGGCGCGGCTCAATGCGCCGCCACAGCTGCGGCGGATCGGCAAAGCGCTCCTTGATCACCCACGGCACAATGCCCTGCATCAGCGTGTCGAGGCGGGCGCGCAGGCCCCAAGGGGGAAAGTTGATCCAGCTCTCTCCGTATCCGGTCGCGGCGTCCGTGGTGACGCGCACGACGACCGAGTTGCGCCGGTCGAAGGATCCGATCGCGCTGGTGACCGGCACCGCGACCGGGGCCGAGAGGGCGAAGACTTCCACTCGCTCGATGCGCATCGCAGGCCCTTCCTCGCTTTCGCCCCTTGCTCACCGCCGCGGCGGGGCGTGCGGCGCTCAAAACAGCGCCCGCACCGCCTCTTTGATCCGCTCCTCGAGCTCGGGCTTGAAGGGCGAAGGCAGGCCGAAATATCGGCACGACCCTTCCGCTTCGTAGCCGCCCTCCAAGATCATCGCCGCCGTCGGAATGTACGCCACCATGCCGTTGGCGTATCCGACGGGAATTGTGACGGCGTCGGGATCGAGCCCTTTGATGAAGTGGCCGTATTCGACGCACACTTCGCCGCCCAGGGCGACAAAGCGCAGCCCCGGGCTGATGTCGAGGCGCTGCAGCGACAACGAGGCCGTACGGGGCTTTGCGGCCAGCGGCAGGTTCACGTCGCGCGCGGCGGCCACGAGGCGGGGCGGGGTGTCCAGGGCAACAGCCTGCTCCGCTGCGCGCAGCACCTCGGCTCCCAGCGCGTCGCCGAAGGCTTGCACGTCCTGGTAGGTGCCGCGGCGGAACACCTTGCCGCCGATCAACGTGCAGTCGGGGCGAATGTCGCCGAAGCACCCCGGGAGGAACCCGCACGCGGCGCCGCCCAGCGCCCTTTCGACGTAGCGCCGGGCCGCTCCCGGATATTCGCTGGTAATCGCGTACGACCCCATGATGGTGGGGTGGCAGGTGTAATGAAAGAGGAGGCCGCGCGGCGTTCCGGTCGCGGCGTCCCGAAAGAGGACGACCGTCACGTCATCGTCCCGGATCCCGGCCCGGTTGGGAGCCATTCGCACTTGCCCGTCGACCCGCAGGCGCCGGTTGACGGCGTAACCCTCCAGCGTGCTCTTGCCGACGTGCACCGTCACCGGTGCCGCAGCGTTTTGCGCCTCGCTGGCTGCTTGCAGGATGCGCTCGACGAGGCGGTTCATGTAGTACGGATCGGGCGGCCCCCCGGCTCCGACGACGTTCTCGCATGTCTGGGGCCCCGAATGGGTGTGGCTGGCCGCCAGCATCACCGCGTCGGGTGCAACCTTCAGCCGCTGCGTGAGGAGTGTGCGCAGCCGCTGCGTGAGGAGCGCGTCGAAGCCGATGATGTCGGCCGTGATGATGCAGGCCGGTCCCGACCCCGCCCCGTCTGCGCCTTCTTGCTCAAGCCAAAAAGCGCGCACCTCGAGCTCGTCCAGGACTTCGTCGGCTCCCTTCGTGCGGTGGCCGTACCCGGCCAGCTGGATGCCCAAGGGGGGCGTGATGATCGCCCGCCCCGTACCGACGCGCAGGGTAGACACAAGGGTTCCTCCTCGCCGCGCGGGGAAGCGCCGGGAAGGGGCGCTTCCCCGAACCAGGCCTTTCAGCAGTAACCGGCCATCTTGAGCAGGCCGCGAGCCTCTGCCAGGTGCCGGTTGCCGGGCGTGGCCGGAATTTCAAGGCAGCCCCTGTTTTGAAAGCCGGCGTCCTCCAGGATCCGCCGGATCTCGACTAGGGGCATGGCGCCCAGGGGCGTCGTCGGTCCCCCTTTGATGTGCAGCTGCACGGTGAGGGGCGCGCAGATGCGAGCCTGGGCGATCGGATCCTCACCGACGTAGAGGCAGTTTCCCATGTCAAAGTAGATGCCGACCGCAGGGTGATCGATAGCCCGGACCAGCCGCGCCAGCGTGTGGGGCTTGTACCATCCGACGTGCTCCAAAGCCAGCGTGATGCCGGCGGCCAGCGCTTCGTCCGCGAGGGGGCGCAGTTCGTCGCGATAGATCCCCAGGTAATCGCTGACCTTGGGCGATTCCTCGGAGACGGCCAGCAGGATGCTGTCGGCTCCGACGGCTCGGGTAAAGGCGATCAAGCGGCGGATGTGATCCTGAATCTCCCGGCGCTCGCTTGCGGATTTGGCCGCGTACCCGGGAAAATGGCCCATGCTGGTCGAGAGGATGGGCAGCCCGGTCGAGCGCGTCCACTCCAGGTACGGCTCGGCGGAATCGGCCTCCAAGCCGGCGATCTCTTCGCGCGTGAGGGCAAGCTCCAGGAAGTCGTATCCCAAGTCGGCCAGGACTTTCATTTTGGCGGGCAGATCGTCCGCCGCCACACATCCCTGGCGCGCTCCGATAAGCATGTCGCGTCACTCCTTCGTCGAGGGAACTCCTTTCGGGATCACTGGCGCGGCCTAAAGGCCGGGGACCTCCTTGAGGAGGTCGTCGACCCGCACCGGCTCGCCGGTGCGGGCGGAGCGGTCCGCCGCGAGGGTGGTGGCGAGCGTGCGCACGCCGTTTTCGTAGGTCGACAGGATCAGCTCCGGACGCCCCTCTTTGACCGCAGCGATGAAGGTCTTGTCTTCGATGGCCATGGGGTTCTCGCCGCCGGGCAGCTGCTCGACGCCGCTGGGCGTGCGCACGGTGATCCCGCGGCCGAGGCGGAAGGAGACGGTGAGCTCGTCCGCCATGATGTGAACCCCTTGGGCGTGTTCGGGGGCGCCGTACCCGCAGATGAAGTTGTTGGAGAACGATCCGACCGCCCCGTTCTTGAAGCGCAAGGTGGCGCAGTTCACGTCGAAGATGTTGTACTCCGGGTTGTTGCGGTGGTTGATGCGGGTGTCGCCCTGGGCGTAGACGACGTCGACGTCGCCCACCAGGTTGCGCAGGAGATCCATTTCGTGCGTGGCCATCTCGATCAGTTGACCGCCCGACTTCTCCTGGCGGTGGTACCAGGGCGTGGCCGGCGTACCGCCGTAACGCATCGCGGTGGCCATGCCGATGGTGCGGCCTTTCAAGATCTCTTTGGCGGCGATGACGTCCGGCGCATAGCGCAGCTGGTACCCCGACGCGGCGATGAGGCCCTTCGCCCGGATCCCCTCCAGAATGCGGCCTGCCACCTCGAGGTCAAGGGCGACCGGCTTTTCAACCAGCATGGCCGCGCCCGCTTCGATCACGGCCAGCTCGGGATCGCCGTGGACGTAGGGGGGCAGGCAGATGAAGACGGCGTCGAGGCGTTCGGCCGCGAGCATACGGCGGTAGTCGTCGTACGCTTTGGCGCTGCGCACTTTCGCTTCGGCTTCGGCTTGGCCGCCGCCGGTGCCCGCGCTTTGGGCTTGCCGGGCCAAGGCACCGAGCAGCCGGGCCTTGGCCGCCTCCACCCGCTCGGTCGAGACGTCGCACAAAGCGACCAGCTCGACGTCGGGAAGCTCAACAAGGGTGCGCAGATGGCTTTGCGCGATGCCCCCCGTACCGATGAATCCGACGCGCACGCTCATAACGTGTCTCCTCCAATGACGTGATCCGTTCGTTGACTGTTATTCGACCATGGCGCGGAAAAAGGCGGTGTAAAGCCTCAGGACCGTGATGGGGTCCGGGCCGACGTAGGCGCACTCGTTAGAGATGTAACCTTGGAAGCCGTCGGCCTTGAGCAGTTGAAACAGCTCCCGGTAGTACAGCGTCTCCTCCGGCCGCTCGAAGGCGTGCGTGTGCACGGACGTGTAATGGCGCCCCGTAAGGTCGTAGAGGGGTTTGATCGAGGGCGCACCCGGAGGCAGCGACCAGCCGGTGGGACTGCCGACGCGCCAGACGCAGTTGAAGACGAGGCCGACGTTGGGACGGTTCGCGCGCTCGACGACGGCGTTGGCCAGCTCCGGATCCGTGAAGTGCCCGTGCATCTCCATGGAGACGGTGATGCCGGCGCCGGCCGCATAGTCGGCCACTTCGGCGATGGAGCGAGCTACTTGGTCGATGCGCCGCTCCCGGGCCTGGGGGTCGTCGGGCACCCGGTCGCCCAGGACGCGCACGTTACGGCACCCCATCCGCTCGGCGTGATCGACCACGCGCTTAGCCTTATCGATACTTTGGCGCAAGGCCGCGGGGTCGTCTTGATCGAACGTGACACAACTGGTTACGAACGCGACTTCCAAACCGGCGTCACGCACCTGCCGGGCGACCGCCGTCACGTGCTCGGGCGAGGCGTCGGCTTCGATGCCGTGGGCCTGTTTGAAATCCATCAGAAACTCGATGCCTTGATGGCCCGTCTGCTGGCAGACGTTGATGATCTGGTCGACGGTCCAATTTTGGCAAGTGCGGTATGTATTGAGCACCCATTTCATTTTGGCTCCCTCCCGTGCCGAGGTAATATTGCAGGTGGACAGGGAAAATTCCTCTAAATTTAGGACTATATCACTGCCAAAGTGGCAACGGGCCGGAGAGGAGTGAGCGTGCCGTGCAGGCTGTCGACTTCACGCGCGTTACCTTGCGCGATCGCTTCTGGGCGCCGCGGCTGGCGACAAACCGCGAAGTCACTTTAGAGGTGCAGTACAAACATCTGCAAGAGACGGGTCGCATCGCCGGCATTGATCCGAAGTACAAGCCGGGCGACCGCACCGCCCACCATCCCTTCTGGGATTCGGACGTCGCCAAGTGGATCGAAAGCGCCGCGTACTGCCTGGCCACGCATCCCGATCCTCAGCTGGAAGCGCGCGTCGACGGCGTGATCGACAAGTTCGCCGCGCTGCAGGCGCCCGACGGGTACATGAACAGCTGGTACGCCGCGATGGCCCCCGACCAGCGCTTCACCAACCTGCGGGACATGCACGAGCTGTACTGCGCCGGCCACTTGATCGAAGCGGCCATCGCCTACGCGCAGGCGACGGGCAAGCGGCGCTTCCTCGAGATGGTGTGCCGCTACGCTGACTACATCGACTCCGTCTTCGGCCCGGAGGAGGGGAAGAAGCGAGGCTACTGCGGCCACCAGGAGATCGAGCTCGCCCTGGTCAAGCTTTATCGCGCCACCGGCAACGAGAAGTACCTGCGCCTGGCCCAATTCTTTATCGACGAGCGGGGCCGGCAGCCTCACTACTTTGATCTCGAGGCCCGGGCTCGCGGCGAGGAGCCCGCGTCCTTCCCCCACCGCACGTACGAGTACAATCAGTCCCACGTGCCGGTGCGGGAGCAGCGCCGGGTCGTCGGACATGCGGTGCGCGCGCTCTACATGTACAGCGCGATGACCGACCTTGCCCGCGAGACGGGGGATCGCGCTTTACTCGAGGCGTGCGAGGCTCTGTGGGACGACCTGTGCCGCCATCACCTCTACATTACCGGAGGCGTCGGCCAGTCCCGCGGCAACGAAGGCTTCACATTCCCTTACGACTTGCCGGAGGAGAACGCTTACTGCGAAACGTGCGCTGCGATCGCCCTCGTCTTTTGGAACCACCGGCTCCTGCACCTTTTGGGTGACGGGCGGTTCGCCGACTGCATGGAGACGGGTCTTTACAACGGGACGGTAAGCGGC
>k87-1101810_pt1 | contig 26188 bp, 19 predicted proteins | sample MGYA00084031_6733416 | MGnify analysis MGYA00084031
AGTCCGGATAGACCCCCAGGGCGTTGATGGCGCTCTTGTGGCCGGTGGCGTAGGCGCTGGCGCTGTTGGCCGAGTCGGTGGCGATGGAGTCCATGCCCGACGTGGTGACCACTCCGTACACGTCCATCATGTCCATCTCAAGGAAGCCCAGGTACTTGCCCTCGGACATCCCCCGGCCGACAAGGCGCGCTGCGGTGCGGAAGGACTGGGTCAGCCCGTCGCCGATGAAGAGGATCACGTTCTTGGCCCGGCGCTCGCCGGGGTTGGCCCGCACCACCTCATAGAAAATCGACCGGTGGTGCTCGCCGGCCCGCACGTCCACTTTCCGGACTCCCGCCTCGGAGAAGGCGACGTCCCGGATGGTGAGGCTTGTGACGCCGTCCGCATTGTCCCGCTGCCCCTGTTTCCCGAAGTACGCCTCGGCGTCGATCCCGTCGATTTCGACGGTGAAACCCGGCGCGTCGATGCCGTGAAGCTCGACGCGGAAGTCGAACCGCTGGCCCGCCAGGAACTTGGCCCGGTCGATGGGCAGGATGACGATGCCTGGTTCCTGCGCCAGGCCGGGGAGGGCGACGGCGAGTACCGTCAAGGCGGCCAGGACCACGGCTGTCCAGGGGCGCCGGCGCCGTGGAGCGGGCCCGAGGCCGGCGGGTGGCAGCGTCTCCGGCCGCCGGACCAGCGGCGTGCGCAACGGTCTGCCAGGCGCCGGCTGCCGCCGGGTGAGGGCGATCCGGCCCAAGATGAGAGACAACGTGCTTCCGGCGTGCAAGAGAACTCGCTCCTTTCACGTGCGCTCCTCGCGGGAGTGCAGTTCCCGTGGGCCTCTCCCGGAGTCGCGCTCTGGCTGGTTTGGCATGGGAAGAGATGGAGGGTCGCGACCGTCCCGGATTCAGGATAGCGGGGAGGTGTTACGAAATCGTGCGCGAGGGTGTATCCGTATCGCAACCGGTGTTTCCCGGTGGCTGAAAAGGTTTTCTTCCGGCGGGTGCCTAAAGTAACCCAATGGTTTTGCAATGTCAAAAGACGCAACCGGAGGCAGGCTCAATGGCAGAGATCCGACTCCCCAGGTACCTTGTGACGCACATGTACGCCGCGGACCCTAGAGCCCACGTTTTCGAAGGAAAGATCTACGTCTACCCGTCGCACGACATCGACGCGGGGATTCCCGAAAACGACGACGGCGACCACTTTGCCATGGTGGATTACCACGTGCTTTCTCTGGAGGACGTGACGGGCGAGGTGACGGATCACGGCGTCGCGCTCCGCCTGGAGGACGTGCCGTGGGCGGCCAAGCAGCTCTGGTCCAACGACGTGGCCTACAAGAACGGCACGTACTACATGTATTTCCCGGCGAAGGACCACGACGGCGTCTTCCGCATCGGCGTGGCCACCAGCTCGTCGCCGGCGGGGCCCTTTACGCCCCGGCCCGAGCCGATGAAGCGGGCGTTTAGCATCGACCCGGCCGTCTTTGAGGACGACGACGGCACTCATTACATGTACTTCGGCGGCATCTGGGGCGGGCAGCTCCAGCGCTGGGAGAAGGGGACGTACGACCCCACCGTGCCGCCGGAGCCGTCGGGCGACCGGCCGGCGCTGGGCCCCCGGGTGGCGCGCCTGGCCGACGACATGCTGGAGCTGGCCGAAGAGCCCCGGGAGATCCAGATCCTCGACCCATCGGGCGAGCCTATTAAGGCGGACGACCACGACCGCCGGTTCTTTGAAGCGGCGTGGATGCACAAGTACCAGGGCACGTATTACCTTTCCTACTCGACGGGCGACACGCACAAGCTGGTGTACGCCACGGGGGACAACCCGTACGGGCCCTTTACGTACCGGGGCGTCATCCTCACGCCCGTCGTCGGCTGGACCACGCACCACTCCATCGTCGAGTACAAGGGGAAGTGGTACCTCTTCTACCACGACTCGACGCTTTCGGGGGGCAAGACCCCCCTGCGCAGCGCCAAGGTGACGGAGCTTCACTACCGGCCGGACGGCTCCATCGTCACCCTCGACGGGATGACGGGGCTGCCGCTGGAAGAGTAGGCCGGAGGGCAGGACGTACAGCAGGACGGGAAGCGGGAGAAGAGGACACGAACTCTAAGCCCGGCTCGCGTGCGGCGCGTGGCGCCTTCAGGCGGGCCGGGCTCCGCGGTAGGCGGTGTGAGCCGCTCACCGGGCAGGTGCGGCCTGGAGGGCTTGGGCCCGTTCCTTGGCCCGGGCGGCCCGTTCCGATCAGGGTACTTTGGCGCCCTAACGTGCGGTTCCTCCGGGCCAAATCGGCCTAACGTCTTTCCCCGGCCGGGTCGATTAAGATATAGTAGAGACGTGAGTCGTCCTGGAAAGGAATGAGTGCCACGGTGAAAAAAGCCGTACTCTACGTTGTCCTCGTCGCAGCGCTGTCGCTGCTGGCCGTCGCGGGCGGCCTTTCCGCACCGCAGGTCCTTTCGGTCGCAGTCTTTTCGAGCTTTATCATCGGCACCTTGCTCTTTTGGCCCTTCCGCTTGGCGTTCGCCTTGGTGGGCATCGCCGTCCTCCTGGCCAGCGGTCTCTTGGACGTGCCGCACCTCATCGAGTTCGCCAGCCTGGACGTCATCCTGTTCCTGGTCGGGATGATGATCATCATCGGGTACTTGGAGAACAACCACTTCTTCGAAGCCTTGCTGGAAAAGGTGCTGCCGTACATCGGCGGCTCGGCGAAGAAGCTGATGGTGGCGCTATTGGCCATCTCGTTCGTCTCGGCGGCCCTGGTCGACGAAGTGACGTCGATCCTCTTCATGAGCGCCATCATGCTCCGCATCTGCCGCCACTACAAGCTCAATCCCGTCCCGTTCATCATCATGGTGGTGTTCGCCACCAACATCGGCAGCAGCGCGACGGTGGTGGGCAACCCCATCGGCGTGCTGATCGCCCTGCGGGCGGGCCTCGCGTTCCCCGACTTCCTGCGCTGGGCGACGCCCATCTCGCTGGCGGCGTGGGTCGTCACGGTGCTTCTTTCGTTCGTGTTCTTTAGGAAACCCATGGCCCAGCTCCAGCAGGCCATCGACGCCCAGCGGGAGACCGGTTCCGAGCTGGCCGCCGCGGGCGGAGAGGGAGAGGCGCGCCCTGCCGGCAACTTCGCGCTGCCGCTGGTCATCTTCCTGGGGACCATCATCGGGCTTCTCAGCCACAAGAGCGTAGAGCATCTCCTGGGCTTGGACCACAACGTGATGCTGGTGGGCACGGCGCTGCTCTTCGCCGGCATCGTGCTGTTCATCGAGCGGGAAAAGGCGAGGGACCTGGTCGAAAAGCGCGTCGACTGGTGGACGCTGGCCTTCTTCATGCTCCTCTTCGCTTCCGCCGGCACCCTGCGCTACGTCGGCGTGACCGAAGAGATCGCCAAGGGGATCATCCACCTCACCGGCGGCGAGATCGTCCCGCTGGTGTGGATCGTCACCTGGGGCATCGGGATCCTGTCCGCCTTCATGGACAACGTGCTGGCCGTGGCGTCGTTCATCCCCATCGTGGGCGACCTCCAGAACATCGGCGTCAACGTCTTCCCGCTGTGGTGGGCCATGCTCTTCGGCGGCACCATCCTGGGGAACCTCACCCTGGTGGGTTCGACGGCCAACATCATCGCCGTGGGCCTTCTCGAGCGGCGGGAGAACAAACACATCACGTTCATGGAGTGGTTCTGGCCCGGTCTGGTCACAGCGGTGCCGTCGCTCCTCCTGGCGCTGGTCTTGCTCTTGGTCCAGCTGCCGCTGCTCCTCAGCGCCGGCTGAGGACAGAGAGCGACGCCCTTACGTCCCAAGCGAACGCGAGAGCGCCTCTCGTTACGAGAGGCGCTCTCGCGTTTCCAACGCGCATTGGAACACAGGCGATGTAATACTTTGCAGTGCTGCCGAGGGATGACCTAGCTTAAGGTGGGAATGCCCTCGCGAAATGGCTTAGATGCTTACATGCTTGATGCCGGCCCGGGGTGCCTCGGCCTCCTGCGGACGGGGCACCGTCCACGAAAGAGCGGAGGCGTCAAACTGGGCAAATCGCGGGCGGCCGGCGAATTTCACCGCCAGCTGTGAATCCTTGAGCCAGACCACCCGGCAGCGGAGATCTCTCCCCCGGAGCCTCGGATGGTCGATGCGGAGGAGAGCCGGTTTCCCGGGCTCAAAGTACCCGCCGGCCCATTTGGGAATGTCGAGCCGCGCCCCGTTGCGGCTGATAGAGCAGACCGTGGCCGGGATCCGGATCACGATGTTGCTCTCGTCGCCGATGCGCAGGGCGAGGTGGGCCGCGAGGTTTACCTCATGGCGCGGGAAAGCGCGCCGTTCGACCTCAACCACGTTCAACCCCTTCCTCACTGCAGAAATCACGCCGGAACGCCCGTATCACGCAAAGCCACCGCCCGCACGGGGCGGGCGGCTGGCGGTTTCGACGATGGCAAGAGAACGGATCTCAAGCCATTATTTATGGTAATCGTTTCGTCGCAAAAAAGCAACCTTTTCCCACAAAACTTCTACTTTATTTTGATTACTCGCCGGTGATCCCCGAGGTACCCATGGTCTCCACGATCTGCGACTGGTTGATCACGAAGACGGTGATGGGCACCGCCATGAGGAGCACCGTCACCGCGGCGGCCACCCCGGCCCGGCCCACGCCGCCGCCGATGATCTGGCTGAGGGCGTAGGGCAGGGGCTTGAGCTCCTCGGCGTAGAGGAAGAGCGCCCCCTGGTCCGCCCAGAGCTGCTGGAAGCTGAGGATGATCAGCGTGAGCCACGCGGGCTTCACGATGGGCATCACCACGTGCCAGTAGCACTGCCATTCGCTGGCGCCGTCCATGCGGGCCGCTTCCAGCAGCGTGTCGTGCACCATGTGCTCGATGAAGTTGCGCATCAGGAAGACGCCCAGCGTGGCGCCCCAGGCCGGCACGATGATGGCCCAGTAGGTGTTGATCCAGCCGAGGTAGGACATGATGAGGTAGTGCGGGATCAGGAGCACCGCGCCCGCGAACATCAGGGAGAGCAAGATGGCCTGGTTGATGGCCCTCTTGCCCGGGAAGTTGTGCTTGGCCAGGGCGTAGGCGCACAGCGAGCCGAAGATGACGTTCCCCGCCGTGCCCAGCGCCACGATGAGCAGCGAGTTGAACAGGTACCGGCTGATGGGTACCCAGCTCTGGCCCATCAAGACGAAAAGGTCGTAGAAGTTGTCCATCGTCGGGTGCCGCGGCAAGAACTGCGGCGGGAAGATGAAGATTTCGCTCAGGGGTTTGAAGGCGTTGCCGATGGTGTAGACCATCGGCATGGCCATGAAGGCGGCGATCACCGCCAAAATGGAGAAGATGACGATGTCGCCCGTGGTCGAGCGGTAAAGCTTTACCTTGTGGGCGCGCAAGATGCTCATCGCTGAAAACCCCTTTCCCGTCACCCGATCTTGGCCAAGAGCCGCTGCACCAGCCTCTGGACGGTGACCATCGCGAGGAACAGCAGCACCGCCATGGCCGAGGCGTAGCCCATCTCATAGCGGACGTAGCCGTAGTCGTTGAGATGCTGCATGATGGTCCACGTGGCCCAGTCGGTGGGCGTCGGCCCTGTCAACGCTTGCAGCTGGGCCGCCGCGGCGAAGGAGTTGGTGATGCTGATGATGGCACCGAACATCAGGTGGTGCTTCATCATGGGCAGGGTGATGTACCACAGCTCCTGCCAGCGGTTGCGGATGCCGTCGATGGCCCCGGCCTCATAGTAGACGCGGTCGATGCCCTGAAGGCCGGCGATGAACGTCAGGAAGCTGACGCCCAAGCTCATCCACAGCACCACGATGATGACCACCGTCATCATGTACTGCGGATCCTGCAGCCACAGGATGGGCTTGTCGATAACGCCCCAGTAGAGCAGGATGCCGTTGATGTACCCGTACGAGTCGCCGCTGAAGAGGAGCGTCCACATAAGGTACGCGTTGGCCGAGATGCTGGGTGCGTAGAACATCAGCGTCAAGATGGTCCGGACCTTGGGGTTGAGCTCGTTGATGAGCCACGCGGCGACGAAGCACATCAAGTAGCTGAGCGGTCCGGTAATCGCGGCGAAGAACAGCGTGTTCTTCACCGCGATGAGGAACACCTCGTCCTCCAGGAAGAGGGTGAGGTAGTTCTGCCAGCCCACCCAACGGGGAGGCTGCACCATGTTAAAGTATGTGAAGCTGAGCGCGACCGAGACCAGAATCGGCACGATCACGAAGGTCGCGAAGATGATCAGGAACGGTGCGATAAACAAGTACGAGATCTTGTTGGCCTTGATTTCTTCCCAGAGATGACCCATCCGGGTCCGAAACGAAGGCCGGGTGACGGCTGGCTGCAGGACGGTGGCACTCATGGCGTCGCCTCCTCAACAACGGCTTGGGAAGGTGCTCCCGCACCATCGCTCGCCTCGTGGGCCGAAGCCGGCGTGATGCCGAACGACTCCAGGATCGCCAGGTACTCCTGGGGCGGGGGCTCGGGCTCGATGTCAAGGCGGTGGATGTGGGTGTAGTTGTTCCAGAACTGCTCAATCCACCGGGGATCGAGCTTTTCGGGATCCGTCTCGTACCCGAGCTCCTCCCGCTTGCGGGTCAGCTCCCGGTTGATCTCACGGGTGTAGTCCAGCACCGATTCGCGCACCGGCTCGTGCTGCAGGACCACGGCGCGGAAGAGCCAGTCGAACTGGCGGGTCACGTAGTAGGCGCCCACCACGGGCGGGATCCCTTCGATCCAATCCCACTGCTCAAGCAGGGCTTCGCGCTCTTCCACCCGCCAGGGAAGCTGCTGCATCGCCTCGACGTTGGCCGTGGCCCAGCGGGCGGCGGCGCCCATGAGCGCCTCCATCTCCTGGCCGAAGCGGACCTGCGTGTCGGTGCGGGTCCACCACTTGAGGAACTCCCAGGCCTGCTCCTTCTTCTTGGACTTGGCCATGATGATGGAACCCGTCGTACCCTGCGGCACCAAGAGCTCCGTCCCGATCAGCACGTTGGCCGCGGTGGGAGCCGTCCGGTTGATGCTCCCGTCGGGCATGCGCGTGCCCGGGATGGGGGCCATGCCCCACTGGCCGCGCAGCTCCGGCGCGAATACCGAGAGGGTGTTGAAGTCGCCGTAGTTGGCGATGCCCAGCGGCATCTCACCCATGCGGAACCGGTTGATGAAGTTGAACTCCAGCGGCAGTCCCGACTGGGTGTACAGGTTGGTCATTTCGATGAAGGTCTGAATGGCCGCCTCGGAGTCCAGGTTGACGGCGATCCCGTCCTCCTTATACAGCGAGACGCCCTTCTGGTACAGGAACTGCAGGTACGTATAGATGCTGGGCGTAAGGCCGAACTCCAGGTGATGGTTCTGGAGCTCCGGCAGGATCCGGTACACGTCGTCCCAGGTCTGCGGGACCTCCAGGCCCAGGTCAGCCAGGATGTCCTTGCGGTAGAAGAGCATGGGGAAGCTCTGGACGTCCGGCAGGGCGTAGACCTGGTCCCGGAAGGTGAAGGCGAGAAGCGCCGACTTCTTGAACCGCTTGGCCACCTCGGGGAAGTCGGGGAACTCGGCGAGGTTCACCACCGCCCCGCGGAAGGCCAGGTCCATATCGGCGACGCCGATGGCCACGTCGGGCTGCGTCCCGGCGATGGTAGTGGGCACCAGCAGCTGCTGCATCGCGGTGACCAGCTCGAGGTTGACCCGGATCCCGGTCTCCGGCGTAAAGGTGTCCTCGATCATCTGCTTGAGGATCTGCGCCTGGTCGCGGCCAAGCCCGATCCAGACCTTGATGGTGTTGGGATCCTCGGCCTGCCGTGCGGCGCGCCGGCGGGCCTGGGCGGACGTCACCTGCGACTCGTCGGCGATCTCCAAGATCCCCGTGTAGTCGTGGAAGAACGACGTGATGAACGCCCGCGCCTCGTGGACCAAAGTCTCCCAGAACGTGGGCTTGGCCCTGGGAAGCCGCACGCCGGGCGAATGGACGATGAGGTAGTCGATCTGGAGCGGCTGGTTGCGCGTCTCCATGATCCACGTGCCCAGGTTGCCGATGCCGTCCCGGTACTCCCGCAGCATATTGGGGATGCGGTCGGGCCGGTCCACCATCCGGTCCAGCATCCGGGCGAGGTCCAGCAGCGTGGCGGTGTGCCCGCCCCGCTCGCCGGTGATCTCCTGTAGCTGGGCGGCCATCCCCTTGATGATCTCTGACTGTTCGGCCAGCCGCCGGAGCAGCCCGGGCACCCTCTGCTCCAGGTTGTAAGTGCGCATCGGGTCCGGGGTGGCCGACGTGATCATGATGATGCTGCGGTAGATGCTGTTGAGCTCGTAGAGGACCTCTTCACTTTGCGCGACCAGGGGCGCGAGGTCGCCGAGAACCGCCTCCATGCGGATCTCATGCTTCCCTTTGGTCAGGTAGAAGAGGAACGGCTCGTCTTGGAAGTCGAGGCCGAGGCGCTTCATCTCGTACCGGCTGGAGTAGTTGAAGGGCACGGCCTCCAGCTCCGCGAAGGGCACCTGGCCGTCGATGAAGATGCGGCGGTTGCTGAAGGTGCCGCGGTTCAGGTTCTGCTTGGCCTTGATGGAGATCTCGTAGAGGCCGTCCTCGGGCACCTCCACCTCCCAGACGATCCAGTCGCCCAGCACCTGCCAGCGGTGGCCGCCGATGGAGTTGAGCCGGATCTCCGCCGGGTGGTAGGGCTCGGTGGTGGGGTCGCCCTGATCGAAGACGGGAAACAGCGCCGGGCTGGAACGGAGCGTCGCGTGCTCGCCTTGGACCACGATCATGTGGCCCTGGGTCGGCCGGTAGCCGGCGCGCTCGTACTCAGCCCGCACCTCCGCGTAGGGGCGGATGCGCGGGGGCTGCTTGATGCGGAGCTCGCCGATGACCATGGGTTCCGCGCGGGAGATCAGGCGGATGGTGTTTTCGCCCTCTCGCAGGTAGAACTGGTACGGTCCCCGCACGTATCCCAGGGAGTCGGAGAGGAACACCGTCCGCCACATCGGTTTTTCCACTTGCCGGGGGCGGATCTCGTTCCCGCCGATGTCCTTGAGGAACGGGCCCTCGTCGCCGAAAATGCGGTGAAAGACCAGGAGCTCGGCTCCGGAGAAGAGGACCTCGCCGTTGATCTGGATCTCCCGCTCGATGGACGTGCCCCGGCCGGGAGCGGGGTAGTAGTCGATTTCAATGCTGTACCAGCCCGCCTCGGGCACCTCGACGGTCCACTCCACCCAGCCGCGCTCGCCGGTGAGGAGCGACTCCCCGGGCCGGCCGTACGCGTCCACCAGGACGTCCGCCTCCATGTCGGCGCTCTTGGCGGTGAAGGCCGCCGCGGGGATGGCGATCTCGACCTCGGGGGTCGGGGCGCCCGCGTGCTGGGCTAAGTATTGGTTATACGAGATCCGCTCGACCCAAATCGAGCTCGAGGCGGACGAAGAGGCCGCCGGCTCCCCCGCGGGCGCACCTGCAGCATCCTGCGCCAAGACGGCCGGTGCGCCCAGCAGCACGCCGGCCAGGGCCAGCGCAGCCCATACCGCCCACCTCTGAAACACGGTTCGCAATCCTCGTCCCATGGTCTGACCATCCCCCCGAGCAGCCATCAGCCGACGATGCCCGTCCGTTCGATGCTTTCGACGAAGTGCCGCTGCATGAAGATATAGAGGATGAGCAGCGGCAGGATGATGAGGAGCATGCCGGCGTTGTTGATCAAGGAGTAGAAGTGGTTGTCCAGGAACCCGCTGCTGGAAGCGAGCGCGTCGGTCTGGCTGAGCATGCGGCCGATCCGCCCCGGCGCCGCCTCCAGCGCCTGGGGCAGGAAGGTCCGGTTGCTCATGAACGTGGTGACGTAGAGGTAGTCGTTCCACTGCCAGACGAAGGAGAAGAGGAAGGCCACGATGAGCCCCGGGACGCTGCCGGGCAGCATCACCCGGAAGAACGTCCGGAAGAGGCCCGCACCGTCGATAAAGGCCGCTTCCTCAAGCTCCCGCGGCATCCCGCGGAAGAACTGCCGCATGATGAAGATGTAAAGGCCGTTGCGAAAACCGGTTCCGGTGAGCGACGTCAGGATGAACGGCCAGTAGGTGCCGATCAAGTTGATGGAGTTTTCGCCCAGAAGCCCCATGAAGTTGAAGAAGCGGAAGTTGAGGTACATGGGGACGATGACCAGCTGGGGCGGCACGATCAGCGTGAAGATCGCGGCCCCAAAGATCAGCCCGTTGCCGGGGAACCGGAACCGTGCCAGGCCGTAGCCGACCAAGGTGCAGGAAGCCACCTGCAGCACGCTGGTGGTCAAGGCCAAAAGGAACGAGTTGGTGAAGGCCTTGACGTACTCCATGTGAACCCAGACCAGCTGGAAGTTGCGGAAGGTCGGGTTTCTCGGAATCCAGCGCACCGACTGGTCGTAGAGGTCCTCGACGGACATCAGCGCCGTGGAAAGCCGGTTGATCAGCGGCAGCAGGATGATGTAGCAGATGCCGATCAAGAGAATGGTCCGGAGCACGCTGACGGTCCATTCATTGAGGCGGCGGACGGTCGCGGGATTCATCGGCAGCGCCTCCCTTTACACGTAGTAGAAAATCCTGCGCGAGATCAGCCGGTAGACGATGAGCAAGATGATGGCGATCGCCACGAAGTAGATCATCGCCATCGCCATGCTGGCGCCGTAGCCGGCCCCTCGCAGCATGGTGTCGCGGATCAGGACCACCAGCTGGTTGTTCATCGCGGTGAGCGAGTCGACGATGGTGTAGATTACGTTGGTCAAGATCAAGGGGCTCAGCATCGGGAACGTGATCAGCCAGAAGCGCTCCCAGGGCGTGGCCCCTTCCACGGAGACGGCCTCGTAGATCTCCCGCGGGATCGACTGCAGGCCCGCGAGGAAGATGAGGATCTGCACGCCGGAGGAGCGGATGACCACGGGGAGGCTCTCCGCGGCTTGGACCACGTAGTCCAGGAGCCACGTGGGCATGTAGCCGCTGTCCCCGAGGAGGCTGCGGAGGGCGTTCCCGCCGAAGATGGCGCCGGCGCGCGAAGCCTCCAGCATGATCACCGAGTAGTCGCTGGTTTCCAGCCGCATGACGATGCCGGCGCTCATGATCACCGGCAGGAAGAAGAGGGCCCGCACCAGCGCCCTGCCGCGGAACTCCTGGTTGAGCAGGGTCGCGGCAAAGAAGCTGAAGGCGATGATCAGGGGCAGCCGGGTGAGGAGCTGCACCATCACCTCGACGAAGGTGCGGGTGAACTCAGGATGGACCTGCAGGGCGTAGCGGTAGTTCTCCCACCCGCGCGGCTGGAGCTCAAACGTGGTGCTGGTCAAGACCAGCTCGTTGAAGCTGAAGATCACCGCCTGGATGAGCGGGTAGAGGAAGAACAAGAAGAACCCGATGACGAAGGGGAGCGTAAAGAGGAACCCCCCGATCTTCTTCTGCCGCTCAAAGCTGAGTCTCATTGCTGGGCACCACCCTCGTCGCGAGAAGTCTCACGGATGACCGCGAATCCCAACGGGGGCACTCGGACTCCTTCGACGACGACCCCCTCATGCCCGTAGTTGACGACGACGACGGAGCCATCCTCGTACCGGGTCGCGCAGACCTCCCGGTCGACGCACGAGTGTTCGAGGATCCGCTGGCGCCAGAGGTTCTTGTGAACCCCTTCGATCTCGTGGTACAGCGAGAGGATCCTCTCCTTCTGCGCTTCGTAAGAGAGGGAGTAGAGGTGGTCAAAGGAGCTCTTTTTCACCAGCGAGCTGTCGGCGTAGGCCACGGCGAACGAGGGAAGAGCCCCCGTCTCCAGCAGCTTGAGCATGTACACCCGCCGGTCTTGGGGCGTCAGGTTCCCGGGCGGCGCCGCGTGGGGAATGTAACCGCTCAAAACCATCTGGTAGAACGGCACCGGTTCATCGAGGATCTCGGGGCCGCGGCTGAACCACGGGGCGTTCACCACGTACGACGCATAGGGCAGGGCGTACGCGTTGGCCCCCTCGATCATGAGATCGAGCCCCAGCTCCTTGAGCCGCTGCAGCTCTTGGGTGACGATGCCCAGCGCCTGCTGGCGATCGACCAGATTTGTGGGGTTGAGGCGGAAGTCGCTCACCAGCCTCCGGCCGAGGTCGCCCAGGGAAAGCCCGCCGATGCCGAGCCGCGAGTAGCCGCGGGCAAATCCGTCGATGATGCGATCGTACTGAGCCGGCGACACCAGGGCGCGGCGCTTGGAGTCATCGGGCTGCAGGGTGGCAATGTTGTGCTGATTGACGTACGCCTGCTTGCGGTTGAGAAAGCGCGAAGCGTGGCGGAACCCGATGAAGCTGTCGGTCAGCCGGTCGCGGTGCACCACGGTGAAATCCACGCTGGGATACAGGCCGCCTCCCAGGGCTTCCAGCGAGGCGGCGAGGCGGGAAAGATCGGAGGCAGCCCCGATCTTCGGCTCAAGCCGCACCGCGTCCGGGAAGACATGGTTGATCCCGCCTTTGAGCCAGCCGAGGAGCCGGAACTCTAGGGCGCGGATGCCGGAGGCCGTGAGATCCCGGATGATCTCTTCGGCCTGCGCGTACGTGGTCATGGGCACCACCACGTTGGTGGGCACGCCGAACACCGGCTGGATCCGGTCGATGCCGGCGACGACGTCGAGCACCAGGGGCAGCGTATCCCTGGGCTCAAGGCGCGCCAGGCCGTACCGGTCGACGAGGTAATCCTGGTACCGCCTGGCCATGCCCGAGTAGTTGGCCTCCTCGCCGGTGAGGAACATGTACCGGACCACCACGTCGCCGTGGTAGAGCCGGGACTGGTACATGTTGATGAAGAGCTGCCGCAGGCCGATGAGCTCTCCGGCGGCCTCCAGGTGAACCCGGACCTGGGGCATCACGTCAAAGCTGGCCCACACCCGGTTGAACGAATCCCGCATGCCGTGGACCACGGCCTCGATCCGGGCGATGGCGTCGCCTTGCTCAATGACGGCGAGGAACGCCTGGTCGTTGTCCTTGATGCCAAACACCGGCAGGTGAATCTGCTCCATCTCGACCGTGGAGAGCTCCGGGACAGGTTGCATCGCGTAGTCCGTCCCGTAGACGCGGCGGTTGTACGGCTGGGCAGTGGTCTTGCCGTTGTTGGCATAGATCAGCGCGCCCGTGCCGTCGGGGATGAAGAGATACCCGTCGGATTCGGCGTCCGCGGCGCCGAAATACGGCAGCAAGCTGATGGCCGTCAGCGGATACGTGACGGTCCGGTCATTGGCCGGGTCGTACACGCGGTCCGGGAAGGTGATGCTGTCGCCGGGGATCCGGACCAGCAGCGTGTCGCCGTCCAGGAGCACTTCCAAAGAGGCGCTGAAGGCCCGGAGGTCGGGGTAGGGCGGCGCCACGCCGTAGCGCTCGTGGTCCACGGCCGCGTCCTCCGGCGTGTATCCCGTCTGCTTCACCAGGGCGATGGCGTCCTGGCGGTCCCACTCCCGGATGCTCCAGCGCAGCATCAGCGTGGGCGTGTCGTACAGCCCGGTGATGTCCTCGGGCTTTACGTCGCCCAGCGTGGTATAGCGCTGTCCCTCCCGCACCAGGTTCAGGTACTCCTGGAAGAGCCGGCGCTTGTCGCTGGCGCGCAGCGAATCGTGGACCTTGACGCCGTAGTCGCCGAGCAGGGCGTCCATGTCGACCCCCAGGACGCTGATGCCGTCAGGATCGACGTAACCCTCTTCCAGTTCGAAGAGGATGTAAAGGTCCCGCAGGAACTTGCGGTCCCGCTCGTCGGGGATCTTGGACAGGATCAGTTCGTTAAAGCGCTCTTCGGAGATGATCTGCGGGAGATACTGCGCGTCCTGCCAGCGCTTGCCGAAGTCGAAATCGATGCGAAATCCGCCGGGGATCCGGTGGATCTGGTACTGCCCGTGGACGACCGCATCGTTGTAGCTGTCCATCTGGTATTGCCGGTTGGTCAGGTAGTACGTCAAGACCAGCTGGGCGTTGAGCATGGCCTTGTTGCTGCCGGCCGCGATCGTCTCCTTGCGCTGGCGGTCGTGCGGATTGGAGTGCCACACCCGGCCGCTCTCCTTGTGCAGCACGGCGAACTCGACGGTCTCCTCGTTGAGGAAGAGGGCCAGCGCCTCGTTCTCCGCGACCAGGTCAAACCCCGCGAGGCTCTCGGGCCACGGGTTCTCCGGGGCCTGGCTCTCCACGGCCGGGCTTTCCACCCCCGGGCTTTCGGGAGCTTCGCCCAGCGGAGCTTGGGCCAGCGCTCCCGCGGCCATCATCAGGCAAAGGGCAATGCATGTCGAAAGGGCGACTTTCCAGCGCAAACCCACTCACCTGCCCCCCGATCCAAAATCAGGTCCGGTACAACAGCTCGGTAATGATCTCGTTGACGAACATCACGACCTGCTCCGACAGGTTGATGCCCAGGAAGGCCAGGAACAGGACGAACCCGATGCCGGCCACCGTCAGCACGCACGTCCAGAACGCCTTGGTGAAGTCGTAGTCGTGGATGGTCATGACGGCGCCCAGCAGGATCAGGACACCGGACCAGAGCGTGCCGATGGCCTGGAAGAAGTAGTAGAAGGAGCCCTCTTCGGCCGTGATGTAGTTGCTGACGACGATGAGAGGCGCTTGGATCAGGAACATCGGCAACAGGGCGAACGCTGTTCCCGCCACGATCTCCCAGAACTTGCCCTTGCCGTCCATCAGCGTGGTCAGCGCCCAGTTCACCACGCACCAGAGGGTGAACGGCACCAGGACGCTGGCCACTTCCAGGTACAGGTTGACCCGGGTCAGGTCCGCCGTGTTGAAGATAAACCCTGTATACTGGCGGGCCGCCACGTACGTCCCGACCACCGCAAACAGGATGATGAACGCGGACGGCAGGGCTGACGTCCCCATCAGCTTGAGGCGATGGAACCCTTCATAGGGGTGGAAGATGGCGTACCGGGCCAGCCGCAGCCCCGCCAGGGTATCCGCGAGCAGCTTCTTCGGGCCCGAATGGTCCGGGGCTTCGATAAACGCCGCGATCTCGGCGCGGGCCGATGCGAAGCGGCGGCGAAACCACGGGCGCAGCGCGACGCCGCCGCCGATCACCACGATGCCGATCATGGCCGCGACGCCGAAGTTCTCGTAGATGACGCCCCGGCGGTACAGGGAGAACGCCTCCGAATAGTCCCGCCGGTTGTTCCCCAGGCGGAAGTAGTGCATGGCTTCGGCGTACTCGCCTCGCCGCAGGAGCGACCGGCCGATGCCGGTGTAGGCCAGGTCGTAGTTGGCGTTGAGCTCCAGCACTTTACGCCAGAGCGCTTCCGTCTCTTCGTACTGGCCGCGATGGTAGGCGTGCATGGCCGCCCAGATGAGGAGGGTGTACTCCGTCGGCTCAAAGAGCACGATGGCAGCCTGCTGGGCGTCGAGAATCATCATGTCGAGGCCCTTCGCGGCCAGCGCGACCGGCTGGGCGGTCTGGCCGTGGTCCGTGCCCCGGTAGCCGAAGACGTAGAGGAGGTTGCCGTTGCTGTCGTAGGTGAACACGCGGCCCCGGTTCGAGTCCAGGACGCTGTAGACGCCCAGATCGTGGACGACCACGTCGGCCAGGAGCGACGAGCCCCGCTGGCTTGCGGTGGACCAGCGGTCCGGAAACTGCACGTCACCGATGGGCGGGTGGAAGCCGATGCGCCGGAGCAAGTCTTCCCCTTTGGGGTTCAACAACTTGACCCGGTCGTAGCGGGTCGACGCCGTGCTCTCGTCGCGCTCGACCACCGTCGCATAGATGAATCCTTCCGGGTCGAGGTCGAAGTTGCTGTACTCGGTAGGCAGGAAGGCCTGGAGCTGCGCTCGCTGCTCGCGCGTGGCGATGCGCGACCAGAGGTAGTCGAGGAAGTTGGGCGTGACCCGCGGCGCGCCCATGAAGCCGCGAAAACGCCCGTCTTGGCTAAACGTGATCAAACCTTCATAGAGATCTTGCGCGACGACGTAGATCCGCCCGTGCTGGTCGACGCCGACCTTGAGCGGGCGGTAATCGAAGTTCGCAGGAATAATCCCCGGGATATCGGATTCCGGCCGCCCGATGACCCGGACCAGGCGCCCCTCTGCATCGAAGTGAAGGATCCGCCCGTTGCCGGTATCGGCGATATAGAGGGATTCGTCTTCGGTGACGTAAAGCCCGCGAGGCCCGTTGAGGCGGTCAGTGCCGCCGGCGTTTTCAAACTCACTGATGATGCGGACCAGACGCCACTCCGGGTCGAGGACGATGACCCGGTTGTTTCCGGTATCAGCGATGTAAATATGGCCGCTTGCGCTGACGTGGAGATCGTTGGGATTTCGGAGATCGCCGACGCCCAGATCGCGTCCCCGGATGATGGAGACGGGCAAGTACGCCTGGGGCGCAGGCGCAGGCTGCCCCCAGTAGTCATACGTGTAGCTCTGATACGGGACGACGAATCCCGCAGCGGGGACACCGATGGCGGCGGCGGCCGGGACCGCCGCTCCCAGGATCGCCACGACGGCAAGCCAAATCGGGAGAGTCAACTTCCTCACGGCTCACGCATCCCATCGGGCGGGCGAGGCCGGCAAAGGCCGGCCTCGCCGCTTGCTGGAGTGTATCGATCGCTCAAAGGCACGCTCAGGCGCCATCACTGCTTGAGGTACTCGTCGATCATCGACTGGGCACGCGGGGTGACCTCGCCGACCACGGAGGCCGGAGAGCCGCCGCCCATGACGCCGCTGACGATGGCGCCGAAGGGCGTCTCGCCTTGCCACCAAGCGCCGAGGAAGTCATGGTAGTAGGCCGCGTCGCCGTCGACGTTCTCGAGGACCTCCCACATAATCTCGTAGGAGAAGCGGTCGTACGCGCGGTTGACGATCCACTCCTCAAGCGTCTCGTAGTACTCCTCCAGCGGGAAGAGGAAGTTGTCCAGAGCAACCTTTCCCAGCGGATAGGCGGAGTTCGCCGGGATGAAGATGGCGTCGGCTACGCCCGGGGCGTAGATGATCCTGTCGGCGTCGGGGCCCTTGGGCAGAGGCAGGATCGCATGACGGAAGTCATAGTCCTGCGGGTTGATCTGCCACATGGGCATGATGGCCATGGCCGTCTGGCCGGAGATGAACTCCCTCATCTGGTAGTCGCCGTAGGAGATGCCCTGGACGTTCTGCCAGTCGTTGAGAATGCGCAGCGCGTTGAGGGCCGCGGGCTCGCCCATGGAGAAGACGACCTTGTTGTCCTCGGTGAGCCGCGTGATCGCGCCACCGTTGGCGAAGATCATCGTGGCCGGATCAAGGAAGGCGAAGCCCCACTGATCGATGACGCCGTCGCCGTCGGTGTCACGGGTCGCCCTCTGGGCCGCGCGCTCCACCGTCTCCCAGGTCCACTGGCCGGCCTGGTACAGCGCGATGGGGTCGCCCAGGTTCTCCCGCTCCCACATATCCAGGTTCACCACGGTGAAGGGAGCGTGGCCGTAGTCGTCGGGAACGCCGGCCGAGAAGTGCAGCAGATGCCCGTCGAAGCGCAGGCGCTCGTTCTTCACCTGCGTGATCCGGGGGAGCTGCTCAAAGTACTCCGGCGGCAGGATGGTGTCCACGGGGAAGAACGCGCCGCGCGGCGCCAGCATAAAGAAGGCGTAGTGAGGCAGGCGCCACACGTCCCAGCGGGAGTCGCCCGAGAGGTACCGGTTCAGGGCGACCTCGCCCACGACACCCCAGTCAGCCTGCTCGATCCGGATGTCGCCGATGTTGAACAGCCTCTTGGCTTCCTCAAGCCGGCCGGCACGGGAGCCGCCTTCCCGGAAGTCGGCCAGGTGGTCGTGGTGCAGGACGAACGTGACCGTGGCCCCGCCGAAGTCGATCTCGCCGAAGTCCATACGGTCCGAGACGTAGGCCAGGGCCGTCGTCGACGCCACCAGCAACAAAAGCAAAACGGTCAAGACACCAGTGGGCCGATGCACAGGTTAACCCCCCAATCATTTCCCATTCGTTTTCGGTTGAGATGGCGTGTGGGATCTTGAGATGCTCGTGCGGTATGAAGCGTTTCGAGCGCGCAGTGAGGTCCCCGCATCCCTCCCCTCCAGCCTGGCACCGCGCGGGGCGGCCGCCCGGCGCACCGGATCTCCCCGGAAAAAGGGGACCGGCCCCCCCGAAACGGCCTGGTCTCGCCCGCGTCCACCAGGCGCAGTACTACAATATGCCAATCTTGATATGTTTTCCTTCTGCGAAATCTCAGCACCGGCCGCGGAATTGAGTCATCAGTGAATAGGGTTCGTGGCGGTCTGGGCGGAACCCCTTCGATGGAAAAACCTTCTGGGCCGGGTGGACATGCCGGGGCGCCGGTGGGAGACTACGATTCGCGGCACTGTCGCCGCCTGCGGGGGTATGAGGTGTGCGGAACGAGGAACCAGGCTGGTTTCACGCGCCGTCCACCGTGGAAGTGTGGCTCGCCCGGATCCCGCTGGCCCAGCGGGATCTCCAGCGGCTGAGCGGCGTCCTCTCGAAAGACGAGGCGGAACGCGCCGAGCGCATGGGGAGCGGCCGCGCCCGTATGCGCTTTGTGGCGGGCAGGGGACTGCTCCGGCTGCTCCTGGCCGAACGGTTGGCGGCAGCCCCCGAGACGCTCCGCTTTGCCTACGGCCCTGCGGGAAAACCGGCGCTCGCGGGCGGCGGGCGCGATGAGGGCGAGAGGGGCCTGGCGTTCAGCCTGGCGCACGCCCACGAGCGGGTCGCGATCGCACTGGCTCCGGCGGAAGGCCGCGAGGCGCCCCTGGAAATCGGCGTCGACCTGGAGTGGCTCCTGCGCCGCCGGCCTTTCGACCACCTGGTGGAAAGGTACGCGACCTCCCGGGAGCGGCGGGAGTACGCCGGCGTCGGTCCCGGGGAGCGGCCCCGGGCTTTCTACCGGTGGTGGACCAGGAAGGAAGCGCTGGTGAAGGCGGTAGGGACCAGCCTTGCCCGCGGCCTTTCCCGCTCGGAGGCGCCGTTCGGTGAGGGCGGTATCGGGACCGGCACAGTGGGAGAAGGGGACGCGCCCCGCGCGTTCGCGCTGGTGACGGAGATGCTTGAAGGTGGTTATGTCGTCACCGTGGCGGTAGGCGCAGGAACGGGCGCCTGCTGCGGCGGGACGGCGGCCGGCGCCGCGCCGGGGCCGCCGCCGGTGGTGCGGCTTCACGGCCCGGAGCAGGCAGTCTCCCATCCAGCACTGCCCCTTTCCCGGATCCTGCTCCTGTCCGTCGGGCCGTGAGAAAAGGGGCACGGCCGGCGCCTCGCGAGGCATCCGCCGGCCCCTCGTCGAAGTAGAAGGCATGGGAGAGGTGGTGGCTCGTGTTGAGCGAAGCGGGCTTTGAGATCCACCCGGGGACCCGCCTCGGCCGGGTGCACTACACCGTCGCCGATCTGGAGCGCATGGTCCAGTTCTACCGGGACGTCTTGGGCTTTCGCCTGCTGTGGCGGGAGGGGGACACGGCGGCGCTGGGCGCAGGGGAACGGGAGCTCCTGCGCCTGACGGAGGTGCCCGGCGCCGTGAGGGCGCGCCGGACCACCGGTCTTTACCACACCGCATTCCTGGTGCCGACCCGCCGGGAGCTCGCGCACCTGGTGCGCCGCATCATCGAGCTCCAGGTGCCCGTTCACGGGCACTCCAACCACGGGACGCACCTCGCCATGTACCTGCCCGACCCCGAAGGGAACGGCATCGAGCTCGCGTGGGACTTCCCCAGGGAAGTGTGGCCCATGCGGGACGGGCTGTACCTGATCGAAGAGGCCCCCCGGACGGGGATCGATCTCGGAGAGCTCCTGGCGGAGATCCAGGCCGATTCGGCCCCGTGGGACGGGCTGTCGCCCGAAACCGTGGTGGGCCACGTCCACCTGCACGTGCGGGATCTGGACGAGGCGGAACGGTTTTACCACGGGGTGCTGGGCCTGGGCGTCACCCTCCGGAGCCGGTCGTTCGGCGCCTATTTCTTCAGCGCGGGAGGGTACCACCACCACGTAGGCACCAACATCTGGCACGGCGTGGGCGCGCCTTTACCGCCCGAAAACGCGACTGGGCTCCGCTACTTCACCGTGGTCCTTCCGGACCCGGCCGAGCTGGACCGCGTGGCGCAGCGGCTGGAGGAGGCAGGCATCGCCCGGGCGCCTTCCGAGGAGGGGATCTACGTCTCCGACCCGTCGGGCATCGGCCTGCTGCTCACGGCCGCGTGAGGAGACGGCGGCTCACGGGGCGGGCGGCGGCGGCGGATCGCTGGCCGGAAAGCTCTGCTCGACGACGTCGTCGTAGTCAAACTCGTTGGCTCGCTGGTATTCGGCGTAAAGCTCCCGGATGAGCGCGCGCAGCTGGCCTTGGGTCTCGGCCGACCGGTCCAGGTTGAGGGCCTGGGTGAGCTGGGCTTGAATCGCATCCAGAGAAGCAGCGGCGTTGGTTTCCACCTGCTCGCGCACGAACCGGGCGATCCGGCTCCGCCAGCGTTCCACGGACACGGGCATCACCTCGCCTTGGTAGTTTGCCCTGGGGGCTCCGGTGCGAGCCGGGCCGCGGTGACCCATTTCCCGCGCCGGCGGGGCGCACGGGGGCCCGGACGGGATGGCCGGCTACGCCCGGAGGAAACCCTAGCCGTGGCGCCTGTCATCAGGAGGTAGACGGGAACCGGGAACCTGAGAGGGAGCGGAGCGGACTCTCTTCCGGGAGGGATCGAAGGTGGTCAAGGAGGCCGACGGGTACCAGCCCATCGACTGTGCGCTCCACGACGAGCTGCTGGCCAGGGCCACGCTCCGGCGGCCGGTAGAGCTCTCCTACCTGGACGAGGCGAACGAGGAGAGGACGGTCCGGGGCCGGATCGTCGACGTCTTTGCCAGAGACCGGGCGGAGTACCTCAGGCTCGAAGGGGGCCTGGAGGTCCGGCTGGACAAGCTGACCCGCCTCGACGGGGAGAAGGTGCGCTGAAGCGTTGGCCCGAGCGGGGGTCGACGCACGGCGCCCGGCTCGGGCGGCGGCGCGCCCTTGAGAAACGGCGGCGCGGGCTTGGGCCCCGCGGCGGCAGGCCCCGCGGAGCCCAGAGCCCGTGCGGCAAGGCGCCGCCGCGCGCGGCGCCGGCCCGGCTCAGTCCAGCGCCTGGGCCACCTGCTGGACCATGCGGGCCACCGAGACGAGGCCGCCGCCGGAGAGGTACCAGACGTCCGGCTCGAGGTAGACGATCTTGCCGTTCTCGTACGCCTTGGTGAGCCGGACCAGCCGGTTCTCCACCACCGCCTTGGCCGACGACTCCCCGCCGATGGCCGCGGTGCGGTCAATGACGAAGAGGATGTCGGGATCCTTCTCCAGGATGTACTCAAACGAGATGCTCTGGCCGTGGGTGGATGAGACGATCTTTTCGTCCGCCGGCAAAAAGCCCAGCTCGTCGTGGATCAGGCCGAAGCGGGAGCCGGGGCCGTAGGCGCTGGCCCTGCCTTCGTTGGCCAGGATCACCAGGGCCCGAAGGCGCGAGCCCGCCGCTTTGGCCCGGATCTCCGAGACCGCCTGCCGGATCTTGGCCAGCTCCGCCTCGACCTCGGCCTCCTTTTCGAAGATGCGGCCCAGCAGCCGGGCGTTCTCCTCAAAGGACTCCATGTACCGGGCGGCGTCGACGCCCACGAAGAGAGTGGGGGCGATGGCCGCGAACTCCTCGTACAGCTCCGACTGGCGCCCGGAGATGAGGATCAGGTCGGGCCGGAGGGCGTAGATCCGCTCAAAGTCCGGCTCCTGGAGCGAGCCGACGTTGACGTACTTCGGGTCGTGGTACTTCTGGAGATACCCCGGGATCAGGGTCTTGGGCAGGGCGATCACGTCGACCCCCAGCTTGTCCAGGGTGTCCAGCGCGCCGAAGTCGAAGACCACCACCCGCTCGGGCTTCTTGGCGAGCGTGGTGGTTCCCAGCGGGTGCGGGATCTCCATGGGGAAGGCGGCCGAAGCCGCCGCGGCGCCCAGGACCAGGGAGAGGGCAAGGCCCAGCGCCAGGATAAGGGAACGGGTTGAACCGGTGTCGCGCGTACGGATCACTTTAGGCGATTTCTCCTTTCCGCAGCCGGTGTCTTGAAAGCCGTGGACACGTTCACACGGCGGGCCTGCCGGGGAGCAGCCCGCCGGCACCTTCCGTGCCAGGGCTTTACGTGAAGTAGACGCAGACCCGCCGGTCGCAGACCCGGCCGATCTGAATTTCCATGCCGAACACTTCCTGCAGGACCGACGGCTCGATGATGTCGTCGGTCTTGCCGTCGTACAGGATGCATCCCTCCCTGAACGCCACGACGTGGTCGGAGTAGTGGGAGGCGAAGTTGATGTCGTGCATCACCACGACGACGCCCTTTCCCGACTCCTCCACCAGGCGGCGCAGGAGTTTCATGATCTGGACCGAGTGCTTCATGTCCAGGTTGTTCAGCGGCTCGTCCAGCATGATGTAGTCGGTGTCCTGGGCCACCACCATGGCGATGAAGGCCCGCTGGCGCTGGCCCCCGCTGAGCTGGTCCAGGTACTTGTGCTGCAGCTCACCCAGTTCCATGCTCTCAATGGCCCGGTCCACCACCTCCCAGTCGGCCGCGGTGAGGCGCCCCTGGGAGTAGGGGAAGCGGCCAAAGGAGACCAACTCCCGCACGGTGAGCCGGAGGTTGACGTGATTCGACTGCCTCAAGAAGGACAGCTTGCGCGCGAGTTCGTTGCTGCCGTAGGCGGGCAGGGGCTTGCCGTCGATGTAGATCTCGCCTCCGTCGGCCGGGATGAGCCGGCCGATGATGGAGAGCAGCGTGCTCTTGCCTGCACCGTTGGGGCCGATGAGGGAGGTGAGAGCCCCTTTCTCGATGGTGAGCGAGACGTTGTCCAGCACGGTCTTGGCGCCGTACCGCTTGGTCACTTGACGCACTTCTACCATGTGGCACGCTCCTTTAGCAGAAGGTAGAGGAAGTAGACGCCTCCGGCGAAGTTGATGATCACGCTGAGCGTGGTCGAAAAGACAAAGACCCGTTCGACCAGGAGCTGGCCGCCCACCAGGGCGACGAAGCTCACCAGGATCGACGCGCCGATGATGGGCAGGCGCCGGTACGTGTCCAGCAGCTGGTAAGCCACGTTGGCCACGATGAGCCCCAAGAACGTGATGGGACCCACCAGCGCCGTCGAGATGGAGATCAAGACGAAGACGGCGATCAGGAGATCGCGGACGACTTTGTGGAACTCGATGCCCAGGTTGATGGCATGCTCGCGCCCCAGGGCCAGCACGTCCAGGTACTTCACGTAGCGGGCGAGGTAGAGGGCCACCAGCCCCGCCGCGGCCCAGGAGACGGCGAGGAGCTCCGTCTTCACCCGGTTGAAGCTGGCGAACATGCGGCTTTGCACCACGAGAAACTCGTTGGGGTCGATGAGGACGGACAAGAACGACGCAATGCTCTGGAAAAAGGTGCCGCAGACGATCCCCAGGAGCAGCAGGACGTAGATGTTGGCCCGGGCGACGCCGAAGAAGATCCGGTGCGCGGCGACGGAGAAGAGGATCATCGCCCCGGCCGCGAGGAGGAAGTTGAGGCCGGGGTTTTGCACTGCGGGATGCGCCGCGCCCAAGAAGAAGACGATGGCCGTCTGCACCAGCATGTAGAGGGAGTCGATCCCGATGATGCTGGGCGTCAGGATCCGGTTCTGCGTGATGGTCTGAAAGATGACGGTCGCGGCGGCGATGGAGCCGCCGGCCAGGACGATGGCCAGGATCTTGGCGCCCCGCCGGGGGAGGACGTACGACCACATGCCGCTCCCCTGGATCACCATGAACAGGGCGATCAACGCCAGGGTCGCCAGCCCGAGAACGGTGAGCTTTTTCCGGTCGCTCAAGGCGAGCCTCGCTGCAGGGCGTGCCGTCTCAGTGGCCATACGCGTACTGCCTCGCAATTAAATAGATGAAAACGCCGCTTCCCAGCACCCCGAGGGTGACGTTGATGGGGATCTCGTATGGGTAGATGATGATCCGCCCCAGGATGTCGCAGGCCAGGACAATGACGGCGCCCAGGAGGGCCGTGGCCGTCAGGTTCCGCTGCAGGTGGTCGCCGCGGTAGATGGAGATGAGGTTGGGCACGATGAGGCCCAGGAAGGGCAGGGTGCCCACGGTGAGCACCACCGCCGCCGTGCAGAGGGCCACGATCCCGAGGCCCACGTTGACCACCTGGCGGTAGTTGAGGCCCAGCGTGGTGGCGATCTCCTCGCCCATCCCCGCGATGGTGAAGCGGTTCGCGTACACGTAGGCCAGCACCAGCGTGGGCACGACGGCGTAGAGCAGCTCGTACCGCCCCTGCAGGATCAGGGAGAAGTCGCCCATGAGCCACGCCGAGATGTTTTGGATCAGGTCGAACCGGTAGGCGATGAACGTGGAGACGGAGTTGACGATACCGCCGAACATGAGCCCCACCAGCGGGATGAAGACGGCGTCCTTGAACTTCACCCGGTCCAGGATTTTGGTGAACGTGTAGGTGCCCAGGAGGGCGAAAAGAAAGGCGGTGGCCATCTTGACGATGGGCGCCGCCGACGTGAACAGCAAGAGGGAAATCAGGATGCCAAGGCGCGCCGAGTCCAGCGTCCCCGCGGTGGTGGGCGAGACGAACTTGTTCTGGGTGAGCTGCTGCATGATGAGGCCGCAGAGGCTCATGCTCATGCCGGAGAGCAAGATGCTGACGAGGCGGGGAATGCGGCTGACCGCCAGCACTTGGGCCTTGCGGCTCGTCAGGCCGAAGAGGTCCGCCGGCGTGAGCTGGATCACCCCGACGAAAAGGGAATAGAAGCTCAGAGCGATGAGCACGGCGACGAGGTATCGAGTCTTCATGACGCACCCTTTGGCATGGTCGTGGGCATACCCCTCGATCGGGCACCCGTTCCCCTCTTGATAGCTTCTCCCAAAGCCTTCTTTTAGGGCACCCTAAATCCAGTTCTAAGGTAATGGGTACCTCGCCTGTTGTCAAGGGAAACATGTCCAAGGAGCGCGGGACATGGGGCAACGAAAACGGGCTGGAAGCCGCGCTTCCAGCCCGTCCCGCTGCGGCCCGCCCGGCGGCGGCCGGGAGCCGTCCCTCCCGGTGACCGCCGGCGCGTTCAGCGCTCCACGCTCTCGTTCCCTTCCCAGTATCCCTTCGGGGCGATCAGGTCGTGCGCCGCGCCGCCGGGCCGGATCATCGGGTAGACGTTGGCCTCCGGGTCGATCCGGATGTCCAGGACCACGGGGCCGTCAAAGCTTTCGGCCCAGCGGAGCACCTCTTTGAGCTCGGCCGGGTCGTCGACCTTCCGGGCGGCGACGCCGAAGCCCCGGGCGATGGTGACGAAGTCGGGGCTGCCCAAGTCCACCGCGATGTAGCGCTCCCGGTACGAGATTTGCTGGATCTGGCGGACCATTCCCAGCGTCTGGTTGTTGAGGATCGCCACCTTCACCGGGATGCGGTACGCGGCTGCGGTGGCCAGCTCCGCGAGGCTCATCTGGAAGCCGCCGTCGCCCACGATGCTCCAGACGCTGCGGCCGGGAACGCCCAGCTTCGCCCCGAGGGCCGCCGGGAAGCCGAAGCCCATGGTGCCGAGGCCGCCCGAGGAGATGTGCGAGCGGGGCCGGCGGAAGGGGTAAAACTGCGCCAGCCACATCTGGTGCTGGCCCACGTCGGCGGTGCAGATGGCTTCCCCGCCCGTCACCTCGTACAGCGTCTCGATGACCTGCTGGGGCGCGATGATCCCCGGGCGGGCGGCGTAACGCAAGCGGTACTCTTCCTTCCACGCGGCGATCTGAGCCAACCACGCCTCCGGGCGCCCCTGGGGCACCAGAGGCAGGAGCCGGCGGAGCACCGTCTTGGCATCGCCCACGATGGGGATGTGGGCGGGCACGTTCTTGCCGATCTCGGCGGCGTCGATGTCGATGTGGATCACCGTGGCGTTCTTGGCGAAGGTGTCGACGCGGCCGGTCACCCGGTCGTCGAAGCGGGCGCCCACGGCGATGAGGAGGTCGCAGTGGGCCACGGCGTAGTTGGCGTAGGCCGTGCCGTGCAGCCCCAGCATGCCCAGGGAAAGCGGGTGATCGCCGGGGAAGGCCCCGATGCCCATCAGCGTGAACGTGGTGGGGATGTGGGCCTTCTCCGCCAGCTCAAGCACTTCTTCCTGGGCGCCGGAGGCGATCACGCCCCCGCCGATGTAGAGCACCGGCCGCGCCGCGGCGGCGATGGCCTCGGCGGCCCGCTGGAGCTGCCGCTCGGCCCCGGGCGAGAGCCGGGTGCCGTCGCTCAAGGAAGGCGGCAGGCGGCGCTCTTCGCGGGACGC
>k87-577596_pt1 | contig 25922 bp, 19 predicted proteins | sample MGYA00084031_6733416 | MGnify analysis MGYA00084031
AATTCCGTGAATCCCACTTCCGGGTGCATGTGAAAATCTCTTCGCAGTGAAACCAAATCCAGCATAGTCAATTCCTCCTGTCTTCTCTTGGAGCCATTTTTTGCGTTACATTCTCGGATAGACGCCAGGACCGATTGGCAAGCCCAGGAAATACCAGACGACCAGCAGCAGTGTCCAGAGAATGAATATAGCGATCGGGTATGGCATGATCAGCGAATAGTACGTCCCCAGCTGGGCGTCCTTCTTGTATTCCTGCAGGAACCCGAGGAACAGCGGAATAAACGGCGACACGATCGCGAACGGAATCACGGCAGAGTCGGCGATCCGGAACGTGATTTGCGCGAAAGCCGGGTGGAAGCCCAGCGCCATGAACATCGGGATAAAGACCGGCGCCAAAAGCGACCAGATCGCAGAGCCGCTGGCAATGAACATGCAGAGGAATGCGGACAAAAACATCAAGCCGATAAAGACAGGCGCTCCTGTCATGTTCATTTTTTCGAGCAAATCGGTGATAAACAGGGCGAGGAAGCTGCCCATGTTGCTCCAGTTAAACATGGCGACAAACTGGGAGAGCGGGAAAACCATGACGATGAAGCTGGCCATTCCCTTGATCGGATCGGTCAAAAGGGCCGGAATGTCATTTTGCTTCTTGATCACGCCCACCTTGATCCCGTATGTGATGGCAACCGTGAAGAAGAACAGCAGAATGACCGGGACAATCCCTGAAATAAACGGCGACGGAACAATCGTGCCCTGCTTCGGATCACGCAGGATTCCGCCCTCCGGCACGACCAGAATGGCGAGTACGGCGATGAACACCAGCGCTGCAATTCCTGCCGCGCGAAGCCCTTTCTTTTGCTGAGCCGAAAGGTCCTCCAGCTTTTTCTCCGCACTGCCCTGATAAACACCCAGTTTGGGCTCCACAAACTTGTCGGTGATAAAGCCGATGATGGCAGAAAGCAGCAGTACCGAGACAGACATAAAGAACCAGTTGTCCAAAACGCTTACCGTCACGTTCGGGTCGACCGACTTCGAAATTTCCGAGCTGATCCCGGAAAGCAGCACATCTGTTGTTACGATCAGCATATTGGCTGTAAAACCTGACCCGACACCGGCGATGGCAGCCAAAAGTCCCGCTACCGGGTGACGTCCTACAGCCAGGAAGATCAGCGCACCGAGTGGGGGCATGATGACAAAGGCAGCATCAGACGAGACATGGCTGAAAAAAGCGATAAAGGCAACCAGGTAGCTTGCATATCGGGCATTTACCCGCAGAGACATCTTGCGGATGACCGCTTCCAACAGACCGACCTTCTCTGCCAATCCGACCCCCAGCATCAGCGTCAGAATCGATCCCAACGGCAAGAATCCGGAAAAGTTTTTAATGATATTGGGCAGCAGCCATTGAAGCCCCTCTTGGCTGAGCAGATTCTTTACCTGAACTTCCTCGTTTTTGATCGGGTCTACGGCTGTAATGTGGAAAAACGACAAAACGGCTGTCACTACGAACAAAATGGCGATCAGATAGAGGAAGAGCATGAATGGATTCGGCAATTTGTTCCCGATCCGCTCCACCCATTTCAATAAGCCTGTCCCCTTTTGCTCCTGAAACTCTGACTTTGCTTGCTGCGTTTGCGCTTGCATTGAACAATCCCCCTCGGCCCGTGTCTTTCTGTCCTGGTAAGTCACTCGTTTTCCATGTGTGTGTAAAGCAAGCCGGCAACGAAACCGAATGAGTGTTCAGTCTGCAGCCGCCCCAATGTAAGCACTTTCTTTTTGCGAAAGCGGTAGCCAGCGCCCCTTTCTTCGTGAATTCTGCGCATATTTTTCATTATGCGAATAAATAGAGAAATTGTCGTTAAATGAATTATATAGCCTTGTTAAATGTTTTTCAACAGAATTGTTCGACTTCTCACAAAACAGCAAGCGCTTTCCGTACAAAAAGCCAGTCCTCTCTTGAGAACTGGCCTGCTCATCTTTTTTATCGCTACTTTTTTAATTGGTATATTTTTTTCGGACGTCCGCGCACAGCCTGAAGCTCTTCTCCCTTATACTCGGCAAGTCCGTATTCGCACAGGCTGCCGATGATCCGCTGGGCATTCCGTACCGTCATCGACAAGTACGTGGCGATGTCTGAAGTCGTGAATGTGCTCCAGCCCATGCGCTGCACCAACGCTTGCAGCTTGTTATAGGTTTTGATGCTGACGTTTGCCTTGTTTAATTTATCCAAAAGCTCCTTGTCATTGGAGCGATAGGCATAAGCGATTTGTTCCGGTTCGCCTGCCGCTTCCACGATGACGCCGTTTTCCTGGACGATCACGATCCCGTATCCGTCCCTGTTTTTTGCATGCTGAACCGCCTTGCGCGCATTGCTTTCGGCGGAAAAAGCGGTCTCGCCAAACCCGATGCCCACTGCGACGGGAACGTCCGCCTCCAGGGAGAGCTGCTGCAAGGTCGCGCGCAGCATGTCAATCTCCCGCTCGATGGCTCCCCGGGAGCTGAAAATCTGGTAGCGGCCGTTGCCGTTTGCCATAAGTGAACCGTCCAGCTTTTCGCACAGCAGCAGCAAAAGCTGCCTGATCTTCAATTCCAGATGCTGTAAATGAAAACGGGCCGTTGATTTTTCCACAATCGTGTCAAACTGCTCAAGTTCAATGATTTCGACACCGATCTGCGTATCCTTGAAGTAGGAGCTCCTCGCTCTTTCGATGACCATCTTCATTGCTTGCCGAATTTCCATCTTGGTCATATAAATGCGGTAGACAGGAACCCCTGCCTCGCGAAGAAGCTCTTCCACGGTCATCAATGTAGTAAAAGCGCCCTGGGTCTTCCCTTCCCTCCAGACCTTCAGATGGAATTGCGCGACTGCCTGCGCGTCATAATGCTCGTCGTAGGTCATCACGTGCGTGTCTTCTTCCGGTATCTGCAGTTCGGACAACTGCTCCTGCAAAAACTGCCCCTCCGACTCGATCATGTCAATCGAGACTCGCTTCACGGCTTCATCCCGGTCGATCGACATTTGAATAAAGCTCCGGTACAGGTTGGAGCCGGTAGGCGGGCAGTAGACCATATTGGCCTCGGGGCTGAGCACATTTTTCGCAATCGTGAACGGAATGGGTCCGGAGAAAAACCATCCGTCAAATTCGTGATTGCGCTCCTGAACAATGCCGCTCACTTCTTTTGCATCCCCGTACGTTATCGGAACAAATTCGATCTCATGTTCAAATTCGTTGGCTACAGCCAGTATCCGCTCGACAGAAGGAGGCGGTCCAACGACACCAATTCTATACATAATTTTCGCTAACCCCTGCCTGATTTAGATGATGTTTCATTTTTTACTATATCAGACAGGAAGTCATAATCTCCATCTCTATTTCCGAAGATCCCGATAGGCCGGGAGCCCTTCTGCCCCTTCCGCCGCTTTGATCGCGTTGACGACCGCTGCGGCAAGCACCTCCGCGGACAATGCTCCCACGAGATTGACAGATGCATCGACACCGCCTGTCGCAACTGCGAAAACCGTATCCCCGTCGCTCATCGTATGTACGGGGAATATCGCTTTGGCCAGTCCATTGTGAGCCATCTGCGCGACTTTATTCGCCTGCGTTTTGTTCAGGTTGGCATTGCTTGCGACCACCGCAATCGTGGTGTTGGTGCCGCTCGGGACAGGCGGAGAGCTCTGCTCGATCATCCAGGAGAGAGCGTCGCGAATCCTGCCGCTGTCGTCACGCGCGCCGGCCAAAATCTCTCCGGTAACGGGGTCGCGCACCTCTCCCACGGCGTTGACGGAGACGACCGCGCCTACGACCAAGCCGTTTGGCAAATGCAGGGATGCGGAGCCAAGCCCGCCTTTCATCGCCCGTTTGCCTCCTGCCAGCTTTCCTACTGTCGCCCCGGTTCCCGCTCCTGCATTTCCTTGCTTGACCGGGTCTTTGCTCGCTTTTTTGGCTGCCTCGTAGCCCATCTTTTGATCGGGCCGCACCTTTGCGCTTCCGAACGATAAATCGAAGATGACCGCTGCCGGAACGATGGGAACGACACCTACCCCCACATTGTGGCCGATGCCCTGCTCCTCCAGATAGCGCATGACGCCGCTCGCAGAATCCAGTCCGTAGGCGCTTCCTCCCGTCAGCACGATGGCGTTTACTTTTTCCACCATGTTGATCGGGTTCAACAGATCGGTTTCCCGTGTGCCGGGGGCTGAGCCGCGTACATCTACGCCGCAAGGGGAGCCCTCTTCCAGCACGACTACGGTACAGCCGGTCATCGCCTTTAGATCTTGCATCTGGCCGACTTTCACACCCGGTACGTCGACGATCGTTCCGCCTGGTTTGATCCATTCACCGATGCCTGCCGCAGCGGCTTTTGCTCCTTCCATTCCCCCCGCCTCCTCGGCCATGACAGAACCGATGGTCAGAAGACTTCCGGGAACAGCCGCAGCCAAGCCAAGCAGGGCTGTTTTGTGGAGAAACTCTCTGCGGGAGACAGATTGGGTTGTCTGTGTTTGCTGCTGTGGGTTGGGTTCTTCTGACGAAGAGATAGCAGATTCAAAGACATCGACACTAGGAGGGTTTTGCCTGCAGCCAAACTCACGAGGTGAAATATGACTCTGCATCTGGCCGATTTCTTCGGTTGTTAACGGCTTGTCCAACGATTCATTTTTCATGCTGGTCCCACCTTCGTTTTCAGATGTTCTCACAAGCACAAGACAAGTTGCCAGAGTAATTATTTGAATATTCTATCTATTAAATCGTAGCGGAATTTCTTCCCGCAATCAATTGATTTTCCGCAAATAGGGAAAAAGTCGCAGAAAAACCGGAGCTATCGAGGCCATTCAAAAAAGAGGGAGTACGAACACTTTTGTCCTTACTCCCTCGTCCTATCAACTTATAGAAAGATAAAAACGATTCCTAATACTGAAGCAAAGATGATCGTCCCTTCGCCCTATCGTGGAGCCACTCATCCACCGCGCTCTTGGGAAACAAATAGTCCCCTCTGATCTTGATATACGGAAAGTCGGAGCCATGAATGAGCTCCGTCAAATTTTGCTCACTGATCCCCAGGTATTTTCTGACTCTCTTCTGATCCATGACTTCCGGTTCTTCGGCTTGAATCATCTCGTTCACCGTTGCCTCCAGACGAACGACGGCTCCGGCGATTTCAGCGGTGTTGTGCGTTTCCGAATCGCCGTAGGCGGCAATTCCGGTTGCCGCTCTGGCTACGAGCCACGCGCCGATCAGGATAGCTGCGGCCAAAACAAAAATTTCGAGTTTTCCCGTGTTTTTCAAACTGGTTCCTCCTGTACCGACTGTTCCATATTCAGTGCTTCCGACCTTGCCTTCAGGAAAATTTCCATGACTGCAAGAAGACTTCGCTTTTCGTCCTCTGTTCCTTTTGGTCCCCTCCAGTATTCGCTCTAAAAAGACATGCCTCCACCTGGACGGCAGCCTTCCGAATGAGTGAGCGGTTTGCACGAAATGCTATTCACTTGCTCAGTAAATAGACGAAAAAAATGACTTGAAGTCACAGAACTTATTTTTTCGGCTCCCTCTCCTCCTGTTGGTGAATGGAGATAGAGGGAGCCGCTGGATGGGAACGTATGAGAACGGATGGGTCTGCATGAAAACGGGTGGGACCGGCTGGAACGTCACGTCCCCCGTCCTATTCACAGCCGCGGATCGATCTCCTTTTCCTTGGCCGCTTCAAACAACAGATTTGCAACGGCTTCCTTATACGCTTCATTGTCAGACGTGATCTCATGGAACGGAATTGCCAGCATCTTTTGTCCCAGCACGTATTCGTTCATCGATGTCCGCAGCTTTTGACCGATGTTTTTCTGTTTTAGCAGCTTCCTGTACTTGTGAGGGAAACGGTAGTCATACCCGTAGATGATCGACAAGTAGTCAGGATTGCGGACCTTCAGATAGGGAACGGCCCTGCTGGTCGCTTCCTCCGGCTTGATCACGACGCCCTCCATCCGGTTTTCCAGCGTCAATCTGGCGAAGAACCGCTCTGCCCGCTCCACGCTGTCCGGCTCAGCCAGATCGAGCAAGAGGAAGTCGTCATCCGACAGAAAGCTGTACATCTCTGACGTCTTCCAGTCCGGAAGCTGCTCCTGTCCATTCTCCAATACCGCCTTGAGCAAGGAAAACGGCTTGTATTCCAGCTTCCCGTCCCCGGCGTACAGCTCCAGCTGCTGTTTGTACGTGTGGTAGGCGCTCACATGGACGTCCAAGGGAACATACGTCTCCAAAATGTCGTGCAGATGCTTGTAATTTTGATAGACACTCGCCCCGTATTTTTGACTCAGCTCGCTCTTGGAGCTGCGGAACTGGTCTTGCTCAAATCCGCTGTTCCGGTACTCGTCCACCAGCTTTCCAAAGGCTTCCTCAAAGCCATTTTGCTGCAGAAAGGCAAGTTCGCCCTCCAACGCCTTTTCAATCGGTCTGAACTGCTTTTGAATCAGGCCGTCGCCAATTGCGCTCCAGGGAAGCAGCTCCCCGTCCAGTATGAGCATTTGCAGCCCGTTTTGCTCCATGTAGCCGCCGAATTTTTGCAGCAGCCCCTCGTAAATCTCCGTCAGGTCGACCTGCGTGATTTTATAGCCGTTCCTGCTGACCGCAAAGCACTGGGCGAGCTCCCTGTGCAGATACACATTGCATCTGGAGCCCATGTACTTCGGCTGCAAAACGACGTGCCGAATCCCTTTCCCTTCAAAGTACTGCAGCCCGCGCTTCAAAGACTCCAATTCATTTGCCGCTTCGTCCTTGTCCGCCGGAGACATTGTACCCGATATAAAATTGACCCGGTTTCGCGAGCAGTAATCCAGCCTGCCGATTTCCTCCTCCTGCAATTCGTCGACAGATACCTTTTGCTCCTCCTGGAACAGCAATTGCAATTCTTCGGTCAGGACAGCCCGGCCGGATTTATATGACCGGAAGAACGGTTTGTGTGCAATACTGACGGCGGTCAGGACATTGCCGTGGACGCAGCCTGTATCGATATGCAGCTTGTTTTTGATGCGAAACGCCTGTTTCGCCGCGATGTGTCCAAATACGTGATACGGATGGTTTTTCACCGCTTCCTGCCGCAGAAAGGCAAGCTGGTTTTCCAGCGGTTTTTCCCGATCGATCCGATAATTCCGCTGGCGGCGAACCGAATGGTCGTCCATTTTCCCCAAGTATTTGTTTTTGCACGGCGCATGGGTCACGATGAAAGAAGGGCTGTTTGCCCCGATAAATCTGTAAAACGGCTTTGAAAGAGCATGCAGGCATGAAAACTTTTCCAAAAGTTCCGCATCCTGCAAAAACACCTGCGTAGAATCGAAATACGAATGGACGAGCTCCTGGTCGGCTCCCTTTATTTTTCCCCTTACATACTTGTCGACAAAGTTCTCGTGATTCCCCGTGACAAACAGGAAATGCTCCCGGTTCGCGTACAAAAACGCTACAATTTCTCTCGTGTTTTTTCCTTTGTCGAGCCAGTCGCCGACCAAAATGATCTTCGTATCCCGGACCTTCTCCGTAGCGATCAGCTTGCCCGCCTCGATCCGGTAGCCGTAGGCGAGCAATAGTCCTTGCAGCTCCTGTACGCACTCATGGACATCTCCGACGATAATATAGCGCCCATCCGGCGGCAGAATTGTCCCGAGGTACTCTTCCCTGTTTTCGATCACAACCCGGTAGTCGGGATGGACCTTGCCCTCTGCCGGCCGGTAAAAGTCTTTTGCCCGCACCCGATGGATCTTTTCGTATCCTTCCTTTGCCAGCGAGCCGAGGACATCTCTTTTCAACCGGTTAATGTGGCTGGTAATCAGCTTTTTGGACCGCTCGGAAGCGTAGTAATCCTCCCGGTTGCGATAGTCGAACACGACTGCTTCCAGTCTGTAGTGATTCTGGCTGGCAATCTCCTTCACCTTTGCCCGAAAATCGTCGGCCAGTCCCGTCGTATCGAGCACGACGAATTCCGCATTGATCGGGTAGGAGGTCACCGCTCTCAGTTGTCATACAAGAGCTGAAACGCCTGCTCGCTCGCCTCCAGCATGACTTGGTCGTACTTGTCCAAATCCGCTCCCAGAAGCTCCTGGCGAATGCTGTCCGAGGAGATGTACTGGACATTTGCCCGATAGTTTTTCGTCTCGTCGGCAAACCGCAGACCGGGAATGAGCACTTCCCTGGCAAACGTCGTCTTGCCGCATTCCGTCGGTCCGATCAGCATGAGGATAGTGTGGACTTTCGTTTGAATTTCCATGGATTCAAGCCTCCTTTCTCCTGACAATGACGCCCTGCGTCGTGTGAGTGCCGTTTACCGCGTCGCCGATGTCTACAAATTCCGTGTTTACCCCGACCCCTTTGATCACATTGGAGAACCACTGCTGAAACGCGTCTTTTCCCATCTCCCACTTGTGGTCGTCATGGCGAAATCCATCCAGCTCGTAAAACTGGTTGAAATCTGCATTCGGCGTCGTGATGATAAAGTACTCGAAATCGATATGCCTCAAGATAGACTGAATCAGCTTCCCGGCTTCATCCTCGGCCATATGCTCGATGACCTCTGTCAGGATAACGTCAACTCTCTCTCCGTTGTACACCTCCAGGAAGCGGTCAAGCGAGTCGAATACCGCGATGTTATCGATGTCTTTTGCCTGCGCCTTGCGATTTGCGGAAGCGAGCGCTTCTTTATCCGTATCAATCGCAAAATAGCTGCCTTCTATCTTCCCGGCGAACCGCAGTGCATAAAATCCTTCCCCGCAGCCTACATCGACAATCGACTTGTTGAAGGGCAGCAAACCTTCGATGTAGTTCCGGCGTTGCAGCGCGGTGCTTCCAAATGCAAACCGGATCTCGCAGCCGCCCGTTTTCTCCAGCTCTGCCTTGTATGTTTGAAAACGGTCCCGCGAGGACAGGAAGTTTCGGACAAACAGGCTGCGAATATAAAACGGCGCGTCAATCAGGTTGATGCTCCTCGTGTACTTATCGAGAATGCTGTCGGAAATGTCGATATACTCTTCGCCAAACATGGACAAGAACAGGCACAGCACACTTGTCGTATGCAGCAGATGATGCAGGCTCTTGCGCGTCGTGATGGTCAGCGCATAGCTTTTATGCGCCCGATGCTCGACGGCAAACGCAAACTCCTTGAGATGCTTGGCAAAAAACTCGATATACCGCAGCTTTTCAATATGAATCATGTGGATGTAAAAGGCGTGTTCATAGCCTTCTATGTCCCGCTCGTCATGCACTTTTAACGGTGCTGAAAAAAACTCGTTTATCGCATTTAACGGAAAGAGCGGCGTGTTGTACCGCGACACATTCAAATATTCGAATTGTTCCTGCTCATGCCGTTTGTAGGAAATTTCATTGTCCGCGTCCTTGAAGTACACGTTGAAAGTGGTCGGGTCGGTGTACCAGCCGTACGCCATTCCCTTTCGGATCGACCGGAGCAAAACGCCGGTTTGCGGGTTCTTTTTGATCAGAAAGGAAAACTGCGGGTTTGTAGATTTCAGTTGAACAATAGCCATATAAACCTCCTTTAGGGAAAGTGGATGGTTGCAGCCGCTGGATCGTTTCAGCCACCGGTTCCTTTCCGGCGGCGCCGCCCGTGATACGCAAAAAGGCCACAGACCAAACGTCCATGGCCGAACATCTGCTGTGAACAAATCTGCCTCTACTCTACTTTCCGTCCTCTATCTCCAGCGCTTCTACCTGCTCCGTCATGGAGGCATACCCCTGGAGGGTCTGGGCGATGTAAGCCAGGACGTGATCGCTCCAGCCGTAGATGTAGTAGGTGTCCTTGATTTCCGGCGGAAGCATGGCATGCCGGTACGGAGCAATGTCGACGATAAACGCTTTTGCTTCCGGGTTTATTTTCGAACGGTATTTTTGCAGCTCCAGATAAAAGGGGCTTCCGCTGTTTTGCTGCTCATCGGTTATGATGATGATCTGGTCGACCCGCTTCCGCTCCCGGATCAGCTTCCTCACGGGGGCTCCCGTATCGGTCCCCCCTCTGGCGCGGATTCGCTCCGCCTGGCTCAAGATGCTGTCGTGCCGGGAAGGCTTCGCGTCATGCACATCTGTGTCAAACAGCCAGAACAAGGAGTTCCCTTTCGTTTTTTTGAAAAGCGCCAGTGCGAATACAGAGCCTATCTGCAAATACTCCCCGTCCATCGAGCCTGAGATGTCGAGGAAGATCGCGGTATGCTCGCCCAGCTCGGGAAGATTGTCAAAGGTAAGCTCGACCGCTTCCCTGAGCGCATCGCGAAGCTCGGGATGGTCTACCTGATTGAATGCTTTTGCAAAGCGAAACGGAAGGATTTTTGCTTTTGCCAGCGCCTGGCGGTCAGTCAGCCTTTTCACCGCATAGGCGAGGCTTTCTTTGCTCTCAAAAACACCTGCCCGATCCAGCGCATTCAGATGACGCAGGAGAGCGAATGCCGGCATTTGGTGAAGCAGCGCTTCCCACACGGCCCTGGACGGCTTGATAGCCCCAGTCACCGTTTCATAAGGGAGCCTCCCTGCCTCGATCCAGTGAATCTGCTCCGCCTCCGACTCCGCTTGCTTCAATTTTTCCAATGCTTCCACCTGCGGGATCAGCGTAAGGTTCGTCTCATGTCCGCGCAAATAGCGGAACAGCGCCTGCTGCTTGTCGTCTTTCGGCTTTGGATGCGCGGTGGCGATGATATCACCGAGACTGTAGCCGCGGCCACGGCCGTTGTATTTGAGCGCCCAATACTCCGACACTCCGGCCAAAAAACGGTTGACCTGCCGCTTGACCGCCCTTCCGCCTTCCCCTCGTCCCATGCCTTGCAGGATCGTCAAAAAATCGGACAAATCGGAAGGAATACGAACGACCTGAAGAAACACCTTGGCAAACAGGTCTGGGCGGCAGCCCGACAGGACAGCCAGGCCAAACAACGGCTGCAAGCGCATAAATCCCTCGTTGCGGGCAAAAACGATTGCCTTTGCCATGAACTGCGGGTTTTGCTTGGCCATCTCATGGTGGAGCTGCTGGGCTTCATCCAAAAGCTGTTGTGTATCGGCGTAAAACGTATGTCCCAATGTATTGGTCAACAGCGTCTGCAGGTACTGCTCTTCTGCCGAACGCTTGAATGCGGGGTATCCGTCGCTGTTGTATGTAGCTGGCTTGATTCCGGAGAATACCTTTTTGGCAAAGCTCATGGGTATACCCTCCTTATGCGTAAAAAAGGAAGCGAGGAAAGAGGTGAAAAGGCACCGGCTGCCGCTCTTGGGCAACCTTTCAATCCCAATCCCATATTTTTCGAAGTAGCCCTTTCAAGCGCCTCGCTTCATCTTATTTATCAAAGGGATCATTGAGGAAAAGGTTGGATAGGTACAGATTGCTCTACCAACTGAGCTATCCTGTACGTGTACAGGAGTTGGACTCGAACCAACGACCGATCGCTTAGAAGGCGAAGTAACCCATCCGAGCGCCTCAATGATCTGATCTTCGCGGGCGCCGCCGTGCGGCGTCGACCTCGCACATTCATCATCGCCTATTTTTATGCCCGCGAACATGGCAAAAGTATTACGACATGAGAGAAACTTTTCCATTTTGACCATTTTTCGCTGTTTGGTAAAATGAGAAAGGACGATTAAGCGGAAACGGGGTATTGCCATGGCGAAAGAGAGCTTTGATAAAGAAATCCAATTCCTGCGAATGCTGGTGCTTACGAGCGGCGCCTACAACCGCCAGCAATTTGCGGAGCGCCTCGGCATCTCCGTCCATACCTTTGACAAGACGCTTCGGCGGCTGAAAGAAATCGTGCAGACGATCCATGCGGAGCTTCCGGAAAAGCAGGGAACGGAATTCGCAGACATGCTCCGCTTCAGCTACTATGAGTCGTCAGACCCGATCCTGTTGTTTTTGTACAGGGCCAAGTCGCTGAAAGAATCGGAAAGCCACCGGCTGTCTCTCATCGTTGCTGCCCTTCAGGAAAAGGCGTTGACAGCTGCAGAGCTGATGGACATTTGCTGCGATGAACTGCCTGCCGATGTTTCTCTTCCCGACGAGAAAACCATTCGCTCCGATTTGAAGTATTTGGAGCAGGTCGGCGTGATCAAAAGGGAGGCTGGCGGACGGCCCTACCGCTATCGTGTATACAACGATCTGGTAGCCCAGCTTACGGACGACGAATTGCTCGATCTGTATGACTTTGTAGATGTGATGGCAAACACCCAGGTTCCTTCCGTACAGGGGTACCTGCTGCGGGACACCTTGAAGAAAGCGCTGAAGCAAAAAGAGCTTCCTCTTGCTGTCACCGATTCATTTTTGTACAAATATCACTACTACTCGCGCATTTTGGACGAGGCGCACTTGTTTCCCCTGTTCCAGGCAATCCGTCTCCGCCGGAAGGTCAGATTTCTTTACTTTTCTCCTAAAACGGGAAAAAGCTATGCTTCCCAAAATACGAATCCCCTCTTTGAAAGGGAGACAGAAGGCAGAGAAGAGCACGTCCTGCCCTTGAAGGTGGTGTATGACCATCAATATGGCCGTTGGTACCTTCTCGGGAATAACTACCGCCAGGGGATCATGAAATACAGAGTGGAAGGACTGACGCAGGTCGAGGAGAGCGAAGAGGTGCCGGAAGCGGAGTTTGCGCAAAAGCTCGCTCAACTGGAGGCGAGAACACGCTTGAGCTGGCTCGTCGACACGGGTGCGCCGGTAAAGGTCAAGGTCCGCTTTTTCAGACCGGACAAACAGCAGCCGGATTTCGTCAAGGAGCGGGTCCTGCTCCAGGGGCAATGGGGCACGATTACCGAGGAAAACGATGACTGGTTTATTTACGAGATCACGGTGAACGGGACAACGGAGATCAAGCCCTGGCTCCGCAGCTTCGGTTCGAGCTGCGAGGTTCTTGAGCCTGTGCGGCTGCGGCGGGAGTTTATTGCGGAGTGGAAGGAGATTCAGTCCTATTATGAACCTTTTCGAGAAAATCTTTAATTATCAGCTCATTTCCCGTCTGGACGAATACGGGACTTTGCCCATCACTGCCCATGAGCGATCCTGGCTGAAAGCAATGCTGGCCCACCCGTCGGCAGAAGCGGCTTTTGCCCCGGAAACGCGAACCAAATTGCAATCCCTTCTGGAGCCGGTAGAGACGGTTGCCTTCACGGAAAGCCTTGGAGAAAAGGCAAAAAGCAAGGAGCGGCACGTCTACCACCCTCTTCTCAGACTGCTTCGGCGCATTCTGGCAAAGAATCAGGGAATCCGCATGACGTACCGGACAAAAAACGGCCGGGTAAACACGGGACATAAGGGCCTTCCTTATAAGCTGGAGTATTCGATGGTCAAAAAGGAATGGTATCTGCTCTGGTATCATTTCCGCTATCAAGCCTATATGTCGACCAGGCTGCAAAGCATCGTTTCTGTCAGCGAGGAGCCGGTAGATCCAGGCGAGGCAGCTGAGATCAGAGAGAGAATCGAAGCCACTCTGGAGGCGCGCAAGGAAACGGCTGTCATCGAGGTCGTCCGTTCGTACAACCGGGAGCTGTCGAGGATATTGTACGCCTTCTCCTGTTTCGAAAAGGAAGTGGAGTATCTGGATCAGACGAATACGTACCGGATCAGGCTTACTTTTCTCGCTGACGACAGCGAATACATTTTGTCCAAGCTTCGCTTCCTGGGCAAGCGGGTCCGCGTCATGGAAGGAGAGCGTCTAAAGCAGCGAATGTATGAGTCCGCGGTCAAGGCACTTTCCCGGTACGGGATCGAATCAGTGGATCCGCTTTTCTAACAGTTGTTTACAAGTCAAACATCTGTCAGCACTAAAAAAGAGATTTGCACCATGTCGAGCCATAAAACAAATAGCCAGTTGAGACGCTCCCGCCGGGAAAGGGGGAAATGGACTCACCTGGCTTTTTTCCTTGTTCATTGTTCATTTGCATTTCTCCTTAACCGCAATCAGCGCAAGGAATCAACAGGGGGGACCTCGAAGGGTTTAGGGAAGAAATGTCGAAATAGTAAGAAATATACAACGGACAATCTGTGATGGGGATGCTAAATGAGTCTATTAAAAGAGATTATCCTGCAAATCTTCTTCGCTTTAATCCCTTTTGTCGCATTTAATATCTACTACCGCGATAAAATCAGAAACTACAGCCAGACTTTTATTCTCCTCACGAGTTCACTCTGTCTGTTTCTCGCCATGACCTTTGCATCCAATGTCGTAGACGGAGTCATCTTCGATATTCGCTACGTCATCATGTTTTTTGGACTGGTTTACGGCGGTGTCCAAACAGGCATTATCCTTCTCGTCGAATTTGTCATTTACCGGTTGTACCTAGGCGGGGAAGGAATGCCGGTCGCGATGATCATCTTGGCCTGCACCTTCTCTTTATCCCTTCTCTTTTACAAATTGTACAAAGCGAATTACCGCAGAACGTTTGTTACCTTTCTGGCGGGAATTGCCTTTTCGGTTATTCCCTTGGTGCTTACGTACTCCTTTTTTCCGAACGACGTGAAGGAGCACCTCGCCTACCACCTGATCGTCATACCGATGCAAAACTCGCTCGGCACGTGGCTCCTGCTTACTTTGTTTGGAAAATCCGTAGCAGATAAAGAAATGTTCATCAGGCACGCTCAAAACGAGAAAATCGAAACAATGAGCCATGTGGCGGCCTCCCTCGCTCACGAGGTGCGAAATCCGCTGACAGCGGTTAAAGGCTTTTTAAAACTGATTCAAGAAGACCATAAACATCTGCCCAAGCTTGAACAGTACATCAACATCTGCCTCGGCGAGGTTCAAAGGACCGAGCTCATTCTCTCGGAGTATCTCTCCATTTCCAAACCGTTGACCGCCCGCCATGAGGTAATCAACTTCTCTGAGCAGCTTTACGTGATTCGGGAGGTGATGTCTCCGTACGCCAACATGCACAATGTCGAGCTGGAGGTCCATGCTCCCGACAGTCCGGTACCTGTTCTGGCAAATCCGGACGAAATCAAGCAGGTGCTGGTTAACTTCATTAAAAATGCGGTCGAAGCGTGCTCGGAGGTCTCCGACGCAAAAGTGATCCTCAGGCTGTCGTCCGAGGAGGACCGCGTCGTTCTGAAGATCAAAGACAACGGCATCGGCATGACTGAAAGCCAGATGAAACGGCTCGGCTCCATTTATTTTTCCACGAAGTCAAACGGTACCGGACTCGGGCTTACGTATTCCTATCAAGTGATACACGCCATGGGCGGGACGGTGACAGTGGCAAGCAAGCCTGGAGCAGGAACGAAGTTTACGCTCATTTTTCCCGAAGCCGAGCAAGTCGGTTGACCCTGATCGCACATGGGAGGGACTTCTATTTATCTACCTTCCATATATTTCGCTGTTCACTGTATGCAGCAACCGGTCCCCGGACAAACCGCGCAAAATGTTTTCCGCCGTCATCATCGCCATTTTTGTTCTCGTCGCGATGCTGGCGCTGCCAATATGCGGGGCAACCACTACATTGTCCAGCTCCAATAGCGGATGGCCCGTACTGATCGGTTCAGTCTGAAAAACGTCCAGTCCGGCCGCCCAGATCCGCTTCTCCTTCAACGCTTTATACAAGGCTTCCTCGTCCACGTTTGTGCCACGCGACGTGTTGATGAAAATCGCGCTGCGCTTCATCAGCGAAAACTCCCGCTCTCCCATCAGCCTTCGCGTGTCTTTTGTCGCCGGGGCCATCAGGATGACGTAATCCGACTCCAGCAGCAATTCTTCCAGTTCACAGTACCGGGACCCCAGCTTTGCTTCCGCCTCCGGCTTGCGGCTGCGGTTGTGATACAAAATGGACATGTCAAAGCCTTTGGCGCGTCTGGCTACCGCTTCGCCGATCCGCCCCATGCCGATGATCCCGATCGTTGCCCCCCATACGTCTTGTCCGGTCAACAGCATCGGGGACCAGCTCTTCCACCTGCCCTCCCGCACGAACCGGTCGGCCTCCGGTATGCGTCGGGCCGTTGCCATCAGCAGCGAAAACGTAAGGTCGGCGGTCGTTTCCGTCAAAACGCCAGGGGTGTGGCCGACGGGAATGCCGCGCCTGGTCGCCTCCGCCACATCAATGTTGTCATAGCCTACCGCCATCGTCGCGACCACGCGCAAGAACGGAGATGCATCGAATACCGCCCGATTGATCGAATCGGATACATTGGTGAAGATCGCTGCCGCGTCTTGTACTTCCCCCAGCAGCACGTCTTGCGGTATTTGCTCTTCCTCAGAATCCCACATGTATACCTCAGCTCGTGCTTGCAGCAGTTCAAGCGCTGGCTGGGGAATTTTTCTCGTTATCACAATTTTGTCTTTCACCGTACATTCCACCTCCGGTATGGAAAGAGACAGCAGGGTCATCTCGACTGCTGTCTCGTTTGGTGCATTATCTGCTTCCTCACTTTATACGCGCTTCGGCGCCAATTCGATCGCCTGCCGAAGCGCTTCTTTCAAACTGAGCTCATCGGCAATGCCTTTTCCGGCGATGTCAAAGGCAGTCCCGTGATCCACGCTGGTACGGATAATCGGCAGGCCGACTGTAATGTTCACGCCCGCCTCCAATCCAAGCACCTTTACCGGACCATGGCCCTGATCGTGGTACATCGCCACCACGATGTCGAAATCGCCGCGCACCGTCCGGAAAAACAGCGTATCCGCAGGCAGCGGCCCCACCGCCTGGATGCCTTCTTGCTGGGCCTTTTCCACAGCGGGAACAATTTTTTCCTCCTCCTCGCCGTAGCCGAACAAGCCGTTCTCCCCCGCATGCGGATTGATGCCGCAGACACAGATGCGCGGCTGGGCATAGCCTGCTTTTTGCAGTGTCTCATGGGCCAGCTTGATCACCTTGTAAACACGTTCTGCATTGATCTTTTTCACCGCGTCGATCAGTCCGATGTGCGTGGTCACGTGAATCACTTTCAGCTTCGGTGCGGAGAGCATCATGGAGTAATCTTCCGTCCCCGTCAATTCCGCCAAAATTTCGGTATGACCCGGATAAAGATGACCGCCCTTGTGCAATGCCTCCTTGTTTAACGGCGCCGTGCAAATCGCATCGATCAGTTTCTCATTTGCAAGCGAAATGGCCTTTTCCAGATAGCGAAAGGCAGCGTTGCCAGCCTCCGCCGAAACAACTCCGAACGGAAGATCGTGAGGCAGCAGATCCAAATCCAGACATTCGACAATGCCCGGTTCAAACGCGGCTTTCTCAATAGATGAGATCGAGCGCACGACGAGGTCCGAGCCTACGACTCCTTTGACACGCTCCAGCATTTTCGCGTCGCCGATCACGAATGGACGGCACGCATCGTAAATCGCTCGATCCCGGAGCGCCTTCATGATGATTTCCGGACCTACCCCGGCAGCATCCCCCATCGTGATCGCGATAATCGGCTTGTTGTTGATCGTCATAGCCGTTTTCCTCCGTTCTTTCAAAAGTCGCCGCTACAGCGCTTTGCGCAGAAGCTCTTCCAGGCTTTTCTGGGTTGGCACACGGGGGTTGTTGCGGATCAGCCGGTTGATGCCGAGCGATTTGCTGGCGATCTCGGCCAGATCCTCTTCTTTAATGCCGATCTGGGAAAGGCGGGTCGGCAATCCGATCGCTTCGACCAGCTTGAATACTTCCTGCCAGGCCACCTCTGCCAACTCCTTTTCCGTCTTGCCTGCCGGGTTCACCCCGAACGCCAGCGCGATTTTGGCCATTTTTTCCTGTTCCACGTCTGTGTTGTACGCCATGACATAAGGCAGGAGCAATCCGGTCACTTCACCATGCGGCGATTTGACCAAGCCGCCGATCGGATATGCCAGCGCGTGGGCAGCCGCTGTTCCCGCATTGGAGAAGGCCATGCCGGCAAGCAGGCTGCCGAGCAGCATGTTTCCGCGTGCCTCCAGATTGCTGCCTTGCTGAACCGCCAGGACGAGATTTTTCGCGATCAGTTCGATGGCTTTATACGCCAGTGCGTCGGCAAGCGGCAGCGATCCCTGGAACAGCAATTCGCCTTCCGCCCGAATGTAGCGAAAATCCTTCGCCGTATACGCTTCGATTGCATGCGAAAGCGCGTCGATGCCAGAGCAGGCAGTCACGTACGGAGGCAGGCCGACGGTCAGCTCGGGGTCGAGCAAAGCTACCGCTGGGCGCAAATAGTTGTCCGAAATGCCGATTTTCAGATTGTTTTCCAGGTCAGCCAATACGGCAACGGAAGTCACTTCCGAACCGGTCCCCGCTGTAGTCGGGATCGCGATCAATGGAGCGATGGGGCCGGGCACGCGGTGCTCGCCAAAGTAATCGGACGGATGTCCGCCATGGGCCATCAGCAGCGCTACCACTTTGGCCAAGTCGATGCTGCTCCCGCCGCCCAGACCGATAATCGCGTCCGTATCCATATGCGCCTTGGCAAATTCATAGCAATCGATCGCCGTTTGGATCGGCGGTTCCGGAACAGCCTGATCGTAAACGACCACCTGATACTGCGCTTCTTCCAACAGACGGAGCACCTTATCGGCGATCCCCGCCCCCTTGATGCCGGGGTCTGTGATCAAAAAAACATTTTTCGCTTTGATCCGCTGCAAAATCTTGTCCAGCTCGCGAATCGAGCCATTCCCGTATACGATCCGCTCTGTAGAAAAGAACTCCCATGTATGTCTCATACCCGCTTCTCTCCTCTTCCCTGTCGATTAAGACAGATTGATCACGACAACCCGCTCTTCCGTCATTTCCTCCACTGCCCAGCGCGGGCCCTCCTTGCCGATGCCACTGTCTTTCACTCCGCCGTATGGCATCACGTCAGCACGGTATGTCGATACGTCGTTGATGATGACTCCGCCGAACTCCAGTTCATGGACAGCGCGCATCGCTAGCTGCAGGTTGGCTGTAAACAGACCGACCTGCAGTCCAAGTCTGCTGTCGTTTGCCTGGCGGAACGCATCCTCGATGTCGTCGAACGGAATGATGCTGATTACCGGAGCAAATACCTCCTGGCAGACCACTTTCATCTCAGGCGTTACATCCACCAGTACGGTCGGGTAAAGAACCGCTCCTTCCCGCTTTCCTCCGCATGCCGCTTTTGCCCCTTGTGCGATGGCTTCGCTGATCCACGCTTCTGCCCTTTTCGCCTCTTTTTCCGAAATCATCGGACCGACATCTGTCGCCGGATCGGTCGGATCCCCCACCTTGAGCGAGTGAGCGACCTTGACCGCCTGCTCCACGAAGCTGTCGTACACGTCGCGGTGCACGTAAACGCGCTGAACGGATATGCAGGCTTGCCCGGCGTTCGAAAAGCCGCGTGTGACGCACAATTCGGCTGCCTTGCCAAGGTCTGGCGCATCCCGGTGGACGATGTTGGGCGAGTTGTTACCCAGCTCCAGCGTGACCCGGCGGATGCCCGTCGTACTCTTGATGTGGCGTCCCACACCAGGACTGCCTGTAAAGGTAAACATCGCGATGCGCTCGTCCTCCAGCAAATATTGACCCGTTTCCGGACCAAATCCGTTCACCACGTTGAGAAAGCCCGCCGGGAGCCCTGCTTCTTCCAGAATTTCGGCCAGCTTCATGGCGATGATCGGCGTCATTTCCGCCGGCTTCAGCACAATCGTATTGCCCGCCGCAAGAGCAGGGCCGACCTTGTGCACCGTCAGGTTGAACGGGAAGTTGAACGGAGTGATGGCTCCGATCACCCCCACCGGTACCCGAACGGTAAAGGCCATCTTGTTTTCATTTCCCGGCTGGCCGAGCGGAACGCCTTGCCCAGCGATTCGCTTCGCCTCCTCCGCAGAAGCGATCAACGTCTGAATGCCGCGATCGATCTCTCCCCGCGCGTCTTTGAGGACCTTGCCTACTTCCGCGACCAGAATCAGGGCCAGCTCCTCCCTGCGCTCTTTGATGATGTCCGCCGCGCGCATGAGAATTTCATAGCGCTCCACCGGACTCAGCTTTTTCGTATGAAAGGTATGAAGAGCACTCGTTACCGCTTTCTCCACGTCTTCCTTTGACGCTTTGCTGACACGAGCAAGCTCTTCTCCCGTATATTTGTTCATCACGGCGAACATATCATCATTTACTTGCCATTTCCCGTCAATATAGTTTCCGTACACGGTGGTGCCTTTTCCAGTCTGTGCTTGCATGGCGTACACTCCTCTCTTTTTTTGCTTGATCTTACGGATGGTGCTGCATTTTTGGCAGGTAGCCCTGATCGTCAAACTCCAGCTCCGCCAATTCTCCCACCACTTCCACATGCGGCAATTCGGTCACTTCCGGCAGCAGCGCCTCCGATACGTAGAGGTACTCCAGATGAAGTGTACTCGGAATCCGCATGATGCGAGCTTTTTCCGGCTCTACGCCCCAGTTGGCGCGCAGCGCTGCAGCTAACGCTGCCCGGTCGCTTTCGAGCACGATCGGAATGCTCGCCCGGGCAAGGAATGTGCTGGTGATGACATTCTCATTCATCGCTTTGAAGTCAAGCTTGTCAAAGAAACGCTGCGTGGTCAGATCAGCCAGGCCGATGCCAAGCCCATTGCCGTGCGACGCCTCGGAAAGATCGCTGGCGATGATGTACTTGATGCGCGGCGACTGGGGTTCAGGCGTCCCCTGAATCCGCAGCCTGCCGATGATATTCGTGTCCATTCCCGTGCCGCTGTAGTTCTTGCCCACTTCATCCACGATCAAAATGTCGATCTCTTCTGCGGGCAGCTTTGGCATCAAGGCCGCTGACTCTGCCAAAAGCTCCCGCTCCCTGGCTTCAATCTGTGCCGTCGGGATCGCTTCGATCAGCGCCGTCTGTTCAAACGCATTTTCCACGATGGCGATGCCGCAAAGAATCTTTGTACGGGCCAGCATGACCCGCGCCACTTTGGGCATGATGTCGCGGATGCCTGTCACCCCGTGACTGTGGATCAGCAAGGCTTGCTTGTGTTTTCCAAGCCCGATGGCGGCCATTTTCATCAATCCGCTTTCAATGCCGATCGGCGATTTGAAATCGGTATGCACCTTTACCCGCCCCATCAGGATGATCCCGTCCGCTGCCAGAGCGTTCTTGTCCACGTAAACCGGCATGCCCTCTTCTGTCTGGCCGATCTGCTCCACTTCCATCGAAGAACGGATCGGCGCTCCGCAAAAGGCCTCCGTTATCCCCAGGCTCTCCAGCACTTCCACCTGTCCTTTTGCCGTCGCGCCTCCATGGCTGCCCATCGTCGGCACGATGAACGGTTCAGCTCCCATCTGCCTGAGCTCGCGGACGACAGCCCGGATGATCAATTGGATGTTGGCAATGCCCCGGCTGCCCGCTGTAATGGCTACCTGCATCCCCGGCTTGACATTCTGCTTCAGCCCTGCGCTGTCGAGCTGCTTGCTGACGGTTCCGTCAATGTCCGCAACGACTGGTCCCGTGAATCGTTGTCTGATTTTGATCATTTTTGGAAAGTTCATGGTACAAATATGCGCCTCCCGCTTTGAACTTACGTCGTTATTTCAACAAGCTCGGCAACCAAGTGGAGATCGCCGGTACATAGGTGATGATCAGAATGTCGACGATCAGCATGATAAAGAACGGAATGAGCGCTTTCGTCAGCTCCTCCAGCTTGATCCCGGCGATCTGGCAGGCGACAAACAAGTTCACTCCTACCGGCGGCGTTACCATCCCCATCGCCAGATTGACGATCATGATCATGCCGAAGTGAACCGGATCAATGCCAAGCTGAACGGCGATTGGCGTCAACAGCGGCGCCAGAATGATGATTGAAGCAGACGTTTCAAAGAACATGCCGACAAAGATCAGCAGCAAATTGATCAAGGCCAGGAAGATAATCGGATTGTCGGAAAAAGCGGTAAACGCGGCGGCAATTTTTTGCGGCACCTGTTCGCGCGTCAAAATCCAACCGAACATTCCTGCCGCGGAAATGATAATCATGATGATCGACGTCGTAATTGCCGACTTGGAGAAAATCTCCACCAATTGCTTCCATTTGACTTCACGGTACACAAACACGCCGACGATCAATGCATACAGGACGGCGATCACTGCCGCTTCTGTCGGTGTAAAGAACCCCCCGTAAATTCCGCCCAGGATAATGACCGGCATCAACAGGGCAAGCAGCGCTTCTTTGAACGCTTGCCAGCGATGCGACCAGGTAATGCCCGTCTCGCCTTTGTAGCCGCGCCGCTTGGAAATGTACCAGCATACGAGAATGAGCGAGCCGCCGATCATGATCCCAGGAAGGAATCCCGCGATAAACAGATCGCCGATGGACACTCCAGCGGAAATACCGAACAAGATCATCGGAATGGACGGGGGAATAATGACCCCCAGCTCTCCGGATACAGCCTGTGTCGCTCCGGCAAAGCGGATGTCGTATCCCTTCTTCACCATCGCCGGAATCAGGATCGAGCCGATCGCAGCAGTAGTCGCCGCGCTGGAACCGGAGATCGCGGAGAAAAACATGGCCGTCACGACCGTTACCACTGCGAGGCCTCCCGTCATTCCCCCTGCCAGCGAATTGGCAAAGTTGACGAGCCTGCGGGAAATACCCCCCGACTCCATCAGCGAACCGGCGAGGATGAAGAAGGGAATCGCCATCAGCGGAAACGAATCGAGTGCGGCAAACATCCGCTGGATCAAAACGATGAGCGGCATCGATCCGTCGTTCATAAAAGCGACCGTGGAAGCAAGGCCGATAGACAGAGCGACCGGCACGCTCAAAAGGAGCAGCACCAATAGCGAAATCATCATGACAGCTGCCATCGTTATTCAGCTCCTTTGAAAAATTCGCGGTTCATTTTTCCGGTGACCACCTCGATCAGAACCGCTATCGAATTTAGCAACATGAACACTCCGCCAATCGGCAGCGATGCATACGGAATGGTCATGGGGATTTTCAAACCTGGGGAAAGCTGTTTTCCAACATGGGCAAGCATTTGAAAACCATACACGATTAAGACGACGAAAAAGACCATGGAAACGAGCAATACAATGATACGAAGCACCTTTTGCAAGTGGGCGGGAAGGCGTTCTGCGATTGCCTCCACTCCAATCAATGCACTGTAGCGAACAGCCAGAGATGTTCCAATCAACACAAGCCAAATCATTGCGTAGCGAGCGAGTTCCTCCGTCCAACGGGGGATATCGATATTGATATAACCGCTCAGCAAGCGCGCAACCACCTGGTATACGATCAATGCCGTCATCACGGCCAGAAGCAATGCAATTGCGTAACGCAACACCTTGTTTACACCGTCAATCGCTTTTACTATCGCCTGCAAAAGACTTCACCCCACCTTATGAATCGGCGGATAGGTCCCCCTATCCGCCTCCATCAATCTCCAGACCTTACTGAGTATTGCGAATTTTCTCGATCAGCTCTTTGCCGAATTGCGGTTCGTATTTTTCGTAAACGGGTTTCACCGCGTCAACAAACGGCTGCAGGTCCGGATTTTCCACGATTTCCATGCCTTTGGACTTCAGCTCGCTCAAGTACTGCTTCTCCATCTCGGCCACGGTTTCACGCTCGAATTTCCCTGCTTCCAGCGCCGCTTCTTCAATCGCCTTTTGCTGTTCTGGCGAAAGCGCATCGAATTTGGCCTGCGACATCATCAGGATCGAAGGAGAGTAGAAGTGGCGAGTCAGGGACAGGTGCTTTTGCACTTCGTAGAAACGGGAGGTCATGATAACCGGAATCGGGTTCTCTTCCGCATCAATCGTTCCTTGCTGCAGAGCCGTAAACAGCTCGGTGAAAGCCATCGGCGTCGGCTGTGCGCCCATCGCCTTGAAGGAATCCATGTGGATGTCGTTTTCCATCGTACGGATCTTGAAGCCCTTCAAATCCTCTGGCTTCGTGACCGGATGGGCGTTGTTGGTGACGTGGCGAAACCCGTTTTCCCACCAAGCAAGCGCTTTCACACCCATGCTGCTTTCAACCTTCGCCAGCAAATCGGTTCCCACTTCACCATCCAGCACTTTGTGTGCATGATCAGCGTCGCGGAACAGGAACGGCAGGTCCACAACCGTTACTTCCTGTACAAAACCGCTCATCGGACCAGTCGAAGAAAGGACCATGTCAATGGAGCCGACATTCAGACCCTCGATCATGTCGCGCTCTCCGCCAAGCGCACCGTTCGGGAAGGTTTCAATCTTGACGGAGCCATTGGTTTTGCTCTCTACCAGTTCTTTGAACTTCTCCAGACCCACCTGGTAGTGGGATGTGTCGGCCAGCGTGTGACCTACCTTCAAAGTGACTGCTTCACCCGAAGCGGCTGCTTGCTGTCCGCCGGCATTTCCGCTGTCAGCAGGTTTTGCCTCGCTGCCTCCGCCGCCACATGCGGTCAAAAGAACCATAGTCGAGACGACCAGCGTGCTAAACATTTTTTTCATTCTTCTATTCCCCCTCTATCAAAGTCGTTTTGTATATTTTTTCCACGGCATGCACCAAGGAAAAACGATTGCCAAATGCTCCTGCCTTGGTCACGACAGGCAGCTTGTCCGCCAAACCGCCGATGATGACGGAAAGCGGAATGCCTTCTTCCACTTCACTTACGATTTGCAGTGCTTCTACACCCAGGTGCAGGCAGGTACGGTAGGCAATATCGCCGCCGGTGAGAACAAATCCGCTCAGCATGCGCCTGGCAAACACGCTTTTCCCCACTTCTCCCAGGAAATCCGCGATCGCGTTGCCGACTGCAAAACCGCTTTCTCCCGTGCGTTCCATCCACTCTGCAACTGCCCTTCGCATGCTTTCGGAAGAATCTGTACTCAGTACGGGCACAAGCTGATCGTCAATGCTTGATACGATCTCTGCTTCTACCCGCATCCTTTCCTGATAAGCAGTCTCTTCGTTTAATAGAGCCAGCGGATCGGCCGTCACGATGCGGAACTTCGGCAAGCCCCTCAGTACCTCAATCTGCTCCGCCGTAATAGCGCTTACACTTCCGGCAATCACGAAAACAGGAGCATCAATCGCAACGCTTTCCCCTTTGTCTGTAAATTGAAGCGGTTTCAAATTTCCTCGGGGGGCAAGCTCATTGGATAATGCATCGGCAAGCCCCGCAGAGCCCACCCACAGCACGCGCTTACCGGAAGCAACCAGTGCTTCTGTCGCCTTTTGCATATCCGACTGGTCAAAGGCGTCAAAAACGATCAGCCGCAAGCCCGCTGCATGTTGACTGTTGATTGCAGCAACCAGCCTGTCGCGATCGCCGCGAACCGTTCTTACATCGATATGTCCCACCGCCCGGCTCGTTTGTTTGCCCAAAAGAGTCGGCAGATGCGATTCATTCACAGGCGATTTTGGGTCGCGGGCGAACTCGGTGTCTTCGAGCAAAACCTGGTTGACCAAGTGATAACCGCCGATCGTCGTCCGGTTGTTGGCCGGATACGCCGGAATAATCGCCGCCAGATCGAACGGCCCGTCATCCATGAGTGCGTTGATTTCAATCCCCACATTCCCGCGCAGGGTTGAATCGATCTTCTTGTAGACGCAGGGAATGGTATGGAGATGCAAATGTGCCGCCATTTCCTTGTTTTTTGCATATGCCTCCGCCGGATCAAGCGACCTGGTCTCCGCGTTGATAATCCAGACGTCAGCTGCTTGTCCGCTTTGACGCTTTGACGGATCAAACAGCGATACAGTCCGAAAGCCTTTCTTTGCAAACTGCACACCCGTATCGTTTGCTCCGGTCAAATCGTCCGCGATAACGACTATCCTAGCCAATCAAACAATCACCTCTTTGCTGCATGGCACCCGTTCGAGCCGATCACCTCTTCAGCACCTCGCACAACTTCATGTGTTGCATAATTAAAATACACGAATTAGTTGCAAAATTCAATACTAATTTTTTCGATTCTTCGATTCATTTTGCAACATTTTAAGAAAACTGATGATTGTAGAGTAGAGAACTGAAACTTTCGGGCGACCGTATGGTCGCCTTGCTCATTTCAGCTCCCCCTCATCAAACCGTACGTGAGGT
>k87-99114_pt1 | contig 25729 bp, 24 predicted proteins | sample MGYA00084031_6733416 | MGnify analysis MGYA00084031
CATGGAGTGACGGGCTTTTTTTATTTTGGCTGCCTTTGGGTCCTCTCGCCTATCGTTTCGTTTGTGACATGAAGTTTTCTGCATGTTCCTCCGGCTATGCCGCATACGGTTATAAGAGAAGAATTGCGGGCACGATGCTGTCTTGTCTTTGACGATTTTCTTTCTCCATACTCCATAGATGCGTCAGCGAAAGGGGGGGCTTACTCATGAGGCGATGGAGCCGCCGGTTGCGTAATCTGGCAGTAGGAGTGCTGGATTTGCCGCAGGATGTGGTTCTCGAAGTCCCGCGCATCACCATGATTGGTCATTTGCAGATGTATATTGAAAACCACCGCGGAGTTCTCCACTTCAGTGAGAAGGAGCTCCGTTTACTGTTAACCAACGGTCAACTGATTGTGACGGGAGAGCAACTGGTCATCCGCGCCATTTTACCCGAAGAAGTGCTATTGGAAGGCAGGATCGGCGGGGTGAAATTTCTCGAGAAAACGTAAGTCGGACTCGCAGGAAGGATGGGGGGCCACCGATGAGCCAGTGGTCTGCCATTCCCGGCGGGGATGAGGGTGAATACGCGAGGAAAGTGGGGACTAGCATGCGCAATGGACTGCAGGAATGGATGAACGGACATATCACGATTACGGTCCGTGGCAAACGTTTTGAAAGGTTCCTCAACATGGCAGTGCGACAGGGAATACAGGTATGGAACATTCGCAGGGTCGGTACAGAGGTCAGCAGTTGTGATATCCTGCTTCAGGATTACTTTCGCTTGCGGCCGCTTTTAAAGGAGACGGGCTGCCGGGTGCATGTGCAAAAGCGGGAGGGATTTCCGTTTTGGCTGTTTCGTTTGCGGAAAAAAGCGGGTTTTATCACGGGTGTCGCTTTGTTTTTCTTCGGATTGTACATGCTCTCCTCATTCGTTTGGCAAATAGAGGTAGTGGGGACCAAAAAGCTCCATCCGGAAATGGTGGCCAAGGCAGCAGAACAAGTAGGGATTAAAGAAGGGGTATGGAAGGCCAAACTAAAAGAACCGCAGGAAATACGGCGGGAGATGATGAAGCTGATTCCGCAAGCCTCCTGGATATGGGTGAACATCCAGGGAACGAAGGCGATCATCCAGGTGGTCGAGAAGGAGGAACAGGAGTTGCCTGATCCGATCGGGCCACGCCATCTGGTGGCAAAGAAGCGGGCGGTCATTTCCACCATTTTGCCAGAGGCAGGCAAGAAAGCGGTGACGGTCAATCAGGTTGTCAATAAAGGACAAATCCTCATTTCAGGGATCATCGGGAATGATCAACGGCAAAAGGCAGTGGCAGCCAAAGGGACTGTAAAAGGAGAAGTCTGGTATATCAGCAACGTCTCCGTTCCGCTAACCCGTTCCCAATACCGCTACACGGGGGAAAAGCAAGAACACCAGTACTTGCTGGTCGGGCCATACGCGCTGCAGATTTGGCCGTGGCAAATCGAGCCATTTGCAAAAGCGGAGTCCTCCGAAGAAAGGTATTCGCCTTCGATAGCCGGGTTCTCGATTCCCATCGGCTGGAAGACCGTTACGCATGCGGAGGTAGAGCCGGTCGCGCAGGAGCTCAGCCAAGAGGAGGCAATCGCTTTGGCCCAACAGATCGCACGCGAGGATATCTTGCAAAAAGCGGGAGCGGATGCGGCCATTCGAGACGAAAAAGTTTTGCACGTCAAGAGAGAGAATGGTAAAGTTTACTTGAGCATTCATTTTTCTGTCATCGAAGATATTGCTGAGGAACAGCCGATTGTGGCCTCGCCGCCCTCGCCTGATCCAGCTCCCTAACATATGATTACTGCTGCAAGGAGATGGAAGTCTGTTGCACGTACAAGAAGAGGTAAAAATCCCGTTTGCTGATGCATCTGAAGCACTACTGTTGTTTGGACCCCACGATGCGTATCTAAAAATCATTGAAGAAAAAACAACTGCAAAAATCATTTCCCGAAGTGGTGAGGTCCTCATCGCTGGTGACAAGGCAGAGGTGGATAAGCTGTCTCGCTTGTTTTCCGTTTTGCTTCAGCTGATCCGCAGAGGCATCCCCCTTTCTGAGCGTGACGTATCGTACGCGCTGCAATTTCTCGAAAATGGAGAGGTTGAACAGCTGCTCCATGTCTACGAGGAGGAAGTGGCTCGGACGCAGAAAGGAAAACTGATTCGCGCCAAGACACTGGGACAGCGCCATTATTTATCCGAAATGAAACGGCATGATATCGTGTTTGGCATCGGACCGGCGGGTACCGGAAAAACGTATCTGGCGGTTGTGATGGCAGTCAGCGCTCTTAAAAATGGACGAGTCAAACGGATCGTCCTGACACGGCCTGCGGTAGAAGCAGGGGAAAGTCTCGGTTTTTTGCCTGGCGACCTGCAGGAAAAGGTAGATCCTTATCTGCGTCCGCTGTACGATGCACTGTACGACATGCTGGGTGTAGAGCAGGTGGCAAAAATGATGGAGCGGGGACTGATCGAGGTGGCGCCTCTTGCGTATATGCGCGGCCGCACGCTGGAGGACAGCTTTGTCATTCTCGATGAGGCCCAGAACACCACTCCGGAGCAGATGAAAATGTTTTTGACCCGTCTTGGATTCGGCTCCAAGATGGTGATTACGGGTGACGTGACACAGATCGACCTGCCGAAGGGCAAAAAGTCCGGATTGCGAGAGGCTGAGCGGATTCTCGGCCCTATCCCGGACGTCGCCTTTATCCGCTTCCAGGAGGCGGATGTCGTACGTCACAGCCTGGTTCAAAAAATTATCGAGGCGTACGCCAAAGACGAAGTAGAACACAGCACCAGGTAAAGGAGACAAGCATTCGTGTTATCTGTAGAAGTCCTTCACGAAGAAATCGAACCGATTGGCGAGCAGCTCGAAGCCCTTATCGTCCGCTGTCTGCAGGAAGCAGCAGAGCGGGAAGAAGTCAGCGGAGAAGTGGTCGTCACATTGGTTAACAATGAACGCATACACGAGCTGAACCGCGAGTACAGGAATGTCGATCGTCCAACAGATGTTCTGTCTTTCGCCATGAACGAGGCGGGAGAAGGCGAAATGGACATTTTTATCGACGAAGAAGAGCTTGACCAATTTCCCAACATGCTTGGCGACATCATCATTTCGTTGCCAAAGGCTGAGGAGCAAGCCCGGGATTACGGTCATTCACTGGAGCGGGAGCTGGGCTTTTTGGCCGTCCATGGCTTTCTCCATCTCCTCGGGTATGACCATCAAACCGAGCAGGAAGAAAAAGAAATGTTTTCCCGTCAAGAGGAAGTACTGCAGAAAATTGGCTTGACGAGGTAGGCGATATACCTTGCGTGCATGGAGCAGCTTTATTCGCAGCTTTTCGTACGCCTTTGCAGGAATTGCCCATACCGTGAAGACTCAGCGAAACATGCGCATTCACGTCGCAGCAGCCATCGTGGCGCTGGTGATGGCGTGGTGGTTGGAGATTTCCCGCAACGATGTTTTGCTGGTCTTTTTTTCTATCGCGCTCGTCTTTTCATTAGAGCTGATGAACACGGCAATCGAGGCAACAGTGGATCTCGCTTCACCCGAGAGACACGAAAAGGCAAAAGCAGCCAAGGATGCGGCTGCCGGATCTGTACTGGTTGCGGCCGTATTGTCTGTCATCGTCGGATTGTACGTCTTTGGTCCTCCTATCCTACAAAAATTGTCCGCATGGCTACCAGCGTGAAAGGAGCATGACTGCAGTGTGGCAACGAGTATTCGCTGGCTTCATGGTATTGCTTCCGTTGTTTGTAACCGTCTACTTGTTGCAGTTGGTTTTTTTCATGGTGGATCGCGCTGTCGGGGGATGGCTGACAGAACTGATGCTGACAACCGGACTGGCCTCCAGGCAGGGGGAGCTCGTCTGGTTTCTTGGCGTCCCTTTTCATGGCCACATCCCGGTCATCGGGGTTTTGCTGCTGCTATTGATCCTGCTATTGATCGGGGGGATTGCCCGTACACCGGTCGGAAGGCATGTCTTTTCCATGGTGGAGCGGCTGTTCGGGTTCATTCCGGTCGCACGAGGCGTGTATTCTACGGTTCAGCAGGTGTCCCAAGCGCTGGTGCATGAACGCTCCAGCTTCAAGCAGGTGGTGCTGGTGGAATATCCGCGTAAGGGAGTGTACACGGTCGGATTTTTAACAGGAGAGTCGCAGGGCGGGGCCTTGGAGTTTACGGGCAAGGAATACGTAAACGTGTTTTTGCCCAAATCGCCCAATCCGACCAATGGCTGGCTTGCCCTGGTTCCGCGAAGTGAGGTAACATTTCTGGACATGTCGATCGAAGATGGGTTAAAATTTGTCATCTCGGGCGGTGTTGTTCCGCCAAAAGAGCGGCTTAGCGAGCCCACCGCATTGATTCAACCAGAGGAGTCGTAAAACGGTGCAAGAAGTATGTGTTTGAAGTTGAAAATAAGAAAAACGCCTCAGCGTTTTTCACAGAACAGAGAGTGATGAATATGGATAAACAAGCGCTTTTGGCGCAGGCAAAAGAAGCTAGACAACGGGCCTATGTACCTTATTCCAAGTTTCCTGTGGGCGCAGCGCTCCTGGCGGAAAGCGGCAAGGTATATCTCGGCTGCAACATTGAAAACGCGGCGTTTCCCCTCTGCAACTGTGCGGAGAGAACAGCTTTGTTCAAGGCTTTTTCCGAGGGAGACAAACAATACAAGGCGATTGCCGTCGTAGCCGATACGCCGGATCCCGTCTCGCCGTGCGGTGCCTGCCGCCAGGTCATGGCCGAATTATGCCCGCCTGACATGCCTGTCATTCTGTCCAATCTGAATGGAGATGTCTTGGAGACAACCGTATCAGCCCTGCTGCCAGGGGCGTTCACCAAGGAGGATTTACGTGGATAACCGCAAGACCAAATCATCGTTCAAATCGGGGTTTGTCTCGATCGTGGGCAGACCAAACGTCGGCAAGTCAACCTTGCTCAATCACATTGTTGGCCAAAAAATTGCCATCATGTCAAACAAGCCGCAAACGACGCGCAATAAAATTACGGCCGTATATACGACAGAAGAAGGCCAAGTCATCTTCCTGGATACCCCGGGCATTCACAAGCCGAAATCAAAGCTGGGCGACTACATGGTCTCGGTGGCGGAAAACACCTTGAATGAAGTCGACCTGGTGCTCTTTGTGATTGACGCGACAGAAAAACGCGGGGCGGGCGACGAGTACATTATCGATCGCCTCAAACAGGTGAAGACACCGGTTTTTTTAGTCATCAACAAAATTGACAAGGTCCATCCGGAAGCCCTGCTGCCGATTATTGACGAGTACCGGCAGTTGTACGAGTTCAAAGCGATCATTCCGATCTCCGCAATGGAGGGGAATAATACGGGATCTCTCGTACAGGCCATCTTTGATGAAATGGAAGAGGGACCGATGTTTTACCCGGCCGACCAGGTGACGGACCATCCTGAGCGATTCGTCATGGCTGAATTGATTCGCGAAAAAGTGCTCCATCTGACGCGCGAAGAGATTCCCCATTCGATTGCCGTCACGATCGAAGAAGTGAAGCGGGGAGAAAACGGCAAAACGCTGTATATCTATGCAGCAATCTATGTAGAGCGCGATTCGCAGAAGGGCATTTTGATCGGCGAAAAAGGCAAGATGCTCAAGGAAATCGGCAAACGCGCACGGGTGGATATCGAGCGGCTGCTGGGTGACAAGGTGTTTTTGGAATTGTGGATCAAGGTCAAAAAGGATTGGCGCAACCAGGAAAGAATGCTGCGAAACTTTGGCTTCTACAACGAGGAATAAGACGTTTTTGCTTGCGGCAAGCGGCTTGGCGATCGAAGGTAATTTTTCCAAGGCATAGAATAACGGGCACAGGTGAATCTAAGTAAGGAAGTGGATTTAGCCGAAAACAGAAAGGATGTTGCTCCATGCTCAACGAGTTTTCTTGGAGTTATTTCGCTTCAACCGGTGATATCCATGCTTATCTCCTCTACAGAGAGCACCTTCAAACGTCAGGAGCCAGTGAGGAGGCCCCGTTTGATCTCGCCCAGGATGAATTGGGTGACACACACGCATGCTTGTAAAATGGGAAGGTATCGTCATCCGAAGCGTGGACTATGGCGAGTCCAGCAAAGTGGTGACCCTGTTTACCCGGGAGCGCGGCAAGGTAGCGATCATGGCTCGAGGCGCCAAGAAGGCCAAGAGCCGGTTGAGCGCCGTCTCCCAGCTCTTTACCCACGGATACTATCTCTGTAAAACGGGACCCGGAAGCGGTATGGCCGATCTCTCGCAGGGAGAGATCGTTGACTCGTTTCGGGATCTGCGGCAGGATTTGATGTCTACGGCTTATGCCGCTTACATAGCAGAACTGTTGGACCGGCTGACAGAAGACGGAGAAGGAAATCCTTTTTTGTTTCAGTTGTTGCACCAGCTCTTTCGCCACCTCGACGAAGGACGGGACCCGGAGATTCTTTGCCGCATATTCGAAACCAAAATGCTTCAGGTAGCCGGAATCACTCCACGCTTGACAGCTTGCGCCAACTGCGGCGAGCAGCGTGAGCCTTATGTCATCAGCGTCTCGCAGGGAGGCTTGCTGTGCCCTGCTTGTGCAGCCGGCGATGCCTATGCGATTGCTGTGACTCCGTCGGTCTGGAAGCTGCTCAGGCTGTTCCAGGTTTTTGATCTGGAGCGTCTGGGGGACATCGAGGTAAAGCCGACGACCAGAAGCCAGCTCAAGCATGTGCTCAGAAGCTTCATGGATGAGCACCTTGATTTGCGGCTCAAGAGCAGAGCCTTCCTGGATCAGATGGAACGAATGCCGCTCGCCGGGAGCGATTGACATTCCGAACACTTTTCGCTATCATAAAAACCAATTCAAATACGTTGCGGTGAAAGAAAGGAGTAGTCGGCCGCTGGTTTTTTCGGATGGACCTGCAAAAGGGATGTGCGGGTGGTCTGACAAAGCGAACCGGGGAGGGTGAAAGCCCGGTAACCAAGCTGACGAAGGGCATTCTGGAGCAACGCTTTTTTCGGAAAGAGGACGATGCGTTCGGCGTGTCGTCAAGTAGGGTGGAACCGCGGGAGATCCTCTCGTCCCTACACTGTTGGGCAACAGTGTAGGCGGCGGGAGGTTTTTTATTTTGTCCCTACAGGCTGGCCCGAAAAAAACAGGGAGGTACAAGTCCATGAGCATGACGTTTCAAGACATCATTTTGACACTGCAGAATTATTGGGCAAAGCAAAACTGCCTGGTCGTTCAACCGTATGATGTGGAAAAAGGGGCGGGCACACTGAATCCGATGACATTCCTGCGCTCGATCGGCCCGGAGCCGTGGAATGTGGCGTACGTAGAGCCATCCCGTCGCCCGGCTGACGGCCGCTACGGGGAAAACCCGAACCGCTTGTACCAGCATCATCAATTTCAAGTGATTATGAAGCCGTCTCCGGACAACATTCAGGAGCTGTATCTGGAGAGCCTTCGCCAGTTGGGAATCAACCCGCTCGAGCACGACATCCGCTTTGTCGAGGACAACTGGGAGCACCCGGGTCTCGGTGCGTGGGGACTGGGCTGGGAAGTGTGGCTGGACGGTATGGAGATTACCCAGTTCACGTACTTCCAGCAAGTAGGCGGACTGGAGTGCAAGCCAGTCGCAGTCGAGCTTACGTACGGCCTGGAGCGACTTGCCTCCTACATCCAGGAGAAGGAGAACGTCTTTGACCTGGAATGGGTGAACGGCGTTACCTACGGTGACGTGTTCCTGCAGCCGGAGTATGAGCATTCCAAATACACGTTCGAGCTGTCTGACGTGGACATGCTGTTCAACCTGTACAATACGTACGAAGCCGAAGCCAAACGGTTGATGAAAGAACATCTTGTATTCCCTGCGTATGACTACGTGCTGAAATGCTCCCACACCTTTAACCTGCTCGATGCCAGAGGCGCCATCAGCGTGACGGAGAGAACCGGTTACATTGCCAGGGTGCGCAATTTGTCCCGTGAAGTAGCCCAGACCTACCTGGCTGAGCGCGAGCGCCTCGGTTTCCCTATGCTGAAACACGCGGCTGACAGCAAGGAAGGAGTGAGCACAAATGAGTAAACGAGATTTTCTTTTGGAGATTGGTACGGAAGAGATGCCTGCCCGCTTTATTGCCGGAGCAGCGGCGCAATTGCGCGAAAAAGTCGAGAATTGGCTGGAGGGCCAGCGCATCCCATACGACAAGATCGATTCTTATGAAACGCCTCGCCGCCTCGCTTTGTTGATCCACGGCCTTGCAGAAAAGCAGCCGGATAAAGACGAGGAAGCAAAAGGGCCGGCAAAAAAGATCGCTGTAGATGAAGCGGGCAACTGGACCAAAGCGGCACAGGGCTTCGCACGCAGCAACGGTGTCGATACAGAGCAGCTGTACTTCAAGGAAGTAAACGGTGCAGAGTACGTCCATGCACGGAGATTGGAAGCAGGAAAAGAAACGGTCAGCCTGCTGCCAGCGCTTGCGGATGTCATTACGTCCATGAACTTTCCAAAGAACATGCGCTGGGGTGCCCATGACCTGAAGTTCGTTCGGCCGATCCGCTGGCTCGTTGCCCTTTTTGGTGCAGAGCTGGTTGAGATGGAAATTGCCGGCGTAAAGACAGGCAATGTGACCCGTGGCCATCGTTTCCTGGGCAGCCAGGCAGTGAGCCTGCAAGCGCCTGCCGAATATGCGAGCCGATTGGCGGAGGAGCATGTCATTGTCAGTGCAGAAGAGCGCCGCTCTCTGATCGTCGAACAAATCCGCCGTTTGGAAAAAGAAAACGGCTGGCGGATTCCGATGGACGAAGGACTGCTTGACGAGGTTGTGCATCTCGTCGAATATCCGACAGCTCTGTTCGGTACCTTTGAACGGGATTTTCTCTCTATACCGCGCGAGGTATTGGTTACATCCATGCGGGAGCATCAGCGCTATTTCCCGGTGGAGGATGCCAGCGGCCAGCTGCTGAATCACTTTGTTACGGTTCGCAACGGCGACAGCCATGCGCTGGAGAATGTGGCCAAAGGAAATGAAAAAGTTCTCCGGGCCCGTCTGTCCGATGCGCGCTTCTTTTACGAGGAAGACCAGAAGCTCTCGATTGACAGTTGTCTGAAGCGTTTGGAGACGATTGTTTTCCATGAAGAGCTGGGGACCATCGGCGACAAAGTGCGCCGCGTCCGCAAGACAGCAGCCCTGATCGCTGAAAAGCTGGGCATCACCGCAGAGGAAGCTCGCCAGGTGGACCGTATCGCCGAGATTGCCAAGTTTGACCTCGTCACCAATATGGTCGGCGAATTCCCTGAACTGCAAGGCGTGATGGGTGAGGATTACGCCCGCAAGGCTGGCGAAAGCGAAACGGTAGCGCACGGTGTGTTTGAGCACTATCTCCCGCGTTTCTCCGGAGACCAGCTGCCCGTGTCCGCACCCGGAGCGATTGCGAGTATTGCCGACAAGCTGGATACGATCGTCGGCTGCTTCTCGATCGGCATTGTCCCGACCGGTTCCCAAGACCCGTACGGATTGCGCCGGATGGCTGCCGGTATCGTGGCCATTCTGCTTGATCGGAACTGGACCCTCTCACTCGATGAGCTGTGGGATGCTGCGCTTTCTTCGTACAACGAACAAGGCGTGTCCAAACGCACGAGTGATGAAGTGAAACAGGACCTCAAGGACTTCTTCGCACTGCGCCTGAAAAATGTACTGCAGGAAGAAGGCGTCCGTTACGACGTGATCGATGCTGTTCTGTCCGCAGATTTGAATGTGCTGCCTGTACTTTTGCAAAAAGCAAAAGCACTGATGAACGCCGTGCAGTCCGAAGCGTTCAAGTTTACCGTGGAGCAGTTTAACCGCGTAAACAATCTGGCCCAAAAGGCAGAAGCGGACGCGGTTTCCGAGAGCCTATTTGCAGAAGACGTAGAACGGGCTCTGCATCAAACGTACGTGTCCGTAGCTCAGGAAGTAAGCGGGCTGGATGATCAAAAGCGCGTACTGGAGACACTGTCTACTCTCCGTGAACCGATTCAGGCATTTTTTGACAAGGTGATGGTCATGGCGGAAGATCAGGCGGTTCGCCAAAACCGTTTGGGCCTGTTGCTGCGCCTGTCCCGCCTGATTTACGGGTACGCTGATTTCTCCAAGCTTGTGTTTGCCTGATTATAACCATACAGATTCGCCTCCGCCAGCACTCGCGGGGGCGACCTTTTTTCCCTTGGAAAGAAGGAATATCTCGTCGAATAGAGTAATACTAGGGGTAGTAACCAGACAGAACCGGGGTGATTGGTCATCGAGCTTACCAAACGACAAGAGCACATCATACAGATCGTGAAGGATGAGGGGCCGATTACCGGTGAGCAGATCGCGGAGCGGCTGAATCTGACCCGGGCTACTCTTCGCCCAGACTTATCCATCCTAACGATGTCAGGTTATTTAGAAGCCAGACCTCGCGTCGGTTATTTTTATGCGGGCAGACCGGCTGGCTCGATCATTAGTGAACGGCTTCACAAGCTTCTCGTCAAAGACTACAAGGCGATGCCCATCGTCGTATCTGAATCGGCTTCTGCCTACGATGCAATCGTGACCCTTTTTCTGGAGGACGTAGGCACTCTTTTTGTGGTCAACCAAAAAGGCTTCCTGGCCGGTGTACTCTCGCGCAAGGACCTGCTTCGAGCCTCGCTCGGAAACAAGACCCTTGAGGATGTGCCCGTCGGGATCATCATGACCAGGATGCCCAATATTGTCACCTGCGGGCCTGAAGAGACGCTTTACGCGGCGGCGAAGAAACTGATCGACTTCCAAATCGACTCGCTGCCAGTAGTTCGTCCCGGACAGGGAGAGGACAGCAAGCATTGGGAGCTATTGGGAAGAGTGACGAAAACGACGATTGCCAAGGCATTTGTCGAATTGGGCAGCGAGCCGAAAGTGTAGGAGGAGAAGCGATACAATGGATCAAAGAGGACAGCTTATTTATGTGGTTTCAGACTCTATCGGCGAAACGGCGGAACTGGTCGTGCGCGCAGTAGCCAGCCAGTTTGACCGCTTTTCCATCGATGTACACAAGTATCCATACATAGAGGACAAAGAATCAATCGATGAAATTATCGCCTCTGCAAAAGAGATGAATGCGATGGTCGTGTTTACCCTCGTCGTGCCAGAGCTGAAAACGTATATCGTCGAGCAGGCGCAAAAGCACGGCATCCGTACGATTGATGTAATGGGACCGCTGCTGACAACGCTGCAGGAGATGCTGCATGAACCGCCTACCGGAAAACCGGGTTTGGTCAGGCGGCTGGACGAAGAGTATTTCCGCAAGGTGGACGCTATCGAGTTCGCGGTCAAATACGATGACGGCCGCGATCCCCGCGGGCTGCTGCGTGCGGATGTCGTGCTGATCGGGGTGTCCCGTACGTCCAAGACACCGCTCTCGATGTATTTGGCGAACAAGCGCTTGAAGGTGGCAAATGTGCCGTTGGTTCCAGAAGTGGAACCGCCGGAAGAGCTGTTTCAGCTCCCGCCCGAACGCTGCATCGGACTTACCATCAATCCCGAGCAGTTGAACGGCATCCGCACGGAGAGGCTGAAGGCTCTCGGTCTTACCGCACAAGCCAATTACGCCAATCTGGACAGAATCAACGAAGAACTGGCGTATTCGCAGAAAATCATTCAACGTGTCGGCTGCCCTGTCATCGATGTCTCCAACAAAGCGGTAGAGGAAACAGCCAATATCATTTTGGAAATCATCCGCAAGAATAATCTTCGAAAAGAACATAGGTCTTAAGAAGGGTTTTGACGTTTTTTGTAGAATAAAAGAGAATTGCCTCCTTTTCAAAGGAGCGCTCGGAAGGCGTTTACCGCCTGCGAAAATGTGGAAAAGTAGAAAAGAAGAAAAGAGTAGCGTTTTCAAGAAGGAAAATGACGAATTTTGACGAACTAAATAACCTCATTGCGTAATTTATAAAAAAGGTGGAAAGACATGGCTGGTCCCAATTCAGCTGATTTTGTGAACCAAGTCCGTGCCGCTGTTGACATCGTAGATGTAGTAGGAGAGTATGTACAGCTGCGAAAAAGCGGTCGCGCTTTTCTAGGCTTGTGTCCGTTCCACTCGGAAAAGACACCCTCCTTTAATGTCAATGCGGAGCGACAATTTTTTCATTGCTTTGGTTGTGGGGCAGGCGGAGATGTCTTTTCCTTTTTAATGAAGCTGGAGCAATTGACATTTCCCGAAGCCGTCCACAGGCTTGCTGAACGTGCCGGGATCGCGGTGCCCCAGGCGCAAGAGGAGGAAGAAGCGGCTCCGGAAAAAAAGGCCAAGCAGATTATGCTCGAGGCCCATCAGCTCGTAGCTAAGCTCTACCATTACGTCCTTACGGAAACGCCGTATGGCCATGAGGCGATGAAGTATTTGCAAAAGCGGGGAATATCACGGCAGACGATCGATGAATACGGGATCGGTTTTGCCCCGGACTCTTGGAACTTCGTCACTTCATTTTTGCAAAATCGACGTTTCTCGTTGGACCTGATGGTTGAAGCAGGGGTGCTTGCAAAAAGTGAAGCCGGCAAGATTTTCGACCGGTTTCGCGGGCGCGTTATTTTTCCGATCCACGATTCACAGGGAAAAGTAATCGCTTTTGGTGGGAGAGCATTGGACCCATCAGCGCCTGCCAAGTACCTAAACAGTCCGGAAAGTCCACTCTTCAGCAAGAGTACAACACTATTCAACCTTCATCGCGCTCGCCCATATATCCGGAAGCGAAAACAAGCGTTGCTCTTCGAAGGATATGTGGATGTGATTTCAGTATGGCAAGCAGGCTTTCCCCAAGGGATTGCTACTTTGGGAACGGCTTTGACCGAGCAGCAGGCGAGAATGATCCGGCGCAATGCTGAGTCGGTTGTGCTTCTCTTTGATGGAGACGCTGCCGGTCAAGAGGCGACTGCGAAAGCGATCAACATTCTGCAGGAAGCGGGGGTCGTTGTCCGCATCGCTCCCTTGCCGCCCGGTACAGATCCTGACGATTACATTCGACAGCACGGAGCAGAAGCATTTTCTCAGCAGGTATTACTTCAGGCGATGCCTGTCACGGCTTTTCGTCTGAAACATTTGCGTGACAAGCACGTAATACAGGATGAGACCGATCAGAAGCAATTCATCGAAAAGGCGATTGAACTCGTAAACGAGCTGGACAGTCCGGTTGAACGGGACTTGTATTTGCGGCAATTGGCGGAAGAACACTCCCTGACCCTTGAAGCGATCAAGTGGGAGTCACGAAGGCTTTACAAACAGCAAAAAAGTGACAGACAAAGGGATAAAGTAACGCCAGCATGGAATAATAGTATAAATAATGGCAAAGTTACGCTCGCAAAAACACTGCCCCCCGCTTACCATACAGCCGAACGCATGCTGCTGGGCTATATGATGCGCAATCGGCATATCGCGGATCGGGTTCAGGCTGAGTGTACCGGTTCGTTCCAAGTAGATGAACACGATGCATTGGCAGCCTATTTATACGCATATTTCGCAGAAGGACATCAGGAAGATCCTGGACAGTTTATACATTACCTGCAAGACGAACCGTTAAAGCAATTAGCCTCGGGATTGGCCATGATGGAGTGCAGAGACGACGTATCTGATCAAGAGATCGGGGACTACATCAAGCAAGTAAATCACTACCCGAAGCGCACCGAGCTGGAGCAGCTGCGTGAAGAACTACGAACTCTTCACATGAAGGCATCTGCAGCGGACAGCGAGGAAGCGCGTAGAGAACTGGAAATTCAAGCTGCCGTCGTAGGGATGAAGATTCTTGAATTGGAAAATGCTTTAAAAGAAGGGTAGCATCAGATCATTCCCGGGGAAGGAGGGATAGTAGATGAACAAACAAAACATCACTTCAGACATGGAAGCAGCGTCCATTGAACAAGTGAAGGAACAACTGGTCGAATTAGGCAAGAAACGCGGTGCGCTGTCGTATAAAGAAATCATTGATCGCATTTCGGGATTTGAGCAGGATTCCGACCAGATGGATGAGTTCTTTGAATATCTGGGCGATCAAGGAATCGAGGTCAACAATGACAGCGAGGACGACGAAGAAGTGGACGATATGATCATGAAGGATGAGGAAAACGAGGAGTTCGAATTCGACGATCTCTCCGTGCCGCCCGGTATCAAGATCAACGACCCTGTGCGAATGTATTTGAAGGAAATTGGCCGTGTTCCTCTACTCTCCGCTGAAGAGGAGATTAAGCTGGCAAATCGCATTGAACAGGGTGATGAAGAAGCAAAACGTCGTCTGGCTGAGGCCAACCTGCGTCTGGTGGTATCCATTGCCAAGCGTTATGTTGGAAGAGGCATGCTGTTCCTCGACTTGATCCAGGAAGGCAACATGGGCTTGATCAAAGCCGTGGAAAAGTTTGATTATCGAAAAGGCTTCAAGTTCAGTACGTATGCGACCTGGTGGATTCGTCAAGCGATTACCCGCGCTATTGCCGATCAGGCAAGAACCATTCGCATTCCGGTGCACATGGTAGAAACGATCAACAAACTGATTCGCGTTTCCCGCCAGTTGCTGCAGGAGCTGGGACGTGAGCCAATGCCGGAAGAAATCGCGGAAAAAATGGATTTGACGCCTGAAAAGGTACGTGAAATCATGAAAATTGCTCAGGAGCCGGTATCGTTGGAAACACCGATTGGTGAGGAAGACGATTCCCATTTGGGTGATTTTATCGAAGATCAGGACGCGCTGGAGCCTTCCGATGCAGCTGCCTATGAGCTGTTGAAAGAGCAGCTTGAGGATGTATTGGATACGCTGACGGATCGGGAAGAAAACGTACTGCGCCTGCGCTTTGGTCTTGATGACGGGCGTACGCGGACACTGGAAGAAGTAGGGAAAGTGTTCGGCGTTACGCGTGAGCGCATCAGACAAATTGAGGCAAAGGCACTTCGCAAACTTCGTCATCCGAGTCGCAGCAAACGCTTAAAAGATTTTCTGGAATAACCGATATAGGAAATATGTGGCCTACGTTAGCCTGCGTAGGCTTTTCTTTTTCCGATCTCAGGCCAACCCGTCAAGACAAAGGAGGGTCTCGCGTTGGACGACCAGCGCAAGCGTGTCATCATTTCCGAAATCGAAAACTGGCGGCGCAATCATTTGCTGCCCGAACATTACTGCATTTTCTTGTTAAATTTGTATACGGAAGGAGACAGGCCGCAATCGTCAGAGATGGCAAGAAAGGGCAGCGGCGGAAGTATTGCCTCTGGCTATGGGCAAGTTGCAGCGACGTCACAGGGAGCTGTAGCAAGAGGGACGAAAGCAACGGCCCCGTATGTATCAGGAAGTGCTGCTCCCATATCAGGTAAAATGATTCTGTCCTGGCTGATTGGCGCTTTTTTGATCGCTGGGATCATCTTACTTGCTTTTCATTTTAACCGTTTTACCCCCCTAATGCAAATTGCCATCTTTGCCTGTTTCTCGTTAATTTGCTATATACTGGCATTCGCTTTTAGGAAATCATCGCCACTTGTCACGCATTTGCTATTGGGACTATCCTTTGTAGTACTGCTTTTAGGCGGTTTTTATATGATTCACGAGTTGGGCGGCCCGCTATCGGTCATGCTGATCTATTTGTCAATTATTTCCATACTGCTGTGCATCAGCGCATTTTTGTTCGGGTTTCCCTATCTTCTGTACTGCGGGGTTTTGGCCCTGGCTCTCGTATATGGAGTAGCGACGGTGGACCGGGTAGGGGACGGGTATACATGGTGGAGATCAGAGCTGTATTGGGTACCGATCGCCGGTCTGATGGTCGGATTAGGCTTCCTCGTACACCAGAACTACCCAAAATGGGCAGGCGTTTTTGCGATTTGCGGCATGATTGCTTTCTTTGGAGCAGAGGTGCAATCTCTTTATATTCCGACAGCCCGGCAGGATCTGATCCAATTGCTGTTGTTTATCAAGGTATTTCTCAGCTCCGCTTTCTTCTTTTTTACCCGCGGGTACTGGTATCAATGGCTTCGTTTATAGAGGGCTCCTGCAGGGGCCTTTTCCCTTTTCTGCGCATTCTTGCTACAATAGACGTGGAGTGGAGTAAATCATCGGGGTGAGAGTTTTGAATAAAAAAATGTGGGTGCTGACAGGGATTCTTCTGGCGGCGGTTTTCTTCGGATTTGAAGCATTCGCGATGGTCGTAAGCATGAAGACATACAACATAGGTTACATACTGGGAGGAGCTTCATTCTTTGGAGCGATATTGATGGGAGCACGCAATGAATAGGCGTGCTTTCTTATTTAAGAAGTTGTCGTATTTTTTTGAAAAGGCGTACACAGAGCAAAGGAATATGGTGTATAATGGAATTGCAAACTGAACAAACGCTCAGTCGGAATTATCCATCTATGTCCAAGCAAATGAAAAAACGCTTTCAAGGGGGCGGATCAATGATGAATTTTGATTTGAATACCGAACAGCTGATGCTGAGAGACATGGTTCGGTCATTTGCCGAGGAAGTGGTTGCGCCGGGGGCAGATGAACGCGATCGGACGAAGGCTTTCCCAACTGATATTTTCGAGAAAATGGCGGACTTGAGCCTGATGGGCCTTCCTTTCCCCGAAGAATACGGCGGTGCAGGGGCTGACAGCATCAGTTTTGCGATTGTCGTGGAAGAGCTGAGCCGGGTTTGCGCTTCGACCGGTATCACCTACTCCGCTCATATTTCCTTGGGTGGTGCGCCGCTCGCCATGTTCGGGAGCGAGCAGCAAAAGCAGGAGTACCTGACAAAAATATGCAGCGGTGAAAGCCTGGGCGCATTTGGTTTGACGGAGCCGAATGCGGGATCGGATGCTGGCGGGACGAAAACCACGGCCGTTCTGGATGGAAACGAGTGGATCATAAACGGCGCCAAATGCTTTATTACGAATGCTTCCTATGCCAAGTTTCTCGCATTGACTGCTGTAACGGATAAAGCAAAGGGAACACGGGGGATCACGGCGTTTATCGTTCCCACTGACGCACCGGGCTTCACCGTATTGAACAATTACGAGAAGCTGGGCTTGAACAGCTCCAACACGACCGAGCTCATTTTGGAAAATGTGCGGATACCGAAAGACCATGTGCTCGGACGTGAAGGGGAAGGCTTCAAGCAATTCCTGATTACATTGGATGGCGGACGCATCGGTATAGGTGCGATGGCGGTCGGAATTGCGCAGGCAGCCTATGAAAAAGCGCTTCAATACGCAAATCAGCGCACTGCATTTGGCCAATCGATTTCCCGTTTTCAGGCGATTCAGCACAAGCTGGCAGACATGGCCATGCAGATTGAGCTGGCTCGGAACATGGTTTACAAAGCAGCCTGGCTGAAGGATAACCAGCGCAAGTTCACCAAAGAGGCGGCCATGGCCAAGCTGTATGCTTCGGAAGTCGCCATGTCCGCGACCCATCAGTCCATCCAGATTCACGGCGGATACGGCTATATGAAGGAGTATCAGGTCGAGCGCTTTTTCCGCGACGCCCGTTTGCTTGAGATCGGGGAAGGAACGTCTGAAATTCTCCGCAATGTCATTGCACGTGAAATCGGCTGTTAACACGCAAAAATTTTGCCTCGTCTTGACAAAAGACGGGGCTTTTCGCGTTTTTTTGCATTGGGAAAATAGGAACAAATAGGGTAGAATAAAGGCATTGGAAGGAGAAAGAGCTTATGACAACATGGATGATATCCAGGCGATTGCAAACGATTGCCCGTTTTTGCCCGAAGGGAGCCCGCGTTGCCGACATCGGATCGGACCACGCGTTATTGGCTTCTTATTTGATTAGGGAAGAAATTGCTTCGTTTGTCGTGGCAGGCGAGCTGAATGAAGGTCCCTACCAGGCAGCGCTGAAACAAATACATACGATACAAGCCGAGGACAAGGCATCAGTCCGCAAAGGCGACGGCCTGTCTGTCCTGAAACCGGGTGAAGTGGATGTCGTCTGCATCGCCGGAATGGGCGGACAGCTGATCGTTTCCATTCTATCTGCGGGTGCAGACAAGCTTGAGGGCGTCAGCCGACTGATTCTCCAGCCGAATGTCGGGGAGGAGCATGTGCGCCGCTGGTTTGTGGAAAACAATTGGCAGCTCTCTGCGGAAACAATCATGGAGGAAGACGGGATCATTTATGAAATTCTGGTAGCAGACAAGGGAGACGGAATGATCCCATATCGAAACAAGGACCGTTCACCTGAGGAATTGCTGCGCATCGGTCCCTTTCTTTGGGAAGAAAAGTCGCCCGTCCTGGCAAAAAAGTGGATGAGCGAACGTGAGAAGTGGACGAAGGTGCTGGAGCAGCTCAGTCGCTCGGACAAACAAGAGGCGGCCGTACGTGCGGCGCAGATTAAAGAAGAACTCGAATGGATCAATGAGGTGATAGCATGTTTGCCCACGGACAAACCGTAATTCAATATGTGGAAAAGCTCGCACCCAAAGCGATGGCTCTGGAGGGTGACAAGATTGGACTGCATGTAGGGACCTTGCAAAAGCAGGTAAAAAAGGTAATGGTGGCGCTGGATGTTTTGGAATCTGTCGTAGATGAGGCCATCGCAGAGGGTGTAGACCTGATCGTCGCCCACCACGCAGTCATCTACCGGCCGCTGAAGCATCTGAGGACGGATATGGCTGCCGGAAAATTGTATGAAAAACTGCTCAAGCACGATATCGCCGTTTATACCGCCCATACGAATCTGGATGTAGCCGCAGGAGGCATGAATGACTGGCTGGCAGAAGCCATCGGACTCGAAAATGTGGAGATGCTTGACGTGAACTATCGCGAGACGCTGAAAAAGCTGGTCGTCTACGTTCCACAGTCCCATCGGGATGCGGTATTCCAGGCCATTACCGAGGCTGGTGCAGGCTGGGTCGGCAATTACAGCCACTGCACCTTCCAGGCAGAAGGCACGGGAACATTCCTGCCGAGAGAGGGCACCGATCCGCATATCGGCAAACAGGGCGAACTGGAGAAAGTGGAAGAGGTTCGGATCGAAACGGTCGTGTCGTCCTCAAGGCAAACCAGCGTGATCAAAGCGATGCTGGCTGCCCATCCGTATGAAGAGGTCGCCTATGATCTGATTCCTTTGGACAACACCGGCCAGGCCCTGGGAATCGGACGCATCGGAAAGCTGCCCGAAACGGTTACGCTGCAGGAGCTGGCGCTGCAAATCAAAGAGCGCTTTTCGTTGCAGGGGCTTCGCGTCATTGGCGATTTGCATGCGCCTGTCAGAAAAGTAGCCGTTGTAGGAGGAGACGGCAGCTCGTATGTCTCCAAGGCTGTTTTTCGCGGTGCGGACGTCTTTGTGACAGGGGACATCGGATATCATACGGCCCATGATGCGCTGGCAGAGGGCTTGTTCATTATCGACGCCGGCCACAACATTGAAAAAATCATGAAAGAGAAGCTGGCAGCCTTTTTGCGTGATCGGCTTCAGGAAAATGGATACGGGACAGAGGTTATTGCTTCTCGTGTACATACAGATCCGTATCAGTTTTTATAAAAATTCGATGTGGAGATAAATACCGATCCCATCAGGGGGCCCGACTTGCTCCCTGGCTAGATGGCGCAGCGGCGGTCTCGTTGCTCATACAAGCCTATGCAAGCCAAACTGGTGTAGGGGGATTTTCGTGCAAAAAAAGAGTAAAGTATTAACCTGCGCACTGCTTGTCTGCAGCTTGCTCGTACCCTCGGCTGCAAGTGCTGCAAGCTCGTACATGCCGTATTCAGATATCAGCAAGCACTGGGCGAAATCGTCGATTATCAGAGGGGCGCAGTACGGCCTTTTTGCTTCCGGTGGTTCGATCGAGCGGTTTTATCCCAACCGCGAGCTGACGCGGGCAGAGTTTGTCGCCTTGATGGACAGGGTTTTCGTTGTCGGACAGCAGCATTTGTACCCGCTCACTTTTCTGTCGGAGCATGATGAGTTTGGAAAGGGAGAGGGTTTTGACGAGCCGTATCTTCCATATAAGGACGTCGACCGGCTGACATGGATGTACGGCCCGACATTGCGAATGTCGGTTCTGTTGGAGCGCTTGTATGGTCCTGGTGCGATCCAGGAGATTTTCCCGGGCCAGCTTTTTTCGCCTAATCAGCCAATCACCCGTGAAGAAGCGGCCAAACTGCTCGCCATTTATACAATGGAGACGGACCAACAGAAGGCGTGGAACATGGTCAATGAGTGGGGATGGCTCACAGGCAGACCGTCAGACAAATTAAAACGTGGAGAGGCAGCGGTTGTTTTTGACCGTCTGGTGCAGTTCTTGCAGAGAGATGTAATGCTGCCGCTGCTCGATTATGACGGCCAGAAGTTTCCGATGGTTCCGGAGGTTCAGGATATGTTCCCGCTGTTTGCCCCTTACACGGATCAGGTGACGGGGGACGATCAAATATACGTCAACGCTGCGGAAGCGATCCGGTTTCATGAAGATTCCGAGGAGACCTTCCGCGCTTTGCGCAAGCTGGCGGAAGGGACCTTTGACAATAAAGTGGGTGTGCACTATTACCTTAGCTGGGACCCTGACACCGAGATTGCAGATAATCTGGAGCATGCCTTCAAGGCGATCGACGCCTACTTCGATGATCGGATCGTTTTGCCCGACACCCTGCAGCTGTTAGTCGCCAATGTATATGACATGGCTTTGCAGACAGGTTCGACAGACCCGAAAATGTACGAGAAGATTCTCGAACGCCTCAACGGCTACGAGCAGAAAATCAGGAAAAATACGAAAGAGTCGGAAGCGCTGGCTATCTACCAAGCGGCGTTGGAAGTGAAGGTTGGCCATATGGACAAAGCCCTGGAGATATATCGTGCGTTCGCTCCTCATCACCAGGAAGCTTTGAAAAACCTGGTCTACTATCTCGTTCAAAACGAGCAGTTGTCAGAAGCGGAGGCGTTTCTTGCAGGACTGCAACCCAAAAAGACAGAAGTGGAAATCATCCAGCTTACTCGTCTCCTCCAGCAGGAATTGGCTATCGACTTGGAGCAAGCATCCATTGTGCGGGATCTGAGCTTTACGATGGGCCGCATGGAGAATTTGAAGGGATACAAGGCGGAAGGCGAAGCTGTTCTGAGGGGCTTTCTGGTGAAATATACGGAAGAGGTAGACCGTCTGAGCAAAGCTAGACATGCGACGGGAATTTATCAATCACCGCAAAAGCTGGTGCTCGACAAATGGGAAAGTTATACGGATACAGAAAAGAACATCAAGTATGAACGCAATTTTGATTCCGAAAGCTGGGAGCCTTCCAGGGTTGACCAGCAGGAATTCATGTCAGATTATGTGGCCGGTATGAGTGTCAAGGACCGGGCTCGTATCCTCGGGGCCAGATATTACAAGCAATCATTTGGAGAATACGACATCATCACCGAATGGATACCAGGCGACAAAATCGTGGAGGCTGCCCAAAACGTATCGCTCAATCACGGGAAGATCAAGAGCGTACCGGTCTACATGAACAAGTACTACATTGACAGTGACTCCGATCTGTTGGTGAAGCACGTTTGGCGTTATGAAGAAGTGTATGATACGCAAGAATACGTCGCCTACGCGGGAGAGGAAACGTACAAGACCCAGGTCGATGTACGGGTTTCCATTCCGCGAGAGGTCGTGAAAGGGGCAGCGCGATGAAGCGGATCTTCTCGTGGGTAATAGCAGCTTTACTTGTATTTGGAGTTTCTTCAGTCCATGCTGCCGATGGACCGTTTGCGGAAACAGCAGAGGTCTACCATCAAGTGCTGGACAATCATTTGAGCAGGCCCAGCGAAAAGCAGCTTGTCCAAGGCGCTCTTGAGGGAATTAAGAAGCTGGCGGATAAAGAGAGCAACTTGTCTTTGCAGTATTCTGCTGAGGACGACACGCTAGCAGAATTGGAGCGGCGCCTGTCGGAGTGGAAGGATAAGGCGAAGCTCGATGCTTCCACGTTAAACCGTTTGGCAATCGAGGGGATGCTGTCAACCCTGGACGACCCTCACACGATGTTTTTTACAAAAGATGATCTGGAGCTTTTTCAAGCAGGTGTTGAAAATCAGCTAGTCGGCTTTGGCTTCCGTATGCGTTTTCAGAATGGGTTGATGCTGATCAGAGAGATCATTCCGAATTCGCCTGCCGCAGCCTCCGGGTTGAAAAAAGGAGATCAGCTATTGGCAGTAGACGGAGCTTCGCTGAAAGGCAAAAACGCCGAAGAAGCATATCTGATGCTCAGAGGGGAAGAAGGCACAGAAGCGGTTTTGACAGTGTTTCGGCCAGGAGAAAATCGGGAGCTTCAGGTGAAGCTCAAGCGCGCGGCGATTACTGTTCCTGAAGTGGAAGGGGGTCTCTTTCAAGACGGGAGGATTGGCTATATCGGTCTGGAGACATTCGGTTCGGAAGCAGCCGTCCAATTCCGTGACAAACTCGACCAGCTTACGAAGCAATCGCCTTCATTAAAAGGCTTGCTGGTAGATTTGCGCGACAATGGCGGCGGATACTTGTCGAGCGCTCGGGATATTGCCAGCTTGTTTATGGAAGAAGGACTCTTGATGTATACGACCAATCGCAATGGCGTAGAAGTGCAGACGTGGGTGCGAAATGGCCGGGATGTCAACTATCCTGTCCGCATTCTCGTCAATGAAGGGACTGCTTCCGCTTCAGAGCTGCTCGCCGGGGCTCTGCGGGATAACGGCATCGCCAAGCTGGTCGGCACCAAGACGTTCGGAAAGGGCAGCGCTCAGCAGATTATTCCCCTTTCAGAGGGAGATGCGCTGAAAATCACTTTGCATGAGTATTTTACACCGAAGCATACAAAGGTGAATCACGTCGGGCTGGAACCGGATGTCAAAGAGGAAGACTATGCGGCACAAGTCGTAAGAGCTCTCCACTCGATCGGCGTAAACAGCTTTCAGCTGGAAGCAGAGGATGGAGACACTGTTGTGAATGGGATTGCTTTTGCTGCTGTTGACCCTCTGTTTAAGAAAGATGAACAGGGAAAATGGCTTATCCGTGCAAAAGTTCTCTCCAGTGTAATCGGCGATGAGTCGCTAGGTGCAAACGATTACGTAGACATCACGCCATATCTGCAAAAGTATCCGACTTTGCGGTTGGCGACTGACAAGGATGCTCCTGTATTAACGTATCAAGTGTCGGGAAGGTAAACAGATTCCAAGTCTCCTGCTCTCTGCCAGAGAGGGGAGGCTTTTTTCTTTTGACGCATAGCGGAATGGGAACGGCAAACAATAACAAGTACGACTACAACTTTGGAAAAGGAAGGCATACGGATGAAGAAAGTACTCCTCTTTTTAATCGACTCCATGATGCCTGACGTGTTGGAGCAATGCATCGCCGCGGAAAAAGCTCCGGGACTGAAGTTCTTCATGGAACGAGGACAGTACATCCCGGATTGCGTAACCGTGTTTCCGACAATGACTGCCTCGATTGACTGCTCATTGATAACAGGAGTATATCCGGATCAGCACAAGATCCCCGGTCTGGTCTGGTACGACCCCGACAGCAAAAAAATGATCAACTACATTAACGGCACAGTACCGGTTAGTAAAATAGGGTTGGAACAATGCGCAACGAATGTTCTATACGACCTGAATGACAGGCATTTAAGCCGAAAGGTAAAAACCATCCATGAGGAATTGGAAGAAGCGGGCCTTGTCTCAGGTTCCATCAATGTAATTGCGCATCGCGGTCACAAACGGCATAAGCTTTATTTGCCTCCCGCCCTTGATGCTGCAACCGGTTTTTCTTTGCGGGAAAAAGTGAGCGGTCCTACTATCATGAGCCTCGGTACCCTGGTAAGACCCAGCTTGTTTCGGCCGATCATGTGGAATTGGTCCCAATCTGCTGCGAGGGGGTATGGAATAAATGATACGCATGCAATCGATGTTTTGATCGAAGTTGTATTGAGCGGCAAGCAGCCCGATTTTACTTTGGTCTATCTGCCTGAAAATGATCACAAGCTTCATCGTGCCCCGCATGAGGCTGTTCAGCATTTGAGTGAAGTGGATGCGGAACTGGTGCGCTTCCTTGATTCCTACCCGTCCTGGGAGCAAGTTCTGGAGGAAAACGTCTGTATTTTCATCAGTGACCACGGACAGACATTGATCGGAGAAAGCACTGACCATAACGTCGATTTGATGAGTCTGTTGTCCACCTTTTCCATTCATCGGCTGGGAGCAAATGTGTCCGCAAACGACGAAATCGTCCTTTGCAATAATGAACGAATGACGTATTTGTACCCGCTGCGGGAAAACGACTTGATGAAGATTGTCGAGGCTGTCTCTTCGGATGTGCGGATTGATCTGATTTCCTGGAAAGAAGGGGACAGGGTAAAAGTCCGACGGGGAGGGACAGACAAAAGCTTGTCCTTCTGGAAGGGCGGAATGTACCAGGATATCTATGGACAGAGCTGGTCTTTTGAGGGAGACCTGCAAGTGCTGGATGTCAAACTTGACGGGGATCGGCTCCTTTTTGACGAATACCCGGATGCCTTTTCGCGTTTGTATGGCTCGCTTTTTTCGCAAAGCATCCCTGTTATTGTCTTGACAGCAGCACAGGGGTATGAATTTGTTTCAGAAGCTGCACCCACGCATCTTGGAGGAGGAAGCCACGGTTCCCTGCACAAGCGTGACTCTCTGGTGCCGCTTTTAATTGCCGGAGCGTCTCGCCACTTTTTGTCCCCGGCCCGTTTGGTCGATGTAAAAGATTTTATTCTTCAGGAGCTTGGAGTGGCAATTCCAAAGCAGTAAGAATGGGCAGGTGGTCGGACCATTTTACCGGGATCGTCTCATATTGATGGATTTTCCAGTGAGGCGACGCGAAGATATAGTCTATACGCCTTTGGAAGGTAATAATTGTTGAAAGCTGCCCCCCTCCGCAAACAAGGGCACAATCATGCAAATCAGGAGCAAAGGAAGCATTCGCCATATTAAAATCGCCCATGAGGACGAGAGGGCTTTCTTTATGTTGCTCTGCCAAAGCTGCGATGAGCTGCATCTGGTTGCGGCGAGCGGCTTGGTTTAGACTGCAATGAGTCACCCAAATCTGTATGGCCTGTTCCCTGTACGAGAGCGATGACTGCAGGAGTGTGCGCTTTTCTTTACGGGATGGGAGGGCAACTGTCTGGACATCGGTGATGGGAAAGCGTGACAAAAGCGCGTTTCCATAATGACCATCGGCAAACGGGATGGACGGGGAAAAGGCGAGTTCGTACTGAAGCTCTTCCGCCAAATAGGATGCCTGGAAGCCAAACTTGCTGTTTTGGTGCACTTCTTGCAGGCCAATGATGTCGGCTTGCAGCAATTGAAGTGTTTTCGCCATTTCTCGCAGACGTTTGCGCCAAAACAAGTCCCTTCCGCTATGGATGTTATAGCTGATGAAGCGCAGCATTTTTGTCTTCCTTTCCGTTCTTTATGAACCCTCGGCTTTTCATACTCATTAAAAGCAGTATGGTCACACTTTCCACTTGCATACACCTGTTAGTTGTGGTAGATTATTTCTTCCAGACGTCGTTCAGGTTCTGCTTTTTTGCTTTTTAGAGTAAATTACTTAGAATTTCCTGTTGCAATCATTTTTAGACTATGCTATATTAAAAAGCGTCGCCTCGATAGAAAACGAGTGGCGAGATGTTCCTTGAAAACCGGATAGAATCAATCTGTTAAGCTTGTGTTTAACTTGAAGTCAAAGATGTAAACTCAACTTTATTGGAGAGTTTGATCCTGGCTCAGGACGAACGCTGGCGGCGTGCCTAATACATGCAA
>k87-321733_pt1 | contig 25720 bp, 27 predicted proteins | sample MGYA00084031_6733416 | MGnify analysis MGYA00084031
CCTGGGGCGGCCTCAAATGGCTGGGCAGCAAAATGTGGGGTGTCCTTAAACCAGCGGGAAGCTGGGTTTGGACGTTCATCAAGGCAAATGTGACCGCTGGATTGGTGAGCGCCCTCGCCAGTATGGCAATCGACGGATTTAAATACTTCGTCCTTGGCGAAAGCATGACTCTAGGCAACTTTGTCACGAATACGCTTTTGTCAGCACTGTTTGGTTTCGTCGGGGGACCGATTGCTGGAAATATTAAAGTCGCGTTTCAAGCGAGAAGTTGGGGCCAACTCGTTGGTTGGGCCGGCCTAACTGGTTTGTTGGCTGGAGCGAATAATTTACTAGGTGATCTTTTTAAAGGGGAAGCGTCATGGCACAGTTTTGTATCGGGTACTCTGGCTGGATTGTTCGGTGCTCCTTTTGCAAGTAGTCTTTCAGACGTGGGAGGAGGATTTTTGGCAAATCTAGGAGTTGATTTCGGTACAAAGGCGATCGAAGAGTTTGTGAAGGCAGGATACAATAATGCGGGAGAGATATTTTCGTTTTTTGCAGACACGGCTGTCGCTTACTACGACTTTTTTGTCAACATAGAATTTTACTTCAATTATTACTATAATCAGATATGGGAGTACCTCCTACAGCCGTTTCCGTATTTTCCTTTTTAAATCAGAGTGTTCGGAGTGAATGCGTTGAGTAATAAAGGGTGGACTGCGTTACAGATTTGCTCGGGTGCTGCAATTGTGGTGATTATGATATTGGGTTTTACGGTGTTCGGTGAACAGCAAAGCGACGGTTCATTTGTCGCAAAAAGGACACCTTTAACCGTATTTTTAGGATTACTGTTGCCGTTCTTTGGTTTATTCGTTATTTTGGCTGAAGTGCGGAAACGCACCGGTGAACTGAGTGTGAGAACATTTTTGCTCGCGGCCCTTTGGTTTGGAGGCATTGCCTTGCTCCTGACCCTTATGAGTCTTTTTCGAAATTAAACGTGGCCCTTATAACGAGAAGTACTCATAACAGAAGGTGGTTGTGTTGGATTACGTAAAAGCCGACAAGGCTGTTAAAAATGCAGTGATCGCGGCATTAGTTTCGGCAGGAGTTACGGCCGTTTTGTCGGTTTTCACCATTTTTACAAATGTGGAAGTACTTCCCGTCAGTCCCGCATTTTTTGTAGATATTGTCGTTATGCTGGGACTGGCGTTCGGTGTGTACAAGAAGAGCCGCGTGTGTGCGGTGTTGCTGCTCCTGTACTACCTTATCGGACAAATCAGCGTCTGGCTGTCATTGGGGAATGTGTCTTCTCTCCCGATGGCCCTTGTCTTCTGCTACTTTTATGTGCAGGGGATACGGGGAACGTTTGCATACCACAGCATGACGTCTAACGTGTCTTTAGATGACGAACCCAAAAAAACCACTGAAGTGACCAAACGTTCCATTCCGGGAATCATATCTTTCACTTTAGGGGCCGGGCTTTTTGTGACCATCGTCGTCATCGTGCTCTTCGGCTCTGGTGCCTCTCAAGGCATTAAGATTGTGATCGGTTTGTTGATGATGACGAGCATTCTCGCAAGTGTGACGGGGCTCGTGTTCGGCATCGTCGGACTCATCCAAAAAAACCGGCGGCGTTTGTTTTCTGTATTGGGCGTTATTTTAAACGGGCTGTTTTCCTTTTTGTACGTTGCCGCTGCAGTTTCTTTTGCTCAGAATCTGGGATTTTAGGAGGGTCAAACAAGTTGTACAACGTTCGGCTGTGGCTTTACATCAGCGTTGTATTTCTGCTCATTGCAGCAGGATGCACGGGGGAAGCGGGTACTTCCGAAGAGGGGGACACTTCAGAAGTAGAACAGGAGGAGGCAGACAAGGAAGAAGATGGAGGAATAGCTAATTTAGCGGAAGCCCTTGAGGCACAGGACGTTCCGCAGACGACGGAAGAACTGATTGCGTATCCAGCGGGACCGCTGTCTGGGCAATATTTCGATGACAATCGTGAAGAGATTGAGGAGACGCTATCCAAGTTGCCCAAAATCGACGAAACGCCTGAACAAGAGACAGTGAAGGCCTACTGGGCGAAATTGCTGTCTTTGTTCGCGGAAGATTATCCGGACCCGGCGGACCTCCTCAGTGAGTGGAAAATGACGGAGTTCGGCAATCCCGAATGGAACGATCCGCGCTTGCAGTTTAAGGAGAATTACAACGTGGAAATTATTTTAGATGCAAGTGGCAGCATGGCTAACGTGATCGGGGATAAAACAATGATGGAATTGGCGAAAGAAGCCATTCGCGACTTTGCGGCTGCTCTCCCGGAAGAAGCGAACGTCGGTCTTCGCGTGTACGGGCACAAGGGAAGTAATGCCGATGCCGACAAAAAAGTGTCGTGCGAGAGTAGCGAACTCGTGTACGACATACAGCCTTACGATGAAGACAAGTTAAAGGAAGCCCTGGATCAATTTGAGCCGACCGGCTGGACTCCCATTGCCCGTTCTCTGGAAGGGGCACAGCAAGATCTCGCAGACTACGACGGTGAAAACAATACAAATATCATTTACCTCGTCAGTGATGGGGTTGAGACGTGTGACGGCGATCCTGTGAAAGTGGCGAAAGCACTGTCCGAGTCCGATGTGACGCCGCTAATTAACGTCATCGGATTCAACGTGGACGGAGAGGGGCAGGAGGAACTGCGAAAAATTGCTGAAGCAGCCGACGGGCATTACGCTACCGCCCAAAACCAGGAGCAGTTAAAACAGGAGCTGGACCGCTCACAAGAGATTGCCACGAAGTGGATACAGTGGAAGCTGGATGCAGATACAGAGAATATTAATACGCTCCAAGAGCGGGAAAGCTCGGTTCACGCCTTTAAGAACGAGTGGGGAGAAAAAAAGTCACGGGAATACCGGAACCTCGACGAAGCGATTCACTATTTGTCCGCTAACGGACACATACCGCACGGCATGAGAGAACCGTTGCGGGATTTGCGTGAAAAACATTACAACTTGGTCAACGACTCAGAGAATACAACGTATCAAGATTTAAAGTCCGTAGCGCGCAAAAGTTTTGAAGAAATGGAAGAGGAAATTAAGGAAAAGTACGGACAAAACGCCCCGTAGCTCATACGACAAGAGAACCTTCCTATCGTCGGTAACGGTCTGTTACCGTCTTTTTTTATGTTTCCTAAAGTAAGAATTAAAATGTGAAGACTATCTGTATCTCATGTAAAGGTCTCAGAAAGATGTTTTTAATAGCGCTCCAAATTTCACTACCGCCACATTTTTTGTACTTGTGGCCGCAATAGCCGACTGGCTTGTGACAACCGGTTCCCAGGTAAAAAACTAGCTATAGCGAGGTGATCGAACTGAATGATAAAAAATGGATGTGGGGCATTGCAGTGCTCTCAGCTTTTTACCAGTCAGTATGTTTCGGTGAAACACTTGAGATCAAGTTCAAGCGAGCTGCTGTTGAAAGAGCAGGTACAATCGACGTTGTTGGCGACGGTACCTGCAGAAGTTTTACGTCTGGCTATTCGTGGATTGGTCAAATTTTTTCAGTAAGGTTTCGGCAATGTCGCTGGCGACGGGCAGTTTATACAGTTCCTTTTGATAGGCTTTGATCATGAGCACAATCCACAATGCGAGGCCGAAGAGAGAAACAAGGGTTCGCAAAAACCAACCGACAAGCGGGATCACATCCAGTATGAGATAGGCGATCCACAAAGACAAAAAAGTGACGAGTGACTGCATGGCGTGAAACTTGACAAACGGACTTTTTTTCTCCAAAAGAGTAAATATCAGACCGGTGACGAATGTCCCGAGGTAGCATAAAAGGCCTGCGATGTGTTCGTCGATCCCTGTCGACGATTTTTCGTTTTGATTCGAATCTTCCACATTTTTCACCTCTCTTTGCACCTATAATTGTCGATCATTGTATCAAAATGACCCTTTAATTACCATAAGATTACCCAAAATCATCCAAATCGCCTACAAAATCTGGAGTTCCGATAGGTATTTTGAATGATCGTTGAGAACCGTTGAGCAATCTTTCACATACTGGACAGGTTGCCGCATATTTTGACTTGCCTGTTTCACGATACCGAAAGGTTTGAAAATCACAACGTCTAAGCGTGCAATGGCGACACTGTCTGCAGGCTGCGGTACGTACAAATTTTTATTCCAAAGACAAGGGGTCTATCAAAAATTTCGGCACAATATCTCGGTTTCTCCCTTTTACTCTGGAACGAGATATTGTGTTTTCTTGTGTACTTTACCGGCACAGTACGGGAAAAGAATCGGTCCCTGAGGTAAAAATCATAGGTTTTTGTGCCGATGTAATAACTACTAGTCTATGAAGCGAAATAGTATACAGGGGGAGTCATAAGTCGTGGTCAATCCGACAAAAGTAAAGAAAGTCGTACTTTCGTCCACCGTCGCGGGTATGATGTTGACCGCTCCGATGACGGGTTATGCGGCGCTTGGCGACCAAACGTTAAGGCCAGGCATGTCACACAGTGACGTGAAAGAGTTGCAAGAGTTGTTGCGGGAAAAAGGGTATTTCACTTACCACACGTCGACCGGATACTTCGGCAGCATGACGAAACAAGCTGTGATGGATTTTCAACGACATGCGAAAATTCGAGTGGATGGCATTGTAGGACCGCAGACATTTCAAGCGTTAAAGGTGACGTCCTCTCGAGGAAAACAGACTTCCAATGCGAGTGCGACACCGCTGCTTCGCTTAGGATCCCGCGGACAAACCGTGACGGAGTTGCAAAACATGTTGAAAAGGGAGGGCTTGTACCGTTATCAAATTGACGGCATTTTCGGTTCCAGAACCGAGCAGGCGGTTCGGCAGTTCCAGCAAAAAAACAAATTGCTCATAGACGGGATCGTCGGACCGCAAACGTGGGCTGCTCTGAACGGTGTGGAGTCTCAACCGGACAAACCGACCCAAGCATCCCCGCCCAAACATAGTTCCAATCCCGTTTTGCGCCTTGGCGCCCGCGGGGAGGCCGTGAAAGAACTGCAAAAAAAATTGAAGGAAGCGGGTGTCTACCCGTATGCCGTCGATGGCCTCTTCGGTCAGCAGACCCTGTCTGCTGTCAAAAGCTTTCAGCTGCAGCAAGGGCTCGCCGTTGACGGCGTCGTCGGCCCTAAAACGTGGGAAAAGTTGAAATCGCCGGACAAAAACAAGTCGGGAGGGAACAATTCCGGCAGTACGCGTTTGAATGTCATTCAATTGGTGGCGGATGCCAGCAAACTGATGGGCGTGCCTTACGTGTGGGGTGGCACGACACCCAGCGGTTTCGACTGCAGCGGGTTTATCGTGTACGTGTTTAAAAAGCAAGGTGTCCACCTGCCCCGGACAGTGGCTGAACAGTGGAAGGTCGGAAAGAAAGTGAGTAAACCGAGTGTCGGAGATGTGGTCTTCTTTGAAACGTATAAACCGGGTCCGTCCCATAACGGCATATATGTGGGAAACAACCAGTTTATTCACGCCGGATCGTCAACGGGGGTCACAGTGAGCAATATGAACTCCAGTTATTGGAAGTCCCGTTATTTAGGAGCGCGACAACTGCATTGAATGATTTTTAAGCTGATACCATACAATGACATAGAGACGTCACGAAGCTTGGGATCTACAACGTCTTACGAAGATGTGGACGTTCCCAAGCTTTGTCTTTTTTAGCAAAATGGAGTTGAGAATTGTGTGTGGCGGTATGAAGTGGACCGTGTTTAGGGGAATATAAGAATAAAGTTGAAAAAGCTCTTGTCAAACAGATGAGAACTTTATATAATATAGTCAAAGTTAGTCAAAGTCAACGGAGGTTGCCTATGGCTAATGTTTCTGATGTGATCGAACAGTATATCAAGCAAGTATTATCAGAATGTGACGATGGCGTTTTAGAAATTCAGCGCAGTGAGTTGGCGAAGCTCTTTCAGTGTGTGCCGTCACAGATTAATTACGTCATCAGTACCCGCTTTACAGTGGAAAAAGGGTACAAAGTCGAGAGCAAGCGCGGCGGAGGCGGGTACATTCGCATTCAAAAAATTGAGTGGACGTGCCCCAAGTCTTGGTACGACAACGTGATGCGCTTGATCGGCAACCGCGTGACTCAAGTGGCGGCGGAAGGGATTATTGATCAGCTGGAAGAACAGAAACACGTGACAGAACGGGAAGGGCGCTTGATGCGCACTGTCGTTTCCCGGAATGTGTTGAACGTTCCGACGCCGTTACGCGATCAGTTGCGGGCAAACATTTTGCGGGCCCTCATTACGCAATTACTTATTCGCGAAGAAGGAGGTTAAACAGTATGGTTTGCCAAGAATGCGGTGAAAGGCCGGCATCTCTTCACTTTACGAAGATCGTCAACGGGGAGAAAACGGAATTCCACTTGTGCGAAGCGTGTGCCAGGGAGAAAGGTGAGATTCTGCCTGGAACTCAAAACGGCTTTTCCATCCACAATTTACTGTCTGGCATGCTCAATTTTGACTTTCCGAATCAAACGGCGTCCAAAGCGAAGACGTCGCCTAAAAGTTTGCGTTGCGGGACGTGCGGACTGACGTACCAACAGTTCAGCAAGATGGGCCGATTTGGTTGCAGCGACTGTTATCGGCACTTTGAGCCGGTGCTAGAGCCTTTGTTTCGGCGCGTACACGGTAATACGACCCACAGCGGCAAAGTGCCTGAACGGGCGGGAAGCCAGCTCAAACGCAAACGCGAACTGAGTGACCTGAAGGCGCTGCTCAACCAGCTCGTCGCCAGAGAGGAATTCGAAGAAGCGGCTCGCGTACGGGACCGCATTCGCGAATTGGAACAGAATCGTGAAGCTTAAGCGGGGTGAACGGTTAAATGGCATTACAACGGTTTATGAAAAACGCTGTAAGTGAATGGATGAAAGGGGAAGGACCCCATTCGGACATTATGATCAGCAGCCGCATCCGCATCGCGCGCAATTTCCGCGACATTCCTTTCCCGATGTTGGCTACATCTTCGCAAGCGAATGAAGTGATTAAGCGGGTGCACCGCGCATTTCAAAAGATAGGTACACATAGACAGCTGGCCGGTTCGGAACTCATTCGCATGGATGACTTGACCGAATTGCAGCGCCGCGTTTTAGTTGAAAAGCATTTGATCAGTCCGGCGCTGGCCGAGGAATCCCGGCAAGGTGCCGTCATCTTGAGTGGAAGCGAAGCTGTGAGCATCATGATTAACGAAGAAGACCACCTGCGCATACAGTGTTTGTTCCCAGGCTTGCAGCTACAGGAAGCGTGGACCCTCGCCAGCGAGTTGGACGATCAGTTTGAACAGGAGCTCGACTTCGCTTTTGACGAAAAGCGCGGTTACTTGACGAGTTGTCCGACGAATGTCGGGACTGGAGTTCGGGCTTCGGTCATGGTCCATCTCCCTGCCCTGACGATGACACAGCAGATCAAGCGCATTTTGCCTGCTGTCACACAAGTAGGGCTTGCTGTCCGGGGCATCTACGGCGAGGGAAGTGAGGCGGTCGGGAGCCTGTTTCAAATTTCCAACCAAATTACACTGGGTCAGTCGGAACGGGAGATTGTCGATAAAATATCGAGTGTCGCCCTGCAAATCATGCATCACGAGAAAAAAGCGCGTGAACAATTAATGAATGAAGCCCGTTTAAAATTAGAAGACCGCGTACAGCGCTCCCTTGGCATTTTGTCGCACGCCCGGGTCATAGACAGTAAGGAAGCGACGGAGCGACTGTCCGATTTACGGCTGGGGATCGACCTCGGATTGATCAAGGGCGTGTCCAGTACGATTTTGAACGAACTGATGGTCATGACGCAACCCGGTTTTTTGCAGCAAATAGCGGAACGAGGCCTCGGTTCTGGAGAGCGCGATGTGCGCAGGGCTCAACTTATACGGGAACGCCTCGCCGGTGAGCGGGGAGCAGCCGAAAAGTGACGGGCGGGTATGGCGGAAACGGTAAGTGACGAACAATAAGCATGGCGCAATTTTCATGAGGAAAAGGAGTGTTCGATGATGATGTTTGGTCGTTTTACAGAGCGAGCGCAAAAAGTGTTGGCTCTTTCGCAAGAAGAGGCGGCACGACTAGGTCACAACAATATCGGGACGGAACATATCTTGCTCGGTCTCGTGCGGGAAGGTGAAGGCATTGCGGCAAAAGCGTTGATCGGTCTCGGTCTCAATTTGGAAAAAATCCAAAACGAAGTGGAAGCCTTAATCGGACGGGGACAAGAACAGCTGGGAACGCCGGCGTACACACCGCGAGCGAAAAAAGTCATCGAGCTGTCCATGGACGAAGCGCGGAAACTCGGCCACACTTACGTCGGAACAGAACATATTTTGCTCGGACTCATCCGCGAGGGTGAAGGGGTCGCGGCCCGCGTCTTGAACAACTTGGGCGTCAGCTTAAATAAAGCACGGCAGCAAGTGCTGCAGTTGTTAGGTTCAAACGAAGCGGTCTCGTCCAGTCAGACGGGGAGAAGTGGGGGAGCCAACACGCCGACCCTCGACAGTTTGGCCCGCGATTTAACGGCCATCGCCCGGGAAGGAAAGATTGATCCGGTGATCGGGCGTAACAAAGAAATCGAGCGCGTCATTCAAGTGCTCAGCCGACGAACGAAAAACAACCCGGTGCTAATCGGTGAACCAGGTGTCGGGAAAACGGCGATTGCAGAAGGTCTCGCTCAGCGAATCGTGGACAATGAAATTCCAGAAATCCTGCGCGACAAACGGGTGATGACCCTTGACATGGGCACGGTCGTCGCTGGGACGAAATACCGCGGCGAGTTTGAAGACCGTCTGAAGAAAATTATGGATGAGATTCGCCAAGCGGGCAACATCATCCTCTTTATTGACGAATTGCACACGCTGATCGGTGCCGGCGGTGCAGAAGGTGCCATCGATGCGTCCAACATCCTCAAACCGGCGTTGGCCCGGGGGGAACTCCAGTGTATCGGAGCGACGACACTCGACGAGTACCGCAAGCACATTGAAAAAGATGCCGCCTTAGAGCGCCGCTTCCAGCCGATCACCGTCGACCAGCCGTCGCCAGAAGAGGCGATCCAAATTTTGGAAGGGTTGCGTGACCGCTACGAAGCCCACCACCGGGTGAAAATTACCGACGAGGCTATCCGCCAGGCGGTCAAACTGTCGGACCGATATATTACGGATCGGTTTCTGCCGGACAAGGCGATCGATTTGATCGACGAAGCAGCGTCTAAAGTGCGGCTCAGATCTTACACAGTTCCGCCGAATTTGAAAGAACTGGAACAGAAGCTGGAGGAAGTTCGCAAAGAGAAGGATGCCGCTGTTCAAAGCCAAGAATTCGAAAAGGCTGCTGCCCTTCGCGATGACGAACAAAAATTGCGTGAACAGCTGGAGGAATCGCGCAAACAGTGGAAGGAAGACCAAGGGCGCGATGACTCCGAAGTGACGGAAGAGGACATAGCGGAAGTGGTGGCCAGCTGGACGGGAATACCCGTGAAGAAGATTGCCGAAGAAGAATCCGAACGCCTGTTAAAAATGGAAGACATTTTACATGAGCGCGTCATCGGACAGGACGAAGCTGTCAAAGCCGTTTCCCGTGCGATTCGCCGTGCCCGTGCCGGCCTGAAAGATCCAAAGCGGCCGATTGGGTCGTTCATTTTCCTCGGACCGACTGGTGTCGGGAAAACAGAGCTGAGCCGTGCCCTGGCCGAGGCGCTGTTCGGTGACGAAGATGCGATGATTCGCATTGATATGTCCGAGTACATGGAACGGCACTCCACTTCGCGGCTCGTGGGGGCCCCTCCGGGATACGTCGGTTACGACGAGGGGGGGCAGCTGACGGAACGAGTGCGGCGCAAACCGTATTCGGTCATACTGCTGGACGAAGTGGAGAAGGCGCACCCTGAAGTGTTTAACATCTTGCTGCAAGTGTTGGAAGATGGGCGTTTAACCGACGGAAAGGGGCGGACTGTCGATTTTCGCAACACGGTATTGATTATGACGTCCAACGTCGGAGCGAATACGATTAAGAAAAATTCGACTCTCGGTTTCGCCGTCAACAAGGACGACGGTTACGACGACATGAAGAGCAAAGTGATGGAGGAGTTGCGCAACAGCTTTCGGCCGGAATTTTTGAACCGGATAGACGAAGTCATCGTCTTCCATTCGCTGAACGAAGCGCACATTCGGGAAATTGTTTCCCTCATGTCGGAAGACGTGCGCAAGCGCCTGGCCGAACAAGATATCCACTTTGTGTTGACGGAGGAGGCGAAAGACTGGCTGTCCAAAACCGGCTTTGACCCGACTTACGGAGCAAGGCCGCTCAGGCGGGCCATTCAGAAGCACATTGAAGACCGTCTGTCAGAAGAACTGCTGAAGGGGAATTTCGAGAAGGGAGATACGGTAGAAATCGACGTACAGGGCGATGAGCTGACGGTGAAAAAAACAGATGAAGTCAAAGCGAACGCCTAAATCTTGCACTTTCATAAAACCCCCCTCTGAAGTTGAAGAGGGGGTTTCTCTTTGTTGGCTCTGTGTAGTGGCGTCATGTTCTGTGATATAATATAAACCAATGAAATTGATGGGAGAGCGGTGAATGGGGAAGGAAAAGACGAGGTTTGTCTGTCAGGCGTGCGGTTTTGTCGCTCCCAAGTGGCTGGGGAAGTGTCCTGGCTGCGGGAAGTGGAATGCGTTGGTGGAAGAGCGGGAAACGCCTGCGCGGGGGGCCCGCTACGCAACGGGTACAATGGCGAGAGCTCAGCCGATTACCTCTCTGACGGTGACATCGGAAGTCCGCCAGGATACCGGGTTGAAAGAACTGAACCGGGTTCTTGGCGGCGGGCTCGTTCCCGGTTCACTCATTCTCGTCGGTGGCGATCCGGGGATCGGGAAATCGACTCTGCTGCTGCAAGCCTCCCATCAAGTCGCCCTCGACGGGCAGAAAGTCTTGTACGTTTCAGGCGAGGAGTCGGTCCAACAGACGAAAATGCGGGCTGATCGGCTGGGGGCGTTACACGAAAGGCTTTTGGTTGCAACGGAGACGAGTGTGCCCCATGTTGAACAGATCGTCGCAGACGTGAACCCTGCCCTCTTGGTTGTTGATTCGATCCAGACTGTCTTTCACCCTGATGTGACGTCGGCCCCGGGAAGCGTGGCCCAAGTGCGAGAGTGTACCGCCCACCTGATGCGCATGGCTAAGGCGCGCGGGACAGCCGTGATTATTGTCGGACATGTCACGAAGGAGGGCGCGATAGCTGGACCGCGCCTTTTAGAACACATGGTGGACTGCGTGCTCTACTTTGAGGGAGAGCGGTCTTCCACTTATCGCATAGTTCGGGCCGTGAAAAACCGTTTCGGTTCGACCAACGAAATTGGCCTGTTCGAAATGAAATCTGACGGTTTGGCAGAAGTGGCAAATCCGTCAGAATTGTTCCTTTCAGAAAGGCCTGTCGCATCTTCTGGTTCAGTCGTCGTGGCCAGTTTAGAAGGGACGCGTCCGATTCTCGTCGAGTTGCAAGCACTTGTCACCCCGACGTCGTTCGCGGCTCCGAGGCGAATGGCGACAGGTGTGGACCACAACCGCGTCTCGCTCCTGATCGCCGTACTGGAGAAACGGCTGGGCATGTTTTTGCAAAATCAGGACGCCTACGTCAATGTAGCTGGCGGCGTCCGTTTGGACGAACCTGCTGTTGACTTGGCCATTGCCGTCAGTATCGCCTCGAGCTTCCGAGACCAAATGTGTTCGCCGCAAGACGTGCTCATCGGCGAAATAGGCTTGACCGGCGAAGTGCGCAGTGTCTCCCGCGTGGAGCAGCGCGTGCAGGAAGCAGCGAAACTCGGTTTTCGCCGTATCGTGTTGCCGCGCCAAAATGTAGACGGCTGGTCGCCGCCTCAAGGGATTGAACTCGTCGGAATTAACACAGTACAAGAAGCGCTAGAAGTCGTGTTAGGGGGGTAGCCAATGGGAGAAGACGTGAAAGACGAAGACGTCAAGGAGGAAGTTTTGCGTTTGGTGGCGCCGGGGACGGAACTGCGGGAAGGACTGGAAAACGTATTGCGGGCTAAGACGGGAGCTTTAATTGTACTCGGTTATGAGGAAGAGATGGAGGATTTGGTGGACGGTGGGTTTCGCATCGATTCGCCTTTTTCACCAGCCCATTTGTATGAACTAGCGAAGATGGATGGCGCCATTCTACTGTCGGGGGACGGCAAGCGCATCTTGTATGCCAACACTCACTTAAATCCCGATTCGAGTATACAGTCTTCCGAAACCGGCATCCGCCATCGCACAGCGCAGCGCGTGGCGAAGCAAACGAAGAAGCTAGTGATCGCGATCTCGCAGCGCCGCAACGTCATTACGCTGTACAAAGGGGCCTTCCGCTATTCGCTGAAGGACATCGGAGTCATATTGACGAAAGCGAACCAGGCGCTGCAGACACTGGAAAAATACAAATCGGTGCTGGATCAGTCGATGACCAACTTGTCCGCCTTGGAATTCGAAGACTTGGTGACGCTGCAAGACGTCACTGAAGTGGTCCAGCGCATAGAACAAGTCTTGCGAATTAAACATGAAATTCAGGCGTACATCCACGAGCTAGGAACTGAAGGGCGTCTCATACGGATGCAACTCGAAGAACTCGTTGCTGGCATTGAGAAAGAAGAGTACTGGCTCGTCAAAGATTACATTCCCCAACTAGATGAAAAGTCGGCGGAAAAAGCACTGGCCGAACTTCAACAACTGTCGTCTGAAGGACTGTTGGATCGTCAGAACATTGCGCGCATTATCGGCTACACAGACGTTGAAAATGCGGAAGAAAACGCGGTTATGCCGCGGGGGTACCGCATCATACACAAAATACCTCGTTTACCGGCTTCCGTCGTCGAAAACCTCGTGCGGGAATTTTCCCATTTGTCCAAAACGATGATGGCGACCATCGAGGAATTAGACGAAGTCGACGGTATTGGTGAAGTGCGGGCGCGCATTATTAAAGACGGTCTCAAACGAATTCAAGAGCAAGTGTTTGTAGATCGCCACATTTAAGGCGAGGCATGAGACGGACTTCGCGAACATAGTGATGGAAGATGGGGAGGTGACTGTGTTTGCTGGCAAAAGTACTTCCCAATGTGATTACGATCGGTAACCTTTTTTTTGGCTTGTTGGCGTTAAAACTCGTACATGACGGCTTGTGGGAATTTGCAGCCATTACAGTCATTGCCGGCATGTTGTGTGACGGGTTAGACGGGATTGTGGCGCGGATGCTGAAGACGGAAAGTGCTTTTGGCAAAGAGCTGGACTCATTATCGGATATGGTGACATTTGGCGTTGCACCGGCTTTCATCATGTATGTGGCAGTGCTGCATGAAATCGGTGTGATCGGCTGGGTCGTTTCAGTCGTCTTTCCCGTTTGCGGCGCATTGCGGTTGGCCAGGTTCAATGTGAGAAAAGGGATTCCCGGGTATTTCGTCGGTTTGCCGATCACAATTGCCGGGGGAGTACTTGCGACAATGGCGCTGTACAGTGAGGTCATGACCTCTCCATCTGTCCTCGTTTTGGCGATGCTAGGGCTGTCCTTTCTCATGGTCAGTTCGATTAAATATCCGAACGTGAAAAAAGTGGGGCTCCCGAAGCAGACGTATTGGTTGGGTCCCGCATTGGGAGTCGTCGCCGTCGTTCTCGCGGTGCGTTTTCCTAACGATCTTCCGCGCATCGTGTTTCTTCCGCTCATTCTATACGCATTGTGGGGACTTGGCGGACATTTTAGACGGAAGGGATACGAAGACTCTCCTTTAGAGTCGGACGTACATCTTTAAAAAGCGATAGACCGGAATGAATTCCGGTCTATAAGTTTTTTTCGAAAAAAGTGTGTAACTTTTATAAAATTATATCGTTTATTATCGTTAGAAGGGAGTCAACTCATATTGAACAAACCGAGAGTCGACAGTTTTTCTGACTCTTTTTCGATGACATCGCGCATGTGAATATCGAGCAGATTGCAGGCTGACGCTAAGTAGAACAAGTGCTTGCCCATCTCGGAAACGACCACGTCACGACAATGTTCACAAAGGTCTCCAGACAGGTGTGTGTCTACTGCGTCTTTTGCTGTGTCGAAGTTTGAGGCCGAAGTAAAGGGCTGTTTGCCGGCCTGAACCTTTAGGCAACCGCAGTTGGTGACTGCCTTTGTGATGGATCGGTTCGTACGAGCGCTTGTTTCCTGTAGTTTTGACAACACATCCAGTACACTTCGGTGTCTGAGCAACAACTCGGCGACTTGCGTTTGGAACCGGTCTAATTGGTGGTCGCGCATGTAGGTGTCCTCCCTGGGAATTGTGGGAAATTTACAGTTTTATTATAGAGCCTGGAAGTTTTAAGAGTCAATTTTTATGTAGCCGGTATGGAAGAGATTTTTATTCGCCGAAAGGGGTTGACTGCTATTATATGAATGTGCTAACATAATTGGTTTAAAAATTGACCTCCGCCTCCAATTGTGATATATTGGAAGAAGGTCCTTGGAGGTGGTGTATGTGTTTAAAGTTGGCGATAAAGTGGTGTACCCGATGCACGGCGCCGGCGTGATTGAAGCGATCGAGGAGAAAGAAATACTCGGAAAAAAGCGAGAATATTACGTCATGCACCTGCCTGTCGGAAATATAAAAGTGATGGTGCCAATGAAAAGCGCAGACGATATCGGGATACGGGAAGTTGTGGACGAACAAGGGGCCAACCGGGTTATAGAAATTTTGAAAGACGAAGCGAACGTCGATTTGACCAATTGGAATCATCGCTACCGCGCCAATTTAGAGAAGATGAGGAGCGGTGACATTTATGAATTGGCAGATGTCGTTCGTTCACTTATGCAGAGGGAAAGCGACAAAGGGTTGTCGACAGGGGAGCGGAAAATGCTGGACAATGCGAAGCAAATGTTAGTCAGCGAACTCGTCCTGGCCAAAGAGATGGATGAGGAACAGGCCCTCTCCCTTTTGGACAGCACGGTGCAACGCAATGGAACGAGCACTGTCTAGCGTGTTGAACTTTTGGGAAAAATTTTTTATTTTCGGTCTTATCGGTCGGATGTTTAGTTATGCGTGAATTGTCTATAATGAGTAAAAGGGGGTGACATATGTTGTTAAAGAGAATCGTACAGCTGTTCTTTGCCATTCTCGGCGGGACGGTTGGCTTTTACGTCGGGCCGATGTTGTTTGCGTTACTGGAACGTCCACCTGTCAACTTCGGCCAAGTTCCGATACCGGATTATATAGGCGCTGTTTTGGGTGCGATTTTGCTCATATTTGTAACAGGGAAGCTGTCAGACGCCGCTTGCAGTTGGATACGCTGGAGCGAAGAACGCCTGGCGAAAGTACCGGCAGCAGATTTTATTTTCGGAGTTATGGGCTTAACGGTCGGTCTCATTGTCGCTTATTTATTGGTTCCGTCCATATCCACCTTGCCGGTTCCAGTACTGTCCGATATACTGCCCATTGCCATTTCCACTCTTTTCGGTTATCTCGGCTTTCGCGTCGGATACAAGAAGCGGGATGAACTGGTGTCTATTTTTTCAATCGGGCGCTTGAGTCGCGATAAAGACAAGTTGAAGAAAGACAATCAGAATGCGGCTTACAAAATTTTGGATACGAGCGTCATCATTGACGGGCGCATCGCGGATATTTGCCGCACGGGCTTTGTGGAAGGAACGTTAGTCATCCCAGGATTTGTGTTGGAAGAACTACAACACATCGCCGATTCGTCGGACGTATTAAAGCGGAACCGGGGTCGACGCGGTCTGGACATACTGAACAAGATCCAAAAAGAGTTAAAAGTGAAGGTGTTGATTTACGAGGGCGACTTCGAAGACATTCATGAAGTTGACAGTAAGCTGGTTAAACTGGCGAAAGTGCTCTCGGGAAAAGTGGTCACTAACGACTACAACTTGAACAAAGTGTGTGAACTGCAAAATGTGCCGGTTCTGAACATTAACGATTTGGCCAACGCAGTGAAACCGGTCGTTCTCCCAGGTGAGGAAATTAATGTACAAGTGATTAAGGATGGCAAGGAACACGGACAAGGTGTCGCTTATTTAGATGACGGGACGATGATCGTCGTTGAAGGTGGTCGCGACTACATCGGTAAAAATATAGAGGTGTTGGTGACGAGCGTACTGCAAACTTCCGCCGGACGCATGATTTTTGCTAAGCCGAAATTGTTGGAAAAGGCTCTATAGTCTCGGCTGCGCAGAGGAATTCCGCTGAAGCGGCGGGATTCCTTTTTTCTTGCTCCGCTGGCGAGAGGAGAACACTTTGTGTACAATAGGATGTTAGAATGACGGGTTCAGGGAGGGCGGTCGTGTCCTTTTCCGCCTATTGGACGACCTTAAAGGGGAAGTGGTTGTGACAGTTGGAGTGGTTGTGGCGGCCGCCGGTCAAGGAAAGCGGATGCGAAAAGGGTTTAACAAGCAGTTTATCCAACTTGGCGACCGGCCGATTTTGATGCATACGTTGCAAGCATTTGAGCACATGTCGTTCGTCGAGCAAATCGTTGTCGTCACGAGCGCAGGGGATATCGCAAAGTGTGAGGCGTTGTGTCGTTCGTATAATGTGAGGAAAGTGACGGATGTTGTAGCAGGTGGAAAAACGCGCCAAGACAGTGTCCGTATCGGCTTAAACAAGGTGCGGACGGACTGGGTACTCGTCCATGACGGTGCCCGGCCTTTCGTATCTGAAGAAATGGTGAATGAACTCTTGGAAAGCGCGCAAAGACACGGCGCAGCTGTCCTCGGCGTTCCCGTTAAAGACACGATCAAAAAAGTGAATGTAGACGGGATCATCGAGGAAACACCGGAACGTCAAAGCATGTGGGCGGTTCAGACTCCGCAAGCATTCCGCCTGACCGAATTAAAAAGAGCCCACGCGCGGGCGAGGGAGGAAGAGCTGGCGGCTACTGATGACGCGATGTTGATGGAGCACTTAGGCTTCGACGTGCGTATCGTGCGCGGCGATTATTACAATATCAAGATCACGACACCGGAAGACTTGTGGTTTGCAGAGTCTATCTTGCAACACATGCGCAAAATGGGAGATCGAACATCATGCGAGTAGGACAAGGATTTGATGTACACCGTTTGACAGAAGGGCGTCCCCTCATCGTCGGCGGCGTCCACATCCCGTATGCAAAGGGGTTGGACGGACACTCTGACGCTGACGTCCTGTTGCACGCCGTTACGGATGCCGTGTTAGGTGCCATGGGTCGAGGAGACATCGGCAAGCACTTTCCCGATACAGACCCGGCGTACAAGGACGCAGACAGTGTAGAGCTGTTGCGGAAAGTGTGGGAACAGGGAGTCCGCGCCGGATTCAGCGTGGGCAATGTAGACGCTACGATCATCGCTCAAAAGCCCAAGATGTCTCCGTATATCGAGGACATGAAAGGCGTAATGGCGAAAATTTTTAACTGTCCCCTCGACAGGGTGAACGTCAAGGCGACGACGACGGAATGGCTCGGTTTTACAGGGCGCGGTGAAGGCATTGCAGCCCTGGCCGTCGTCTGTTTGATCGAAAAGGCGTAAGGGGCTGTTGAATGTCGATCGACGAACGGGTACTGGCAGCGTGTATAGACGATGATATGGATACAGGAAGGAGTTATACCATGGTGGAAACAGTCAAGGTGCGGACGCGTTATGCGCCGAGTCCGACTGGTCACTTGCATATAGGTGGAGCGCGGACGGCTTTATTTTGTTATTTGCTCGCCCGCAAGACGGGAGGCCAATTTATTGTCAGAATTGAAGACACCGATCAAGAGCGGAATGTGGCACAGGCGGAACAGGGGCTGTTGGACAGCCTGAAGTGGCTCGGACTCCATTGGGACGAAAGCGTCGATGTGGGAGGGCCCTTCGCCCCGTACCGTTCCATGGAACGCTTGGACACGTATGAGAAATATGTACATCAATTGCTGCAAGAAGGGAAAGCCTACTACTGCTACTGTACGAAAGAAGAGTTAGAGGAGGAGCGAAAGGCGCAGCAGGCGAGGGGCGAGATGCCGCGGTACTCCGGCAGGTGTCGCCAACTAAGTGAGGACGACATACGGCGGTTCCAGGCCGAGGGGCGAAAGCCGACTGTACGCTTTCGAGTTCCGGAAGACCGGACGATTGTCGTCGACGATATCGTGCGCGGAAAGGTCACGTTTGAATCCAACGGAATCGGGGATTTTGTCATTGCCCGTCCCGACGGTCGCCCGACGTACAATTTTGCCGTAACGGTCGACGATGCGCTGATGAAGATTTCGCATGTGATACGGGCGGAAGAGCACTTGTCCAACACTCCCCTCCAGGTGTTGCTTTACGAAGCACTCGGATTTCAGACGCCCCGCTTTGCCCACGCTTCGCTCATCCTCAACAAGGACCGGAAAAAAATGAGCAAGCGTGATGAGACGATTATTCAGTTTGTCGACCAATACGAGAAATTGGGTTACTTGCCAGAGGCTTTGGTGAACTTTTTCGCCCTACTCGGTTGGGCTCCGCCCGAACCGCGTGCAGAAGATGAGATCTTCTCCCTGGATGAATTAGTGGAGTTGTTTTCCCTGGAGCGGTTGTCCAAAGCGCCGGCTGTTTTTGATCCGGAAAAGTTGAAGTGGATGAACAACCACTACATAAAGGAGTCCGATTTAGATCGCATTGTGAACTTGTGTGTGCCCCACTTAGAGCAAGCTGGGCGAATCCCGAAAGAACGCACCCCCGAACAAGACGCGTGGGTTGAACGCCTCATCGGTTTGTACCAGGAGCAGTTGAGGTACGGGGCTGAAATTGTCGAACTGACGGACCTGTTTTTCCGCAATCAGCTCTCTTACAGCGATGACGCGAAGGCGGTACTGGCGGAAGATCACGTTTTAGACGTTTTGAAGGCATTTCAGAAGCAGGTGGAGGCGTTGGAAGCGTTCCGCCCCGATACGCTGCAACAGGCGTTCAAAGGGACGCAAAAGGAGAGCGGGAAGAAGGGCAAGCAACTGTTTATGCCTGTGCGGGCAGCGTTGACGGGACAAGTTCACGGCCCCGATTTGAAGGAAACGATCTCTTTGATCGGACGCGAAAAAGTGGAGCAACGGCTAAAGTACGTTATTGACAACTATCACCGCCTTGTTTCACAATAAGGGAAAGTTGAATAAAAGAAAGGCGATGAACAGGAGAAGGAGCTGGAGATCCGCGCATTCACCAGAGAAGATGGCCGCTGGCTGAGAGCCATCTGAAGCGCGCCAGCCCATGTGCCCCTGGGAGTTACAGGCTGAAAGCGAGTAAGCCTGAAAGAGACGTTCGAGATGGCGTATGCCGTTTGGAACGCGTCTCATTCGGTCCCCGCCGTTACCGGGACCTAAGGGGAGTCCTACTGGGCTCAAACAGAGTGGAACCGCGGCAATTACCCGTCTCTGTAGCCATAGCTACTGAGGCGGTTTTTTATAGAAGGATGGCGTTTTGTGCGGTGCCAAGGACTGTTGTACGTGTGAAGTTCGACAGCACTTTATAAGGAGGGGTGACATCAGTGGGCATGTGGCAAACGATGAAAGCCGACATAGACGCCGTGTTTGAGCGTGATCCAGCGGCGAGGAGCGTCTTCGAAGTCGTGTTGACTTACTCAGGGTTGCACGCGATCTGGGCTCATCGAATCGCTCACGCCTTGTACAAGCGCAAACACTTTTTGATCGCCCGCATCATCTCCCAATTGAGCCGTTTCTTTACCGGCATAGAGATCCATCCCGGTGCGCGCATCGGTAAAGGTGTGTTCATCGATCACGGGATGGGGGTTGTCATTGGCGAAACGTGTGAAATCGGGGACAACGTCACGCTGTTTCAAGGGGTCACGTTAGGTGGAACGGGAAAAGAAAAGGGCAAGCGTCATCCGACGATAGAAGATAACGTCATGATTGCATCGGGAGCGAAAGTGTTGGGCTCCATGCGGATTGGGCGCGGCTCAAAAATTGGGGCTGGTTCGGTCGTGCTGCAAGAAGTTCCCCCCAACTCAACCGTCGTCGGAGTTCCCGGGAGAGTCGTCCGCCAAGACGGCGAGCGCGTTCCAAACGACCTTGACCACATTAACTTGCCTGATCCCGTTGCCGACAAACTGAAGACGATGGAACAAGAAATAGATTCGTTGAAGCGCGAATTGGCACTTCTGAAAAAAGAGAGGGAAGAATGTTATGGGCGTGAAACTGTTCAACACGTTGACTAGAGAGAAAGAGACATTGAAGACGATTGAACCGGGAAAAGTCCGCATGTACGTCTGCGGTCCGACAGTGTACAACCACATTCACATCGGGAACGCGCGGCCGTTCGTCGTATTCGACGTTGTACGGCGGTATTTGAAGTACAAAGGGTACGACGTCAAGTACGTGCAAAACTTTACCGATGTCGATGACAAGCTGATCCGCGCCGCCCGTGAAGAAGGGAGAACGGTTCCGGAGATCGCAGAGCGTTACATTGACGCCTACTTTGATGCGGTCGACAAACTCGGCGTGCACCGTGCCGACGTTCATCCGCGCGTGACGGAAAATATGCCGGACATCATTGAGAGCATCCGACAACTTTTGGACAAAGGAGTCGCTTATGAATCGGAACAGCACGTCTACTTTCGCGCCCGAAGTCAGAAGGATTACGGCAAACTGTCACACCAGTCACCGGACGAGTTAAAGGCGGGAGCGCGTGTCGAAGTGAACGAGGCGAAGGAAGATCCACTGGACTTTGTACTGTGGAAACCGGCCAAGCCGGGAGAAATCGCGTGGGACAGTCCGTGGGGGAAGGGGCGCCCGGGATGGCACATTGAGTGTTCCGTCATGAGTCGGAAATTTCTGGGAGACACGATTGACATCCACGCGGGCGGCAGTGATTTAACGTTTCCGCACCACGAAAATGAAATCGCCCAGAGTGAAGCCCTCACCGGCCAAAAGCCGTTCGCCCGCTACTGGCTGCACAATGGGTTTATTAACATGGACAACGAAAAAATGTCTAAGTCCCTCGGGAACGTCGTGCGGGTCAACGAGTTGCTGGAGCGGTATTCGCCGCTTCCCATTCGCTATGTCTTGTTGTCAGCACACTACCGTCAGCCCCTTAATTTCAGCCAGGCGCTCATTGAACAAGCGGAAAATGCTGTTGAACGCATTCACACCTGCGCTGCCAATTTGAAACACCGTCTGTCCGCTTCGCGTTCTGAAAAGGTAGAACCAGATGTGGAACGCACTTTACAGGCGCTGTCAGAGAAGTTTGAACAAGCGATGGACGACGACTTCAACACTCCCAACGCCATGTCCGTCGTGTTTAAAGCGGTGCGCGAAGCGAATGAGTTTTTAAACCGTCCCGTCGTTTACCGCGAATCGGTAGAAGCGTACCTGGCGTGGTTTGACACGTATGCAGAAGAGATACTCGGGCTGCTCCCGCAAGATGAATCGCTTTTGGACAGCGACATCGAACGGTTGATTGCGGAGCGCGATCGGGCGCGCAAAGAGCGAGATTTTGCAAAAGCGGACAGCATACGCGATCACTTGAGGCAGAAGGGCATCATTCTCGAGGACACACCGCAAGGTGTACGGTGGCGTCGCAAATGACGTTCAGTTTTGACAAAGTCGGTGTGGTGCCTGGCGACGACGTTCGGCCCGTCCGGGTCGATCACCCCCTTTCCCTCGCCTACATTGGGGATGCCGTGTGGGAGTTGTACGTACGGTACCATTTACTCGCGTGCGGCATTGTCAAGCCGGGCGACTTGCAGAAGGAATCGATCCGTTTTGTTTCGGCTAAAGCGCAAGCGGAGGCGTTGAAACGGCTCATGCCGGAGTTGACGGAAAAAGAGCGGGACATCGTCCGTCGCGGTCGCAATGCAAAGTCGAAAACGACGCCGAAACACGCGGGCGTGCACGAGTACCGCCACAGTACGGCGGTGGAAGCCCTCGTAGGGTACCTGTACTTGACCGACCAAGTGAAGAGGTTGTCTCAAATAATGGAACAGGTCATCGACACCGTGGAAAAAGAGAGGAAACGAACGGATGAGTGAGTGGCTGGCAGGCAAAAATCCGGTGACAGAAGCGTTAAAGGCCAACCGGCCGATTGACAAGCTGCTCGTCGCCAAAGGAGTAAAACCGGCGAGTGTGGCTCCAATCTTGCAGTTAGCCAAAAGACGGGGCATCGTCGTTCAATACGTCAAGCGGCACAAGCTTGATCACGTGACGGGAGGCGTGCCACACCAAGGCGTTGTGGCCATGGCGGCTCCCCGGCATTATTCGGACTTGGCGGAAGTGCTGAACCTTGCTCAAAAGAGGGGAGACCTTCCGCTTTTGCTCGTTCTGGACGGGATTGAAGACCCGCACAATTTAGGTTCCATCATCCGGACAGCTGATGCGGCCGGTGTACACGGTGTCATCATCCCGAAACGCCGAGCCGCCGGTTTAACGCCTACAGTGGCCAAAACGTCTGCCGGCGCTGTGGAGTACGTACCGGTCGTTCGCGTGACGAATCTCGTACACACACTGAAAGAATTGAAGCAAGAAGGATTTTGGGTGACAGGCGCCGAAGCGGCGGGGGACCGTTCTTACACAGAAGTGGATTTTACTGAACCTACTGTCATCGTCATCGGGAGTGAAGGGAAAGGGATCAGCCGTCTCGTTCGAGAAAATTGCGATTACGTTGTTCGCCTTCCGATGAGAGGCACCGTCAATTCCTTGAATGCTTCCGTAGCAGCAGGGATCATGCTGTACGAAGTCATGCGTCAACGGACCGTGTGAATGCGAGGCGAACGAATGGAAGAATGGTTAGTCGTCGACGGATACAATGTGATCGGTGCGTGGCCTGAGTTGCGCCAACTGAAACGATTCAATTTAGCTGCGGCTCGGGACAGGTTAACCGACATCTTGTCAGAGTACGCGGCGTACACAGCCCAGCGCGTCGTAGTGGTATTTGATGCCCAACACGTACCGGGAAGAGGCGAACACGAGTCTTCTGAATACCTTTCTGTCATATTTACGGATGCAGAAGAAACGGCTGACGAATGTATCGAACGGCTCGTCGGTAAGTTGAGAGATCCGTACCGACGGCGGCTGTTCGTCGCGACGTCTGACTACGTAGAACAGCGCATTACATTCGGCCGCGGTGCCCTGCGCATTTCTGCGAGGGAGTTGTTGCAAGCTGTGCAAAGGGCTGAAACGTCTGTCTCCAGGAAAGTGGAGGACATGAAATTGGAACGGACGACGTTGGGGCAAGGGCTAAGCGAGGAGGTGAAACGACGTTTGGAGCAGTTGAGGAGGCGGCAGCAGTCGTGATATTTGACGATTTTGTTACAATCCAGGTATAATAATGAGACTACTGCGCTATCGCGATGGAACCGCTATATCCTGTCATCGGGGGGATGAGAGTGAGTGTAGATTTGAAAGAGAAAAAGCAGCAGACCGACTGGCACCTGTTGACGGATGAAGAGCTGGTGGAACGCGTGCACGTGTCTGACGGGACAGCGCTGGAGTACTTGATCAACAAGTATAAAAACTTTGTGCGCGCTAAAGCGAGGTCTTATTTTTTAATCGGAGCGGACCGGGAGGACATCGTGCAAGAGGGGATGATTGGTCTGTACAAAGCCATCCGCGATTTTCGCGGGGACAAGCTGTCTTCCTTTAAGGCGTTTGCGGAACTGTGTATTACCCGTCAAATAATTACCGCCATCAAAACCGCAACCCGTCAAAAACACATTCCTCTCAACTCTTACGTTTCACTGGACAAGCCTATCTACGATGAAGATTCGGACCGCACGCTGTTGGATGTCTTGTGCGCCACGAAGGTGTCAGATCCAGAAGAACTCATGATTAATCAGGAAGAGTTTGACGACATCGAAATCCGACTGTCTGAAATATTGAGCGAGTTGGAGCGTAAAGTCTTGCGGCTTTATTTGGACGGCCAATCATATCAGGAAATCGCCCTCGATTTAAACCGACACGTGAAGTCCATTGACAATGCCTTGCAGCGGGTAAAGCGAAAGTTAGAGCGATATTTGGAAGTGCGTGACGACCTCTCTCAACCTGTATCGTGACGATGTTTTGACGGGGTCTTTGTTGTCAATAATAGTCCAATAAGCAAGGAAGGCGGAGGCTGGCAGCACTGGGATCAGTTGACACGTTTTGTCCTGCTGTGATACAGTATTTTAGTGATTTGTTTTCATGCTCTTAGAATTAGTAGGTTCTACGCGCTGATGCACGTGTTTGTCAACGGGCGTCAGTTTCACATAAAAGGAGGTACGCATCGTGCGTGTAACGGTTACGTTGGCGTGTACGGAATGTGGCGAACGCAACTACACAACGACAAAAAACAAACAGAAGCATCCTGATCGCATTGAATTCAGAAAGTACTGCCCGCGAGACAATCGTCACACCCTTCACCGTGAAACGAGGTAACGGAACTGTTATGAGATAGAGGGCATTAGAGGGGGTGGCCAGGTAGTGGGCTTTTTGGCGAGATTGGGGAACGGCGTGAAAAATGGAGTGACGGGAACCTTCCGTTTCATACGGGACAGTGTTAACGAATTAAAGCGCGTCCGCTGGCCCAATCGCAAAGAGTTGACAAGTTACACGATCGTCGTTCTCGTAACGGTCATCATTGTTGCCATTTATTTTACGCTCTTGGATTTAGGGATTTCGAATCTTGTACAGTTGATTGTCGGATAACTTTACCCAATAAGGGGGCATAGGGGCGTTTCAGCCCTGGTCGAGCGATGGAAAAGATGTGGTATGTCGTCCATACGTACTCCGGGTACGAAAACAAAGTCAAGGCGAACCTGGAGAAACGCGTGGAATCGATGGAAATGCAAGACAAAATTTTCAGAGTTATGGTGCCGACAGAAGAGGAAGTGGAAAACAAAGACGGTCAGAAAAAGACGGTACAGCGCAAAGTTTTTCCTGGGTATGTGCTCGTCGAGATGATTATGACCGACGACTCGTGGTACGTCGTGCGCAATACACCGGGTGTGACCGGTTTCGTCGGCTCATCTGGCGCTGGCTCTAAACCGACTCCCCTCATGCCCGACGAAGTGCAAGCCATTTTGAAGAAAATGGGTGTAGAGGACGCGGTTCCAAAGATCGATTTCGACATTAACGAATCGGTCAAAGTGAAAGAGGGGCCGTTTACTGACTTCATCGGATCGATAGAGGAAATCGATGCGCAGCGGCAGAAGTTGAAAGTATTGGTGAATATGTTCGGCCGGGAGACGCCCATCGAACTGGATTTTTCTCAAGTGGAGAAAGTTTAACAGTCTTGGTAACCGCAGTGAGACTTGTGGCTGAATCGCACCCGCCTTAAGGTGGTTGCGATTTTCGTGTTTGTATGATAAATTTAGTTTTGTTTTGACAGTGGGAGGACTCACCATCCGCTCTAACCACATTATGGACGAAGGAGGTGGACGGCGTGGCAAAGAAAGTGTTTAAAGTGATTAAATTGCAAATTCCAGCCGGTAAAGCGAATCCGGCACCGCCGGTAGGGACGGCGTTGGGGCCAGCAGGCATTAACATTATGGCTTTTTGTAAAGACTTCAACGCCCAGACACAAGATCAAGCGGGGTTGGTCATACCGGTAGAAATTACGGTGTATGAAGACCGTTCGTTTACATTTGTCACCAAAACACCGCCGGCAGCCGTACTTTTGAAAAAGGCGTGCGGCATTGAGACGGGTTCCGGTGAACCGAACAAGAACAAAGTGGCGACGATCAAGCGGGATAAAATCCGGGAAATCGCAGAAACGAAAATGGCGGACCTGAACGCTGC
>k87-233878_pt1 | contig 25545 bp, 26 predicted proteins | sample MGYA00084031_6733416 | MGnify analysis MGYA00084031
GCCGGCACAGCAGCCGCGCATATCCGCGGGCCATGCGGCGCTCCTGCCATGCGCCGGCGTCTTCCAGCGCCTTCAAGGCAAGCAGAACCGGGATAAGCGCGGCCGCCCCCGTCGGCGCACCGCTCTTCCCGTAGAGCGGCGCGAAGAGCAGCCAGGCGGCGAGCAGCAGCGCGCTGCCGGCAACATACCCGTTGCGCCACGCGGCCTTCATGTACCGCCGCATCTCGTGCTCGCGCGGCATCAGGAAGACGGCGTCGGCCGGCCGCAGGTACGTGCGCAGCGGCGACCGCACCAGCAGCAGCGCCATCAGCGCGGTCCCGACGGCGGCCGTCGGAAAATCCGGCGGCACTTCCTCCAGAAACGCCGTATAGCTGCTCAGCGCCACGAGCACAGCCAACACGACAAACGAGGGAAACCCGCTCCGCGCCATGTCGCGGACATACGGGGCCACGGCCTTGCGCCAGTCTTCCGCCCGCGCCCGGCGCAACGCTTCCAGATCATGTTCCATAGGCATCCCTTTCCGGGGCGATGAAGCGGAAGAACAGCCGCTCGAGCGAAGCGCCGGGCATGCCGGCCGCCTCCCGCAAGGCGTCAAGCGTGCCCGAAACGATCAGCCGGCCGTCGTGCAGCAGCAGATAGCGGTCGCAATAGCCCTCGAGCATCGAGAGGATGTGGGAGCTCACGAGAATGGCCGAACCGGAACGTTTCTCCTCGTCCAGCCGTTCGAGCAGTGACCGCACGGCCAGCGGATCAAGCCCGAGGAACGGCTCGTCGATCACATAGAGCGGCGGCGACGCGAGCAGCGCGTTCATGATCATCACTTTCTGCTTCATGCCCTTGGACAGATGCGCCGCAAACGCGGACCGTTTGTCCGCCATCCGGAATTCGCCAAGCAGCCGCTCCGATCGCTCGGCATACCGCGATTCGTCGATTCCGTATGCCATCGCCGTCAGGCGCAGATGCTCCTGCACCGTCAGCTCGTCAAAAAGAATCGGCGTCTCCGGCACATAGGCGAATGACCGGCGATACCGCTCCGGATCCTCCTCCAGCGTGACGCCGCCGATCCGGACCGTGCCGCTGAACGGCTTCATCAGTCCGAGCAGATGACGGATCGTCGTGCTCTTGCCGGCGCCGTTCAGCCCGATCAGCCCGACCATCTCGCCCGGCGCGACCGTGAAGGTCAGGTCGCGCAGCACGGGCCGCCGCGGGCTGTATCCGCCCGACAGATCCCTCACCTCGACGATCGGCTCCATCGGATCACCTGCCTTGTCTTCCCATTATACCGGACCTGGGACAGCCGGTTCAAAAAGACGGTGCCGAATGGCAGGGACAGCCCGCCAAACGCGAGAAGGGCCGCTCCGTCCCGTCCGCGGCAAGCGGACGGCAGACGGTCGGCCCTCCTGCATCCGTTCGGCACGGATGCGGCCTCAGGATTTGATCACGATCTTCGTCACCGTCGAATTCGTACCGGACACCTCGACATAGCGGCCCACGGTGAGCAGCGAAGCGTCTCCGACGATCTGGACGTCCTGCGACACGTTGTAGATGACGGCCAGCGTGCCGCCGTCGGTCTGCTTCGTCAGCGAGATCGTCGCAAGGCGCCCCTGTCCGTTCAGGGTGACCGAATTCACGACGCCGGCGTCCGTGAACGCGTTCGATTGCGGCGCAGACTTCGTCACTTCGATGAAGACGGCCTCGCCGCCCGCGGTCAGGACGAACACCTGGTCACCCGGCCGCAGCGCGGAAACGTCCGCCTTCGCCCCGTTCCGGAAAATGAACGCATTCGCGGCGATCGGCAGCACGACGTCGGTGTTGTCCGGACGGGTCACGACGATGGTGCCGGACGTGACCGCCTTCACCACGCCCGTCACCGTGCGATCGTCCCGGTTATCCGGCAGATGGCTGTCGGTGCGGTCCAGCAGCGCCGCGAGTTCCGCCCGCGTCACCGGACGGTTCGGACGGAACGTGCCGTCCTGATAGCCGGTGATGAGCCCCTTCTCGACGGCCAGGGCCACGTAGCCCACCGAGCCGGCCGGAATGCTCTTCGCATCGCGGAACGGCAGCGAGGTGTTGTGCTTCGCCTTGGCTTCCTTGTCCAGACCGAGCGCCTTCACGAGCAGAATGGTCGCCCACAGCCGGTCGGCCGGCTTGTCGGGATGCACCTTGTCCTCCGTTTCGGAGAACAGGCCGTTCTCCACCGCGACCGCCACATAACCGACCGCCCAGGGATACTTTTTATAAAGCTTGTCCGCGTCCTTGAATTGCAATTGGGTCCGCATTTCCTCTTCCGACTCGGCTTGGTCACGCAGCCCCATCAGCCGGACGGCGGCCGTCAGAGCCTCGATGCGCGTGACCGTCCGGTGCGGCTTGAACGTGCCGTCTTCATATCCGGTGAAGACGCCCTTCGAGGCGAGGCGCATGATCGGAATGAGCGCCCACTTCAGCTCGTCCTCATCCTTGAACTGCAGCCGGATGACCACTTCGTTCGGGCCGACGCGGTCCGGCTGTTTCTTGACCTCATGGCGCCTTTCCTCGCCCTTGCCGCCCTTCGCGGGCCCTTTGCCCTTGCCGTCCGCAAAGGCCGAGGCGGCGCCGCCGAACAGCATCAGGATGGCCAGGGCCGAAATGGCGATTTTCCTCCATGCGGAGCTTCGCATGGCTCAAACATCCTCCTTCCGATCGAACGGTGATGGTCAATCGACCGGCGCGCCGTGTCGTACGCCTACATCATTCGGAACCGTTCGATCGTTTCAGGGGGGATCGGCCATCCGAGAAAAATGAAGAAAAATTCATTCTTCCCGTGACCGGGCCTCGCGCTCCCATATCGCCTTCAGCCATCGCGGCGCTCCCTTGTTCTTCCGGTCGATCTCCCGCTCGCGCCGCTTCTTCTTGCCCGTCGTCCGCGCTTCACCCGGTCCCGCAGCCGGGGCCGGATGCGTCGTCCGCATGCCGTCCGCGTCCGCCCCGGGGGCCGCCTTCGCAACCCGCAATCCGGACGCCGCTGCCTCCGCATCCTGCTTCCGCTTCCCGGCGGAACCATCCGCCGCCCCGGACCGCGGGCCTCGCCGCCCGGCGGTGGATGCCGCCTCGGAACGGGTTCCTCTCCGCCGCTCGGCCGGATCGACCAATTGCCCGGCGTACAGCTCGCGCTCCTCGATGACGATGCCGAGCCTGCGCGACAGCTTTCCGATCCGCTGCCCATCGCGGGGCCCGGCCAGCGTGACCACCGTCCCTTCGCGGCCCATCCGGCCTGTCCGGCCGGCGCGGTGAACATAACGCTCCGGGTCTTCCGGCACGCCGAGGCTGACCACCAGTTCCAGATCCGGGATGTCGATGCCCCGGGCCGCGACGTCGGTCGTCACCACGACGTTCAGCTTCCCGTCCCGCAGCCGCTCGAGCGTCTGCGAGCGCGTCAGCTTGTCCGCGTCGCCGTACAGCGAGCCGGCCGCGAATCCCTCGTAGCGCAGCCGCGCTTCCCAGTGCGCGATCTGGTCCGTCCGGTCGATGAAGATCAGGGCGGACGACGGGCGCAGCGCATGGAGCAGCCGCTTCGTCGCTTCGAACCACTTCCGCCTCTCCTCGCGCAGCGCGTAGTGCCGGATCGAGGCGGGCAGCCGGCTGTCTCCGGCCAGGTCGATCCGCACCGGATCCCGCATCAGCCGTTCTGCGAGCGCCACCGTCTCCGGCGGCAGCGTCGCCGAGAAGAACGCCAGCTGCCGTTCGGCGGACACGGCTTCGAGCACCGCGTCAAGCTCCTTCGTCGAGCCGAGCGCGAACATCTGGTCGGCCTCGTCCAGCACGAGCAGCTTCACCGCGCGCAACTGGAGCTTCTTCATCGCGAGCAGTTCACCGATCCGGCCCGGCGTTCCGACCGCAAGATGCGGCTTCTTTCGCTTCAAACCTTCGATCTGGCGGGTCACCGACGCTCCGCCGATCAACTGCTGCACGCGCACGCCCTCCGGACCGCCGAACCGCTCCGCCTCGCGCACGATCTGCATCGCCAGTTCCTGCGTCGGCGTCATGACGAGCACCTGCAGCTCCGGCCGGTCCGTCTCGATCCGCTGAATCGCCGGCAGCAAATAGGCCAGCGTCTTGCCGCTGCCCGTGTGCGACCGCACGCAGACGTCCCGGCCCTCCAGCATCGCCGGAATCGCCTCCGCCTGCACCGGCGCCGGTCCGGCCATTCCTGCCGCCTGCAGCCTCTCGGCCAGCGAAGGCCGCACGCCGATCGATGTCCACTCCATATCCGACAAGTCCCCCTCGACGCAATCCGATCGGTTCTTCTGAATGCTTCGATCTTCTTTCTATTTCCGGTTCAGCCACGTGCCGGCCACACGATCGCCGATCCGCGGAAACAGGTGGTACAGCCGGACGCCGATCGCCGCGGGCAGCGGCATATCGACCTCCGCCTTGCGCGTCTCGATCACCTTCACGATGCGGGCCGCGACCTTCTCCGGCCGCATCATGAACCACCGCACGTTGCGCACATAATGGCCCTCCGGATCGGCGATCTCGAAGAACGGCGTGTCGATCGGTCCGGGATTGACCGCCGACACCGCGATGCCGGTCCCCTTCAGCTCCAGCCGGAGCGCGTTCGTAAAGCCCAGCACCGCGTGCTTCGAGGCGGAGTAACCGGTCGACTTCGGCGTCGCGAACTTGCCGGCGATGGACGCGATGTTGACGATATGGCCCGTCCGCCTCGCAAGGAACGAAGGCAGCACCGCCTTCGTGCAGCGGACCATGCCCATGTAGTTCGTGTCCATCATCGCCTCGAAGTGGTCGAGCGGCGCGTCCCTGAACATCTCGAAAATGCCGAATCCCGCGTTGTTGACAAGCACGTCGACGGGACCGAAGTCCGCCTGGATCCGCCGCGCCACATCCTGCACCTGGTCGTTGTCCGTCACATCCAGACGGTAGACGCCGCATCTGCCCCCGGCCGCCGCGATATCCGCGGCCGTCTTCTCGAGCTTGTCCATGTTCCGGCCGGTCAGGATCGGCACCGCTCCCAGGGCCGCGAGCCGCTTCGCCGTCTCGGCCCCGATGCCGCTGCCCGCACCGGTGATCCAGACGATCTTGTCCTTCAGCATGGCCGTCGCCTCCTGCGAACAGTGTACTGCAACCTCGTCCGAATGGCAAAGCCGACCCGGGAACGCGGAGGCCGGCGCCGCAGGCGGGACTCCACACGGACACGGATTCATGATACGATGCCTGTTGCAGGGACGATCGACGGACGTCCGGGGGACGGAAGCCGGACCGGCCGAAGCGACGGGAGGGTACAAAATGCCCAACGTATGGACGCACATCCTGTTCGGCGTGGAAGCGTTGGATCGGATCGGCGAAGGGGCCATGATCGGGGATGAACGGAAACGAAGGCTGTTCCAGCTCGGCTGCCAGGGACCGGATTTTCTTTTCTATCACCATTTTCTGCCGTGGAAGCGCGGGGATGCGATGAACCGGCTCGGCGAAGCCATGCACGACCGGCACTGCGGTCCCGTGCTGATGGAATTGCTGGACGGCGTGGCGGGACGCTCCGCGGACCGCACGAGTCCGGACGACGCGGTCGTCTATGCGCTCGGATTCGTGTTGCATCATACGCTGGACCGGAACGTGCACCCTTATGTGTTCAGCCGCTCCGGATTCCGGAAATGGGACCACCAGCGTTTCGAAGTGATGATGGATACGATCGTCATGCGCCGGAAGCGCGGCATCGAGACGTGGCGGACGCCGGTGTGGCGGGAACTGGACGCGGGCCATGCGCTCCCGGAAGCGATCGTCGACGCTTTCGAACGGATTGCCGCCCGGTACTATCCCGAACTGGCCGCAACGATTCGCCGGGAAGACTGGAACCGGGCCTGCCGCGACATGATCGGCGCACAGCGGCTGTTCCATGATCCGACCGGCATCCGGCGCCTGCTCACATTCGGCAAAATCGGGCCGTTCGTGTACAGGCGAAGGCTTCCGGATCTCGACGTGCTGAACGACGCCGGCCGGCCGTGGCTCGATCCGACGGACGGCATGACCCGCCGCGCCGACACCTTCGACCAGCTGTGGGATCGCGCGATGGACGAAAGCGTCGACATCCTGCGCGCCGCGCTCGAATGGCTGCGGCACGAGTCGGGGGAGGCGGATGCCGGCCGCGATTCCGCCCGCGCCGCGGAATGGCGCGGGCGGACGGCCGCGCTCATCGGCAACCGGTCCTACGAAACCGGTCTCGACTGCGGCGCGGCCGTGATCCGGTACGCGGACCCGATCTGGCCGGACGGCTGCGGAGCCCGGCCCGAAGAAGCGCCGCCGGCATGAGCGGGCTTCACATCGCTTCGCGCGCCTGCGCCTTGCGCATCCGCATCCGCATCAGGCGCAGCTTCTCGTAGATCGAATCGAGCGGCTCGCCCTCCAGGTCGGCCTCCGGATACACCTGCCGCAGGATCGGCTTCAGATACCGGTCGCCGACCTCCCGGATCGCGGCCTGGATACGTTCCCGCTCTTCCTCCGGAAGCCGGGCGATCTCGCGGTCGAGCAGGGGGCTCATGTCGTAGCCCTCGCGGTCGAGCTGCTCGATCCGCTCCACGAGCCGCCGCCGTTCCATGCCGAGCGTCTGCGCCAGCTCGTCGAGCCCCAGGCCGTCCCGCACCGCCTGCAGGATCACGCGCGTCGTGCGGTGACGCTCCATCTCCGATTTGTACCGGAGTTCCTTCTGCTTGTACAGCCATTTCCGGTAGGCCTTCGGATCGAGCACCTCCTGCACCCAGGTGAGCGGGAACGTCGTCCGCCGCTCGAAGCCGCGCGTGATCGCCAGCACATCCCCGGCGTACAAGGACGACTTCGCCTTGCCCCAGCCGGGAATCTGGCGCAGCTCCTCCTCCGTCTGCGGCACGAACGCGCTGATCATCATGAGCAGGCTGTTCCGCGCGATCGCGTACGGCGCCTTCCGCTCGGCCGCGGCCCGCGCGCGCCGCCATTCCCGCAGCGCGTTGTACAGGTCCTCCCGGCAATGGAGCTCGCCGTAACATTGCAGCATCGACACGTAGCTGCCCGCCGGGGCCCTGCGGTCCTCGAGCATGCCGTCCAGCACCGGCTCGTACCCTTCCCCGAGCTTGACGGCGACGCCGTGCCGGAAGGTCGAGAGCATCTCCTCCCATGAGGCCCCCTCATACCAGATGTCCGTCCGGACCGATCCGCCGCCGGGCTCCGTCCAGACGACGGACCAGCGCCCCTGCGACTCGCCGATCGACACCTGCGCCGCGACGACCCGCCCCTCATCCGTCCGCTTCTCCAGCGTGTTCAGAAAGACCAGCTGCATGTCCATGCACCTCCGCTTGATGTTCGGAACGCCCGGCCGGCGTGCGGACAAACACAAAAAGCACCCCGCATGCATGCGAGGTGCTTCCTCCCGACCGGTTATCCGATTGACTATACTATACCAGATTGTGCAAAGAGCGGCAAGCATCACGCCGGATCGGCCGTGCGGACGCCCGACCGGCTGATCTCGACGCAGGCCAGGACGAAGGCGCCCACGCCGTGCAGGTCGTTGTCGCTGACCGGCCGCGCGACGTAATGGGCGTAGTCGCCCGCCGAAGTGCCGACGCAGATGTCCGGCACGACCAGCCGTCCCCGCTCGTCATACCGCACCCGCTCCGTCAGGCCGCGGTATCCCCGCCATGCCGCCTCGAGCCGGTCTTCCCCGACGCAGCCGTGGCGGACCGCCTTGACGATCGTGTATACGAACAGCGAGGAACAGGAAGTTTCGAGCCAGTTGTCCGGCCGGTCCCCCTTGTCCACCACCTGGTACCACAGGCCGCTCGCGCCGTCCTGGTAACGGATCAGCGCGTCGACGAAGCGGCCGAGCGCCGGCTTCAGCTCATCCCTGCCCGGATGGCCCTCCGGAAGCCAATCGAGAAAATCGGCCAGCGCCATGCCGTACCATCCGAGCGACCGCCCCCAGAACTCCGGCGAACAGCCCGTCTCCGGATTCGCCCACGGCGCCGCCCGCTTCTCGTCCCACGCATGGTACAGCAGCCCGGTGCGCCCGTCGGTCATGCGACGCCGCATCGTTTTCTCCCATTCGAGCACCATCGGGATCAATGCTTCATCGCCGTACCGGCGGGCGTACTGCATGGCGAACACGCCGCCCATGTACAGGCCGTCCAGCCACATCTGGTACGGGTATTTGTCCTTGTGCCAGAACGCGCCTTCCGTCGTGCGGTTGAGCGTGCGGAACAGGCCGCGCAGCTTGTCGGCCGCGATCCGGTATCGCCGCTCGCCGAACTCGTCTTCCAGCGGGAACAGGATCAGTCCCGCCATGATCGCATCCAGCTCGTCCCGGGCGAACAGGAAATTTCCCGCTTCGTCGATCAGGTGGTCCGCATACGCCTTCGGATAGCGCAAATACCGCTCGTCCCCGGTCGCCTTCCAGAGCTGCAGCATGCCGTGCAGGAAAATGCCCTGGTGATAATGCCAGCGGCCGGCGGGCGGAAGTTCCTGCGGGGCGTAGCGGTCGATCAGCGCGTCGCAGGCCTCCATCGCGTATTGCAGCGGACGCTTCCCTTCCGTCCGGCTGTCGTTCGGATTCTCCACCATTCATTCCTCCCATCGGTCCGTAAACAGATGATCCGCCACCGCGAAATGCTTCACCGGCAGGCCGGCCAGTTCCCGCAGCGCATACCGGATCAGTACGGCCTGCGTGCCGGCGTTCATGTCGCCTTCCGCCAGGCCGAGCCCGAGCACGATCGGCGGCGGCATGTCGGGGTAGGCTTCGCCGGGCTTCACCTGGGCCACGTTCGGAGCCGGCACGGAATGCCCCAGCTCGCGGGAAAAACCCCCGTCGCCCTGTTTCAGCCGTCCCATGTTCCGCAGCGTCATCTCGCAGATTTCCTCCAGCTCCTCCGCCGGAATGGCGAGCCGCATCGACGCCAGCAGGCTGATCGGGTTCCGGATGTAGCACATGTCCGTCGCTTCGTCTTCGCGCAGCGTCTCCAGAATGGAGCGGTAAATCTCCGCCTTGCGGGGCAGGGGAACGCCGAACCGTTCGTAGAAGATGTGCAGCTTGAACGTGCCGGAAATGCGCACATAACGGGTACCTTCCCCCCACAGCCCGCTTTCCGGATCCTGGATGCGGTTCAGATGGGCGAACGCTTCGCGCACATAGGGAGCGCGCTTTTCCGGCGGAAGCGCCAGCAGATGGACGGCGGAAGACGCGATGATATCGCATCCGCGCCAGCTGTTGGACAAGCTGACCGACCGAAGCCATTCCCCGTAGGCCGCGGGCGATTCCATATAGGCCGGCGTCGCCGGACTCCGCTCCGGAACCGGATGAAGCGGCTCCGCGCCAAGCATGCGCAGCGCTCCGAGGCTGTAGCCCAGCGCCCGGGCCACCGACACCCCGTCAAGCCGCATGTTCGGATCGGCATGGTAGAACAGGCCGGTGTCCGGGTCCTGTCTCGCCTGGAAAAAGCGAACCGCCTTCCGCCGCATCCTGTCGCTCCATCGTCCGATCAGTCCGGTTCGCTCCAGAATGTTCAGCGCCTGCGCCGTCGATTCGATATCCGGACCGTAAACGTTCGTCCGCCGCGAACTGGCGGCATAGTAGAAGCCGCCGCTCGCAACGTCGTATTGCCCGTCCAGCCATTCGAAAAAGCCTTCAAACCAGCGGTCGCCATCCTCCAGCAGCTTCTCCAGTCGACGGTTCCGGCCCATCGCGCGATTCACCCTTTGATCGAGCCGAGCAGCGCGCCCTTGACGAAATGCTTCTGCAGGAACGGGTAGACGAGCAGAATCGGCACCGTCGCCACCACGATGACGGCCATCTTGATCGTCTGCTCCGGCGGCCTGACATAGTCTTCGAGTGCGCTCGTATCCGCCGTCAGGCCGCTCGCGAGAATGACGATCTGCCGCAGAATGACCTGAATCGGCCACTTGTTCGCGTCGTTCAGGTACAGAATGGCCGGCAGGTACGTGTTCCAGTACGTCACCGCGTAAAAGAGCGAAATCGTCGCGATCGCCGGCATGGAGAGCGGAATGACGATGCGGAACAGGATGCCCCAGTCGCTGCAACCGTCGATTCTGGCCGATTCCTGGATGCCTTCCGGCAAGTTCTGGAAGAAGTTGCGCAGGATGATCAGGTTGAACGCGTTGATCGCCGTCGGAACGACCAGTGCGGCGTACGTGTCAATGAGCCACAGCGATTTCACCACGAGGAACGTCGGAATCATGCCGCCGCTGAACAGCATCGTGAACAGGACCATGAACATGAGGCCGCTCCGCCCGACCAGATCCCGCCGCGACAACCCGTAGGCCATGAGCGACGTGAGCAGCATGCTGAAGGCGGTGCCGAGCGTCGTCACGCCGACGGATACGGCCATCGCGCGGAAGATGGTGTTCGTGGAAAAAATGAAGCGGTAGGCGTCCAGCGACCATTTGGTCGGAATGAGCACGAACCGCTTGGTCGCCAGCTCCGCCACCGTCGTGAACGACCCGGCGATGACATGGATGAACGGCAGGATGCAGGCCAGCCCGATGAGCGCGAGCAGCGTATAGTTCACGATGTCGAACAGGCGACTGCCGATTGACTTGTCTTGCACCATGCGAAATTCCACCTTTGCGCATCCGGCGTATCGCTCAATAAATGCCTTCCTCGCCGGCTTTCTTGGCCAGCCAGTTGGCGGTCATGACGAGGATCAGGCCGACAACCGACTTGAAAAATCCGACCGCCGTGCTGTAGCTGAATTGGCCTTGCCTGAGACCCGCCGTATACACGTACGTATCGAAAATTTCCGCCACTTCGCGGTTCATCGCGTTCAGCAGCAGATACACGTGTTCGAAGCCGAGTTCCAGCACATCCCCGAGTTTCAGAATGAGCAGCACGACGATGACGTTGCGGATCGACGGCAGGGTGATGTGCCAGATTTGACGGAAACGGCTCGCTCCGTCCATGCGGGCCGCTTCGTAGAGTTCGGGGTCGATCGCCGCCATGGCTGCCAGGTAGATGATCGTCCCCCATCCGGCCTCCCGCCAGATGACCTGGAGGATGTAAACCGGCCGGAACCATTCCTTGCTCATCAGAAAATTGATCTTCTCGAAGCCCATCATCACCAGCAGTTCGTTCAGGATCCCGCGGTCCATGGACAGGATGACGAACGAGATCGACACGATGATGACCCACGACATGAAGTGCGGGATGTAGATCATCGTCTGGATCGTCCGCTTGAACAGTTCCTTCCGCACTTCGTTCAGCATGACCGCCAGGATGATCGGCACCGGGAAATAAAACAGCAGGTTCATCCCGAACAGGATGAGCGTGTTGCGCAAAATCATGAAAAACTGCGGGTCGTTGAACAGCCGTTGGAAATGCTTCAGCCCGACCCATTCGCTCTTCAGAATGCCGAGATACGGCTGGTAATCCTGAAAGGCGATGACCAGCCCGCCCATCGGCACGTATTTGAATACGACAAAGTACAGAAATCCCGGAAGGATCATCAGATAAAGCGCATGATTTTTGATGATCCGTTTCCACAGTCCGGAACCGGCTTTCCGGTCCGCGATCATCGGTTTCGGGGCGGCAGCTTCGTGCATGAGCATCTTCCTTTCCGCATCGGGCGGACGGCCGGCGCCCTCCTCCGGCGCCGGCGCATCCGGATTGCGGAGGCCGCCGCGGCGCCAATCCGGCGGCCTCCCGCCCGCGTGATCAATTCGACTGCGATTGCTGATACGAAGCGTTGAATTCGTCGATCATCTTCTGGCCGCCCTGTTTCAGCCAGTTGTCGATGACGGCCTGGAAGCCGTCTTCGTCAATATCGCCCAGGATGAACTTGTACGTCGCATCCGTGATCATTTCGCCGAGCCGGACGCCATCGAGCGTGTACGTTTCGGAATCGAGGGCCGCGGTCGGATCGTGGATCAGATAGTTGTTGTTGTCCAGAATGAGTTCCTCCGCCTTCGCCTTCGAGGGGGGCGAATGCTTGGCCTGCAGGAACCCTTCGATGGTCGATACGCCGCCGATTTGCAGCGCCTGATAGGGCTTGACTTCCCGGTCCGTGAGCGCGACGTCTTCCGAAGGCACCACAAGCCCGTCTTCGAGCGTATAGTGTTCGCCTTCGATCCCCCAATAGATCAGGTTGGCGAGTTCCGGACTCATCAGCTGGTCATAGAAGGCGAGAATGTCCCTCAGCTCTTCCTCCGTCTTCACCGCCGATTTCGGGAAGAGCACGAGCGAGCCGTAACCCGGAATCGCCCACACCTGGTAGGTGCCCTTCGGCCCGGCGATCTTGTGGTGAACGTCCAGCACCGCGTTCGGATTGACCTCGATGATTTTGCTGTGCAGGGTGCCGACGTCGGCCATCGAGCCGATGTAGGCGCCCGCCTTGCCGGTGATCAGCAGGTTCTGCTGGTCCGTCTTGCTCGTCACCGGGAACTCCTGGTTGATCAGGCCTTCCTGATGGAGCTTGCGGAAGAATTTCATCGTTTCCACGTATTCCGGGAACATGAACTCCGGCAGCAGCTTGCCGTCCTGGAAGCCCCAGTTGTTCGGCGTGCCGAACCAGGAGGCGACCGTTTTGAACGCGCCGTACACGAGGTCGTTGCGGTCGGTCAGACCGATCGTGTCGTTCAGGCCGTTGCCGTCGGGATCCTGTTCTGTGAACGCTTTCAGCATGTTGTAGAACTCGTCGATGTTGTTCGGCGCCGACAGTCCCAGCTTGTCCGCCCAGTCTTTCCGGTAAATGAGCCCTTGCCGCGACAGCGGACGCTCCTGATAGAGGGCGTAAATCTTGCCGTCCACCGCGGTGTTCCGGAGCACGTCCGGATTCAGCCGGCTCAGGTTCGGATAATCCTTGAGCAGCGGCCCGATCTCCCAGAATTGTCCGCTGCGGATGGCGCTGCGCAGCAGGATGTAGGAAGACTGGTTCTTGATGTAGACCGCCTTGGGCAGCGTGCCGGTGGCCATGGAAGCGTTCATTTTTTCATCGTAGCTTCCGTCCGGCACCCATTGAATCTCGAGTTCCGTGTTGGTCGCTTCTTCGAGCAGCTTTTCGATCTTGTCCGAAGGAACTTCCGGGGTGTGCAGATTGGCCATGATGGTGATCTTGACCGGTTCCTTCTTCGCTTCCTGCTTTCCCCCGCCGTCATGTTGCTGCGTCTGTCCCTGCCGGCTGCCGGCCGGCTCCTGGTTGCTTCCGCCCTTGCCCCCGCCGCATCCGGCCGCGATGACGGCGACGGCCGTGATGGCCGCGAGCAGCGCAAGCAGACGCTTTTTCGCCATGCCGATGACCTCCTTTTTTCGCTTTTTCGCTTGCCGCGTCATCAGCATAACGCCCGGGCCGCCGTTACGAACATAATCCCGGCATTTGCTGCCTCCCGCCGATCCGGCAAATTCCGGCCTTCGGCGGCGACATCCAATGCAGGGATTATTCCGGAAGGGGATGATTATGGAGGCGTTCCATGTCCGTCCGACGAACGCCGATGGGCTTCATTGATTTCCCGGATGATCCGATCGCCGCCTTCCTCCCGCCATCGGTCGACCGCGCGCCGGAAGCCTTCCTCGTCGATCATGCCGAGGATGAACTGCCAGGTGGCGTCGTCGATGATCCGCCGGAGCCATTCGCCCCGCTCGTTCCGGGTGGGGGAATCCAGCGCGGTCGTCGGATCATGCACCGCAAATGCGGCGTTGTCTTCGATCAGACGTTCCGCCTTCGCCCTCACCGCGAGCCCGAACTCCGGTTTCAGGAGGCCCGGAATCGTGTCCCGGCCGCCGACGAGGAGCGCGTTGTACGGTTTTACTTCCTTCGTGGTCAAACCGACGTCCCCGGAAATGTACGCCTTTCCGTTCCGCACTTCATAGTGGCGGCCTTCGATGCCCCAGTAGAGCAGATTCGCCAGTTCGGCCGACATGAGCCGGTCGAACAGCGACAGGACGGCGTCCAGCTCCGCTTCCGTACGGTTCGATGCCCTCGGGAACAGGACGGCCGTCCCGTACCCTTCGCCGGCCCAAATCCGGTAACCATGCGGGCCCGCGATCCGGTTGACCACATCGAGCTCGGCATCGGGATCCGTCTCCCGAAGCTTTGCCTGCAGCGTGATGACGTCCCCCATCGCACCGATGTAGACGCCCGCCGTGCCGCGGGTCAGGAGCGCCTGCTGGTCGACTTTGCCGGTCACGGGGAAATTCCGGTTGATCAGGCCCTCCTCGTGCAGCTTGCGGAAGAAGCGCATCGTGTCGATATATTCTTCAAACATGAACTCGGGCAGCAGCATGCCGTCCTTCTCGCCCCATCCGTTCGGCACGCCGTGGTACGAGCCGACCGTTTTGAACGCGCCGTAGACCAGGTCGCCCCGGTCGGCGAGGCCGATCGTGTCGTCCAGGCCGTTGCCGTCCGGATCATCATGGGTGAAGCGCCAAAGCATCTCGTACAGATCCCCGATGGACTCCGGCGCCTTGAGACCCAGCCGGTCCGCCCAGTCCTTGCGATAGATGACGCCTTGCCGGGAAAGGGGGCGCTCCTGGTACAGGCCGTAAATGCGGCCGTCGACCGACAGGTTGCGCAGCATGTCCGGCTTCAGGCGGGAAAGGTTCGGATACCGGTGCAGGCGGGAACCGATCTCCCAGAACATGCCGCTTCGCATCTCGTCCCGGAAATCCTGAAGCGAAGCCGCGTTCTTCAGGAAAAGCGCATGCGGCAGCGATCCCGTCACGATGGCGGCGTTCACTTTTTCATCATAGCTGCCGTCGGGTATCCAATGGATCTCGAGATCGACGTTCGTCAGCTCTTCCACCCGTTCTTCAATCCGCGGATCCGGCACCTCCTCCGTATGCAGGTTGGCGAAAATCGTGATCCGCGTCCGGTCCGGCCCGCCGTCCGCCATCCGTCCGGCCGCCGGCTTCCCGGCACAGCCGGCCGCCAGAACCGGCAATCCGGCCAGGAGCAGAAGACAGCCGATCCAACGCGCGAATTTGCCCATCCTGTTCACCTCCGGAATCGGCCTTGTGGAAAGAGACATGATAAAATGATTATGGATGATTGTTGAACGCGCAACCGGATCCCAAATAAAATGAAACTACATCGCATCGGAGGAGAATGCAGCTTCATGTCCAAGTCGAGCATGTACATCCGGATGATCGTTTTCGGTTGCGCCATATGCATCACTTCGATTCTGGCGGTCGGCTTCTTCTCCTACATGAAGTCCTCCGCATCCATTCAGCGGCATGTCAGCCAAAGCAGCATCCAGATGATGCGCCAGTCGAAGGACGGCGTGGAGCAGGTGCTTCGAACCGTCGACTCGACGCTGAACTATGTGATCAACACGAGACAGCTTCAGGAAGCGCTTACACGTCCGCTTACCTTCTACGATTTCCAGTTGTACAACGAGCTCAAGCAGGAACTCGGCCTGCTGCAATCTCCGGAAACGAAGGTCACCGACGTCATCCTGGCCAACTCCGAATACGACTGGCTGATCAACAACCAGGGGCTCTACGCCTTTTCGAGGCATGGCGCCCGGGAAACCCTGGAGCAGCTGATGGATTCCGGCAGCTATACCCAATGGGTGCTGCTGGAGACGGACAAACTGGGCTCGAGCGACACGCAGAGCTACGCTTGTCCGTACACGATCGCGCTCATCAAGAAGCTGCCTTTGCGCGCGGCGGACAAGCGCGGCATCGCGATGGCCATGATTCCCGGCTGCCGCCTGGCCGAGATGATGGACGACCGGACCTTCTCCAGGGAGACGATGGTCCTCGCTCCGGACCATACGGTCATGATCCATGCCGATTCCCGTCTGGTGGGGAAACCGCTTACATATTCCAAGGAACTGCAGGAGTCCGACCTTTCCCGATTCGCCGAACCGTTCGGCCAGTTCGAAACGAAGCTGGACAACCGGCCGGTTTCGGTGACGTACGTCCGTTCCGATTTCAACGGATGGATCTATGTCTCCTTCACGGAAATGTCGGCATTCCGGCGGGAATCGAGGCAGATCGGACTCTTTACGCTCTATGTCTGCGCTGCCATCCTGCTGATCAGCGTCCTTCTCGTCTGGATCGGCAGCCGGCGGGTCTACTCCCCGATCCGGCAAATCTTCGAGCAAATCGCGCAGCGATTGCCGGAAACGAAGGCGAACGCGAAAAACGAACTGCAGGTCATCCACGAGCAGATCAGCGACCTGTTCGCGTCCAATTCCAGACTTCAGCGCGAACTCCGCCAGAACAGCCGGCAGATGCTCGCCTATTTCCTGCACCGGCTGTACCTGGGCCAGATCCATCCCGCCGAGATCCGGGAGAAGCTGGAATTTTACGGCTTCTCGCGGCAGGCCGATCCGTGGGATCACATGGCCGTGTTCACGCTGCAGATCGATGCGCTGGAACGGACGCGGTACAGCCGGCAGGACGTCGACCTGCTCATGTTCGCGATCGCCAACATCATCGAAGAAATGGTGCCGCCGGACGAACGGCTTCCCTCCGTCATGATCGACCAGACGCACGTGACGCTGGTGGGACGGAGCGGCGTTTCGGCCGGGGACTTCAGCGATTACGTCTACAAACTGACCGAGGACATCCAGCGCAACATGCGAAGATATCTGGACCTCGAAGTCAGCATCGGCATCAGCCTGCCGTTCCAGAGCCTGACCAAGGCGGCAAGGGCGTACCAGGAAGGCCTGGAGGCGCTCAAACATCGCCTGATACTGGGCGAAGGCGTCATCATTCCGTATGCGAGCCTCAACGCCGGCAAGCATACCCGGATTTATTACTATCCGAACCAACTGCATCACGAGTTGATCGACGCGATCAAGCTGGCCGACGAGGCGAAGGCCTTCGACCTGTTCGACAAATGGCTGGACGAAGTCTTCGGCAAAGAGCGCTCGCCCGACGAGTACCAGATTTCGCTGATCCGGCTGCTGAATGATATGATGATCGTCATGCAGGAAGCGGGCATTTCGCCGAGCCGGCTGAACATCGGGGACAAATCCCCGTACGAGGAGCTGTTGCAGCTCCACGTGCGCGCGGAGATCGGAAACTGGTTCCGGACGCGGTTGATCCGGCCCATCATGGAAGTGTTCCGTGAACGCCAGCAATCCCAGTACAAAAAAATATCGGACCAGATCATCGAAATCATCCGCAACGAATACGACACCGACCTGACCCTGGAAGCCTGCGCCGCGCGTCTCCATTACAATACCTTTTATCTGAGCAGCGTGTTCAAGAAGGAGACCCAGATGTCCTTCAGCGAATATCTGGCCCGATACCGGCTGAACGTGTCGAAGCGCTGGCTGGTCGAGACGGACATGTCGATCAGGGAAATCGCCGAACGGCTGACCTACAACAATCCGCAGAACTTCATCCGGTTCTTCCGCAAGATGGAAGGCATGACGCCGGGCCAGTACCGGAGCAAATACGCGCAGCCCGGCGGATGAACGCGCCGTCCGAAAGGCACCTCTTCCCGCGAGGGGTGCTTTTTCCTGTCCCGCGGCGCCGTGCGTCCTTCATCCGTTTCCGCGGCCGTCCCCGTACGGTATAATAAACGATATGCCTTGCGATGGGAGGGACGGCGATGCTGCCGAACTTCGATTTCATCTCGGATTCGACCGAGCAGACCGAGACGCGGTTCGTGACGTTCATCACGCCGAACCTGAACCGCTTCGATCTGGCCGTCACCAGGACGAACCGCTTCTACGGCAAGAAGCTCGTCACCGACCTGCAGCGGGGAATCACGGCCATCATCGGAACGGACGATCTGGATGAGGAGGGATACCTCGCGGAGACGTTCCGGCTGACGGAAGAGGAAGCGGCGGAACTGGAAACGTTCCTGCGGACGGTGATCGGGCCGGCGCATAGCCCGGACTGACGCGGGCCATACTGTAGGCGGCAGACGATTCCAAATCCGGGAGGCATCCGCCGTGGCCAGGGAAGGTTTCAAACCGGAAGATCGCCAGGAAGAAACCGATCTCGCCGTCGTGGAATCGCAGCGCAACGACCTGACCGCCGAAGAGTTCCCCGAAGGACCGTACGGTTCTCCGCTTGCGACCGAATCGCTCGGCAAGAGCGAGCCGCACCGGATCGACCAGCGCTCCCCGAGGCCGTTCAACTACGAAGATCTGGCGTTTCACGAAGGGATGGAGCGCGGCTATCCCGGCGATCAGGGCAAGCCGGACGAATTGGACCCGGAAGGATGATCGGTCCGGCCGCCATTCGTCCGGCTCATGCCGCTCCGGTTCAACCCCAGTTCTCCCCGAACGTCTCTTCCTTCCATCCGACGGTCACCTTGCGGCCGTCCGTCACGACCGGCCGCTTCACGAGGCGTCCGTTCGACGCGAGCAGCCGGATCTGTGCGTCCTCGTCCATCTCCGGCAGCCTCTCCTTCAGCTTCATCTCGCGGTAGGCTTCTCCCGACGTGTTGAAGAAGGCGCGGACCGGAAGTCCGCTCAGGCGCAGCCACTCCCGGATTTCCTCCTCGGTCGGCGGCTGCTCGTACAGATTGCGCAGTTCGAGCCTGCGCCCCCTCGCCTGAAGGTATTTCAGGGCGTTGCGGCAGCTCCCGCACTTCGGATAGTAGTAGACCTTCAGCGTCTCGTCCCTGTCGTTCGCCACGGAACATTCCTCCCCTTTCCGGAACCATCAGGTCCCGCGATCATCCAGCGATGCGAGCAGCCGTTCCAGACCGAGCAGATCCCCGGGAAGCGGCGACACGAACCGCATCCACTCCCCGGTCATCGGGTGCCTCAGTTCCAGCTCGGCCGCATGCAGCGCCTGGCGTCCCGCCGTCCGCGCGGCTTCCCGGAGCCATTCCGGATCATCCGGACCGCAGGGGCCGTACAGCTCGTCCGCGATGAGCGGGCAGCCGATGTGCCGCATGTGGACGCGGATCTGGTGCGTCCTGCCGGTCTCGAGCGTGAGGACCACCTTGGCGGCCCGGCCGCCGCCGTAGACGGCTTCCGTGTTGTAATGCGTGACGGACGGGTAGCCGTCCGGCGTCACGATCCGGAGGTGCGGCGCCGCCGGATCCCGGTCGATCGGCGCATCGACCGTGCCGCGGACCGGCGACGGCACGCCGCGGACAAAGGCGATGTAGCGCTTGCCGATGCGGCCGCGCTTCATCTGCTCCGCCAGCTGCTGGTGCACGTAAGGGTTCTTCGCGACGGCGAGGACGCCCGACGTATCCTTGTCCAGCCGGTGCACCGGGCGGAAGCGGTGCGCTTCGCCCCGCTTCATCCAGTGGTAGATCACGCCGTTCGCGAGCGTGTTGTCGTAATAGCCCTTCGTCGGATGTACAACGATGCCCGCCGGCTTGTCCAGCACGAGCAGATGCGGATCTTCGTACAGGATGTTGAGCGGCATCTCGCGCGGCGGCACGTCGTCCGGCGCTTCCGCCTCCATGCGCAGCTTGATCCGGTCGCCCGCCGCCACGCGGTCCGACGTCCAGGCCTGTCTGCCGTTGACCGTAATGCCCGCTTCGGTCCGCCTGAGCCGCGCCAACAGCCGGCGCGAGACGCCGAGCCGGTTCTTGAGCACCGTCCGGACGGTCTGCCCGGCGTCCTCCTTCCGAACGACCAGCTCGATCACGTCGCCTTGCATCCTGTCGTCCAACGCCTTTCACTTCCTCGGATGCTCATGATTCGTTCCCCGGAACACGACGGCGCCGCGCGCGTACTCGGCATCGGCGACGCCGAGGCGCGCGTTGGCGGCGCGGGCCGCGACGAAGAACCAATCCGACAGCCGGTTGAGGTACCTGAGCACCGCCTCGTTCACCGGATGAACCGCGGCGAGCGCCACGACGCGGCGCTCCGCCCGCCGGCAGACGGTCCGGCAGACGTGCAGCAGCGCGGCCGGCTCCGATCCGCCCGGAAGGATGAACCGGGCGACCGGCGGCGCCTCGCGGTCCAGCTCGTCGATCCGCCGCTCGAGCCGTTCCACCGGCTCCTCGCCCATCTTGAAGAACTCCGGATTCTCCGCATAGGCAAGATCCGATCCGCAATCGAAGAGCTCCTGCTGGATTTCGGCGAGTTCGTCCGCCATGTCGCCGAGCCCGTCCGCGCGCCGCAGCGCGGCCGCGGCCAGGCCGATGAAACTGTTCAATTCGTCGATCGTGCCGTACGCCTCCACCCGGACGTCGTCCTTGCGGACGCGTCCGCCGATGATGCCCGTCCGGCCCGAATCGCCTTTTCGCGTATACCACTTCATGCCGATTCCCGTCCTGTGCCCAAGATTCCGCGTCATGCACCACTATACCACAATCCCGGACGCCGCCAAAAGGAAGCCAAAAGGAAAAAGCCGGCGCATACCGCCGGCTGCCCTCATGATCCGTCCGTGCTTCGACGCTTGTGCCGCATGTACTCGTTGATCTTCTTGTCCAGTTTGCGGCTGGCCTCGATCACGCGTTCCGAACGCAGCGAATGTTCTTCCAGATAGACCAATTCCATTCGCCTCCGCAACCGGCAGATCTCGTCCTTGAGCAAATCGGCGGAAGCCGCCGGCCGAACGGCTTGCTGGTCGGGCTGACTGTCGGAACATCCTGCGCCGCCGGCCATCTGCGTTCCTCCCCCTCTCCCGAAGCCCGGTCGCTTCCGGCACGACGCCGTCCCTCAACCCCGTTTCAATTTTTCGACGAACCGGCCGATCCGCTCGATCGCCTCGGTGAGCTGCGCCACGGAAGTGGCGTAGGAGCAGCGGACATGCCCTTCGCCGCCGCGGCCGAACACGTTGCCCGGAACGACGGCGACCTGCGCCTCCATGAGCAGCCGCTCCGCAAACGTTTCGGAATCGAGCCCGGTGGAACGGATGGACGGGAACGCATAGAACGCCCCCTGCGGCTCGTGGCAATCGAGGCCGATCTCGCGGAACCCCTGGACGACGAGCCTGCGGCGCTGATTGTAGGACTCGACCATGCGCTCCATCTCTTCCAGTCCGTTCGTCAGCGCTTCGAGCGCCGCGATCTGGCCCATGATCGGCGCGCACATGACCGTATACTGGTGAATTTTCAGCATCGCGCCGATCAGTTCCGGATGGCCGCAGACGTAGCCCATCCGCCATCCGGTCATCGCGAACGCTTTTGAAAATCCGCTCACCAGAATCGTCCGGTCCTTCATGCCCGGAATCGACGCGAAGCTGACATGCCGCGCGCCGTAGGTCAGCTCGGCGTAAATCTCGTCGGCGATGACGATCAGGTCGTATTTCTCCACGATCCGTGCGATCGGCAGCCAATCTTCGTACGTCATGATGCCGCCCGTCGGATTGCTCGGATAGCACAGGATGAGCGCCTTCGTGCGCGGCGTGATCGCCGCTTCCAGCTTGTCGGCGCGCAGCTTGAAGCTGTCCTCGGCATACGTTTCGACGCCGACCGGCACCCCGCCGGAGAGCGACGTAATCGGCGAATACGAGATGTAGCAAGGCTCCGGCACGAGAATCTCGTCTCCCGGATTGATCAGCGCGCGCAGCGCCAGGTCGATCGCCTCGCTGCCGCCGATCGTCACGAAGATTTCGCGCGCCGGATCGTAGTGCAGGCCGAACCGGTCCGCCAGATAGGCGGCGATCGCCTCACGCAGCTCCGGCATGCCGGCATTGGACGTGTACTGCGTTTTCCCCTTCTCCAGGCTGTAAATGGCCGCTTCGCGCACGTGCCAGGGCGTCACGAAATCCGGTTCGCCGACGCCGAGCGTAATGATATCCTTGCGGCCCTGGACGAGATCGAAAAACTTGCGGATGCCCGAAGGCTTGATGCTGCGAACGCCGTTCGACAGATAGTCCGACATGGATCTGCGGACCGGTCGGCTGATCGTGGTCGTCTGCTCCCTGTCCCTGATCACAAGCGACACTCCTCACGGCGAGATGACGAGCCTCTGATCACCTTCGCGTTCCTCGAAGATGATGCCGTCCTGCTTGTATTTTTTCAGAATGAAGAACGTCTTCGTCGACAGCACGGCGTCGATCGGAGACAGCTTGCTCGACACGAAGGATGCGACGTCCTGGAGCGTCTTGCCCTCCACTTCGACCAGCAGATCGTAGGCCCCCGACATCAGGAAGACCGACTTCACTTCCGGATATTGATAGATCCGCTCGGCGATGCCTTCGAAGCCGCGGCCGCGCTCCGGCGTGATCTGCACTTCGATCAGCGCCGTCACCTTGTCATCCGCGACTTTGCTCCAGTTCACGACCGCCGAGTACTTGACGATCACATGATCCCGCTCGAGCTCTTCGATCGCCCGCGCCACTTCCTCCTCCGAGGCGCCGAGCATCGTCGCGATGAGCGCCGGTGACCTTCGCGCGTCTTCTTTCAGCAGTTCGAGGATTTTGAGTTTGAACCCGTCGACCATTCCAGACCCTCCCCGGACCGAAGCGGATGATAATGATATATCATACACCCAATCCGCTTGTTCTGTAAAACAAAAAAATAACCGCCGGCGATTCCGGCCGTTGGAAGGTCACCCGGGAACATGTGCCATATGACCAGTATAACCCGGACGACGCGAAAAGGCGAGCCCCCGCTTGCCGCGCGAGGCTCGCCAGCGGCGGTGCCGCGCTCCGTCACCGCCCTTCCGCTTCACGGCAGATGGATCGTCTTGACGTGATTGAAATGGATGTAGACCGTCTGGCCGGATGCGTTCGCGATGGCCAGGAGCCCGCCGTCCAGCCCCTTCAGCACGCCGATCCGGTTCGGATGCTCGCCGAGGTCGAGCACGACGAATTCGCCGATCAGCTTGCGGACCTGCTGTTCGAACGTGCGCGAAAGCGAGACGGGGGACGGCTTGAGCGGGAACTGTTCCGGCGACATGCCGTACGGCGTCGACTGCGGCGGATAGGGCACGAGATATTTGAGATGATCGAGCGAGACGACGACGGAATGGTAGACGGGCGAATAGAAGACGAAGTAGTCGTTCATCACGCTGGTCACATAGCCGTGGATCGTCTGGCTGCCCGTGATGAACAGCTCCGAGAACATGCCCTTTGCGTTGAGCAGCACCTTGCGGTACGAAATCGGTTCGGACTGCGGTTCGAACGGCGGTTCGGCGGGCGTGTCCGAGATGCTTTCCGGATCGCCCGGCCTGAGCTGCTGCACGTGGACAATCGGAACATAGTAATACCGGCTCTCGCTGCGGATGACGAGAATGTCCGGGCCCGTCTCGAGCAGGACGCCTTGCACCGGAACCGCTCTGCCCGACAGCTCCACTTCGACGGGTTTGCCTGTCAGCGGATGGCTCATGCCGCATTCCTCCTTCCTATCCGATCCATTGTGTCCAGAGATGAAGCGCCGCCAGACTGACGAACAGCCCCGGCGGAATGACCAGCAGCGCGGTCCGGACCCAGGCTCCCCATCCGAAGCGGATGCCGTGCTGCTTCAGAATGAACATCCAGATGAGAGCGGCCAGCGTGCCGAGCGGCGTCAAGAGCGACCCGACGTCGCTGCCGATGATGTTCGCCAGATAGGCGATCTGCAGCGTGCGCCCGTCCAATCCCATTGTCCGTCAGCGCCATCGTCCCGATCATGACGGACGGCAGGTTGTTGATCAGGTTTGACATGAGCGTGAGCAACCCGCCTGTCCACATAATCGACATGAGTCCCCCGGCCGCGATGTACGGCGCGGCCTGCGCGGTGATCCAGTCCGTCAACCCCGCGTTCCGCATGCCCGTGACGACGACGTAGACGCCGAATGCAAACAGGAGGATATGCCAGGGCGTCTTGCGGATCAGATCCGCAGGTCCGATGCCCGTCCATCTCCAGCGTATAAAAATAAGCGACGCCGCACCGGCAACCGCGATCCATTCGATCGGGATGCCGACCGCCTCTCCGGCGAAGAGGGACGCGCGGATCAGCACGACGAACGCGATGCACGTCTGGAAGAGGCGCCAGTCGGGCAAGTCGCCGCCGGCATCGCGAAGCGGATGGAACGGCGTCCTGCCGGACTCGATCGCCGATTCGGGAAGCCATCTGCCGGCGGCGGCACGCGGATCGATCAAGTTGCCGTCTTCGTGGGCGCCGCCCGCCTGCCTGCTTCCCTCCGGCAGCACGGCGATGCGCTTCGGGATCGCGCGCCAATGGATGAGAAGCAGCACCAGGGCGATGACCGCGATGCCGGCCAACGACGGCGGAATCATCAGCAAGGCGTACGTGTTCAGGTCGAGACCGACGATCCTCAGCGCGATCAGGTTCGCAAGATTGCTGACCCCGATTGGCGCGCTCGCGGCCGTCGCGACCATCGCGCCGCCGATCAGGTAGGGAATCTGCTGGTGGACCTTGAGCCTGAGCAGCCTTGCGACCTGGATGATGATCGGCGTCGTGATCAGGATGCTGCCGTCGTTGTTAAAAAACAGGGTCATCAGGAAGCACAGCGCCATGATGACCCAGTAGAGCCTTATGCCGGAGCCGCGCGCATACCGGATCACATTGTACGCCGACCACCGGAAAAAGCCGATGCTGTCCAATACGATCGACATGACGATCGTGCACAGGATGGTGACGACGGCACCGCTGACGATCCCGAACACCTCGCCGATCTCCTGCGGCTTGACGATGCCGATCAGGAGCAGGGCCAGCGCACCGCCGGCCGCCGTTTACGCCTCGCTCATCCCCTTCGGCCGCCAGATGAGCAGGGTGATGGTGGCGACGAAGATCGCATACGCGCTGTACGTCTGAATCTCATGCATGATCGCGCGCCTCGCTCGGGACGGCGAGTTCCAGTCGATCCGCCCGGAGCGCGGCGGCGGCCGGTTCGGGTCTGCTGTCCGCGGGCAGCTTCATCAGCGCGTACAGCGGAATGCCCGCCAGGATGATGAGCAGAGCCGTGATCATGCGGATTCCCCCCTTGCGGGGCCGTCCGACGGGCCGGCCCGAAATGGATGATGATGAAACCGAGAAATGCCGATGTTGGCGGAAATGCGATATCGCTTGCGCCGAATCAAAGCGGCGCCGAAATCGTCACCGCCGCATTATCGCTTGTGGCCGGCGCTCGCCCCCGCGCCGGCGCCCCGGCTGCCGTGACGCCCCTTGCTGCCCTGTTGTCCCCGGCTCGCCTGGCGCCCCCGGCTGGCCTGCGATCCGCTGCCGCTGCCGGAATCCCGGCCGCCCGAACGTTGACCCTGCGAACGCTGGCTGTCGTCTTTGGACTTGTCGTCGCTGCCGTCCCGCCGCGCCAGGCTCACCGTCCGGATATGGAACAGCGGAATGCGGATGACCTCCTTGCCGGAGACGAGCAGCAGCGTGTCGGGTCCGACCTCGACGATGAAGCCGGTCACCTTTTCGGGACCGCCCTGGTTGATCTGCACGAAATGCTTTGTCAGCCGGCGGAGGACGTCATGGAAGCTGTGTGCCACGATATACCCCGTCCGGCCGATGGTGCGCCCGATCGATTGGTTCGTCTTGCCCTCCGTGATGCTCTTGATGTGGTGCGTGTTCACATAGACGACGCCGTCCTTCGTGAGCAGCACGATGTAATCGGCATGCACGGCGATCAGCTTGCCGACAATCGATTCCGGACCGCCGCGGTTGATCTTGATGGTCTTGCCGATGAACGACAGCAGGTAGCTGACATGATGCCCGCCGTAACGGAACATCGGATAGAACATGCTTCATCCCTCCA
>k87-114308_pt1 | contig 25500 bp, 23 predicted proteins | sample MGYA00084031_6733416 | MGnify analysis MGYA00084031
AGAGGAGTTTATTCGGGGGAGGAAACGTGATGGCAGTACGGCCGCCTATTCTGCAACCGGGGGATACGATCGGGATCGTGACGTTAGGCAGTCCGCCGGATGCCAACGTCATTGACGCCCGCATCGCCACATTGCGAAATTTAGGGTTTAATGTCGTATTGGGGCAGTATGTGTACGCCCGGAACGGATTTCTCGCCGGGACGGACGAAGAGCGAGCATTTGACTTAATGAACATGTTCCAAAATGAACAAATAGACATGATATTGCCTTCCAGGGGCGGAGTGGGAGTGGCCGGCATTTTGCCGCATCTCGACTACGGGATCATCCGGGAAAACCCCAAAATTATCTCCGGGTACAGCGACATCACCGTATTGTTAAATGCTTTGTACGAGTATGCCGATCTCATTACGTTCCACAGTTTGATGTTGATTGATTTCAACTTGGCGACTCCTGCGTACAACTACGATCAGTTTTTTGCCGCCACGTCGACATTGACAGCGCCCCGGCCGATTATGAATCCGCCGGGAATTCCGACCGTGAGCCGAGTGCCGGGGAATGTGACAGGGCCCATTGTCGGAGGCAATCTCACGTCTTTCGTCGATACGTTGGGAACCCCCTTTGAGATTGATACGCGAGGGCGCATCCTGTTCCTGGAAGAAATCCGCGAACCGGTGAATACAGTTTATCGGTATATGAACCATCTGAAATTGGCTGGAAAATTCGAGGACTGCATCGGCATCGTGATGGGAGAGTGCACGGGGTGTCAGGTGGCGTACGGCATGTCGTATGAAGATCTCATCAACGAATTCGTCGTTCCCCTCGGCAAACCACTGATGACGAATCTCGCCACGGGACACGGATCATATAAGGCAGCGATTCCGATTGGAGCAAATGTCAATCTGGATACCGTCAACAACACGTTAACCGTGTTGGAGCCGGCTGTCAGCCGTTGATAAGGGGTTAAGGCGGTTAACCACCCTTCATGCACTACACCCCGACTTCAGCCGGCCTTTGTCCGACTGTTGCAGGGACGCGTTCAGCCCGTCCGCTTCGATAAACAAACCATCCATTGCTTTGGGCGTAGGGCCTCACATTCTAAGCAGAGTGGAAAAGTAGAGCACTTCGTTTGCATGCCTGAAACAAATATCGCTACAACCTGACTGGTAACCTGGGTTGCCGCATTAAAAACTTAATTATATTTTGGTAACCAGTCACCATGTGCTTCAATCAAATCGTCACACAGAGAAACAATATCATCGATCGATAATTCGGCTGATGTATGTGGATCTAACATAGCGGCTTGATAGATGTATTCTTTCTTTCTTGTCATTGCAGCTTCGATCGTGAGCAATTGAGGATTAATGTGGGTTCGGTTTAAAGCTGCTAATTGCTCAGGCAAATCCCCGACATATGTAGGTGCAACACCACTGGCATCCACCAGACAAGGAACTTCGACACATGCTTTCCTTGGGAGATTACTAATTAATCCACCAGTGTTTAACACGTTACCTCCGAACTTAAACGTTTTATTCGTTTCCATTGCTTCGATGATATAGGAGCCATACTCATGAGTACGTTCATGAGTTAAATCTCTGTTATGAACTAAGTGTTCACGCATTTTTTTCCAGTCTTTAATTTGCTTTTCGCAGCGCCTTGGATATTCATCTAACGGAATGTTGAACTTATCAATTAATTCAGGGTATTGTCTTTTGATAAAGTAAGGGTAGTATTCTGCATTGTGTTCGGAAGATTCAGTTACGTAATACCCAAATCGCAGCATCAATTCAAAACGAACCATATCGTCATGCTTGGTTTGTTGTTTTATCAGGGCTCTTTTTTTTATTTCTGGATACAAGTCTTCTCCATTACGTTTAATTTCTAGCAACCAGGCCATGTGATTAATCCCGGCGATTTTCCATTGAATGTTATCCGTCGGCATATCTAATGATCTCAATAATTGATCTGCACACACTTGAACACTGTGACATAATCCGACTGTTTGTATTCCTCCATATTTTATCATGGTTCCAGTGAGTACAGCCATTGGATTAGTATAGTTTAAGAACCAGGCATCAGGACACACTTCCTGCATGTCCCTGGCAAAATCCAACATGACAGGAATCGTTCTCAAACTACGGAAAACGCCTCCAATTCCAATCGTGTCGGCTATCGTTTGACGTAAGCCGTATTTCTTTGGAATTTCGAAATCTGTTATTGTGCAAGGATGATACCCTCCTACTTGAATGGCGTTAATGACGTATTTTGCGTTTCGTAAAGCTTCTTTCCGATTTGTGTAGGGAACAATCTTTACTGTTGAATTCAGGCGCTCTTTTAAATGGTTTAACATCATGTCAGAATCCCGTAACCTTTTTTGGTCAATATCGTATAGGGCGAACTCGAATCCTTGTAAAGCAGGAACTGTCATACAATCTCCAAGTAAATTTTTTGCAAAAACTGTACTGCCTGCACCGAGAAAAGTAATTTTCGACATTTTTGTTTGACCTCCTGATCACGTAGAAATACGGAATTGGGTTATTTACTAAATTTCACTAAAAACACTCAAGAGTATTTATCTAAATACTCTTTTTTCTAATAAAATATGATAGCATATGTTTTTTATTCAGAAAATATTGATTAATAAATTTCTATTTGATAATATTTAAAATAAAAATTTATATAACATGTAAAAATACATTGGGATCGATTTTATATAATTTTTTAGTAAATATTTATTAAGTTAAAGCTCTTTAAAAAGAGGTTGAGTAATATGGCCACCATAAAAGACATTGCTGAGCGTGCAAAAGTGTCTGCCTCTACGGTCTCCCGTGTACTTAATAATGATGTAACCTTATCGGTATCCGAAGACACACGGCAAAGGATCGTAAGATGTGCCGAAGAAATGCAGTATAAGACAGTAAGGGAGCGAAAACGAGAAAAAGAAATGTTATCTATTCATAACAAAAGAATAGGTATTGTCTTGAATAAATCAGTAGAAGAAGAACAGAGTGATCCCTACTTCTTGGACATTCGACAAGGTATTGAAGATGAGTGTCGTAATAGAGGTCTCTTTTCAACTGAGTTATTTAGGCCGAACTGCTTCAGCTTCGGATATCCATTTGATGAATTGGACGGTTTGATCGTTGTGGGGAGATTAAATGTGAAAACGGTACAAGTGTACAACGAGTTAAAAGAATACAGTAAAAAGCGCGCAAACGTTGTGTACATCGATTACTCTCCGTGTGATCAAATGTTTGATTCCGTGGCGGTAGATTTTGAAAAGGCTACAAATATGGCGTTAGATCATTTACTAAGCCTTGGCTATAAAAGTATTGGTTTTATAGGGGCTTGTCAGGTAGAAAAGTTTGGTCAAAAGAAGCAGATTATGGATGATTTGAGAAAAATTTTTTTTGAAAAAAGGATGAAGCAGGAAGGGTTGTATCGTCCTCAGGATACTTATATTGGAAATTTTACGATGAGCGATGGTTATGAGCTCATGAAAAAAGCGATAAAAAGAAAAAATCTTCCTGAGGCTTTTTTCATAGCAAGTGATCCAATGGCGGTAGGCGCGTTAAAGGCGTTACAAGAAAATAAAATTGATGTCCCCACACAAGTTGCCATTGTAAGTTTTAACGACATTGAAATGGCTCGTTTTGCCAGCACATCATTAACCACTATAAAAGTGCATACACAAGAGATGGGGAAGTTAGCGGTAAAACTTTTGTTAGATCGCTTGAATGGAAGGGCAATTCCAATAAAGGTAACAGTACCGACAGAACTCGTGGTTCGTGAAAGTTGTGGGAGCCAACTGAAAAGAAAAGCGACGTACAGCTAATACGTCCATACGAGGTGGTGGTAGATGCTGTGACGATTGTATATCTTCTTCCTTTATCCTAATAGAAACGGAGGTATCGTAATGAAGAACTTTTTAAAGTTTTTTGTTTTAGTGTCCCTTCTAATCTTATTCTCAACTGGTTGTGGCAATGCGAGTGGCGATTCTACCAATGATCCATCTTCTGGAAAAGATCAAGTCACCTTAACGTTTTTTTCCACTATTACGATGGAGCCTCAAAAAGAAGTGATGGCTAGTGTAGTTGATCAATTTGAAGAAGAAAATCCTGAGATAGTTATTGATGACAACTATCCAGGAGGTGAGTACGAAAGTATGCTCCGTGTGAAGATGGCTGCTAATGACATGCCAGATTTATTCGACACACATGGATGGGCAAAAAAACGTTACGGTGAGTATGTAGTTGATCTAAGTAATATGGATTGGGTTGACAGACTGGACCCTGCTTTAGACCAAATCTTTAAGGATAAAGACGGTAAAGTTTATGCATACCCTTTAAATCAAGCAAAAGATGGGTTGATTTACAATAAAACGCTTTTAAATAATTATGGAATTGATCCTCCCGGCACATTCGAGGAATTTATGGCCGCATTGGAAGAGATTAAAGAAAAAAGCGATGGAGAAGTGATCCCTTTTTGGTTTGCAGGGTCGGATAAAGGTGCGTTAGCTCAATACTTTGATCAATTTGCAACCCCCCTATTAATTACACATCAAGATCATAACTATGAAGAAGAGCTGTTGAATGGCAACTTTGATTGGTCTAATTACACTTTTTTGGCTGAAAAACTTTTAGAGATGCAACAAAAGGGTTTCATTAACAAAGACGTGCTGACGGCACAAAACCATGAAATGGTCAGTTTAATGGCTCAAGAAAAAATAGGCTTTGTCATGGGAGGCTTGACTGGCCATGACGTTGAAGAAATGAATCCTAATGTTCAACTTGGAATCATACCGGTTCCTTCCATCCATGAAGGAGGAATACCGAGTTGGATCGGTGGAGAGCGCCATACTGTTGCCATTTGGAAAGACACTGATCATCCAGAAGAAGCGCGTAAGTTTGTTGAATTTCTTTCCCAACCGGATATAGTCAAAAAGATAGCAGATGGAACAAGCTTACCACCGGGACTAACGGGTGTTGAATCAGATAACTATTTTGCTACAGATTATGAAGCCTACTCACATGTAAAGGTGGAACCGTATTTTGATCGCGTTTATTTGCCGAGCGGTATGTGGGATGTGATGGGAACGACAGCTCAAGAACTCCTATCCGGTTCGCTCACTCCTGAAGAAGTATCAAACACGATGGATGAAGAGTATAATCGACTGAAAGAACAAAAATAACAAAATATTGTTGGAAGGGCAGAATACGGTGTTTCTGTCCTTTCACCAGCTTTTACTTAATTGGAGTTGAGAATATGAGTGAAATCAAGCTTAAATTAAGGCCCCAACTTGTAACAGTCAATTACTTTAAAAGAAAATATGTGAATTCACTATGCTGGATGTACCTTCCGGCGCTGTTAATAGTGTGTACATTTATAATTTATCCGTTTATGAATGGTCTCAAAATTTCGTTTACAGACTGGAACGGGTTTTCTCAAACATATCGTTACGTTGGATTGCAACAATATCAAAGATTGCTTCATGATCCGGATACGTGGGTTGTTGTACGAAACACGTTGTTATATGGATTGGGGAGCACGTTTTTTCAGAATGTCATTGGTCTTCTTTATGCTTTATTACTAAACCAAAATATTCGCTTAAAAACGATTACACGCACAATTGTCTATTTACCAGTCATTATTAGCCCGTTGATCATGGGCTATATTTGGTATTTCTTTTTTGCATATAACGGTGGAGCCATAAATGATATACTCCAACTTATCGGTATTGAACCGATTAATGTATTGGGAAATCCGGATTTCAACATATGGATTATTGTATTTGTGAATACGTTCCAATTTGTGGGAATCGCGATGATCATTTATTTAGCTGGATTGCAAAGTATTTCAAAAGATTATTATGAGGCAGCACAGATTGATGGCGCCTCGAGTTTTCAAAAATTTAAATCTATTACCTTTCCACTATTAATGCCCTCTATTACCATCAATATGGTTATAAATATTATTGGGGGATTAAAACTCTTTGATGTTATCATATCTCTTACTGGCGGTGGGCCAGGTAATGCTTCGCAATCTATGTCGACTTTTATGTATGACTTATATTTTTCCAGACAAGATGCCGGATATGCGGCTACACAGGGAGTATTAATGGTTGTCATTATATTAATTCTCAGTTTAAGTGCTTTGATCGTTTTTAAGCGCAAGGAGGTCGAGGCTTAATGTACAGAACGGATCTTGTAAAAAAAAGAATACTCGTTGTCCCTTCTTTAATGATTGCATTATTTCATTTAATTCCTTTTTACATTTTGTTTACCACCTCCTTAAAGCCAAAAGGTGACTTTAGCTCAAAGTGGATTTTATCTAGGAATATCAGTTTTCAAAATTTTGGCGAAGCGTGGGACAAGGCTAATCTTGGAAATGCCCTTGTAAATACTTCTGTCATCACTGTCTGCGCTGCAATTTTATTGATCTTCTTTGGTTCATTGGCAGCATATCCATTAGCTCGAAGGAATACGAGGTTAAATAGATTGATCTATACGTTATTTATCGCCATAATGGTCGTTCCTCCGTTAACTGTTCTCGTACCGCTGTATCAACTAGTCGTTAACATTGGTATGATGAATACGCTTGAAATCGCAATATTGAATAATGTCGCAGCATATATGCCGCTTACCATTTTTCTATATTCAGGTTTCATTCGCTCCACCATTCCAAAGGAGATTGAAGAGGTTGCTCGTGTTGATGGTGCAACCACATTGAGTATTTTTTACAGGATTGTATTTCCACTGCTAAAACCGGTCACAGCAACAATTCTTATTATTTCTTGTATATTCATTTGGAACGATTATCAGTTTGCGATTTTTTTTCTACAAGCCGAGGAAGTTAAAACTTTTACAGTCGCTTTATCAGGGTTCTTTGGTGAAAATGTGAACAATCTAAATTTGGTAGCAGCTGCGGCTATTATCTCGATGATGCCTATGGTCATCCTTTTCCTTTTCTTACAGAAATATTTTATTAAAGGATTAACTTCCGGTTCAGTAAAAGGATAAACAAATGATAGTGGATGGAGGTTTCCGCTTGGAGTATCCGTAACAGGTGGAGAATTAACAGGATGAGGTCGTTTTGTTGGATTGGAAGGGAGTTACAGGACATATAAAGTGTCTGCTCTTGTTAACCAGAATTTAAAGTTGAAACAGGTAAGGTTATTCTGTTGTTGAAGATTGACGATAACGGATGTTAAAGTTTTTTCTGGCTTCAACGCGCTACGGCTGGGTAAGGACTTCCGCATGTTAACGGAAAAACGTTATGTCGAGATGTGCGTGCGTTCAATATAGGATAAAGACATAGTGACATTAAGCATATACAAAGGGAGGTTGTCGTATGAAGAGGATTTTGTTGGCTTGTTCGTCAGGAATGTCCACGAGTCTGTTAGTTGAAAAAATGAAACAAGCTGCTCTTCAAAAGGGGGTTGATGTCGAAATTTGGGCAGTTGCCCAGGATAAAGCGAGCACGGAAATGGATAAAGCAGACGTTTTGCTGATCGGACCGCAAATGCGCTTTTTGAAGCAAAAACTGGAAGAAAAAGCAGATGAGATCAATATACCGGTAGATGTCATTGAACCCGTCGCTTACGGACGGGCTGACGGGGAAGCGGTGTTGAACAGGGCGCTTGAGCTGATCAGGGAAAGGGGACATTGAACGGTGAATAAATTCATGGAAGTGCTTGAAAACGTTTTACTCCCGCTAGCAGACAAACTCAATAATAACCGGTATTTAACCGCATTGCGGGACGGCTTTATGGTGGCCCTGCCGGTGATCATCTTTGGTTCGATCTTCGTTGTGATTGCGAATTTCCCTTTTTTGGACAAACTTTTGAGCCAGAGCGCTTATGAGGCCTACCAATCCGCTTTAGGTCCGGCCTCAGCAGCCACGCTAAGCATTATGGGGTTATTTGTCATTGTCGGTATTGGTTACAAGCTATTGCAGCACTACGGCGGTGAAGCGATTTACGGAGGGGTTGTGGCCATCGCGTCGTTTCTTATCCTCACACCGCAGGTAGTTGAAAGTGTCACCGGTGTTATTCCAACTGCCAGTCTCGGGGCACAAGGGATGTTTTTAGGGATTTTGACCGCTTTCGTTTCCGTTGAACTGTATCGTTTCTTTGTGAACAGGGATTGGACGATCAAAATGCCTGCCGGTGTTCCGGATGCGGTCTCCCGGTCTTTCAGCTCTCTCATCCCGATTACACTCACTTTGACCGTTTTTTTAATCGTCCGGATCGCCTTTAGTTTGACACCGTTTGTGACCGTGCAAGATTTTATTTACACCGTTGTGCAGGAACCGTTAACCGCCTTGGGCAGCGGATTGGCGGCGACGATCGTCGCAGTCGTGCTGATTCAGCTGTTCTGGTTTTTCGGCCTTCACGGGCAAATTATTGTGAACTCCGTGTTCGACCCGATTTGGTTCACGTTGAACAATCAGAACCTGGAAGCCTTCCAGGCAGGAGAACCCCTGCCCCACATTATTACAAAGCAATTTATCGATTCTTTCCTCGTGGGCATGGGCGGATCAGGGATGACGCTGGCTGTGGTGATTTTGATTTTGATTATCGGGCGCAGCCGACAGCAAAAAGAGCTGGGGAAATTAGGGGGGCCTCCCGGCATTTTCAATGTCAATGAGCCGATCATTTTCGGACTCCCGATCATTATGAATCCCCTCGTCTTCATACCGTGGATTCTTGCGCCAGTCGTGGTCACTATCGTCACGTATTTTGCGATGGCAACAGGGTTGGTTCCGCCGCCGGCTGGCATTATTGTGCCGTGGACGACCCCGATCATTCTGAACGGTTTTCTGGCGACGGGTAACGCTTGGCAAGGCGGTGCGCTGCAACTGGTGAACTTGCTCATCGTCATGGCCATCTGGTGGCCCTTCCTTAAAATACTGGACAAAAATTATTACGAGAACGAGAAGAGTCGCGAGAAGTAGTCGATAACTTTTGAAGCCCTGTCATCGACGCAGGGCTCCATTGATTTTACATCAAAGGTGGTAGACGTCGTGGAAAATAACGCAACAGAAGTGGCATTCCAAATCATTCTTTACGCTGGAAACGGAAGGTCCAATGCGATGGAAGCGATCCAGGAGGCGAAGAAAGGCGAGTTTGAAAAGGCGGACCAGTTAATGAAAGAAGCGAGTGAAGAACTGAGCAAGGCTCACGAGTACCAAACGAAACTGCTTCACGAGGAAGCGAGTGGAAACAATCCGTCCGTCAACGTCATGCTCATCCACGCGCAAGATCATTTAATGACTGCGATGACGGTAAAGGATTTAGCTTCGGAATTCATCGAACTGTATCGAAATCGATAACGGAGGGATTTTTCATGTCCGTCACATACACATTTCCGAAAGGTTTTTGGTGGGGCAGTGCCACATCTGCAGCACAAATCGAAGGGGCTTCCAATGTAGGGGGGAAAGGGAAAAGTATATGGGATCACTGGTACGAGCAGGAACCTTATCGCTTTTACGGAAATGTCGGGCCGACGACGGCGTCGGATTTTTACCACCGGTACAAAGAAGACATTCGCCTCATGAAAGCAGTCGGGCACAATTCCTTTCGGATGTCGCTCGCTTGGTCGCGCCTCATTCCTGAAGGACGGGGAAAGGTCAATCGGGAAGCAGTTGATTTTTACGACAGGGTGATCGATGAACTGCTGTCGCATGACATCGAACCGTTCATCACCCTGTTTCACTTTGACCTGCCGATGGCTATGCAGTATGAAGGCGGGTGGGAAAGCCGTCGAGTGGTCGACGCTTACGTTGAATACGCCAACGTGTGCTTTAAACTGTTTGGCGACCGAGTCAAAAAGTGGTTCACGTTCAACGAACCGATCGTTCCCGTCGAGGGCGGATACCTTTACGATTTTCATTATCCGAATGTCGTCGACGGCAGAAGAGCGATACAGGTGGCGTACCACACCATCATCGCCCACGCCAGAGCGGTTGAGGTCTTTCGCTCTTTGGCCATCGAAGACGGTAAAATCGGGATCATCTTAAATTTGACCCCTTCTTACCCGAGAAGCCAACATCCCGCCGATGTGAAGGCATCCAAAATCGCTGACTTATTTTTCAACCGCAGCTTTTTAGATCCGGCAGTGTTAGGCGAATTTCCTCCCGAACTAATTGACCTTTTGAACGAACACGGACACGTACCGGTGACGCAAAAAGGGGATGCTGAGACCGTTCAAAAAAACAAGGTGGATATTCTCGGAGTGAACTACTATCAACCGCGGCGTGTCAAAGCGAAAGAGCACGTGCCCCATCCGGACAGCCCCTTCATGCCGGAATGGTTTTTTGATCACTACGAAATGCCGGGCAGAAAGATGAACCCTTATCGCGGTTGGGAAATATACGAAAAAGGCCTTTATGACATTATGCTCAATTTGCGTGACAACTACGGAAACGTCGAGTCGTTTGTCTCTGAAAACGGCATGGGGGTTCAAAATGAAGAGCGCTATCTCAAAGACGGCCAAATTCAGGACGATTACCGCATCGAGTTTTTCCGCGAACACCTAAAGTGGTTGCACAAGGCCATTCAAGAAGGTTGTAACGTAAAAGGTTATCACGTATGGACGTTTATGGACAACTGGTCTTGGATGAACGCTTACAAAAACCGGTACGGCCTCGTTTATGTTGACCTGGAAACACAAAAGCGCACCCCGAAGAAAAGCGCTGAGTGGATGAGAGCCGTATCAGAGCAAAATGGCTTTTAATTCGCTCAATGTTTGTTTTTGTTTCGGTTTGTGTGGAAGGTGATGTGAATGAACTCCCGCTTACACGTGATACTGCGTGAACTGCTGGCTGCGTCATCTGCACTGACCAGTTCGTATTTGGCGAGCGTGTTACAAGTGAGTTCCCGCACTGTACGGGGTGATATGAAGCGACTTGATCAGTGGCTGAGGGAGCGCGGGGCATCTATTCAGGGGGAAGCGGGAAAAGGGTATCGACTGATCGTTAACGATGATAAAACGTTTCGAGCATCCTTAGAAGAGCTGTCAAGGGGCGATTCTGACCGAGATTCGGTTCCGGTCCTCCCTGAAGAACGAACGGTGTATCTGCTAAAACGACTGTTGTTGAGCGGGGACTATATAAAAATAGAGCAACTGGCGGACGAACTTTACGTGAGTAAGTCAACGGTGCAAAATGATTTAAAAGCTGTCAAAAACGTTTTGGAAACGTACGACATCGTACTGAAAGCAAGGCCGAACTACGGGTTGAAGGCAGAAGGCCGAGAAGTAGACATTCGTTTTTGCATTTCCGAGTACGTGTTCAACCGGCCAAAAGGGGTTTCGACGGTAAACGGGAGGACCTCCCATCTGCTCTCACCGGAAGAGATGGATCAACTGTGGAGCATTCTGCTTGATGAAATATATAAAAGTCCCCTCAAGATTGCGGACATTGCGATGAACAACCTGTATATTCATATCGCCATTGCGATTCAGCGTATCAGAAACGGATACGAGATCTCTTTAGTTCCGAAAGAAATTCAAGACATCGCACAACAACAGGAATTTCAGATCGCGAAGCGCCTGGTCACCAACATAGAGAGACAGTTCGGCGTGGCGTTTCCCAAAATGGAAGTGGCTTACATCACCTTGCACTTGCTGGGGGCCAAAAGGGCGGCGGAAAATGTGGCCGACGATGAGACGGTGAAACATTTATTGGACGACGACATCTACCAGCTTGTCAATACGGCATTGGATACCGTTGAAGAGCACTTGAATGTGGGGCTAAAGAGAGACCGGGAACTCATGATGGGTCTAGGTCTTCACTTAAAGCCGGCCATCAATCGACACAAATATCGCATGAATGTGAGGAATCCACTTCTCGAAGACACCAAGCGAAATTACCCTTTGGCATTTGAAGCGGCCCTCTTTTTTGCCAAAGGCGTGGAGGAACAGATCGGAATTCGGTTTCAAGAGGATGAATGCGGATATTTTGCCCTCCACATTGGCGCAGCAATCGAGAGGCAAAAGGCAGAACAAGACGCGAAAACGTGTTTGATCGTATGTGCATCCGGATTCGGCAGTTCACAGTTGATTTACTATCGGCTGAAAGCCTACTTTGGCGACCAGTTACGCATTTTGGGAACGATCGACTACTATAAACTGCCGAAGACAAATCTGGATGGCGTCCATTTTATTGTCAGTACTGTTCCGATAGAGGAGCGACTGTCCGTTCCAGTCATTCACGTCAATGCCATTTTAACGGATGAGGATGTAGCGAAGGTCGACCGGTATGCCTCCGATGAGGAGTCTATCCTCCGTTTTTTCAAGAGGGATTTACTGTTCCTGCAGCGCGATTTGGCCACCCGCGAGGACGTTTTTAAGTTCTTCCAGGAAACCTTGCAGGAGAAAGGGTTGGTTGGCGATTCCTTTTTGCAGGCACTGTTTGACAGGGAAGAGGTTGCTCCCACTGCTTACGGAAATCTTGTAGCCGTCCCCCATCCCATCACCCCGCAATCGGATGAGACGTTTGTTGCGGTTTGCACACTGAAAAAGCCGATCCAGTGGGCGGAACAGTCCGTCCAGTTTGTCTGCTTGTTAAGTGTTAAAAGGGACAGTCAGGAAGATTTGCAATCACTTTACGAACTGCTGGTGAAAGTGACGAATAACCCGACAACGGTCCAAGCGTTAATCAAATGTGAAAACTACGACGAATTTGTAAAGATCGTGCTCGATGAGCGGCACGCGTAAGGCAGCTTCGTCAATGAATCCGACTTCTTGCGAAAGGTGATCGCCAACGTGAGTGTCAGTGTTGGCGATCTTTGACAGAATGCGCATCTTGTCGCCAGTCGCTCATATGCGAGAATGATGTATAATAGGAGAAGAGGACATGGTAGTGATGTTTGTGGCAGAGCGCTGCGAAAGGTGATGCCATTCATGCACTTGAGCGACAAAACAGTCAAGGCGGTAAGAGAACAATCTCGACAGATGGAGCAAATAGGCAATGTGACGCCACGTATTCTTAAGATCATGTATGACTACAATCTTTTTAAACTGTTTGTCCCGCGAGAACTGGGCGGAGAAATGTTGCCGCTTCCCGACGCTTTAAGGGTATTTGAACAGGCCTCCTGGATTGACGGCAGTTTCGGCTGGTTAACCGACATCGGTTCAGGCGGGGGATATTTCGTATCGTCCATTTTACCGTCCGTGTGCCAAGAGACCTTTTCCGACAAAAAGGCGGTCGTCGCCGGAAGCGGCGCCCCTTCGGGAACGGCGAAAAGAGTGGACGGCGGTTATTTGGTCAGCGGACGGTGGAAGTACTGCAGCGGTTCACCTTATGCGACGGTCTTTACGGTAAACTGTCAAATTGAGGGCGATGCACGAGATTCAAACCCGGAAGTGCGTTCGTTTATCTTGCCTCCGGATCGGGTGAAGGTCATCGAAGACTGGAACGCCTTCGGCTTGAAAGCGACCGCCAGTCATTCCATCGCTGTCGACGACGTATTCGTGCCGGATGAGCGGACATTTAACGTATTTGACGATTGCGTCTACTGGCATGACCCGCTTTACCGATATCCGTTTCTCCAGTTTTCCCAGACATCCTTTGCTGCCGTGTGCATCGGGATTTGTCGGCATTTTCTCGACGAAGCTAAACTTATTTTGAAGCAGAACAAAGGGGTGTGGGAAACGTCGTCTCCTAACCGATACCCGTATGTCCAGCGTAAAGTAGAAGGAGCGGAACGGACTCTGCAGCAAGCGACTGAAAACTTTTACCGGGCAGTCGATGAATCGTGGGATACCCTCGTAAGGCACTCAGACCTTTCCGAACAGGTACAAGAACAGGTTAGTTATGCGTGTCATGCGACGAGCAGGGCAGCCCTTTCCTGTGCGCAGTCTGTCTTTCCTTATTTGGGGATCAGCGCCATTATGGAAGACGCTCCGGTCAATCGGGCGTACAGGGATTTGCACACGGCTTGCCAGCATACGATGATAGTTCCTTTTTATGAAATCGAGGTCAAAAGCTAAGGGGAGAAGCCGGTTGTACGACTTTACGGTCATCGGCGGGGGGATTGTCGGTCTCGCGACAGCGTACCATTTAGTTCACGCGTACCCGCAAGCAGCCGTCCTCGTCTTGGAGAAAGAACAGTCCCTCGGTTTGCATCAGACGGGAAACAACAGCGGTGTCATCCACTCTGGCATATACTACAAACCGGGGAGTTTAAAAGCGCGGTTTGCAACGGAAGGCAACCGGAGGATAGTTGAGTTTTGCCAAAAATACCGCATCCCGTACGAACAGTGCGGCAAAGTGATTGTCGCGACGGCAGAAGCCGAACGCCCCCTTTTACACACTCTGTACGAGCGGGGAATCGCCAACGGACTGACGTTACGCAAACTGACCCCGAACGAATTGCAGGAGAGGGAACCGCATGTACACGGGCTGGAAGCGATATTCGTGCCGAGTACCGGCATCGTTGACTATGTGCAAGTGTTGAATACGTTAGCGCGCGTCGTGGAAGAAAAAGGCGGAGAGATTCGGGTGGGGACCCGAGTTGAAGGCATGGAAGAGGAGGCTGAGTTTATAGACATAGGGACGAATGCCGGAACAGTGCAGACGCGTTTTGCCATCAACTGTGCCGGCCTGTTCAGCGACCGTGTCGCCCGTATGACCGGCCTTTCCCTTGGAATGAAGATCGTTCCTTTCCGCGGCGAGTACTACGAGTTGAAGCCCGAGAAACGACATCTGGTGAAGCATTTGGTCTACCCCGTGCCGAATCCGGCGTTTCCGTTCCTTGGCGTTCACTTTACGCGAATGGTGGATGGCTCCGTCCACGTCGGTCCGAATGCGGTGCTCAGTTTGAAACGGGAGGGGTACCGCAAAGGGGACGTGAACCTGCGGGACAGTTGGGATGTGTTGACGTACCCCGCTTTTTGGAAAATTGCGTTTAGGTACATGTCAGTCGGCTTGAGCGAAATGGTGCGGTCTTATAGTCAACGAGCGTTTGTGCGGAGCATCCAACGGTTTATTCCGGAAATAACCGCCGACGATCTCGTCCCGGCACCGGCAGGAGTGCGGGCGCAGGCGTTGACCCGGGACGGACGGCTCGTCGATGACTTCATCATCGTGAGGTCTAAGAGGGCGGTACACGTGTGCAATGCGCCTTCTCCGGCGGCTACTGCTTCCCTCGTCATCGGCGAGCACATCGTCAGTCTCATGGCTGAGTCGTACACTTCCCATAAAAAACGTGTCACAAAATCTGTCTGATTCCCCTTGCGTCTTTTTATGAACTGTTACAATAACGGTAGGATAACGGACAGCGAGGGGAGTAAGGTGAGCAGACGGAAGATTGCAAGGCTCGAGGTCTGAGAAAATTGTTTCCACACGAAAGGTGGGAAGAACGTTGTCGAAACTCCAAGCGCACATTCAGCAGGAGCTTCACGTCAAACCTTCCGTAGCACCAGAAGAAGAAGTCAGAAATCGGATCGATTTTATCAAGCGCTACGTGACGCAAACCTCGGCCAAAGGGTTGGTCCTGGGGATATCGGGCGGACAGGATTCTTCGTTGTGCGGCCGCCTCTGCCAACTGGCAGTCGAGGAACTGCGGGAGGAAACAGATAGAGACTACGTATTCATCGCGATGCGTTTACCTTACGGCCGGCAGCAGGACGACGCTGACGCAGAACGGGCCCTTGCCTTTATACAGCCCGACAGGTGTATCACCTTGAACATAAAAGAACCGGTCGATGCGTCCGTCCGAGCGTTTGAGGCCGCAACGGGGGAGAAAATCACCGACTATCTCAAAGGGAACATTAAAGCCCGCGAGCGCATGAAGGCCCAATATGACGTGGCAGGGTTTTATCAACTGCTCGTAGCGGGGACCGATCATGCGGCGGAGGCTGTGACGGGTTTCTTCACGAAATTTGGCGACGGCGGATGCGACCTTGTTCCCCTCTTCGGGCTGACGAAGAGACAAGGACAGGCATTGTTAAAATATTTAGGGGCAGATGATGCCATCTATACTAAAAAACCGACGGCCGATTTACTGGACGACAACCCTGGACGTCCGGATGAAGACGAATTGGGGCTTCGTTACACTGACATCGACGACTATTTGGAAGGCAAAGAGGTGGAGGGTCACATCGCCCGAAAAATTGAATCCAAGTATTTAGCGACACGGCACAAGCGACGACTCCCGGTCACGCCGTTTGACACGTGGTGGACTTAAGTTTCACATCGCTCGATTTAACATATGCTTGAATGGTCACTAGAAAATGTCCGGGTACAAAAGTTGGGCGAGCTTCTCAATCCCGGTCAAGAGGCGCGGTGATGGACGGCAGTACAACCCTTCTTCCAGAATGTGAACCCGGTCCCGTTTGGCGAAACGCTGTCCTCGCCACGCGGGACGGCTGACGATCTTCTCCACCTTTACCTTTTCCTTCGGGACACCTGTCCACACGACAAGGGCGTAATCCGGGGCCGCTTGAACGACTCCCTCCCAATCTGTCTGCTTCTTTTCATCCGGATGGTCAGCAAAGACGTTTACCGCAGAGACGGCCTCACTCACATCGGTCAGCCAATTGTTCCCGCCAGGGGAAAACACCGGTTTGGGCCACCATTCCCAGTACAGTCGGGGAGTGTCACCCTGCGACGAACACCTGTCTGCCACTTCCTCTATCCGCTCTTTCATTTGATGCACGAGTTGAGACGCTTGAGCGGTGCGGTTCGTCGCCGCTCCTACGTCTAAAATGTCGTCGTAAATGTCTTCCAACCGTTTTGGATTGAGGACGAGGTAAGGAATGCCGAGATCTTGCAGTTGTTCGACATTTCGCTCCATGCCCGGGACACTCAGGGAGGCGACAATGAGACTCGGTTGCAGTGCAGCCACTCTGTCCATGTCGATGGCGAGATCGGGTCCGAGATCCGGCAGGGAGCGGACGGCGGGAGGCCAGTCAGAGTAGCGGTCGACGCCGACAATGTGATCGGACAAACCGAGACAGGCCAATATTTCGGTGTTGCTTGGACATAACGAGACGATGCGCACGCTCCTCTCTCCTTTCCGTCACGTATCTTCATTCTGTTCGGCCAGCTGGGACAACACGTCTCTTCGCACGTCTTGGATATGGTGGCGCATGGCTTCGTGGGCCTTGTCCGGCTGTTGCGCTTCAATCGCATGTACGATTTTTTCGTGATCCTTTACCGATTGGGCGAAACGTCCCGGGATGCTAAGGGCGTGCTGACGCCCCGCTTTCATCAGATCGAGCAAGCTGTTCATGATCCGCAAAATGACAGAGTTGTGCGAAGCTTGGGCGATGGCGTAGTGAAAAGCGTGGTCGTTGCGCGTGGCAAAATCGGGATCCGGAAGGTCGCGCATGTCCTTTTTCGCTGCCGCTACGATGGCGTGGAGATTTTTCAATTCGTCGTCGGTGCGCCGGGCAGCCGCCCATTTGGCTGCTTGCGCCTCGAGGACGAGTCGCACGTCAAACAGGTCCATGAGGGTATGTCGTTTCAGTGAGACAGCATTAGCCAGCTGGGAAATGACGGCTTCATCCGGGTCTGCGACGAACAGACCGTGACCGTGCCGGATGTGAATATACCCCATGGCGGAGAGAATTTTCAACGCCTCCCGCATCGGAGTGCGGCTCACATTGAGCATGTTGGCCAACTCCCGTTCTGGGGGCAGCTTTTCTCCGGGTTTCAGCTCACCGTTATAAATTAACTGCTTCATGTAGTCGACGATTCGGTCGGTAATATTCGTACGCTGGTCTACCAACGGTTTAAACACATAGTGTCACCCTTCCTTCCTCATTCCATTGGATTTCATTATAGCAAATCGAAAGCCGCATCACCTCCATACCCCGAGGCAGACGGGATCAAGGCATGATCTCGTGGATGAACACGTCTACTGGCCGAGGGAGGACATGTCCCTTCAATGTGACCGTGTAAAAGTGTCGATTCAGGCTGAGACCACTTAAAGAGTAAGCTCGCAAAATGTTGAGTTGTAACTCTTTTTCAATAGCGGCCGCCGAAAGAACGGATACGCCCAAGTTTTCTACTACAGCCCCTTTGACTGCTTCAGTGCTTCCCAGTTCGAGAAAAACCGTCAACTCCGACGGAATGACGCCTTGCGACTGCAGGCGCTGTTCCAACACCTGGCGGGTGCCCGAGCCTTTTTCCCTTAAAATGAGGGGAGCTTCCAGCAGAATGTTGGGGTGGGCTGTTCTCGTTTGTCGGCAGAGGGCGGGGTGGTCGAATACGGGGGAGGCGATCAAGACGAGTTCGTCTTCCTGGAACGGTTGCAGTTCCAGGGCAGGGTCGTCCACAACCCCTTCCACGAGGCCGATGTCCAACACGCGGGCACGTATCTTTTCCACAATGTGCTCCGTGTTCATGATATGCATCGATAACTGGATGTGCGGATACTTCTGTTTGATTTTCCCCAACATTTTTGGCAACACGTATTCGCCGATCGTCAGGCTAGCGGCGATTTCCAGTTTGCCGCTGACCGTATGTTGTAAAGATTCAATTTCTTTCTTTGCCGCATCGAAAGAGTTCACGATCTCTTTGCCGTAGCGGTACAAGATCCGTCCCGCTTCTGTCAATTCGACGCGTTTTGTCGTGCGGTGGAACAGTTGGGTGTCTAACTCGTTTTCCAGTGACTTAACCTGCGAGGTGACCGTCGGTTGCGCCATGTGCAGCGTTTTGGCCGATTCGGAAAAACTTCTCTTTTCAGCGACGGTCATAAAAACTTTAAGCTGGTGTTCGTTCATCCTCATCCTCTTCCTTCTAGTAGAACCATTGTACTAGGAGGACGCCGAACAAGACAAGGGCACTGCTGCCGATGGCGCACGTCATCATCCCTTTTCGGCCGTTGTCACGAAACGCTTGGAACGAGACTCCGAGCCCGACGCCGACCATCGCCATCGCGAGTAACAAACCGCTGAGTGAAAGCAGACCGTTCACGGCGTATTCCGGCAACCAGTCTAGTGTGTTCAAGGCGCTCATGGCGAGAAATCCGACAATGAACCACGGAACCGGGAGGTTTGCGAGCCGTGAGGCGGATTGGCTTTGTACCCTTTCCCAGCGGTGTCTCTTGTTGTAAAGCGTCCCGATGGCAAGGGCGACAGGGATGAGTAAGGCGACCCGACCAAGTTTAACTAACACGGCCATTTCACTGCTTGAAGTTCCCCCTGCCGCTCCGGCGGCAATGACGTGTCCCAGCTCGTGTAGCGTGGCTCCGGTCAAGACGCCGTAAACTGCCGGGTCGTAGGGGAGAAGCGGGTACAGAAACGAGTAAGCGAGAGCGCCGACCGTTCCCGTCAACGCAATAAACGATACGGCGAGCGCTGTCACATCTTCTTTAGCGCGGATGAGGGGGGCGACGGCAAGAATGGCAGACGCGCCGCAAACTGCTGTCCCGACAGCCGTTAGTAACGTCAACTGTTCCGGCAACTTCATGCGCTGTCCAATGGCATGCATGACGATAAGCGTAAACACAATCACGAACGCGTCGATGGCGATCACGTTTATCCCGCTGGCCCATATATCATGCAAATTGAGACGCAAACCCATGAGAATGATGCCGGCTTTCAACAACCTTTTTGTCGTAAACGTAATACCTGCCTGTGCGCCAGCTGGTAAGCCCAGAGACGCGCGCCAGCTCATGCCGAGCAAGATGGCGAGGACGAGTGCTCCGACAATGGACAAGTAAGGCAAGCGCGCCAACTGAAGGGAGGCCAAGGCCAACACAAACGTCAAAAAGATGCCGCGGCTGTATGTCAGAACAGTGTGTTGATATGGAGCAGAGTTCTGGGAGGCGGCGGGTAGGTTGTTTCCGTGTACAGACATAAGCATCCTTTCCTTGTACAGTAGGTTATTACTACATAACTGTAGCACGAATTTCTGCACGGATTATTCATAACTCGTAATCGCGTTTATTACATTTTTCAATGAGTAACACGTGTAAAAAACGTCACAACACGATTGACGCATACGCTAAGTGTTGGTAAATTGTTTGTATAGGTATTACCTATTATGTATGATGATTAAGGGGAGGTGGGATCGGGATGAGCGACAGTACTCAGAGTAGTGTTGCGGCCCGCGATGTTGAGAGACAAGATCAGAAGGTGAAGGTTCATCAATTTCTCATTCATCACAAAGGGGATCATGTCGGTGTGGCCGTCACGGATATCCGTGCAGGGGAGAAAGCTGTTGGTGTCTACATGGACGACGATTCGACAATCGAGGTTGAGGTGAAACACGATGTGCCACTCGGGCATAAAATCGCGTTAGCCTCTCTTAAAGAAAACGAACCTGTCCTGAAGTACGGCATTCCCATCGGCGTGACGACTTGCAAATGGGAAGTGGGCGATTACGTGCACACACACAACATAAAAACGGCGAGGTGGTAATGAAAGTGGAACGTCAACTGTACGGGTATCGCAGGGAAAATGGAAGAGTCGGCATACGCAATCACGTCGTCATTTTACCAGTAGACGACATATCCAACGCTGCGTGTGAAGCGGTTGCGAACCATGTGAAAGGTACGCTGGCTTTGCCCCACTCGTACGGCAGACTGCAGTACGGGGAGGACTTAGAACTGCATTTTAGAACGATGATCGGCACCGGTTCTAACCCAAATGTGGCGGCTTGTGTCGTCATTGGCATTGAAGAGAACTGGGCGAAGAAAATCGCTGACGGCATTGCGCAAACGGGGAAACCAGTCTCATACTTTTCGATTGAAGGTCACGGGGATTTTGAAACAGTGCGGCGCGCGTCGTGGAAAGCGAAGGAATACGTCCAATGGGCTTCCGAACTGCGACGAGAACCAGTGGAACTTAAGGATCTGACCGTCAGCATCAAATGCGGCGAATCCGATACGACGACGGGACTGGGATCCTGCCCGACGGTTGCCCAGGCTGTCGACCGCTTGGTCGATGCCGGAGCCACCGTCATCTTCGGTGAAACGTCGGAGTTGACTGGCGGAGAACACCTTATCGCTGAAAGAATGGCCACAGAAGAGTTAAAGCAGAAGTTTATGCGGGTGTACAAAGACTATGTCGGGGAGATCGAGTCAAAAGGTGTGGACTTACTAGGGTCGCAACCGACACAAGGCAATATTGCCGGAGGCTTGTCGACAATTGAGGAAAAAGCGTTGGGCAATATCGCCAAAACCGGGACGAAGGAAATTATCGGCGTATTAGCGCCGGCCGAAGCGCCGAACAACGGAAACGGTCTATACTTCATGGACACCTCGTCGGCAGCCGCCGAGTGCATCACGCTCATGGCGGCCGGAGGAGCTGTCGTCCACTTTTTCCCGACCGGCCAGGGGAACATCATTGGAAATCCCATCGAACCGGTGATCAAAATTACCGCGAACCCGAAGACGGCAGAAACGATGCGCGAACACATTGATGTGGACGTGCAAGGCTTACTGGCGCGCACGATCACGCTTCCGGAAGCAGGCGACATGCTGATGGATTACTTGTACCGCACAGTCAACGGCCGTTTGACGAGTGCCGAAGCGCTTGGACACCGTGAATTCGTCATGACGAAACTGTACCGCAGTGCGTAGAGACAAGGGGATGCGAGTGCTATGAACAACATGTTGGATCATTTCACGGGAGCAGGCAATGAAAGATGGAGGTGCTGATCACAGAGTTTATCGATGAAAGCGCGCTGTCGCTGTTCGATGAAGCCGGTGTCACCTACGCTTACAAACCGGAAGCGTGGCAAGGATTTTCGTTTGATGAGAAAGCATTGGCCAGTTTGAAGGCGATCATCGTTCGCAATAAAACGCGGGTGGGGGCAGACCTTCTAGATCAGTGCCCGCAGTTACAGGTCATCGGGCGTCTCGGTGTCGGCCTTGACAACATCGATGTGGCGGCGGCGAAAAAAAGGGGCGTTTCTGTGGTCAGCGCGCGCAATGCTAACGCCATATCAGTTGCAGAATACGTCATCGCCGCCATGTTAGCAGTCGTCCGCCGGCTGAGAGAAGCGGATGAACACGTGACGGAAGGCGGATGGGATCGCCATACGTTCACCGGACTGGAATTGTACGGGAAGACGTTAGGCTTAATCGGATGCGGGGAAATCGCACAGCGCCTGGCCTTGAGGGCGAAGTCTCTCGGGATGAACGTCATCGGACACGATCCGTACGTCGCGCCGTACGACTTTGCTCCTTCCGAGCTCAAGATGCAGTTGCGTTCCCTGGACGAAGTGTTGGAACGGGCCGATTTCGTCAGTTTGCACGTGCCCCTGACGGAGGGGACACGACATTTGATCGACTACAAGAGACTGAAGCAGATGAAGCCGTCAGCGTATCTCATCAATACGTCCCGCGGCGGGGTGATCCAGGAAGAACACTTAAGGCAAGCTTTGCAAGAAGGCCGCTTGGCCGGTGCGGTACTGGATGTCTTGGAAGAGGAACCCCCGCACCGGGATCACCCGTTACTCGGTTTAAAGGGCGTGTTGGTCACGCCGCACATTGCCGGTCTGACAGTTGAATCTCAGGCCCGTGTTGCCCGGCTCGTCATCGGTGAAGTGCTCCACGAACTGCAAGGTGATCCGTCCATATGCCGTGTGTAGAAAGAGGTGTGCCAAAGATGGCCAGACAAACCCGCACAGTTAGTGCTGAAGAGCTGACGGCTCTCGCGGTGGAGATATTGACACAAGCGGGCATGAACGAAGCGGATGCTGTGACGAGTGCGAAGGCCCTTGTCCAGGCGAACTTGGAAGGAGCTGACAGCCACGGCATCTCCCGGCTTCCCGTATACGTCAAATGCTTGAAGAGCGGCAGAATCAACCCGACGCCTGACATTCGAATTTCCCACACAGGAGCGGTCATCACCGTCGACGGAGACAACGGGCTCGGTATGGTTACCTCTATGCGGGCATTGGAAGCGGCGGTGCCGGTGGCTAAGGAACTGGGCATAGCCGCTATCGCGATTAAACACAGCAACCATTTCGGCGCCGCTTCATACTACTGCCGGCAGATGTGTGAGCACGGCCTTGCCACTGTCGCTTTTACGAATTCCCCGAAAGGGATTCCCCCCTGGGGAGGGCGTCAGGCATACTTCGGCACCAATCCCATCGCCTTCGGCTTTCCTTACAAGGATGAACCGATCCTAGTCGATTTGTCTTCCAGTGTCGTCGCCCGGGGGAAAATCATCCTCGCGGCGAAAAGCGGTGAACCCATTCCCGAAGGATGGGCGATTGACAAAGACGGACGCGCGACGACGAGTGCCGAAGCTGCACTGAAAGGCGCCGTCCTCCCAATGGCGGGCCCGAAGGGCTACGCCGTTGCCCTTGCCGTGGAGATGATGGCCGGCATTTTAACCGGAGCTGCTTTCGGACCACACGTCGGCTGGATTTACGATGACGAGACAGAGGCCGCGAATGTGGGACACTTTTTCATCTTGGTAGATATACAGAAATTTATGGACATAAAACAGTACGAACAGCGAGTAGAGAAGATGAAGGAAGAGGTTAAAGGCATTCCGCTGGCAGAGGGATTCGATGAAATCCTAATTCCGGGCGAACGCAAACGGCGCAGCGAAACTGTGCGGCGCCGCGAAGGCATTCCGCTTTCGGAAGAAGTGTGGAAGGAACTATTGAACACAAAAAAAATGTTTGAGAACGTTTAGCAAATTGTATTATAGTGAGACATATATAGATCGTTTTCTTCGTGGAAAGATCATAACCTTTATAAAATTATCATTATAACTAAGGGAGGGTATTCCATGAGCTTTCGAAAGTGGTTAGTAGTGCTGGGGATTGTGGTAGTTGTCTTTGCGCTCTCTGCATGCGCGCAAGAATCGAGTCCAAATGATTTGGAGGGTAACGGAGGTGAAGAAGGGGCTTCCGGTGAAGAAACGACGCAGATCAGCTTCATCCATTGGCGAGGAGAAGACCAGGCAGTTTTTGAAGAGATCATTGCCCAATTCGAGGAAGAGAATCCGAACATCAAAGTCGAAATGAACGTCTATCCTTCTGATCAATACCAGTCTACGGCACAAACTCTAATTCGCGATGGGTCGACGGGGGATGTATTCGCTTCCCAACCGGGCACCCAGTTTGAAGCGATTAAAAATGCCGGTTTGTTTGAAGATTTAAGCAACGAAGACTTTGTTTCAAATTTTGATGAGAATGCCATTGAGGTTGGACAAGATGAAGAAGGGCGACAGTTAGCGCTGCCGTATCAGATGGTCTTTAACATGCCGGTTTACAACAAGGGCTTGTTCGACGAGTTGGGGCTCGAAGTCCCTAAAAGCTGGTCAGAGTTTCAAGAGGTGGCCGACACCCTGCTTGAACACGACATTATCCCGATCGCGTTCCCTGGTGCGGATATCGGTCCTAACCAGTTTATGAACAGCATGATGATGAATAACGCGAAGGACGAAGACATATTCGCGAAGTTGGAAAGCGGGGAAGAATCACTGACAAACGATTGGTGGGTCAAAACATTAGAAGATTTTCAGTTGCTGCTCGAGAAGGGGTACATTCAGGAAGATGCTTTAGGGACGAATCAGGATGCGGCTATGGCCATGGTAGCCGGTGGAGATGCAGCCATGCTGGCGACGGGTTCATATCACATGGCGTCTCTTAAAGAGTTGAACCCCGAATTAGAACTGGACCTTATAGCACCTATTACAGTGGAAGAGGACGAAGTCGAGTATGAAGGCATTCATACGGCGACATTTATGTTAGCTGTCAACAGTAATTCAGAAAAGAAGGAAGAAGCAAAGGCCTTTATTGATTTTCTCAGTCGACCGGACATTGCCTCACAGTACGCGAACGGAACAGGACAACATCTAACTGTTAAAGACGTTGAGTACGAATCTGAAGAATTAAGAAATACAGCTTATTGGCTGAGCGAAAGGAAAACGAGATTTCAACCCCGCTATTTAATTACGAATTCACAGGTTGAAAACGCTGTTTTGTCTTCGATCGAAGCAGTGTTAGGCGGACAAGAGCCGAGTAAAGCGGCGGCAGAAGCGCAAAAACTTGTCGAAGAAAACATAGAGTAATGGATTCGTCCTGGCTAGCCCAAGTTTCATTTGGCTAACCAGGACGAAAGGAATTAGGTTGCAGATTGAACGATAAAGGGCTGATGAGATGAAAATCACGAAAACGATCTATCTGTTCTTTATACCGGGACTTATTTTGTATTCGATTTTTTTCCTATACCCCACGGTGAGCGCGCTTTTTTATTCTTTTACGAATTGGGACGGACTGGGTGAAACTTACTCCTTTGTCGGAATCGATAATTACTTGCGTGCCTTTACGGGGGACAGCATATTTTTGAAGACAGTAGGCAACAACCTCCGGTTTATGCTGTTTGTCGTCATGGGACAGACTATCGTGGCATTAATTTTTGCTATTTTTCTAGTAAAGAATACAAAAGTGAACATATTTTTTAGAGCTCTGTTCTTTTTTCCCACTATTCTTTCGTCGGTATCGGTTGCCTTCATCTGGTCGTTTATTTACGATCCGACACTCGGTATCTTGAATGAACTGTTCGATGCCATCGGGCTAGGG
>k87-24724_pt1 | contig 25463 bp, 21 predicted proteins | sample MGYA00084031_6733416 | MGnify analysis MGYA00084031
ATCGTTGACGGATCAGATTTAATTTTTGTCATAATGGCCTGCAACAAAATTCGTTGGCGTTGCGTACGACCATAATCGCCTTGCGGATCTTGATATCTCATACGTGAAAAGGCTAACGCCGCCTTGCCATCCATCTTGTCATACTTTTTAAAGTTTTCGCCGTCTGCAGCGTATTCAAAGCTTGTTTTGCCTTCGGTAAAATCGTACAAATTATTACCGTCCTCATGCGCCGTGTCTTGGCTAAACTTAAAGCTCAATGGTGATTTGGCTTTGACACCTCCTAATTGATCAACAACATCTCCCAAACCACTCATGTTAACCATGGCAAAATAGTTAATCGGTATATTAAACATTTTTTGAATCGTTTCCATAGTTGTCCCAACACCGTCTCCTAAAGAGGCTTTATCGTCTGAGGCTTCACGAAATGCATACGCGGCATTTAGCTTTTGTGGAAAGCTGCTTTCAAATCCTGAAATAGAGGTCATAATATCTCGGGGTACTGAAACTAATGTTGTTGTCTCTTTTTGTGGATTCACCGTCACTAACATCAAGGAATCAGTTAGCCCAACTCTGTCTCTTCCAGAGCCAAAGCCACCATCCGTTCCAGTGTCTGTCCCGAGCACTAGAAATGAAATCGGCTTTTTTTCTTTAATTAGTGTGCTTGCTTCTTTTTCTGAACCTAGTCCGGTTGCAAAGTAGGCTTTATCCAACGAACTCTTCACACTACTTGCATAGTAGGTACCAAAACCTGCACCTAGAAGTATGAGAAATCCTAAAATCATTAAAATAATTCGTTTTTTGCTTCGTTTTTTTGGCTGACGTTGCTCAACACGGCTCATAGTTGTTTGATTTTGATTTGATAAATTGTCTGAGCGTTTGTTTTCGTTAGACATGAAGGTCTATCCCCCGGCAATATGCTATTTTTTATATAATATTAAATTTAACACAAAACGAGCCAAATTAACAATTTAAATTAATTTTAGCTCGCTTTTTCTTTCACAAAAATCAAACGATTGATTACTTATTCAGCATCTGGTTTAACGACATTTTTAACTGTCAATTGTGTTAGTTTTTTGCGGTTCGTGCTAGATATAAATAATGGTACGATTTCTTCGACGACATCACTAAATTCTAAACCATAAAAGTCGCTTGGCGTCGCTGTATGTGATTGTAACCAAACACGGCCACCAATTAAAAAGCGGTCCCAGGCATGAATATTAGGCAAATTTAACAGATCTGCATAGTATTGGCTAGCAATAACATACTTAAAATCACCAACGTTACCGTGCTTTTCCATCGCATACTTTTGAAATTGTGGCTTCAAAACGCCTTGTTTAATCAAAAGACTTGCAATTTGTTTCAGATAAATATGAATTTGTGGTTCTACCTTAAAACCTAAATAAAATGTGACATGCACGATATTATCTGTTCCCAACATATCAACTTCATAACTTTTTCCAAACGGATCCGAAGATTCACGCATGGTCACAAACCAATAAATGGCAGCTCGTTTGGGTCTTGAACCAATCAATGAGTATATAATCGAACGCTTCAACATATAGTTCTGATGCATATTGGCAATATACACTAAATTCGTGGCAAACACAGATTCCTCAGTATCTTTTGACAAATTAATTAACTGCTTACGGTAATCTTTTAAAGATAAATAGTCGTTCTGTTTAGAAATTGCTTCACGTCGCTTATTACCGTAAAACCACACCACCATAATTAACAAAATACCAAGCATAATAATTAATGTTGCATAACCACCATGCATGAATTTACCTAGGCTAGCAATTAGGAAAACAGTTTCAATGAAACCAAAGACAACAATAAAGACCATAGCCAAAACGCGTTGACCATTTTGTCTAATAAATTCAAACAAGAGCAATGTTGTCATCAACATCGTAATTGTGATGGCCAAACCATAGGCAGCCTCCATATTGTGCGATGTCTGGAAAAACCATACAACCATTAAACCAATAGCACATAAAATCCAGTTCACGGTGCCAATATACATTTGACCACGTGCAACACTAGGATAAAAAGTTCGTAATCGTGGTACGACTTTCAGATTAATTGCTTCACTAACTAACGTATACGCGCCGGAAATGAGTGCTTGAGAAGCAATTATTGCGGCTAACGTGGCTAATATGACACCAATAAAGCGCCACTGTCCTGGTAAAATTTCAAAAAAAGGATTAACAGATTGTGCTCGTATGTTCACCTTGGTCGCATGTGTCATAATCCATGCGCCTTGGCCCATATAATTTAAGATTAACATCGTATATACAAACGGCCAACTGATATAAATATTACGTTTGCCAACATGGCCCATATCTGAATACAATGCTTCAGCACCAGTAGTTGCCAAGAAAACACTACCTAAAATAAAAAGGCCACTTTTGTTTTCTGGACTCATTAACACGCTAATTGCGTATGTTGGTGAAAGTGCTTTTAAAATGCTGAGATCAGAAAAAATGTTTAATAAACCAAATGTCCCGATAAAAAGAAACCATAACAACATGACTGGTCCAAATATATTACCAATTTTTTTCGTTCCAGCTTTTTGAAATGCAAATATAATCAACAAAAGGACTGTCACCACAGCAACTACGACAGTTTGATTATCGGGGAACAAGAAAGAACCAATTTTTTGATTTTTTAGTCCTTCTATTGCGGTTGTGACAGTCACTGCTGGTGTTAAAGTTCCGTCAGCCAGTAAAGCAGAACCGCCAATTAGGGCGGGAATTAACAGCCACTTCTTATTGCTCTGTTTGACACGACTATATAAAGCAAATATACCACCTTCGCCATGGTTGTCAGCTCGCAAAGCAATCCACACGTATTTAACAGTCGTAATAAGCATCAGTGTCCAAAATACCAAAGACACCGAACCTAATACAAACGTGTTAATTTGCTCGGCACTACGTGCACTGTTTAGGATAGAATTCATAGTATACAGTGGAGAAGTACCAATATCCCCATATACAATGCCTAAGGCAATTACTGCGCCTATCGGTAGCCATTTAGGACTTTTTTCCATAGCCATTTTTCACCTCTGTGAATTTAATTAATTACTTCTGTATGGCGATTATTATCTCACATTTGCAAAGAAATATATAGCTATTTTTTTGCATCATAAAATCAATACAAAAAAACGACTTGCATACGGATACAAGTCGTTTATCATTAATAAAACATCACACGGACACCTTCTGGTATCGGAAAATCCTGTTGTATTTTAGTTAGTAAACCGCTTTCTTGATTACGCCTAAATACAGTGACATTATCGGTATTTTGATTAGCCACAACAATATATTGTCCAGACGGATCAATGTTGAAGTCTCTAGGAAAATCGCCTGCAGTGCCAATAGTTTGTACTAAATCTAACACTCTACCTTGATGTGTCACTTTAAATACAGCTAGCGAGTTGTGCCCACGATTAGAAACATAAACAAATCGACCATCATGAGATACACGAATAGCTGCTGCCCCATTGTGAGCAGTCCAATCATTGGGAATAGTAGGGTAAGTTTTATGCAATATCAATGCAGCAGTGTCTGTATCGTATTTAACAACTGAGATAAGTGATGAGAGTTCGCCTAACACATAGGCAACATTTTGGTAAATTGGATTAAAGCGCATGTGTCTCGGGCCAAATCCAGTCCCAGTCTCAAAAACATTTTGTAACGTCAACTTGCCATCCGTCACATCAAATATTGTAACTTTGTCAGATCCTAAATCAACGATTGCAAGCCGACCATCAGGCGTTAAATTAGCAAAATGAATATGTGCTTTATTTTGTTCCGGTCTTGGTCCCTTACCAGAAGCCGTATACTGATCGGTTTGCGTCACAGTCCCATCACTTTTGATTTTAAAAATAGTTAATGTTGCTAAATGATAATTTGCCGCAAAAAGCAGCTGACGTTTCTCGTCAATTGCTAAATAAGCTTCTGAAGCATCAGGGGTTAGCCATTCTTGAACTTTTTTTGGTTCGCCAGAATTGTTAAAATCATACACATTGAAACCACCAAGACCACCTGTTGGCCCTTGACCATTTTGTCGATTAACCGCGTATAAAAAACCTGCCTGACTCATCACAGTGTAGGTAGGCGATCCAGTTTGAATCAATAGTGTTGGTTTGGTTAGTTTACCAGTCTCTAAGTCTAAAACAGCCTGATAAATCCCTGATGATTGGCGACGCGTATATGTCCCAAACATTACATTTTGAAATAACATAATATCTCCTTAATCAAGTCATCGTTTAAATTAATACGACATGACATTACTATAATAGCCGTTCAATATCTGCAGTCATATCCTGTGGTCGTGTTTTTGGAGCATAGCGTTTCACTGGTACGCCATCACGTCCGACCAAAAACTTAGTAAAATTCCATTTAATTGTGCTACCCAATGGGCTTGGGGTATTCTGTTTGAGATATTTAAACAACGGATCAGTATTTTTGCCATTCACTGCAATAATTTGGTGCATCGGAAAAGAAACACCATAGGTTAATCGACAGGCTTCAGCAGCCTCGTGGCTCGAATCAACCTCTTGTTTAAACTGATTTGATGGAAACCCTAAAATAACTAGTCCCTTATCACCATACGTCCGGTATAACGTTTCTAATTCTTCAAATTGTGGTGCAAAGCCACATTTAGTTGCCGTATTAACGATGATAATGATTTTGCCCTTTAGTGTAGCCAAAGAATATAGTTTCCCGTCTTCTTTTACCACATCAAAATTATATACTGTATCTGCCATACTACACCTCCAACTATCATAATTAGTTAAAAAGAAAAGCAGTCGTTTTGATGTGGATAACGACCACTTAAAAATCAATATTTATTCTTGGCTAAGATCAACCAAAATCTTTGCTTGAGACTTGTCATGTGTTAACGATTCAAATCCTGCTTCTACAATATTATCTAATACAATCGTATCTGTAATAACAGGCTCAACATCGATTTGGCCACTACTTACAAGGTCAACAGTTTGTTGGAAGGTTTCTTTTGAATAGGCAATCGTTGTTGTCAGTTTAACCCCTGCATTCATTAATTGCATTGGATTAAAACTAATTGGCCGAGCAAAAATAGATACAATTACCATGGTTCCACGTGGTCGCGTAGCATCAATTGCCTGTTCAAACGTAGGTTGTACACCAGCAACTTCAAAGGAAACATCTGCTCCTTCAGGAATAATCGCCTTAATAGCACCGATGGCGTCTTTAACTTGACTAGGGTTAATCACATCTGTTGCACCCATCTCAAGTGCTTTATTCAAACGCACCTCAGATAAATCGACAACGACAATTTTAGTTGCACCGGCAGCTTTTGCTGCAGCCGCTACCAACACACCAATAGGCCCAGCACCAAAAATAACAACTTTTTGACCAAAGCGCAAACCACCCTCTTTAACGGCTTGAACAGCCACAGCAGTTGGTTCGATTGTTGCAGCCAGCTTCAATGAGAAGTCTTCGGGTAAATGATACAAATTCTCTTCAGGCACATTGACAAATGACGTAAAACCACCATCTGTACTTAAGCCAATAAAACTATAACCATCATAAACATCGACATCATCTGCCCAGTTACCCTTTGTAACTGTTGGATTAATAGATACATGATCCCCGACTTTGAAGTTAGTCACATCGGCACCAACTTTGTCAATAACGCCTGAAAATTCATGGCCCATTGTCAATGGTGCTTGTCCACCAGTCAACTCATCTTGTTTATCAACTGGAATGAACACTGGTCCTTCAAGGTATTCATGTAAATCACTACCGCAAATGCCGGCGTAAGCAACACGAACAACGACTTCATTTGACTTCATGGGTTTTAGCTCAACGTCCTCAACACGAACGTCTTTAACACCATGCCATACTGCTGCTTTCATAAGTAATATACTCCTTTACTGTATATGTGACAAGACAAGTCCTTTGCCTCTAGCTTCATTATAACACTTGATTTCGTCTTTTTATTAATTTTTTCAGACTATATAATGTCTCAATAATAAGTATATTGTGACTGTTTTATAATTTTCATTTACTTTTATTCGCTGAATACTTCACAGCGCAACGACATCAAAAAAACCAATTGTGAAACGTTAACCATTTCCATAGACAGTGTGAAATAATGGGCCTTATAATATACAAATCTTAATATTAGGTCTAGGGGAAAATATGAATTACAAAAATGGTGAACTCATTCGTAAAACAAGGCAAAAGCGTGGCATGTCTCAAGCCAAGCTTGGTGCGCTAATCGGATCACAGTCAATGGTTTCCAGAATAGAAAACAATCAAACTGACCCAAGTGATCAAACTGTTTTAATGCTTTGTGATGCATTAATGATTACATTTGAAGAATACTTTTATAGTATTTTTGATAAAAAGCAATCCAAGCTATCTGCCTTAGCAAACCAGTTAGAAATAATTGATCACAACAACGATGGTGTCATGCTCGATAAATTATACGTGTTAACCCAGTCACAGTCACGTAGCCAACCTGATAGCTTGCTTAATCGCCACTTATTCTTGATGACAAAAGCAACAAAGTACCATCTAAAAAAACAGCTAGCGCCTCATGCGATACAAGATGAATTAGTCGACTATTTTTTTGACATAGAAAACTGGCAGTATTACGATATCCTATTGTTTAGCCGTATTGTATACATGGTACCAGTTAACCGACTTTCACCATACATTAAAGATATACTAAACCAATACAGACAGCATGAACTATCTACACACTCAGAACGCACATTAAAAAAAGTAATTAATAACTTATTAGAAGCTAGCGTTGTTCAAAATAATTATACTTTCACACAACATCTTATTAATCAACTCAAAAGCATGGCTATATTAACCGATGATTTAGCATTACAGACATGGTTGTTATTTTGGCAAGGGGTTATTTTAAGTGATAACACATTAATTGCTAATGCCTATCAAGTCACCTCGATTTTGCATCAAAAAAGCATGTTAAAACGTTTCAACAAGTTTATACCGTAGATAATGATGAAAAAAAAGCCTATGCTCAACCGCATTGGCTTTTTTGTGAATGACTTAATCGCTTATTACTTAATAAAGCGCTGAGCAAAATCAGCAAATTGGTTCCCTGCGTTGGCAAGAAACGCCTTCGTATCAGCATTACTAATCTGGCCTGTTTCATCAGCAAGATTAGCAACATTACCTATATAGAGTTCTGGTTGTTGCATCGTTGGCATATCCAAGAAAACTAATGATTGACGCAAGATATGATGCGCTAAGACACCAGAGATACCAGAAATAGATTGTGAGGCCACCAAAGCTGGCTTGCCTTGCCAAACGTTTTGTCCCCAAGGCCTTGAAGCAACATCTAAAGCATTTTTTAATGCAGCAGAAATACTACGATTGTGCTCTGGCGTGACAAAAATAAATGCATCTTGTGCTGCCACTGTTGCTCTAAATTGCGTGTAAACTTCTGGTGATTCTTCATCAAAATCTTGATTATAAAGTGGCAACTCTGCAATGTTCAAGAAAGTTACCTCCGCTTCTTCAGGCAATCCAGCAACAATAGCTTCAGCGACGCCATGAGAATATGAATTCTTACGCGTCGATCCAACAACAACACCAAACTTAGTCATACAATTAATTCTCCTTTTCACTTACTATTTGTTAGTATACGCCTAAAAATTAAAAGTTGCAACTCTCTTTCACATAACCACGAAAAAACGATATAACCGTAAGATTATATCGTCAAAAGTCAAATATTAATTAATGTAAATAATGAATCAAAATGCCGCCAAATATCAAAACAAGCGCACCACCCATCCGATTACCCATTTGTGCAAAGGCAATCATTTCCATACGATTTGACGCAGATAGTACGGCAACATTACCTGTGCCACCCATACTATTATCACTCATACCTGCAGCAATAGCTGACTCAACAGGATATAGTCCAAATAATTTACCAATAAAAGCACTAGCAATACCCATGACAACTACGCTTGTTAAGGTCAAAATAACGAACTTCCAAGTCAAAGATTGCGCCAAGACATGTAAGTTAATCAGTGCTAAACCGATACCGGCCAACACAGCATGTGTTAAATTACCCATAATTACTTTATTAAACATAACCACAGATTCCTCTAATTGCTTAGGAACCCAATTAAACGCCTTAAATATAATTACTAAAATAATAATAAAAGCATAAGTGTGTACTTTAGGTACAAAATAATTCAATATTGTTCCCAAAAGGAAAAACGTAAATGCAATCATCATACCGACGCCGATTTGCGTTGCGTCTAACGTGCGTAGTGGTTTGGTTTTTTCATCTTCGCTAATTGGGAGTAACACACCATGTCCATCATACTTAGTGTTGGCACCAACTTTTGCAATCAATGCAGCACCAATTACCGCCAGCACATTGCCTAACGTAATTGCTGGAATAATTTCAGAGAACATTGTGCCAGAACTAACACCCAAGCCTTGTGCGTAGATATGAGAAAGTGGCACAGCGCCCGCTCCTATACCGCCTGCCATCATCGGCATCGAAATAAACATGACTGCATGGCCAAAACCAACCCCCAAAATCATGCCCACCAGTCCGACAGAAAAGAAGCCAATAATCATTGCTGCCAAAGAGACCGGTATAAAGCGTACAGCGGCCTTTAAAAGCAAATTCCGATTCATACCTAATATTGACCCTACAATAAGTGCAGCGATATAGAAATCCAACAACCCGTTATCGTTCATAAACGTTTTTGTTGCATTAACGATTGGTGCTGAAATGATTCCGGACGTTGCTAGTGCAGCCGAAGCAAAAATCGTAAATACTGATCCACCACCAAGATATGACTTGACAATTGGTAACCTATTGCCAATATAAAAGAATAGGTGGCCAAACAACACTAACATCAACGTCAGTCCCAACATATTTAAAGGCAATTTATTCAGAGCAATTGTTGCAGCTAAAACGACCATCATGGCAACATAAAGTGGTAGACTCACACCACTAATTTTTGTGCCCCAAAATTTTTGAGATATCATAAATTATATTCCTATTAGTATTCTGCTGACCACTTGGCATCTTGCACAGCCTTTTTTGCATCAGTTATAGCTTCACGGTTTAGCTTTTGGTCCAAAACGCTTTGCGCTGTTACTTCGGCAATTTTCTGTGAGAATGTCGTTAAATGAGAGACCGGTGGTAAGACTGCTGCACCAGGCTCTTCAGAATCTACCAAGCCACCTAATGCATGAATTGCAGCTGAAATTGTTTCCTGTGTTAACAACTTTGCTGTCGACGCTACCAAGCCAAAACCAAGTCCTGGATAAATCAAAGCATTGTTCCCTTGACCAATTTTATAGGTCACACCCTGGTAGTCAACATCTGCTGCCGGTATTCCAGTTGAAACCAACGCCTTTCCGTCGGTCCATTTGATCAAATCTTCAGCTTTGGCTTCGGCCAACTTTGTAGGATTTGATAGTGGGAAAATAATTGGACGTTCAGTATGTGCGGCCATCTCTTTCACAATTTCTTCAGTAAACGTTCCCGGCTGTGTTGATGTACCAATCAAAACTGTTGGATGCAGTGCCTTTACAACGGCTGATAATGACGTCAATGTTTCGGCATCAGCAAACTCATCACGTGAACGTGTGAAAGGTATTTGTGCAGCTGTTAAATCTGGTGTGTCATTAAATAACAAACCTTGCTTATCAACAAGATAAAAATGTTGGCGTGCTTCATCTGCTGTCAAACCAGCTTGTTGCAACTCTGTAAATATTTGATTGACAATACCCATACCAGCGGTTCCAGCACCAAAAGTTACAAATGTTTGGTCAACTAACTTTTCTTTTGAAATATTCAAAGCGCCAAAAATACCTGCTAAAACAATCATACCTGTACCCTGAATATCATCGTTAAACGTTGCAATTTGGTCCTTATACTTATCGAGAATCACTTGCGCATTGCCTCGACCAAAATCTTCCCAGTGTAGCAATGATTCAGGGAACAATGATTGCTCAGCTTGTACAAACTGGTCAATAAATGCCAAATAAGAATCCCCTTCAATACGTGTATGCCGATTACCAAGGTAACGAGGATCTTCCAAAAGTGCTTGATTGTTAGTCCCTGCATCAATACTGATTGCTAATACACTGGCTGGGTCAATGCCTGCAGCAGCTGTATAAACCATTAATTTACCTACTGCAATATCAACGCCGTTGACACCCCAGTCACCCATACCAAGAATACCCTCGGCATCTGTTACAACCACCAGCTTAATATCACGTCCTGCAGCGGCATTAACCAAGGATTGTTTAATATCTTCTGGTCGATCAACTGATAAGAATGCAGCATTTTGTGGATTAGTAAAAATATCATTATATTTTTCAATTGATTCTGCCACAACCGGGTCATAAACAATCGGCATAAATTCTGATACGTGCTGATCCATGAGGTGATAGAACAAAGTCACATTTTCATTAAAAAGATTCATCAAAAAAATACGCTTTTCTAAAGGAGCATCCTTTGATTGAAACTGATGATATGCTTGATCAGCCTGTTCATCAATTGTTTGCACACGACTTGGCAAAGCACCTGTCAAACCGAGCGCTTCACGTTCTTCTATTGTGAAGCCTGTCCCTTTATTCAAAAATGGGTTACGTAATACATCATATCCTGTCATCGTCATTGCCTTATTTCCTCCAAATATTATGGTTATTGATTAATAACAGCCTTGACTATACACGGCTATTTAGTTTATAGTCAAATGAATAACATGTCATAACTAAAAGTTATAGCATTAGCCTAAAGTGTTGATAATAAAGGATAAAAACATGCAAGTCAATGACTTAATGTACTACAATGCATTATACAGAGAAAAAAATTTTACAAAAGTTGCTAAAATTTTTGGTATCAGTCAGCCCTCCATTAGTAGTGCTATAAAACGACTAGAAAATTTTTTTCAGATTAAATTAGTTATTCGTGGTAATGCCCAATCCGAGTTAAAATTTACCGCTGCTGGTGAACAATTACACGAGCATAGTTTATCGATTTTAAACGAAATTGATAGTGCCAAACACGAATTAGATCATTTGCGTTCACATACCACGACAATAGGCCTACCACCAATTATCAAAAATGCCTACTTTGCTAAAATCGCGATGGCTACTAAAGAATTCGATCGTCAATTTAACATTAGTCACATGAATATTTACGAAGCTGGATCCAATAGTTTAAAGCAATCTCTGATTGATGGCGACATCGATATTGCCCTGTTGGGTTCCTTAGGTGATGCCGTCGATGATAAATTACAAATTTTTCCTTTTGCCAAAACTACATTCTATGTTTATATGTCTGCTAAAAATCCATTAGCCAAAAATCCTGGTCTATATTTTGAAGCACTAAAAGAGCAGCTATTTATTTCCTTGGATAGTAGTTTTATTCATGAGCAAGCTATTAAACTTTTATCTAGAAAAGCCGGATATCGACCTAAGACTTTTATGAAAACAAGTGATGTTTATTTTCTAATGAGTCTAGTTGCTGAAAACCTTGGCATTGCCATCCTTACCAATATTGTCAAATCCAATCACGACGATATTATCATGGTGCCTTTACTTGATTCATCACAACCAACATTCAATGTGAATGTAGCATTCAGGAAAAATCATGTATTAACAACTGAAGAACGTATGTTAATGAATATCTTATCCCAACAACTATAGCCGAAATGGCCATTGCCTATTTTTTGCTGGTTTCTACTTTAAAATCAGTTATAATTGAACAAGCATCATCATACTAAATTCACAAAGGACATCGCATAATTATGTCAAGTGTCATCAGAAAAATCGCCACCGATAAAACATTTTTAATTACCCTATTCCTAGCAATTATTGCTTTTATTTTCGGGCACGTCACTGTTGAAGATATTGATCTCAAAACAATTTTATCGCTACTATCGCTTATCATCATCGTTTCAGTATATGAGCAATTACATGTGTTAAAGTATATCGCCAATACAGTTGTCATCAAATGTCGATCGACTCGTGACATCATACGCGTCATGCTTTTATTTTCATTTGTCGGTTCTATGCTGTTCACTAACGATGTGGCCATTCTGACATTGGTACCTATTTTTTTTAAAATTAGTCAGCAAGTGGCCATCAAAAAAATTGTTCCAATTAGTCTACTGACAATCTATGCTAATCTTGGAAGTGCGCTGACACCTTTTGGTAATCCGCAAAACCTGTACCTTGTTTCTTTTTATCATTTAAGCTTACCGACATTTTTGGGCATGTCTATCCCTTTGGGTTTGATTGGACTGATTAGTCTCTTTGCTGTGAGTTTTCTATTTCCAGCCAAACCTATTGATAATATCTCAACTGATCCTGTGTCACTAGACCATCAGAAGGTATGGTGGTTAATACTTGCAACAGTGATTGTCTTATTAGGAATTTTGTCTTTTATTGCGATTTGGTGGTCCTTATTAGCAAGTGTATTAAGTGCCTTCTTGCTTGATAAACAAGTATTCCAACAAGTTGATTATGGGATTATTTTAACTTTCATCAATTTCTTTATTATTGTCGGTGCTGTTAGCAGAATCGATATTATCCATCAGCTCTTAGTAGCGACAACCCAAACACAATTTCATGCATTTTTTGCAGCAATTATATCAAGCCAATTCGTCAGTAATGTACCTGCTGCTGTGCTGTTATCCAAGTTTACAGATCATTTTTATGGTATTTATTTAGGGGTTACAGTTGGTGGTCTAGGCACACTAATTGCCTCCTTAGCTAACCTGCTCGCCTTGCGTCAATATAATATTTTTTCGCAAGACAGAACATCTGTCACTTTCTTTAAGACTTTTACTTGGCTGAATTTAATTTATTTAATTATTTTTGTTATTATTGGCAGTTTAATTTTATTCATCTAAATAAAGCAGTGCCAGCAATTTTTTTTATTGCTGGCACTGCTTTTTATTTATGATATGATGCGTGCTGTTTATTGCACTAAGTTTTGTTTAGACTGATTAAACCACATATACTGCCCATAGAAAGCATTAATTAACATGATAACTTGCAATACTAGCATTGAGGTTGCGCCGGCTGAGCCATCCATACTTAACGCTCTCGCCCAGATAATAACATTAATAATATCAAGAGTTATCCAAGCAATCCATTGTGAGCGATAGCCATAAGTCATTAAAATTTGTCCGACAATACCCAGTGGCAATAACGTTGCATCTAAATAAATTTGCGAACCATGAAGTGAGTGACTAACAAATAAAACTACGCCATATATAATAATCGTCATCGCAAAATAAGCCATTCCCTTTTGAAAAGAGAGTTTTTTTGACTCAACGACATGACGGCTACTTTGATTTTGATGCCAAACTGAAATACCGATAAACTGCATTACAAAGTAAAACGATTGCGAGGCAATATCACCAATCAAGTGGTTATTTAATGCTACAATTAGCCAAACGACGGTGCTTAACATACCCCAACTATAATTAGTTAGGCGACCTTGGTCGACCAAAATTAAATTAATAACTGTTGAAATACCTGTGATCAGGCTAATCCAACCAATTGGTGAAAAATTATCACCAAATATAAATGCCACAACCGTTGCCAATAGCATAACGCCCATCAATAACCTTGAAGTTTTAGTTAACGCCTGTATGTCGGTTAAATTTGCTTTGAGGCTGAAAGTGTATTGTAGCTGTTTGGGTAACAATATCATGCCTGTTTTAAAATGATTCCATTTTTGTGCTACGGTACCTGTTAATGTGTTCATTGACTTTTATCTCCTATTGTTTTTTAGTAGCCGTGTTCGGAAGCAACGCTACGTGAATTTGTCAATTTAATGATAGTTTAACTAACTTTATGGCGGTTTATTTATGCGCATCATCTGTACTCACTTCTATAATTTGTGATTATCTACACGTAATCACTGATGATAATTATAACGCATATACGCATTAAAAGTTACCTTTTTAATTTATACTATGGTAAATAACTAAAAAAGCACCTGTCTGATTGTATTCAAACACGTCCTTTGATTATTGTTTCAAAATTGCCTGCACTTCTTGCTTAAGCATTGGCAATACTTCTTGCTCAAACCACGGATTCTTCTTCAACCAAATATTGTTCCTTGGTGATGGATGGACAATCGGAAAATACTTTGGTAAATAATGCTGATAATTTTTAATAGTCGCTGTTATCGTTTCTTTGTTTGTCAAATTCAAATAATAACGCTGTGCATAAGCCCCAATCAAAATAATCAACTTGACATTTGGCATTTCACCGAGTAATTTAGGGTGCCATTTTTCAGCAACACCCTTTCGAGGTGCCTTATCACCCGAAGCGGCTTTTCCCGGATAGTAAAAATCCATGGGAATAACACCAATTTTACCAGACTGATAAAATACTGTCTCCGACACACCCAACCAATCGCGTAAACGATCACCCGACGCATCATGCCACATAATACCAGTCTCTTGAACACGCTTACTTGGTGCTTGCCCAATAATCAATATTTCTGCCGTTCTCGGTGCAGCGTATATAGGCAGCCATCCCTTTGCTTTATATACCTTATTGTCCTCATCATTTGCAATTTCTTCAAATAATGACATATCAATTGCCCCCAAACTTATATCTTTACTAAGTATATCACATTCAAATCACGCAACAGAAGCTCAGTGTCCCAAAGTCCAGCCACCATCAATGGGTATTACAGTGCCGTTGATGTAATCAGCTTGTTGACTAGTCAGATACAAAGATAATTGCGCAACTTCATCAGGATTAGCCCAACGTTTGGCAGGTGTTTGCGCAGCCACCTGTTTTGCCATCTCAGCGTCACCTGCAAAATCTGCTGCATTCATCGGCGTTTTAATCGCACCTGGTGCAATAGCATTAACATGTAAGCCTTTTGCAGCATAATCAAAAGCTAATTGTTTCGTATAACCTACAATTGCATGTTTAGCTGAAGTATAAGCTACACCACCACCACCAGCAGAAAAACCGGCAATGGAAGCCATATTAATAATATGACCGTAGCCTCGAGATAGCATTGCTGGCAAAACAGCATTTGTCAGAATAAACATTGGGGTCAAATTAATGTCAAGCACATGCTGCCAGTCATCCAGCGTGGTGTCTAAGGATGTTTTGTAATCATCTAATACACCAGCTGTATTCAATAATATGTCAAAAGATACCGATTGTGTTAGTGTTTCAAGCCATACCTTAAGTTGTTTATGTTGACTAATATCCAATTTAAATGTTTTCAAATTAATGTGTTGATAAGCAATGTCTTGCCTGTCTACAGCATAAACTATTGCGCCCGCCGCCAGATATGCCTCTAATTGCGAAAAACCGATGCCTGAAGCAGCACCGGTTAATAAGATATTTTTATTGCTATAATCTTGCGTCATCGTTATCTTTCCAAATTAATAATCTTGCTCAGTGCATAAACCACAATACCACCAATAATTAATGACACAACTTCGCCCGGTACTAAACTAACGTAATAAGCTCCCCATTGTGCCAACAACCCACCCTTAGCACCTGATGGTGAGGCACCATGTGCACCAATATTAAATGCAAAGGTAAATTCTGCTGCAAGTATCGCCATCCCAAGTGTTGCCACCACAAATGTACTAATCAATATCTTAATGATTGGTTGCGTCACACGGCGTGTCAACAAGTAAGTGACACCAGTCATAATTACTGTGCCTAAAGTACCGAAGATCCAATCAATCCAGCCTAGCGGTGATACCAGGTTAGCAATCAAAACACCAATACCCAATGAGATAATATATCTTTTATTCCAAGCAGCTAAATGATTTAGCCCCTCAGAAACACGTAATTGTACTGGTCCGAAAGCTATGGGCTGAATCACAAAAGTGATTGCCGCATATATGGCAGCGACAATCGCAACTAACGTGATGTTTCTAGCCTTGTTTGGTGATGTCGGTAAATTATTATTCTCCATAAAAAATCTCCTAGTTTTGATAAGCGGGATGGTTGATGAACCGCTATTTATTAGCATAGCATAGCACAATAAAAAAAGCCACGTTATACGTGACTTCTTGCACTATTATTAGTTGTTACCATCATCCATAAAATCTTTAAGTTGCTTTGAACGGCTAGGATGGCGCAACTTACGCAACGCTTTTGCTTCAATTTGGCGAATGCGTTCACGTGTCACACCAAAGACGCGACCAACTTCTTCTAAGGTACGTGTTCTACCATCTTCTAAACCAAAACGTAAGCGCAAAACATTTTCTTCTCGATCAGTCAATGTTTCAAGTACAGACTCAAGTTGATCTCGTAACATTTCGTACGCTGCAGAATCAGCAGGTGAAATAGCTTCGTTATCTTCAATAAAGTCACCCAAATGCGAATCATCTTCTTCCCCAATTGGTGTCTCTAGGGATACTGGTTCTTGCGCAATTTTCAAGATTTCACGCACCTTATCTGGTGTCAAATCCATTTCCGCCCCTATTTCTTCAGGCAAAGGTTCACGGCCTAAGTCTTGTAAGAGTTGACGTTGGATACGGATTAACTTATTGATTGTCTCGACCATATGAACAGGGATACGAATTGTTCGAGCTTGGTCAGCGATTGCGCGTGTAATCGCCTGACGAATCCACCAAGTTGCATAAGTTGAGAATTTGAATCCTTTGGTATAATCAAATTTATCCACGGCTTTCATCAAGCCCATATTACCTTCTTGAATCAAATCGAGGAACTGCATGCCTCGGCCCACGTAACGTTTAGCGATAGACACAACCAAACGCAAATTAGCCTCAGCCAATTCTTGTTTAGCTTCAACATCCCCATCTTCGATACGCTTAGCAATATTTATTTCTTCGTCACCTTTTAGTAGATTAACGCGCCCAATTTCTTTCAAATACATGCGAACTGGGTCGTTAATTTTAATGCCTGCTGGTGTTTCTTCAGCTTGCGCTAACTCTTCTTTAGAAGGCTTATTTTGCTTAGCCTGAAGAACTTCCGGCGCTGGTTCACCTTTTTCATCAACAATAGCAACACCGGCGTCTTCAACTTTTTCCATCAAACGTTCAATATTTTCACCATCAAGATTAAATGGTTCTGCCAAACGCTTTGAAAGAATCGCATAAGTCACTTCCTTAGCTGGCTTATATTCTGTAATCAAAGCTTTAACAGCTTTATCGTACTCAGGATTTTTGATAATACCAGACTTTTTAGCTGCCTTGGGCTTGGAAGCTTTACCGGCGGCGGCTGCTTCTTCCGGTGTTTTCCCTTGCGCAAGCGCAAGCAATTCAGCTTTTTTAGCACGGCTGTTATATGAGATGTTCTGTGAATCCAAATATGCTTTGATATCTGAAATCTTGCTTGAAGCTAAAATTGTTGCCATTAATATCTCTCCTCAATAAAAGTCGTTTCTCAAATACGACTACTTGTTTCGCTGTTTTTTTATGTTAATTAATTCAGTGGTTAACTGTAATAATTTATTATCATCATGTTGCTGTTTGGCAACCTCAATGGCTTGTTGTAGTGTTTTAATTTGTGCTTCAACTGGTGCGTCGTGCATAATAATGCGTAAATAATCGGATATAGCCCCAGGCTCTACTGCCAAATCGCCAAAAGTACGATCAATTGCCAAAATACGCTGATTCAACTCAGGCTTCTGAATAAAATCCATAAACTGTGCCAAATCGAAATGAGCCTGTTGCTTTTGATAGATGGCAATTAACATCATTAATAATTGATACTCTGGATGAACAAATGCAAAGCCAGTGGTGTCGCTGACCTGTTCTAATACTTGCGGTGACTTAATCATCGCCATAATTAATGCTCTTTCAGCTTGTTCAATTTGGTTAGTACTTTGCTGATTACTGCTAAAGGCCGCATCATCCCCAGTCAATGGTGGCTCTTCCATATCCGTTATTTGTGGCGACTGCTGATGAAAATGTTGTGATGTCCTATTGACAGTTTCTTTTGACTGCCGCTTTGGCGTTTGTTTTAACTGTTCAATCAGTGCTTGTTTGGATGTACCAAATTCATTAGCAATGCGGGTTAGCTGCATATCTTGCTCAACAGGCGTCGCCTGCTGAAGAATTGTCATCACTTCACCTAAGAAAGCCAAATATTGCGTTTGATTACTCAGGTTCTTGTTGTATCTAGCTGCTTGAATCAAGAAAGCAATCGGCGTCTGAATGTTTTGGTCTAAAGCTTGCTTTAAAACCTCTTTGCCCTTTTGCACACGTACTTCATCAGGATCAAGGTTATCTGGCAAATGCACAATGCCAATATCAACGTCTTGTTTTTGCGCCTGTATGAGATGAATTGACCGTTTGGCAGCATTTTGACCTGCTTCATCACCATCATATACTAACAAAATACGTTTAGCTAATCGCGTCAGTTGTCTCACATGGTCTTGGGTCAATGCTGTGCCCATCGTTGCAACTGCTGCCGGTCTACCAGCTATTTCCGAAGATATGACATCCATAAACCCTTCGAAAATCATTGCTGTACCAGTTTTACGAATGTCACCTTTAGCCAAATCAAAGTTATAAAGTATTTGACCTTTATTGAAAAAAGGGCTTTCAGGACTATTCATATATTTAATACTATTTTTTGAATCCAGTGTCCTACCGGAAAAGCCGACAACTTGACCATTCGTAGATCGTATGGGCCAAACAACACGTCCGGCAAAACGATCTCGCAAGCGGCCCTCATCATTGCTCAAAAACAAGTCAGACGCTAGCATAATTTCACGTGAAATATTTTGGGTCTCAGCATATTGCAACAACACATTATCATCAGGTACAAAACCAATGCCAAATTGTTTAATTGTTTCATCAGTCAATTGTCGCTTATCGTGTAAATAATGCAGCGCCGTTTCGCCTGACGTTGTATGCTGTAAAATATGTTGATACAATCGCTGTGCTGCGGCCTGCAAGTCAAAGATAGCTTGTGTTTTTGGGTCAATTCTTGGTGTGGCGTCCGCCACAAATTGACTGTCAACTTGCATATCAACTGACTCAGCCAATGATATGATTGCTTCAGGGTAGCTCATACCCTCTTTTTCCATCACAAATGAAAAAACCGAGCCTGATCGTCCACAAGAAAAGCAATTAAAAACTTGCTTATTTTCTTCCACGAATAATGAAGGATGACGGTCATCATGGAATGGACAGGAACCAGTCCACTGTCGGCCACGCTTTACTAACTGTGTGTATTGACCGATGACATCAACAATGTTGACTTTCTGACGCACTTCTGCAATGAATGATTCTGGAATACGATTCGCCATAAATCACCTTTCAACAACAAAAGTCGCAAATAGCAATTTGCGACACTACAATCGAACTGTATTACATTATACGTTAAGAAATAACAATTTGTCAAGAGGTTGAATTGCCCGATAAACCTTGACACATCAACATTTTCGTTTTAGGCTTGCCAGATTATGTCAACCTGTACTCAACATGGAATTGTGATTGATAATCATCGCAATACCTTTTTAAATCATACGAAGTACAAACTTAGCACGTTGCATTATGGTCATAATTAATGTTTCAATCTACTTGTATAAAACATGCCTTTAATAAAGTAAATCAACCAATAGCCGCCAAGTGCAAGCCATGTAATAATAAATATAATCAGACTAATTTGATGTACTAAGGTTTTATGATATGTCAGACGAATTGTTTTTGCGCCATTTGGATTAACAGATAAAAAGCCACCCTTATTTTTGTATGCCTTTAGTCGTTTACCTTGCGTATCAAAAGCAGCAAATCCTTTAAGATAAGTAATCGGTGTTTGAACACTTCTAGTATTGCGCGGTACACCAATAATATAAAAATCTTGGCCTTTGACCATTGTTCGATTAGGCAATATTTGCTTATCAAACTGAACAAGAGAATCTGAATAAATTCTTTTAGCGTTACGCTCTTGGCCTTGCGCACGATAATCATCCAAGGCGAGAGATGGTCTATCTAACATCACTTGAATATTATCATTAGTCACGCCAAACAATGAATCGGTTTTAAGATTATCCTTGTTAGGTGCAACAATATGGTTCGTTGCATTATTAAAACCATCAACATGGCAATTTTTGGCAACCGTATTAAGCATCATGCCATTAAATGACAGGTATATTAACATGACTGACACAATTGGCAGCATTTTTTGCTTGATTTTCATTAAGTCTGTTACAGCAAAAGCAACAAATAGACTACCTAAAATCGCTGGCATAAAATGCCAACGATACGTCATCTGAAGAGCGCCACTCAGCTCACGGTTAAATAGATACCAGGGAAATAGATTAGAATACAGGAATAGTAAGGCTACGATATAAGATAAGCCCAATATTTTATAAACATAATTAAATTTTTTGTAGAAAATAAGTAGCGCAGTAAGACCTATAATTAGGAGCGACAAGACATCAGATAGGTTGAATATTCTCATCAACACGGTACTAAAGTTCGCACCAAACAAATCAGGGTTATTCGGTAAATTCGCCCAATTATTAGCCAATCTTTGCTCGATAAACGGAAAAACAAAGGCAGCAGACAGGCCTAACGTGAGCAACACTGATCGTAATAACTGATTCATGTCATTAATGGACAATTGCCTCTTGAAGTAAGCCACAACGACCATACATAAAACAGTTAAGACAATGCCTAATGTTGTTGGAATTGATAACATCACGGCAAAGCTACTATAAATTGCTGCACGTAACCAGGTGCGATTATCATGAAGGAAAATAATGTTATAAAAGCTTAGGACAACAACCGGTGCTAGTAGAATCACTATATTTGATGCATATTGCGTCATATACGCAATTCTAACAACAGCCACATTATCTAAAATGGCGTTACCAATGGCAGCCGTCAACACATATGTCAAAGCAAATGTGAATGCTAGTTTTATTTTAGAGGTTATTTTATAAACAATCGCAAAATTAGACCATAATGCAAAATAAACTACGATAATATCAAAAATCAAAATTGAGGTCACTGGTAATTTTGTTAGACGCCATAAAAATATTAGCGGATAAAACAAATACGTCGGATAAAAAAAATTTAAACCATAACCCCAACTATTTGTCCCTGAGTATTTAATAATGTCTGGAAAAAAATGGCCATTTTGCTGTGCCATGATTAACTCATGAAAACGGGCAATGTGAAATTGACTATCACGCCAAGTTACTAGCTCGCCATTTAACAGCAACGGCAAAAATAATATCATAGCGATAATTAAAAAGATAAGATGTAATCCTAGGTAGGATTGTATGTATTTCTTCAAAAGACTCCCCCAAAAAACAGTCATGTTTTCAAAAATTTGGTGATTATGCTAAATCGATTGAATATATGATTTCAGCACTTTCACAGCAACTGATAAGTGGTATTTCGTTGGCTTCAGCACAACATTGTGCCCAACATCATCAAAAAAATATCCTGTGACACCATCAAAATCTGAAGAAAGCGCAAGATTGCGAGCAAACGGCACATCATTTTTTGCTAAATTTTTTGTGTATGGCATCAATTGACTGCGAACATCACCAGGAAAAAAAGAATTAACCGTTGTATTTTGATGCGCAAGTCTATCCGCTAACAGCACCATTAACAACGTTTTATGTGTTACAACCCAAGCCGCCCTTGCTAACTGATTTGTTTGCAGTTCGCATATTGGTGCGAGACTGATTGCTTTGGGATTGCCACTGACGATTAACACACGGGCATTATTTAATCTCTCATTCAAGCCTACGGTAAGTTCATAGTGTGATAACAAATTATTTTTAATATTTTCATCAGCAGTTTGTGGCATTATACCAGCACTGTGAATCAACACATCAACGCTTGAAAAAGTGGCATTTATCTTTTCAACCGCCTTGTCGATACCTACGCGCTTAGACAAATCAGCTGATATACTGCTGACATTTGGCCCTAAATGTGCGACTGATGATACTAATTTGGTCTCATCTCTGCCAATAATAATTACCTTATTGTCACGCGACAAATCTTTTGCAATGGCAAATCCAACCCCTGATGAACCCCCAGTAATGACAATATTTTTCATGTTTGCTTCCACTCATACTCGATTAGTTTGTCAAATTACTAACGCACTCGAGTATACGCCAAGTCGTTTAATTTATCTACAATTTGTTGTAACCCATCACAAGATAAATTGTGATGATTAATTTATACCCTAACCACCATCAACTATATTATAATTAAATTACTCATTTTCATTAAAAAATAACGATAGCATATATTTTTTACACGCTAGGAGGCGGTTTACAATGAATACTTTTGTTTATGAAACTATCGTGTCAATTGTCGAGGAAAAATCCTTTCAACGTGCATCTGAACATTTAAACGTGACTGCTAGTGCTGTTAGTCACGCAATCAACCAAATCGAGAAAAAATACGGTTTTCCTATCTTTATTCGTAATCGCTCAGATGTGGTATTAACCTCAAATGGCCAAAAACTTTACCCTATACTACGGAAAATTCTTGCCGAAGAAAAAGAATTAGAAAAAGCCGTCCAGTCAATCCAGGGACTCGAATCTGGCATCATTAAAATTGGCGCTTTTAGTAGTGTTTGTATCAATTGGCTCCCCGATATACTCAGAAACTATTCTGGCCATTTTCCTAATATTGATATTTCTCTAACACAGGGTAATTTTTCTGAAATCAGCCAACTTGTTGAGTATGAAGAGTTAGATATAGGCTTTACACTCCTACCCGTAACAAATAATGTTAAGGTAACAGAATTAATAAAAGATGAAATAAAGTGTGTCACACCTTCTAACTTTAAACCACTTAACGGGCAAACAATCACACAAGCTGACTTACAGGGCTTACATTTCATCCTTCAGAAAGCTGACTATGACCGCGATACAAAAGAAACGCTAGATTATTACGACGTCCAACCTAACACAATTAACTTTTCAATTGACGATCAATCCATTGTTTCAATGGTCGAAGCCGGTCTGGGTTTTGGTATTTTACCAGATTTAGCCTTACAAAAATTGAGTGGAGATGTCAGCGTCTTTCCATTCGATGAGCCTTTTTACCGTACAATATCTCTTGTGCAGAGCAAAAATTCGCTAATTCCACCAGCCGTTGATGCACTCGTTCAAGCTATAAAAACTTATCTTAATGTCGCTTGATAATAAAAACACACTAACAGCATTAGTGTGTGTTTTTATTATCAGATGCTTTTTAATACCTGTGCTAAGCGCATAATGCCATCTTTAATGTCCTCATGCGATGGATACGTGAAATTTAATCTTAATTGATTTTTAATTTGACGTGAAGCATATTGTATTTCGGATGGTACGTAAACAACGTTGGCTTCTTGTAAAACTGGTCCCAGCAATAGTTTACCTGCATCTTGTGCTTCAGGTAAGCTAAGCCAAAGAAAGAACCCCCCTTCAGGTTTAGTAAATTGCACATGAGCTGGTAAATAGGTCTCAAGATAATGCACCATTGTTGCACATTTATCTTTATAAACCGCATTAACTGCTCGTATATGCTCATCAATATTGTTTTCAGCTAAAAATTGATCAATCGCTAATAAACTAATTTGAGATGGCTGAACATCTAAAGCTGATTTGATATCTAAAAATAATGCGATTAACTGTTTATTAGCAATCAACCAGCCTGTACGCAGTGCTGGTGATAAAATTTTTGAGAAACTAGAAATTAAAATAACTTTTCCACTGGTATCTAGTGATGCAATTGATGGCACCATATCACCTGTGTATCTTAAATAGCGGTAAGGACTATCTTCAATGATATAAAAGTCATATTCTTCAGCCAATGCTAGCAAAGCTTTTCTTTTCGCTAAGCTCATCGTTACACCGGTTGGATTTTGAAAATCTGGTACCGTATACACAAACTTGATATCCGGAAATTGTCTCAAAATTTGTTTAAGATGCGCAATGTCCATCCCATCGTCATTAACTGGCACCTCATGATAAGTCGGCTCATAACTATCAAACGCTTCTAAAGCCCCCATGTATGTCGGCCCTTCAACAACAATATGATCATTTTTATCAAGAAAAGCTCTGCCAACCATGTCAATCGCTTGTTGCCCGCCTTGAGTCAATATCACCTGCTCGGCACTGGCAGTCAAACCAAAGTATGTTTTTGTCATTGCCGCAATTTTTTGGCGTAACGATGCCGGGCCTTGCGTGCTATGGTACTGAAATATATCTGCTCCTTCTTGCGCAATTGCTTGCGTAAAAGCTTTTTGTAAAGCTGCACTAGGAAAAACAGTTTCGTCTGGCAGCCCCATGCCAAATGAAATATTGTTTGCTTGATTGGCTTGCGCAAATAAATCAGTCATTTTGAGACCAGTATTTGGTTGATGACGTTTTGATGCATTTAAAATTGCCATGATGTATTGCCTCCTTGTTATCTGAAGATTATATTACAGAATAATCTACATGCATGTCGGGAGACTATTTCCGTTTGAGTTGAAATAAATTCATGCTCGATTAAAACATCACGCTCACTGCTATTTCTAATATATAGCAACTATCAAAACAATAAACAACTCAGTAGGTTTAACTTATACAGCATATTAATTGACAAAATCTTTCACGCTATGTTTTGATTAAAGTATCACAACTAACTAACAATAGGAGTTAAATATGTCAAACATTCAAACTGAGCGTTTAATCATTAGACCTTTTTCGGCTAAAGATGCACCAGACCTATTAGCTTATATGTCCCAACCCAGCGTCAATTGTTTTGCTGATGAACGTATCCATACACTCGCCGAAGCACAAGCTGACATCAAAGTACGAATGAAAGATGAACTGCAATTTGCTGTTGCCACGAAGGATAATAATCATTTGATTGGCCATCTATTTGCTCATCAAGAAGATGATGAGGGCCAAGATACTTATAGTGTTGGCTGGCATTTTAACCCGACATATAGTGGTCAAGGTTATGCAACAGAGGCAGCAGATGCTTTACTAAATTATCTCTTTAATGACAAAAGCGCGCGACGAATATATGCTTACGTTGAAGAAGATAATATCCCTTCTCAGAATCTTTGCAAACGCCTTGGTATGCGACAGGAAGGCACATTTATCGAGTTTATCTCTTTTGTAAAAAACCCTGATGGTACCGATAAATACGAGAACACACAACAATATGCCATTCTAAAAAAAGAATGGCAAAACCTTACTTGATTACCGATAAAAAACATCTTGCTCAACAGCCAACACCAATATAAACTGGTGCTGGCCGTAAAAACAAGATGTCAAACAATTTCAAGTTATTTACTGACTACTTGATTTATCTTGGCATACTGGTCAATGACCTTGTCAAGATTTTTTTTGCCATGATATATAGCATACCCAACTGCAAGAATCAGAAGTAAACCAACAGTTGCACATGTAATACCTGCAACGAACAACCATAAATGATGTTGCCTAAATAGATAGGTTAATACAATACCAACACC
>k87-748374_pt1 | contig 25434 bp, 24 predicted proteins | sample MGYA00084031_6733416 | MGnify analysis MGYA00084031
TATGAAAAAGGCCATGGCATCCAGTATGGGGTAACTGAGACAGAAGCGATGGAAGCCGTACCGGCGATGGAGGGAGCACCGGTGCTCAAGGCAAAAACGGCAGCGGCTCCAACCCCGGATTCCTCTTCCTACTCCTCTACCAACGTTCAGGTACAGGGAGTCGACGAAGCGGATATTGTCAAAACGGACGGGACGTATTTGTATCAGGCGACCCCCGAAGAAGTGCGGATCATTCGGGCAAAACCCGCAACAAGCATGGAGCTCGTCAGCAGATTGAGCTTTTCCGGCGATGAATTCTCCCCGCAGGACATGTACATCGATGAAAAGCGGCTGATTGTGATCGGACAATCGCGTCCGAAAGCCGTGCGCGACCATATCATAACCAATGAAAAACGGTTCATGCCCGGCCACTCGAATACAATGGTGCAGGCGCTCATCTACGACATCTCGGATAAGCACTCTCCCCGTTTGACCAGAGCACTGGAAGCAGACGGCTACTACGTGTCCTCCCGGAAGATCGGCTCCAGCTTCTATCTGGTGACCAACAAGGGGATTGATTGGTATGCGCTCTCCAACCAGTCTCAGGAAGTCCCCGGACCGCGTTACCGGGATACAGCACAAGGGGATGATTACAAGACGATCGGCTACTCGGCGATTCGCTACTTTCCTGAAGCGATTCAGCCTGGCTACCTGATCGTCGCGGGAGCCAATCTCGATAACCCCAAGCAAGCCGCTTCCATCCATACGTATCTGGGCTCAGGCGAAAATGTCTACGCTTCACCGAATAACCTGTACGTGGCAGTCACTCAGCAAGAGGTGGAGTCAGCGGGCAAAGCAAAGAAATCGCTGATCGCCGGCGGCCCCGTTCCAATCATGAAGAGCGAAACGTCTCTCTACCGCTTTTCCATGAAAAACGGAAATCTTGCCTATACGGGAAAAGGGACTGTTCCGGGCCGCATGCTGAATCAGTTTTCCCTAGATGAGCACAACGGCTATCTGCGTATCGCGACAACCTCGGGAGACATGTGGCGAACAGACGAGAATACCTCCAAAAACAACCTGTATGTGCTCGACTCACAATTGCAAGCAATAGGAAAGCTGGAAGGAATCGCCCCTGGCGAAAGAATCTATTCTGTGCGGTTTATGGGGGACAGAGCCTATATGGTTACCTTTAAACAAGTGGACCCGCTGTTTGTAATCGATGTCAAACAGCCGGATTCTCCCAAAATTTTGGGCGCTCTGAAAATTCCCGGCTACAGCGACTACCTGCACCCGTATGATGAAAACCATATCATCGGATTTGGCAAAGACGCCGTGGCCGACAAAGAGACCGCTTTTTACCAAGGAATGAAGCTGGCTTTATTCGATGTCACGGATGTGAGCAAGCCGGTGGAGAAATTCCAGACAGTCATCGGGGATCGCGGAACGGATTCCGAGCTGCTGTATGATCACAAAGCGCTGCTGTTCTCCAAGGAGAAACAGCTTTTGGCCTTCCCTGTGTCGGTTCACGAGCTGACTGCGGAGCAAAAGGCGGAAAAAGATATTCGCGCTTACGGAAGCTTCTCTTTTCAAGGAGCCTATGTTTACAGGCTGAATGAGCAGGATGGATTTGTCTTGCGCGGGACCATTACCCATCTGAATTCCGACGATATGAAAAAAGCCGGCCAGGATTGGTACGACAGCGCAAAAAACGTAGAGCGGATCGTCTACATCGGCGATACGCTGTACACGATCTCACGAGATCAGGTGAAGGCAAACAGCCTGCAAACCCTGACCGAAACGAACACACTGATGTTGTCCAAATAGAAGCAACCATCTGTCAAGGCTGTCCATTCTGTGCTAAGATAAAAAAGAGACACAGCAGAGAGAGGGTGTCACCCGCTTGGAATATTTGGACCTAAATCTGACATCGACGCTTTCAGGCGTGGCCGTCGTGCTGGTAGTAGCCTTTTTGCGACTGCACTGGCCGTTTCGCTACCAATACATCGGACATTTTTTCAGGCAAAATCCGGAAAGACGCAAGCGCTGGCTAGACGCTTCCTATCGGCGCAATCGCACGCGGACGGTCGCCATGCTGGATAAGTCAACATTGGAAATCCTGTCGGGAAACTATGAATTGGCAGAGAAATATATTGTACAGGGCCTGAATGTATGCAAGGAACGCCCGTCCCTGTTTAATCAGGCAATGGTGCATTACCTCTTTTACAACCTTGCCTTTGTCTACTTTACGAGCGGCAAGTACTCGGAAGCGCTGGAAATCGCTTTTCGCGTCTATCAGCGGGATCAAGGCATGACCGACTCGCTTGGATTGATTGCCTGCTCACACGCCCGGCTGGGTGAGATCGAGAGCGCGATCGAAGCCTACAGCCTGATACCAGGAAAGCGTTCAACCCGAGAATGGAAGCTCCTCTGCCTGGCCGAAATCGAAGCAGCCAAAGGCAACTACGAGAGAGCAATTACTCATTTGCATCAGCTCATGACAAAATCCGGCCTTTCACTTTGCCTGAATCGCGCAGAACTGGAGAAGCGTCTGGAAGAATGGACGAAAGCTTCCACACAAGCTGGATAACTAGTGATAGGCGTCATCGAAAAAGAAGAACCGTACCAACGTTTGCCGTTGCGCGGTTCTTCTTTATTTCCATGCCATTTTGTTATCCCCGAACAATCCCGATCAATTCCTGAAAAAAAGGGGCAATGTCGCCGCGCAGGATCGGGCCATGCCCTGTAGCCAAATACTCAATCGGCCAGTCCAGCAGAATTTCCAATCCTTCCGCAAAGCCTGCGGCCTTTTCCGGTTCCTCGTCCTTGCATCGCTGGATGAATTGCCTGCAAGCGTCACGCTGCAGCGTGCCGTAGTCGACAAGTTGTTCCCATGGCGTACTGCCGAAGTGGATGTGATCCCCGATAAAGCAAATTTTCGTATCCGGATCAAAGAAGGCGACAGATCCCTCCGTATGGAAGGGAAGCTGCCGAAATCGAAGACACGGCAGGTCTCCTCCAGTCCCCGTGAACGTATGACCGAAAAAAGTCTGGGAAAAATCGTCTAGCTCATAGTAGTCTTCGAGATGAATCCAATTATGCCGTGAGGGGAAAAGATCGGCGTTTCCGATATGGTCAGCATGACGATGCGTGAAGTATACATAGGCAATCTGCTCCGGTTTGACTCCGATCTCCACAAGTGCCTGCTGGAAGTAGGGGCGGTGCTTGCGAAGATGGGAGTCCACCAGCACAAACGCATCGTCTTTCGCAATCACATAGCTGTTGATATAGCTTTTCCACGCTTCTTCATAGGTCAGGATCGCCCACGTGGACTCGGCGATTTGTTCCGTTACGTTCGTCAAGCTACCATCTCTCCTCTCCTTCCAAGAGTATATTCCTAATCTTATTATACACGAATGCCCGAGGGTGTGGCTGAAAAGTCGCGCTTACCTGGCAGGCGAAGCTTCACCCAGACTCACCCACACCCGTCCGCTAACCTCGCGAAGCTCCAAAGGAACGCCAAAGAAACCGCTCAGTACTTCTTTTGTCAATACATCCAATGATTGTCCAGCTCGCACGACCTGCCCTGCCTTTAACAGCAGGGTATGAGTAAAGCATGGCAGAATTTCCTCGATATGGTGGGTCACATACAGTAAAGTGGGACCGTCCGACTGCTCGGCGACCCGTGCGATCATGGACAAAAGCTGTTCCCGTGCCAGCAGATCCAGGCCTGTACAAGGCTCGTCCAGGATCAACAGGCGCGGAGAAGCCATCAAAGCACGGGCAATCAGGACTTTTTGCCGCTCCCCTTGGGATAGTGTCCGAAATGGCGAATGACGCAAATGCCCGCAGCCAAACTCCTTCAGCAAGGCATCGGCCCGGTCAATATCCTCTGCCGACGGTTTTGTGTACAGCCCGATCGTAGCCTCGCGTCCGCTCAACACCACCCTCTCGGCAGTCTCATTCTCATGCAGTTGAGACATCAGCGAGGAACTGACCCAGCCGATTGATTTGCGCATGTCGCGCAGGTCCACTTCGCCGTATCGGTGACCCAATACAGACACTTGCCCCTTTGTCGGCCAAGTATAGCCGCAAATAAGATTGAGCAGGCTCGTTTTACCTGAACCATTTTGGCCGACCAGACACCAGTGCTCCCCTTTTTTTACCTGCCAATGAATATGGCGCAAAATATGTTTCTCTTCTCTCTGCCAGGAAACATCGCTGATATCGATGACGAATTGATCTAGCATGTCCCCTCACTCCTCCCTATACTCCAATTGAAACGATTACTACGAGTATACATGGAGTTCAGAAAAATGGCACGAGTTCAATTGTTCACGACAGTCTGCTTCTTCAAAAGTTCCTCCGCCTGCTTGGCCGGCACCGGCTTGCTGAACAGATATCCCTGCATTTCGTCACACCCTCGCTCTGCAAGGAACTGCCGCTGTTCCTCCGTTTCCACCCCTTCTCCCAGCACCTGCAGCCCCAGGCTGTGCGCCATCACGATAATCGAGGAAGCGATCGCCGCATCATCTGCTCGGCTCGGGATTCCCCGGATAAACGACTGGTCGATCTTCAAACGCTTGATCGGGAAATGTTTGAGGTAACTGAGCGATGAATAGCCTGTTCCAAAATCATCCATGGATACTTGAATGCCTACCTTATGCAACTCCCGGAAGGTCTCAATGACGCGGTCGACGCTGTGCATTGCAATGCTCTCCGTAATTTCCAGCTCAAGGCATTCCGCAGCAAGGCCGCTCGTTTCCAAAACGCTCTTTACCTTGTCTACGATCTCTTCCTGATAAAACTGTGCCGCCGATAGATTGACAGCCACGCGGACCTTGGGCGCCCCCGCTTCCTGCCAGCTTTTATTTTGCCGGCAAGCCGTCTCCAGAACCCACTCCCCAATCGGAATAATCAATCCCGTTTCCTCGGCCAGCGGGATAAACACTCCCGGAGAAATCACTCCCTGCTCCGGATGATTCCAGCGGATCAACGCCTCCATCCCTACAATCCTGCCCGTTTTTGTCTCAATCTGCGGCTGGTAGTAGAGCTCGAGCTCGTTGCGTTCCAATGCATGGTGAAGGGCATTTTCCAAGGCGAGGCGCTCCGGGGTAAGGGTATTCATCTCTTCTTTGTACAATTGGTAGTGATTGCCGCCAAGACGCTTTGCTTTGTACATCGCAACATCGGCAAGCTTGATCAGCGTTTGGGGATCTGTCCCGTCCTTTGGAAAAAGACTAACCCCGATGCTGACCGTCGTAAACAGTTCATGCCCATTGATGAAAAAAGGCTGGGACATCTCTGCGATAAGCGATGAGGATATGCGCATGACTGTATTGACATGGTCTATTTCTGAAAGCATGATGACAAATTCATCTCCGCCAAAACGGGCAACGCTATACTTTCCTTCTATGCACTTCTGAATCCGCTCGGCAGCGCTTTTCAGCAGCTCATCTCCGATCCCGTGACCCAAGGAATCGTTAATTGTTTTAAACCGGTCAAGATCCACAAACAAAACCGCGCCCAGCATTTTTTTCTCCCGAGCCTCTCTAATCGCTTCAGCCAACTGCTTCTCCAGCAAAAAACGGTTTGGCAGGTCGGTAATGTTGTCGAAGAAAGCGAGCTTCTCAATGGTCTCCTCCGCTTTTTTGCTGTCCGTGATGTCCCGAAAGGCCGTTACAGCTCCGATCACCTGATTGTCCTCGATAATGGGAGAGGTGATATAGGCCACAGGAAAGGAAGAGCGGTCTTTTCGGAAAAACATCGCGTCTTCTACACGCCGTTTCTTTCCGTTTGCGAGTACCTGCAAAATGGGACTTGTCTCGTATGCAACCGCTCCGTCGCAGGGTGGCTTGTACTGGGCAATCCAGCGGATATCCCGGCCGAGCAACTCTTCCTTCATCCAGGACAGCAAGCGTTCCGCCTCCGGATTGACAAATGTGATGCTGCCCGCGCGGTCGACGACGATGACTCCTTCTCCAAGCGTGTTCGTGATCGTTTTCAACTGCTTTTCACTTTTGCTCAATGCGAGCTCTGCCTCGCGACGGCGGCGAAAGGGCTCTTCGATCGTGGAGACATAGATCGCCTTCATAATGGTGTAGTACCCGCAAAATTTGAATACATGCCCCATGATGGTATACCAGTCATCTCCAGTCTGATTCTGGGTGAAGACGAGACCGCCGAGCATGAGATAAACAGAGGCAGTGGCAAATCTCAGCATAGTCGGGTTTTTGTCTCGGCGATAAAGCAGCGCAAAAAGAACGGCCCCGGCGAGGTTGAAGAACGAAGCTGCATATTCCATTCCTGCCTTCAGCAAAGTCACTTCCTGCTGCTCTGTGATAAGAAGCGGCAGGCGCTCCGATTGCGTGCCGAGCCATGTAAAAATGAGAATGAGAAGCAGAATCACGAAGCTGAATACGGGCTTTCTTTGATATACGCTGATCTCCTTGTCCTTGGTCGATAAAATGACGAGGATAAAGATTGAACAAATGAAACGGGACAAAACCCAACACCACGTCGCTTTCTGAACGGAGCTTTCGCCTCCAAAAAAAGACAGCCCTTGGTAATTGATCGTGTGCTGCAAATCCAACACGCCGACAACCAGGAACAGGGCGCCGATCAAAAGGCGATGACGGGACATCGTCACTGGAAACAGCATCCATCCCTGAAACGCAATCGAAATGGCCACCATAATGCTGAAAAACTCTAGCATGCGGTACAACGATTGAACTTCTTCAGACGTCATCGTCATAGAAAAAGGTATCTCCACCAGGGAAACCAGTATAAACAAGGCGATAGCCAGAACGGCATACACCATCGTCTTCCTCTCAATATCAACTGGCCATACATCGGCCGATTTCTTTACCTGTTGTTGCATACCTTCACCCCAATACCAAACCTGCGCTATACTTGCGATTCCTGTTCACGTTTCACATCCGTGAAAAAAGACTACTTTCTTTTCCCCTTTTCCTGATACATCGAAAAGTCTGCCCGTTTAAGCAGTGCTTTCAGGTCACCCCCGTCATCCGGGTATATACTGATTCCGGTACTGCCCGAAACCGCAATCTCGGTCTGATCAATGATAAAGGGCGACTCGAGTAAGCGAATGAGATCATCTGCCACTTTTTCTGCTTCCCGCTTTGAAGAAAGGTTCGGAAGCAAAATGTTAAACTCATCCCCTGCCATCCGGGAGACCGTTACTCCCTCCTGAAAATGACCCTGAAGACGTTTGGCGACTGCTTGGATTAATTGGTCCCCTACATCATGCCCGAATGTGTCGTTAACGTGTTTAAAGCCGTTTAAATCGAGAAAGAGCAGCGCGAAAAAAGTATGCTCCTTCTGAGCCACTCTGATCTGTTCCTCTACTTTCTGCTGAAACAGCAATCGATTCGGCAGTCCGGTCAGGTAGTCATGATACGCATAGTACTTGATTTTTTCCTGGTGCTTCTTCTGTTCCGTAATATCACTGAAAGCCGCCGTATAGTACTGAATGTCGCCATTCTCCCCACGAACGGCACGTATGCTGATGTATTCAAGAAACAGCTCGCCAGTCTTGCGCCGATTCCAGATCTCGCCTTGAAATTCTCCTTCTTTGGTCAATTTGTCCCACATTCTTTGATAAAAATGCGGATGATGACGCCCGGAGCTTAAAAGACGCGGATTTTTTCCTACGATCTCTTCTTTGGAGAAGCCTGTCACCTCACAAAAAGCTTGATTGACGAGCAAGACCGTTCCATTCGCATTGGTTAAAAGAAGTGGATTTGGCGCTGTTTCAAAAGCAATCGCTACGAGATATAATAGCTCCTCATCCTGCCGGATCGTGCTGATCGATTTCCGGCCCGTCTCGAACCCACCCGGCCATTTCTGGTCACCTTTCATGCTCCCCCTCCTTTCTCTCTCGAACATAATCTGTGTATATGGTCTCGATCATCAGATGGGCCGACAGCTTGACTGTTTCTTTTTTCCTATTCCCTCTTTCCTCCCGAACATAACCTATCTTCACAAAAATACCAAATTTCGACAATAACCTACACGATATTGTCAAATTCTCAGAAAAGCGAACTGGCATAAAAATAGCCTGGCATCTAGCTGATACCAGGCTTCGAGAACTTTTCTTTCAAATAGCTTTCCATATCTTCCTTTGTCAGCGGATGGCTGAAGAAAAATCCTTGTACCTCCTCACACATCTGCTCCTGCAAAAAATCGAGCTCGTCTGAAGTCTCTACCCCTTCAGCGATTACGTGCAAATCCAGATTTTTGGCCATCGAGATGATCGTCGCGACGATTGCTCTATTGCCTGGACTTTTTTTCAGGTCACGAATAAAGGAGCGATCGATTTTCAGCCTGTCCAACGGAAAATCTTTCAGGTAGGAGAGAGAGCTGTAGCCTGTCCCGAAATCATCGATTGCAATGTGCACTCCCAGTTTTTTCAAATCATAGAGGGTTTGCGTCGCCCGCTGCACGTCGATCATCGTACTTTCTGTTACTTCCAGCTCTAAATATTCGGGTTGCATGCCGGTCTCCCGCAAAATTCCCTCAACTGTCTGAACAAAATCCTTTTTTAAAAATTGACGGGCGGACAAATTGACGGCAACGCGAACCGGCGCATACCCCATTTCCTGCCATTCTCTGTTTTGTTTGCACGCTGTCCGCAGGACCCATTCCCCTATTGGAACAATCAGCCCCGTTTCTTCTGCAATCGTAATAAACTGATCCGGAGGAATAACGCCACGCTTCGGATGATTCCATCTGACGAGCGCCTCCATACCTGACAATTTCTTGTTTGTGACATTGACTTGCGGCTGGTAATAGACCAGCAATTCGTTGCGAACCAAAGCGCGATTCAGTTCGTTTTGCAGGTACATCCTCTCCGATGCCGCCTTCTGCATATGGGCCGAGTATTTGTGATAGGCGTTTTTGCCTCGTTCCTTGGCCGAGTACATGGCAGTATCTGCCGTCTTCATCAATGTCTGATAGTCATTCCCGTCCTCTGGAAAACGCGAGATTCCGATACTGGTCGTAATATACAGCTCATGCCCCTCGATCAAAAAGGGCTGCTCGATGATCCGGATCAATTGATCCGCCATCTGTATCAGCTCGCTCTCTGGCACCTCCGGCATCAAGACAATAAATTCATCGCCGCCGAGTCGCCCTACGATACCCGATTCTCCGACGCAGTTGACGATCCGATGCGTCGCTTCTCGCAAAAGCAGATCGCCAAAGTCATGTCCCAAAGAGTCATTGATCAGCTTAAAGCGGTCCAAGTCGAGAAACATCACAGTGACAGTCTGTTCACGATTCTTTGCATTCCGGATCGCTTTTTCAAGCTGTTCTTCGATAAATCGCCGGTTGGGCAAACCCGTCAATGCATCGTGGTAAGCCAGGTAATTGATTTTGGATTCAGCCTGCCTTTGCTCGGTTACATCGCGGGCAATAAAAAACACGCCTGCCGCCTCTCCGTCTATGATAATGGGAACATTGGTCATATGCAGGATGACTTGCTTTTCCGGCTCGGGATACAGCTTTACCTCGTATGTATTGGCTCCTCCGAGAACGGCCTGCAAAAAATGTTTCCGAATCATCTCCGTATCCGCTTGGTCACACATGTCCACGAAGTCTGAAAGCGAAAGCAACTCCCTGCCCGTCAGCTCCTTGGCAGCAGGATTCATGCCAATCAATTGGCCGTTCACACCATACGATATGACACCATCCCGGTTGTACTCGAACAACGATTTGTACCGCTGGTCGCTCTCCATCATCCGCAATGTCTTGGTCATCAAGAGCTTTTCTACATATACCGATAACAGCGTAATCCCGAGTATGATCAGAGTTGCTATCCCGATCGCATAAGCCAGCCAGATCGTGCTGACAGCCGAGGATGGCGACGGGTGATGATTGCCATGCGTTACAAACGAGGTGGCTAGCATACCTGTGTAGTGCATTCCAGCAACTGCCGCCCCCATCACCATGCCAGCCAGTATTTTCAGTCCTATTCCGCGGACGTCTCCTGCTTTTCGCAAACGATACGTAATCATCAGCGCAACAGCAGATACGAGGACAGCAACGAGGATGGAGATCGCGAACAAAACCGGATCGTAAACGATTTGCGCATCCAACCTCATCGCGCTCATCCCGACGTAGTGCATCAAGGCTATCCCTGTTCCCATGAACAGCGAGCCGATTGCCAGCCGTTTTTTGGACATGTGTTTGCTGCTGACCACATGCAAGGCGATACCTGATGCGCACATCGCAAATAGGATGGAAATCAAAACGATCCAGAAATCGTAATCAACATGAATCGACAGATGCAGAGCAAGCATTGCGATAAAATGCATTGCCCAGATTCCCAATCCCATCGCGCCTGCTCCGGCCATTAGCCAAATTCTCTGAATGTTTCCCCGAGAATGACTGACGCGTCCACCGAGATCCAATGCCGTGTAGGAAGCCAAAACAGCGATAAAATAGGACAGGATGACTAAACCAATGCTGTACGATTGTGATAACGTATTCATAAATACCCCTCGAGCACGGATGAAATGACTTCCTCATCTTATAGCTTTTTCCTCCCTATCGCAATATAAGAAAAAGCAGCCCTTCCCCAAATACCAGGAAGGGCTGCAAAGGGATGTTTACTGAATCCCCTGATTCTTTTCCTCCATTACTTCCTGGATCAAAATGACACCGTGAGAGAGTGTCGTTCCTCCGCCAAACGCCCCTGCAACTGCGACCGTTTCCGCGATTTCCTGCTTGGATACGCCTTCTTCCAACAACGCTTCCAGGTGAAACACGATGCAGTGTTCATTTCCGGCGTACAAGGCAATCGCCAAGGCTGCCAGGTGTTTCTGCTTGGAAGACAGCGTACCGGAAGAAAAACACTTGCTGGTGAAATCGTTATACGCCTGCAGTGCGTCCGGCATCATTTGGCCAAATGCCTGCAGACCTTCTCGATACTGTTCCGCTAAATAATGCTCCATGGTCGTCTCCTCCTGATGGAATATCGCTGTTAGCTTCCCACCAAAAGGAAACGCTCATGCACGCCCGCAAGCTCGTTTCGGGGAAATACTAGGAGTAAGCCTAAACCGAAATGGAGGGTTCCGGATGATACGACTTGGGTATGCATGCATCCGTCTGGACAGCCCGAACAATCCCAATAAGAAAACGACGGTAGCTCAGGTTCAAAAGCTCTCGCCGGATGCGAGACTAAAAAAGCTGAGGCAAGTTTTGCAAACCAACTTTTTTAACCTGATGGACCTGCTTGCTTACAATGTAGAGAATCGTATTTTTCTCTACCGGCTCCCTTCCGAGTTCGTGCCGCTGGCCACCCACAAGGTTACGGAGGATTGGGATTGGGCCAAGGAGTTTAGCTGGGATTTCGACAAGGCCGGTGCCTATATAAAAAAGCACGGCATCCGCATGACCTCGCATCCTGGCCACTACAGTATTTTGAATACAGACAATCCGAAAGTGCTGAAAGCAACGATTGCGGATTTCTCCTACCATGCCCGCGTTTTCGATCTGATGGGCCTCGACGACAACTCCGTCCTGGTTACCCATGTAGGCGGTGTCTACAACGACAAAGAAGCCTCGCTTCAACGCTTCGCCGATCAGTTCGAGCTGCTCCCAGAGAACGTAAAGCGCAGGCTGGTCGTAGAGAATGATGACACCTCCTTTTCCATGATCGACGTGCTGACACTCTGTGAGCGGATTGGCATCCCGATGGTACTGGATGTCCATCACCACGACTGTCTCAACAATGGCGAAGATCTGTTTGAATACATTCCCCGAATACTCAAAACGTGGGGCACGCGAACTCCGAAGATGCACTTTTCCTCTCCAAAATCGGAAAGCGATTTTCGTTCCCATGCAGATAAGATCGATCCGGTGAAGTTCATCGAATGGGTCACAAGGCTCAGCGACTACGACATCGATGTGATGCTCGAATGCAAAAATAAAGATGACGCTCTTCGCACATTGCGGCGGGACATGCAAAAGGCGGGCATTTCACCCGAAGGTCTGCCTGTTTGAGAAAGCAACAACCTCTGCCCGCAGGCTTATGCATAAAAAAATGACGCTGCTCACAGCAAGCAGCGTCATTGCGTATGCTGTTATTGACAACATGGTCCGCCACAATTGCATGCGGAGGAAGAGGAACCATGTCCTGACCTTCCATATCTGGAGGAACCGTATTTGGAGGAACTGTAGCCGGAGGATCCATAATCGGAGGAACCGCTGCCAGAACAACCGCAGCCGGAGGAACTGCTCCCTGAGTCATGCTGCGGATAGCAGCTGTCGTAGTAGTAGCGCATTCTCTTTTTATGATGATCGTAAAAGCGGTAGTACGTATTGTATTTTTTGCGGTGATGACGGTACTGTTCACATTTTTGCTTGTAGTGATGCATACGCTCCATATGCATTCTGTACTTGAACAGGAGCATTTCGAGGTCTGCATGAGCCCCGGACTTTGGTCTGCGTTCCCTTCTCCTCGGCGGAGCTGGCGGTCTGCGGTTTGACGGTCTTTTCGGGAAGGGTCTGTTTGGTGATGGCATGTTCGGTGATGGCATATTCGGAGACGGCATGTTCGGCGATGGCATGTTCGGCGATGGCATCATCCGATGCGGCCTGTTTGGTCTTGGCATGTTCGGTGACGGCATGTTTGGCGATGGCATCATCCGATAAGGCCTGTTTGGTCTTGGCACCGCCCGATACGGCATATTTGGCGATGGCATATTCGGCGATAGATTCGGTGATGGCACGTTTCGCGATGGCATATTTGGCGACGGCATGATCGGAGACAGGTTCGGTGATGGAATGTTTGGTGATACATTTGGCGACGGCAAATTCGGTGAAGGTTTGGGCATCTCTTTGGGCCTGCGTGAAGGCATCGGCAACGCTGGAGGCATAGGTGGCATATTTCGGCGTCTTTCCAAACTCACACGTCCTTTCTAGTGAAATAGCACAGTACATGGTATGACATTCACCCGTCTAGAGAAACCGCACTTGCCCATATTTCAAAAAAATAAGCGCCCTTTTTTGGTTTGGGCAGGAAAACGCATTCTGCCGGGTGAAAGAATATGATACGGATGATAACGTTTTCACTTGACAGCTCATAAACTAGTATTACAATAGGGAATAGAAAAAATCATCTGAATAATAAGCAGACGGAAGCGGGGAAAAAAATGCAGAACTTGGCGCTTACTCGTTTTGTTAATTTCATACCCGCATGGGAAGAGGGGCTAGGATAACAATCCTAGCCCCTCTTCCTTTTTGTCCTCTGCTATGCTAAAGGAGGAAAATACTCATGAATCAACGCACAATTTCTATCCGTCTGGACGGACATAAGCTGACCATTGAACAAGTAGCTGCCATTGCCAGGAAATTCGAGCAGATCGAACTGACGCCGGAAGCCGTTGAAAAAATCCGCAAATCCCGCTCGATGGTTGAACAAATGGTTCAAAACCAACAGGTCGTTTATGGGATTACGACTGGTTTTGGCAAGTTCTCCGACGTAGTGATTCCTCAAGAAGACGTCAGCCAGTTGCAGGAAAATCTGATCATGAGCCATGCGTGTGGAATGGGCGATCCCTATCCGACCGAGGTGGTCCGTGCGATGATGGCCCTGCGGATCAATGCACTGGCCAAGGGATACTCCGGCATCCGGGAAGAGACGATCAACCTGCTGATCGAAATGTGCAACCGCGGCGTCCATCCGATCATCCCGCAGCAGGGCTCTCTGGGAGCAAGCGGCGATCTGGCTCCCCTCTCCCATATGGTGCTCGTCATGCTCGGGAAAGGAGAAGCGGAGGTAAACGGCACAAGAATGCCCGGCAAAGCCGCCTTGGAGAGCGCTGGCTTATCCCCTATTCGGCTGGAGGCAAAAGAAGGTCTGGCATTGATCAACGGTACGCAGGCGATGACCGCTCTCCTTTGCCTGGCTGTGGCTGATGCTCATGCGCTGATCGAAAATGCCGATGTCATCGCCGCCATGACCGTGGAAGCGTTGCACGGGATTCCAAAAGCGTTTGATCCACAGCTTCACCTCGTCCGCGCCCATCCCGGCCAACAGGAATCTGCTCGCAAGCTGCTTGCCCATCTCGCAGGAAGCGAACGGACGACAGCGCAAGGGGAGCTCCGCGTGCAAGATGCCTACAGCCTCCGATGCGTCCCGCAGGTGCATGGCGCTACACGCGATGCCTGGGAGTATGTACGTGCTGCTGTAACCAGAGAGTGCAACAGTGTAACCGACAATCCCATTCTCTTCGCCGAGACCGGCGATGTTATTTCCGGAGGGAATTTCCACGGTCAGCCGATGGCATTGGCAGCCGACTTTTTGGCCATAGCAATAGCTGAGCTTGCCAATATTTCCGAGCGGCGGACCGAGCGTCTGGTCAACCCGCAATTAAGCGGACTCCCCGGTTTTTTAACGGAAAAAGGCGGCCTGCATTCCGGATTTATGATCACGCAATATGCCGCTGCTTCTATCGTTTCGGAGAACAAGGTGCTGTGCCATCCGGCTTCCGTCGATTCTATCCCTTCCTCTGCCAATCAGGAGGATCACGTAAGCATGGGAACGACGGCGGCCCGCAAGCTGAGAACCGTCATCGCCAACTCCATGAAGGTACTCGCCATCGAATATTTGGCGGCTGCGCAAGCAATCGAATTTGGCAAAGGAAAATTGGGAATCGGCACGGAGAAAGCTTATGCCAAGCTTCGTGAGGTCATACCGCCACTCTCCGAAGACCGGGAAATGCATGTGGACATGGCAAAAGCGGCAGAGCTCTTGGCAAGCGGCTGTCTCGTCCCTGAAATTTGATTGCTTCAACGTTTTCCTCCCTTGACCCGGCGGACCTTCCTGGTATGATGGAGGTAACATTGCCAGATTTCATGCTCAACAGGAGGCGTCCGCCATGTCTACTGCTTCCCATCCAGACACAATCCTGTTATTCGACGGCGTCTGCAATTTCTGCAACGGCGCTGTCCGCTTTATCATCCCGCGTGATCCGGCGGGGCGGATTCACTTCGCCTCACTGCAGTCAGAGACAGGCCAAAGCTTGCTGGAGCAGTATGGACTGGCGACTCACGACCTGTCATCTGTCGTACTGATCGACCAGGGAACCGTGTACGTCTATTCTGATGCAATCCTGCGCGTTGGCCGGCTTTTGCGCGGAGCCTGGCCGATTTTCTCAGCGATCGGCTTTTTCTTCCCAAGGCTTGTCAGGGATAGACTGTATCGGTTCATCGCTCGCAACCGCTATCGCTGGTTCGGCCGGTCGACCGTATGTCTGCTCCCCACAGCCGAAATACGAGCACGCTTTTTGGACTGAAAAAGAGGCATGCCTTATGGCATCGCCTCTTCTTGTTTTAACCTTATATATTCTTTGTAATATTTAATTGGCTGACAAATGCTTCCGTGCTCCGTTTCCGCTCTTTGCGCATGTTTTTGCGCTCCTCTGCCGTTTCAAACAGATAGCGTTCCTCGTCGGTTTCCGGGATGATGGGCGGTACTGGAGTCGGCTTGCCGTCTTCACCGAGCGCTACGAACGTGAGAAAAGAGGTAGCGGTCAAGGTTCGCTCCCCTGTTCGCAAATTTTCCGAGATGATTTTAACAAATACCTCCATCGATGTTTTTCCCGTGGAGGAGATGATCGCTTCCAGACAGATGGAATGGCCCATTTTTACGGGAGTAAGAAAATCGATCGAATCAATCGACGCCGTGACAACGGGACGGCGGGAATGCCTCATCGCCGCAATGGCAGCCACTTCGTCAATATAGGCCATCATTTTCCCTCCAAACATCGTGCCGTGAAAGTTGGTGTCTGAAGGTTGTACGAGGGAAGCCTGAATCGTACGGGATTCTTTTGTCGTCTTCGCGTTCATCACTGTTGCTCCTTTGCCAATCTACTTATCTGACCTAGCCATCATACCACATCGTTACTAGAGGATGTTCAAAAACTCTCGGAAACATACGCGGGGAATTGCTCTTGCCCCTATGTGACGAGATTTTCCTGCTCGCTGATGTATCCCAAGAGCTCCAGCGACTGGGCTGTATCCGGGCCCAGCAGCGCATGCAGCAACGGCAGATTCCATAAATAGGCCGGCTTATAGCCCGTTAGCGAAAACAGATTCTCATCCAAATGTACTGCTGCTTTCCGCCGTTCTATGCTTGCACAGTAGAAATGCTCCAAATAATCGGTGCCCCATCTGGAGAAAGAAGCCGTTTCCTCGGTCAAAGCGGTCAGAAGTATTATTTCGCCCGTATCAATGACCTCTAAAGGGTAAAGCTGGCAGCTAAACGGCTTGAGTGAAACAACATCCACTCCCGACTTCTCGGCGTATGCGTGAATGGAGCACCCGTACCTTCCGTTCATCTCTTTATAGAACAGGCAGTTCCCGTGGTCCATCCGGATCGTGCCCAGACCATAGTGTTTGTCCCAGATCCCTTCGGCAGCCCATCCTCGCTGCTCCCGCTCGCTCCAGAATTGGCTTGCGATCGCACCCGATTCCCGCTCCAGCAGATCGGCCTGCTGGTTTTCTACGGCATAGGGTTGTCCGCCTTCACAGCAAGTCTCCCGGTGAACGAGACGGCAATTTTCGCAATCCAAGTGAAATGGCGTCAAGAGCGCCGGCAGATCGAGCAGAACCTTTCCCATTTGTTTCATCGCAGCGCGATGCTTCCTGATGTACTTTTTGCAGGCGTACACCTCTCGTTCATTCATCTTTTCCGGTGTACCCAGGTAGCGATAGAGACCTCTGCCATTCATTTGGACAAGATGAGCTCCGCTTCCGTTCCGAAGATAGAGAGACGCCCCTCGGCAAATACCGCCAGATTGTCTTCATCCGCAGGGATCTCCATCAAAATTTCTACGGTTCCTTCTGTATCGGACTCCAGGACGATCAGCAAATCCTTCTCTCCAAATTCGTTGTCCGTCAGCTTCCACGAGGCAAGTGTGCCTTGCAGCTGAGTCACCTCTTCATCTTCGCTGTCCGAGTCCCACTGTGTAAATTGCGCCTGAATCTGTCCTTTGGCATAATGCTCTTCGATCAAGCCGAGAAGTTGATCGTGTTTATGGATGTCCATGGAAAAATCCCTCCACTTTGTTCTTTTTCCTCTATGATAACAGACAGATGCGCTTGCACAAAAAAAGCCGCCTCGTCCGAACAAGGCGGGAATCCCCTCTTCAGCTTACCTTGCTGATCGTCTGTGCCAGGGCAAAGTCTTTCCCGGTCAAACCGTGCGCTTCTCTCGTCGTCACCGTAAAGGTCACTGTCGATTGACGAATCAGGATTTCGACATGGTGACTATCCTGGTCAAGCAATTCCGCTACACGATTGACAAAGCTGACGGCAGTGGAGAAATCGCGGCACTGATACGTACGGGACAGCGCCATCCGATCCTCCATCAGTCTCCAGCCGGGCACTTTGTTCAAATACAACTTCACTTGTTCCAGCGAAAGCTTGCTCACTCAGCGCACCCCCATCATCGATGAATGACATCGTTTTCACCATCATATTCACCTTGATAGCGGGTTAGTCACGCTTATCCGCGACGTCCTGTTTTTTGACTGCGAAAAAGATCATCCGAGGCGAGTCAGCCGCTTGATACGGTTCAAACTGGTAATTGCCAAACGTCTGAATGTTGACAAAGCCAGCTTTCTGCAGCATTGCGGTCATCTCCTCAACCGTAAAGAGGCGGACCTGCTCCTGGTAGACTCTCGTTTCCGCTGCGCCTTTATCCTTAACGACGATCCGCTTCTTCACAAATCCTGCTTCCAGCCACCGCTCCTCCTCGATCAGCAGTCCGCCGACTTCCTTTTCGGAGTGCGGTACGAGATTGGCCTCTACAAACGCGGGATTCAAGTAGTCGATGACCACCTCTCCCCCCGATTTCAGGGCAAGGGCCATGTTTTGAACGACCTGCGCATTTTCCTCGTCCGAAGAGAAATACCCGAAGCTGGTAAACAGATTGACCACGATATCGAACTCTTCCCGAAACGGTATATGTCGCATGTCATATTGGTAAAAATGCAGATTAGGGAGAATCTTTTGCTCATTGGCGAGCTGAAGCAGGACGTTTGATAAATCTACCCCGACAACTTCATACCCGCGTCGGGCCAGTGCACGCGAATGACGTCCGCTCCCGCAACAAAGATCAAGAACTCTTCCGGATCGCTTGATGGGCAAACGCTCCAGGAGGTTGGCTATCTCTTTATCAGCTGACGCGTCATCCCTGTGTTTGTACACCAACACGTAGTCCTCGCGAAAGCTTCGTTCAAACCATTCTTCTGCCATGTCTGTGCTCCTTTTTCCTTCCAAGATGCACCTATTATACCACAGCCTATTTTGATCAGAAGCCGTTTTCCGCGACAGAAATGTGCAGGAAGGGCAGCCGTCTTCACCGCTGTCGCGAATACACAGCATTGCCCTCTGCCGCGGACAATCGGATGTCACCCTCGGCCAAATCGAGCGGTTCCCAACGCTTCCTTCGATCATCCCAGATTTGATACCGCAAACCGTCATTCGTTACAAGATACGGTCCAAACGGCATCACTTCCGCACGGGTCACATGCAGCTCCCGCTGTCTCCCTCCGATTTGCCACCATGTATACGTCCCGGCTTCCTCGTCACTCTTTCGCTTTAAGACAGCCTGGCTGTGGTCATTGGCCCAGACAACCTCGCCTTCGGCCGTCCAGGATTTGCCCTTGCGCGATACAAAGACGGTTTTGTTTTCCGTAGGACCCGGTATTGTGTAATAAATGCCGTCTTTTCGTACCCTGATCGGAAAGGCTGGCAGCTTCTCCCGAGGGTGAAGCAATGCCTCTCCCAACGACTCCGTTTTCTCCAGTACGAGATCATGGAGGCGATACGTTCGTTTTTCCACCCGATACAAATTTTTGTCGCCCGCTGGACGCACGAGCACGATATAGAGATAGCCATCCACATCGTCTACAGCCATTTCCAGCGCAATCGACCCGGTCGACGTCTCATCGAAAAGCGGCGTTTTTTCTCCCGTAGCCAAATGATACACTGTTCCAAGCTTCTCTTCGACATAGAGAAATCTCCCTGCATCCAGCCAATCGATTGTCGCATGGGAGAGTCCGCTGCCTTCCAGCATCGGCTCGATCAATAGCGGATCACGTCCTCTCTGCTCCAAAACGAGGGCAACCTGTCTATCTCCCCGTCTGCTCTTGCTTCGCCCTCTGTCAATCACGCCGAGATAGCTTTCGCGGTCAGGAGAGAGTATCAATCGGTCGTAAAAGGAGTCATAGGGACTAAAGCCGACCACCTCGCTGTCAGGGTAGGAGAGCCAGGACAACGGCTGTTTTTTGTATAATGCCACATAGCGATACTCTTCGGGCAGATAGTTCCCGCTTTGCGAATGGAATTGCGTCAAGTCCAGCGCCGCCCGATTGACCCTTCGCACATCAAGAGACATCGTCCGATCATCCAGCCAGACTGCCGGGTAGCCGTTGACTGACCGTCCCGCTTCTTCCTTCCTGATCATAGGCTCTGAAAATCGCAGCAGAATCGTTCCCAATCCTTCCGTTATGTACAAGGATCGGGATTCTCTGCTCTCCGGAAGCATGAGCACCGCTCCCTCTGCCTTGCCGGGCTGAATGGTAAGAGCAAGGGGGGCCATTCTTCGGAGAGTGATCGTCGGAATATTCCCAAAACGAAACCCGAACTCGTCTTTGATTTCCGAAAAGGTCATCGTCAATTGATAATTGCCTCGTGACACCTCGCGGACGGACGTGCTGTACTTCACATCGCCGATAAGCTCCACTTGGGAAAGGAAGCTTTCCGCTGCCTCCAAGGATTGGTTCGTTGTCACATCAATATGTATAAAGGCTTCTTTTTTATGCAGTCCAAGTTGAATCGGCTGTTTTGGCATCTTGCCTCGTTCAAACTCGGCTATCCGAAAGCTGGCCTGATCGTCTTGCTGTCCAATCAATAATCGCTGAAAAGCTTGCTCAAAGGCATACGTTTCTCCGGCCGTGACGGAATTCAACGTTTTCTCCATCATTTGCGACCGGTAGAAGGCAGTAATAATCCAGATGGAAGCCAGGCAAACCGATCCGAGGGTAACAATCAGCATCCACCGCTTCACTTGAACGCCCCCTGAATAAACACGCTTTTCTCCATGATATCATAAACCTTTGTGTCCGATCAGATAAAAGCCCCTTTGCTGACGAGAGTTCCTATCATCAAAGGGGCATGGCATTAGCGGTGGAAGGACCGCCCGAGTCTGATTTTTTCTGCTACCCGGGACAGTACAACTTCGACGGAAGACGAATCTTCTACGACGTCGTATTCATTGATGTTGATCCGAAGAACCGGACAGGTCGAAAACGAGGAGATCCACTTTTCATAGCGGTTGTACAAATCCAGCCAGTAATCGGTCGGCGTCTGCTGCTCCATCGGACGGCCGCGTTCCTGGACGCGGTCCAGAATGTCGTCAAAGCTTCCTTCCAAATAGATCAGGATGTCCGGGTGCGGAAAATACGGAGTCATGACCATCGCTTCGAACAGTTGCGTATACGTTTGGTAATCCTCTTCCGTCATGTGCCCTTGCTCGTACAGCATCCTGGCGAAAATGCCGGTGTCCTCGTAAATAGAGCGATCCTGCACAAAACCGCCCCCGTATTCAAACATCCGCTTTTGCTCTTTAAACCGCTCTGCGAGGAAAAATACCTGCAGATGGAAGCCCCAGCGGGACAGATCTTCATAAAATTTCCCCAGATACGGGTTGTTGTCCACTTTTTCCACGGATACCCGAAAGCCGAGCAGATCGGCCAAAGCATATGTAAAGGTGGACTTTCCGACACCTACCGTTCCCCCGATCGTAATGACAGCGTTGCTAGGTATCCCGTACTTTTCTCTCAAATCACTGTTTTTAAACCCAGACATGAACGTAACTCCTTCTAAAATGATCAGGCCGTGCGCATGGAAAGATTAAGCCCCCTGGAGCGAACGGATATATGGTTCGATTTGCTTCAGAACATGCTGCAGATCTTCCGGCTTATGTACAAAATCAAGCTCGTCGCACTGAAACTTGATTACGGGCGTATCTGGATGGCGTCTTTCAAACGCTTCCATAAATTCATTGTAATCAGCGATCAGATTTTTCATATAGCCTACATCCATTTTGCGTTCCACATCGCGATCGCGCATCTCGATACGCTTCATCACCGTATCGATCGATGCTGTCATGTAGATGACCAGATTCGCCTGTGGCAAGCCTTCCGTAAGGATATCATAAATCTTCAGATACTTGGGCAGGTTCTCCTCATCCAATGTCCGCTTGGCAAAAATGGTGTTTTTAAAAATATTGTAATCTGCCACTGCCGATATCCCCTGTTTCAGATAGTCCCGGTGCAAATCCTGCAATTGCTTGTACCGGTTGCAAAGAAAAAACATCTCCAGCTGAAAGCTCCATTCGGCAATGTTTTCATAAAACTTTCCCAGAAACGGATTTTCATACACGATCTCTTCCAGCAGTTTCAGATCAAAGGCTTTGCTGAGTTCACGGGACAGCGACGTTTTGCCAATGCCAATCGGTCCCTCGATAGTTACAAATACGGGCTTCATAATTGTCACAACAAATCCTTTCCCAGATATGAGAGCCTCCATATTGTAGCATGGACATGTCAATTTTGTCGAAAAGATTCGGATAATGTCAGGCGCAGAAAACTGTGCCGCTTGAGGCTTTGCGCAGAACATTTGCACCTGATTACGACAAGTCTTCCTCTCCGAAATGTGCTCGCAGCTTGGCTGTTGTCCGCAGGAATCCGTTCGACCAAGAAAACCGCTCAGCATGGGGGCTGGCGGTTCATTGTTTTACGGTCTATCGATCAAAAATTTTTTTGTTCATCTCGTTCTCACGTAAAATACTCGATTTTCGCTTGCGGGAAAAGGCGGGTGATTTCCTTTTCCAAATGCTCACGGAGCGCTTTTGCCTGCACGTCCGGATAAACGTATTTGCCTTTCCCGTATTTGCCCCATTTGTACTTGCGCTCTTCCTCGTTCATTTCCAGCTTTGTCTTCGGATAGCGCTGCAGGATCAGCTTCTTGGCCACCTTGGTGAAGCGGTGCTGGATCAGTTCGAACGTAAGGTCTTCCATCGCCTCCGGCACCAGCTGTTCCCGCAGACGTTCCAGCAAGTCGGTATATCCTTCTTCCCATCCCTCAAACCAGTACAGCGGCGCGAGAATGAAGCCGAGCGGATACCCCGCTTTGGCCACTTTTCCCGCCGCTTCCAGGCGCTGGGCGAATGTGGAAGTCCCCGGTTCAAAGTGCTTGATGACGTAATCAGCGTTCATGCTGAAGCGAAAGCGGGTGTGTTTGTTGTGGGCGGCGTCCAGCAGGGAGTCCACGTGATGGAACTTGGTTACGAAACGAAGCCGTCCCAGCGGCTGCTTCCCCATGAACTCAATCGCTCTCCGCAAATTTCCGGTGATATGCTCGATACTGACCGGGTCCGAGGTGCAAGCCGCCTCAAACCGGGTAATTTCCGGCTCCCGTTCGCGAATGTAGGCTTCCGCCTGCCGGAGTATGTCGTCTGTATTGACATATACGCGGATATACGGCTTTGTGCCGATATTTGTGTTCAAATAACAGTAATGGCAGTGCGCGGCACATCCTGTAGCCAGCGGGATGGCGTATTCGGCAGACGGCTTGGACTGCTCGAATTTGAGCGTCTTGCGCACGCCCACGACCAGCGTCCGCTTCGCATTGCGATACTGCTCCACGTCCGTTTCTCCGGGAATCCCGCGGACCTGGTTGTGGCTGGTCGTCATTCGGATCGGGATGCCCTGCTCCTGATACCGCTGATAAAGCTCTTTCCCTAACGGATAATGGAGTGCGTCGGGCTCGAAGAAAACAAAATCAGGCAGAAACAGCTTTGACTCTTTATTCGCAACTGTTTCCGGTTTTTCTGTAAGCGTCGTCGCCATGTCGATCCCCCCAGAGATAGTATCTCCGAACCCGAGCGAGGGGTTCGATGGAGGAAAATGGCTGTCGCTGTCCTGATGATCAGCTACAGGCGGTTTTTAAACTGGTGAAGCCACTCCAACGCCTGATCCCTCTGCTTCTCGGGTACCTGCAGCACATAGACGTGCCCCGTTCGCTGCGTTTTCCGTGACAAGAGGCGGACACGAATGCCCTTCATTTCCAAGTAGTGCCTGCACTCATTCGCCATTCTTGGCAAACCGTACGACTCATGAATCGTCACCCATTTGATCCACATCCCCGTTTTGACCGTCCTCTCTAGGTGCTATACGATACGATAAGCGAAAAGAAGGCGTCCGGTTCCCCCCAGACAAGGAGAAAAATGCGATTTTGAAAACCGTTTCTTCCCCGTCGCCGTCTAATAAGAAGGAGGGGTGAGCGTGAATCTGGAACAACTCGTCTCGTCTGCCCAGCAGGGGGATGATGACGCCTTTTACAAACTGATGCAGACACATAAAGAAAAGCTGTACAGAGTCGCATACGCTTTCTTTCGCAATGAAACCGACGCCCTGGAGGCTCTGCAGGAAGTCACATGCCGTGCTTATCTCAAGCTGCCCAAGCTCAAGCAGCCGGCCTATGTCTCCACGTGGCTGACGAGGATCATGATCCATGTCTGTGTGGATGAGCAAAAACGAAAAAAACGGTCGCTGGCAAGTGATATGGGCAGCGATGCGCCAATTCGGGATGACACGGATACAACCGACCTGCGGCTTGAGCTGGAAGACGCGATTTCCCGGCTGACAGGCATGCATCGACAGGTCATTATTTTAAAGTACTTCGAAGACTTGACCATACGAGAAATCGCCGCCCTGCTCGACCATCCCGAGGGAACGATCAAGACATGGCTTCACAAGGCGTTGGGCGCGTTGCGCAAAGATTTGGGAAAAGGTTGGTGAGATGATGAATCGACGCGAAGAAACGGACGCTTTTTTCTCAGGAGAAGAGTCGGAATCGCGCCCCGGCGAGGATCGGATCGAGCAACAATTAACAGAGAAGAAGGTACAGTACGAAAAGACTCAGGCTCCTCCGGAGGCAGACGCCTTTATTCTGGCCGGTATGACCCAAGCAAAGGGGCAGTTGCGGAAGCATCAGCGTATATGGCGCATCCGCTGGTCGCTCATTGCCGCGTGCTCCCTTGTTGCGGGCTTGTTGTTCACGATCCGCCTCTCCCCCGCCTTCGCGGCTTATGTGAGCGATATTCCCGGAATGGAGCCGATCGTAAATTTGGTCCAGGCGAAGAAAGGCTTGGAAAGGGCTGCGAAGCACGGGCTGGCACAAGAAATTGGCGCATTTGCGGAAGCGGATAACGTCAGCTTCACGATTGATCGGGTAATCGGGGATCAAAGGCGGATGCTGCTGCTGTATACGATCAGGCACAGGGAACCAGGGCATGTCGTTCGATTGGAGGGCATCGATATTACGGATGACAAGGGCAACCAAATACCGCTCAGCTACTCGCTGTCCAGCGGGAGCTTTAAACCTGTCAGCCATGCGCAGGAAGCGATTGAGATATACCCGACGGATGAAAGTCTGCCGCTCCCGGATCATCTGGTTGTAAAGGCAACGATCTACGTGGATGCCCTGCCAATGGATACTCCGATCAGCGTAACTGTCCCCATCGACAAGTCCAGGTATGCCGACCTGAAAGAAAAAATATACCCGGTCAACCAGACGATTACTGTCGACGGACAAAAACTGACGGTTTCGCAGGTCGCCGTTTACCCTACCCAGGCGGAAGTCACGGTTCGGTTCGCTCCCGAAAATACAAAGCACATCTTCGGTTTCGACAATTTGCGGCTGGTGGATGAAAAGGGACAAACCTTTGCTTTTTGGGGGAATGGCATTCCTTCCCATAAAAATGGCGAGTTCGAGGTGATCTACCATCTGGAGAGCAACTATTTCGACACTCCTCAGCAACTCTATCTGAAAGCAAGCGGCATCCAGGCATTGGACAAAGACAAGCTGGTCGTGGTAATCGACGCAAAGAACAAGGTGCTATTGAAAGCGCCGGATGACAGGCTATCGCTGGAAGCGCTTAGGCAGAATGATGACGTAGTCGGCATGGACTATCACCTTCGCGTCGATGAGCAGGACTTCCACGAGTACGGCTCGCACATTTCAGAGCTGACAGACGATCTGGGAAATCGATACGAATTTGTCCAAGGGACTTCCACCCCATCAGAAACCGAAACCATTCAAAGATATGGCGTCTTGTTCAAGCGTACGGAACCGGCTCGCAAGGGCACCCCCAGCACGTACAAATTTACGCTCAACTACTACCCGACCAGATTGAAGGGGGATCTGTCCATTCCGATCGAGATAAAGTAAAGCAACAGTTGGGAACCTTTTGCACCAGCACAAAATGCCCGCAGCAGGACCCCGATGCACCCTCTTGCATCTAGGTTTTGCTGCGGGCTTTCTTGCTTTGTTTCCCCTGCCAATTGTTGCAAA